>Ga0164241_10000261_pt1 | contig 116429 bp, 113 predicted proteins | sample OricomyardsoilBY_FD_108780 | JGI IMG/M metagenome (GOLD analysis project Ga0164241, IMG submission 108780) | Backyard soil microbial communities from Emeryville, California, USA - Original compost - Back yard soil (BY) | ecosystem: Environmental > Terrestrial > Soil > Unclassified | place... | reverse complement strand
CTACCTGGACTTCGAGGGCATCGACCTGCCCGTGCCGCACTGGGTGGGCGTGCGGCCGTACGAGCAGATTCCCTTCCAGTGGTCGTGCCACATCGAGCACGCGGGCGAGAACGCAGGGCCCGGAGCGTTCGAGCATCGGGAGTTCCTGGATCTTTCTGGTGAGGATCCTTCAGTGCCCTGCATTGCGGCGCTGCTGCAGGCGATTCCGCCTGAGGGCGATGGGCCGATCTTCGTGTACTCCATCGCCTATGAAAGGACTGCGCTCAAAGGGCTGGCGGAGCGGCACCCTGAGCATGCGGCGGACCTCACGCGACTGATCGACCGGCTCGTGGATCTTCGTCCGCTGGTGGAGGCGAGCTACTACCACCCGGCCATGCGCGGCTCGTTCTCGATCAAGCAGGTGCTCAGGAGCATCGCGCCGGAGCTGGACCATGCGAGCCTGGGTGGTGTGACGGACGGGACGGCGGCGCAGGTGGCGTATCTGTATGCGTGCTTCGACCCGGCGACGACGGCGGAGAAGAAGGAGGCGTACCGGCGGGAGTTGCTCAGGTATTGCGAACGGGATACGTGGGCGATGGTGGTAGTGGCGTGGCACCTGCTTGGCAAGGGGCTAACCGTTCATGCGTCGCCCAGCGCATCAGGATCGGGGTTGTAGAGCAAGCCGGCGGAATCCCTGTCGACGCTGTTGAAATAGCTGCGAATGGCAGCCGCACATCCGTCAGTTGCTGCAAGGTTTGCCTCGGTGAATATGATGCGCAGAGTCTTGTGAGATGCCGCAATCCGCAGATCAGCGTGCACTGCGCGCGCGCCACTCCTCTTCACTAGCATCCACAGAACGCATTCCAGCGTAACGACCCTGCCTTGCATCGTTCGAATGCAGGCAGCATCACCACTTCCAGCCAGGCCCAGAATTGCCCGCTTGTCTGCCGTGACAAGCAAGGTGTCGCCTTAACTGGCTGCCATTGCGAACAGCTGTGCCTCGCCCGCGTCCATCACCTGATTCAGGCGATCGAGCAGCTCAAGGTCAGCCACAGGTTCGATAACCGGAATCGAATCGATCAACGGCAGCGCTTCTTCCAGCGCTTCTGCGCCGAATTGATCGCGCAGCTTCTTGTTCTTCCGGACCTGATGCGGGGCGGCGGCCAGGCGACGTACATCCGCAATGCCGAAACCCAACTGCGTAACTACACGATCCAGCAGTCCGGTGGCTGACAACAGGACAAGCATGTCCGTATCGATCAGCAGCATGGGAATGCAGAGCGCTTCGAACCGTCAGTCTGCCGGCTCGATCGCGGTCATGCCGAAGACCTGGGTCGTGGCGCCCAGGAATCGCTGTGCGGGCTCCGGCAGATCGTCCAGTGCGATGTTGGCGCGCAGTGCGTCGGCCAGGATCGCCTGGGCACCCTGATCCTCGCCCATTGCCGTCAGGGCGAGCTGCGCGACCGGAATCTTGCGCTGGCTGTACCCGTAGATCAGTGCCACGGTTCCTGGATGGATGCGCTCTGCCTTGCCGAATTGCGCTGCAGCCAACGCGAGCCTTCTTCCATTTACTGAAGGGCCATCGAGATGCAACTCGGGGCGCCCGGTCAGCACCTGGAAGGCGTACTGATCCGCCTCCTTCTCACCCACGTCATCGCTGGCGCTGTCGAGCTTGAAGTCCACCAGCGGCTTGCCGCCCGGCACAACATGGCTGCGCATGATGTGGCCGAGCTCATGTGCAAGGTGGAATGCCAGCCACGCAGGGCTGTCGCGACGTGAGCACAGGACGATGACCGGTCGCGCACCCACGAAGGTAGCGAGGCCAGCAATGGTCTTGGATCCGGCCACCTTTGGCAGCCTGGTCACATGCACAACGCCGATGCCGTGCTGCCAGCAGTAGTCGACAAGATGCCGCAGATCCGGCCACATGCAGCCCGGGCGATTCAAGAGCTGATTGCGAACCTCCAGCGCCGGTCGTGTTCCGGTGAACGGCAGGTGGTCCTTCATCAATTCGGCTACCAGTCGGGCTGCGTGCAAGGCGGCCACAATCGCACCGGAAACATGCGAATCCTCGGCATTGCGGCTGCGCTTCAAGCGCACGCGGTGTGCCGGCGGCGACAGCGGCGCGGACGGGTCCGCCACCTGCCGCAGACGGGCACCAAGAAACCTTGAAATGTAGAGCTCGGCGAGCTGTCGGTTGGAAGGCTCGTCGTACAAAGAGTCTTCCCACCAGTCGGGAAGAACGGCAGACAGCAGGTAAGACCGCTCTATGCCTTCGGCCTTCAACCGCTCGTAAAGTGGCTTCATCGACGGAGCCGTTCTGGGCATGGATGCGGCGGCTACTCCTTCTGATTGGGGCGGGATTGTAGCAGTACGGCGCGATGCGGCAGTGTGAGGCATGGCATGAGCATGCCTCGTGGCATTGCGCCGCGTGGCCGGGAAATATGATGGGAACGGGCCATTTCGATTCGACCAATTTCGGCGCTTGTCCGGTACACACCGCGGGCGTCCCTGACACCCCTGGACTGCATCCACTCAGCCGGCGATTCCGGTGCCAGGCGTGCGATCCGATAACCATCAGGCACGAAGACCCTGACGAGCGTGTGGAAGTGTTCCCCGTGATCCCGAAACAGCAGATGAACCAGTTCGTGCACGATCACCAGGTCCTGGAACTCTTCCGACTGGTCGAGCAGCGCCGAGGCGAAGGTGATGGAATTGTCGACGTGGCACACCGCCCAAAGGCGTGTCATGTGACGCACGCGAACGGCCGTTGGCGTGAGATGTGTGCAACCCACCCAGCGATCGACACGCTCGAAGAATGCTCGCGAGATCCGGGGGTTCCTGCGCCTGGCCATGGCGTAATGTACAACCCTATGCCCATGTCCCCCTCCACCTCGACATCAAGGCCGTTACGCGGCGCAACCAGTCTCATCGATTGAGATTCTGAACTGCTCGAATCTCCACATGACCGCACTCAAACCATATCCATGAGCGAACCGTTGGCCCTGCCCGTCAGTGACCACGCAAATCGCACCATCCGGCGGGTTGCCGAGGCCATTGCTGCGGCCGACGCGCTGCTCATCACCGCCGGTGCCGGCATGAGCTCGGATTCCGGTCTACCCGTGTTCCGTGGCAATGAAGGTTTCTGGCGCGCCTATCCGCCATTGGCCGCCCAGCGCATCTCGTTCGAGCGCATGGCACAGCCCACGTGGTTCAAGGATCGGCCCCGCATGGCCTGGGCGTTCTATGGCCATCGCCTGCAGCTGTATCGCGATGCCGTCCCGCATGAGGGCTATGCGCTGCTGCGCCGGTGGAGCGCGAGCGCTTCCGCGGGCAGTTTCGTGGTCGCGTCCAATGTGGATGGCCAGTTCCTCAAGGCCGGCTTCCACGCCGATGCCATCGCCGAGCAGCACGGCAGCATCCATCGGCTGCAATGTCGCGAGCCCTGTGGCAACACCACCTGGCAGACACCCGACACCGACCTCGACATTGATCTGGCTGTGCTCGAAGCGCGCGGCACGCTGCCACATTGTCCACATTGTGGCCAGGTCGCGCGGCCGAACATCCTGATGTTCAACGACGTGGACTGGATCGATACCGTGACGCGCCAGCAGATGCGCGCCTTCGATCAATGGCTCACCGCCGTGCGCGGCCGGCGCGTGGTGGTCCTGGAAATCGGCGCCGGCACGGCGATCCCCACCATTCGCAACCTGGGTGAACGCGTCGCGCAGCGCCCGCGCACCACGCTGGTCCGCATCAATCCGGAAGCGCAGGACGAGGAACAGAGGCTGATCGTGCCGCTGCCCGCACTGCAGGCGCTGACCCTGATCGACGCCGCGATGAACAAGACTGGTGGCCCTGGCAGGCCAAGGGAGCATCCGCCAGCGGCCCTGCGCAAGAAGCCCAGGACCCGCGCACTGGAATCGGTCCACTACATCGACCTGCGCAGCGGCTACACCGCGCTCTTCAGGACCGAAGACATCAGCATCGCCGAACGGGAGCGTTGCATGGCGCATTGGTGGAAGGCACAAGCCGAGTTCGCGCCGCTGCCCGAGCTGCGCGGCATGAGGCTGGCCGGGTACTCCATGCGCGGCCAGGTCGTCACGCCCGACCATCCGCACACTGACGTGCGCAGTGGTGCGTTGCTGCAGACCAATGACCCGCGCGGTGTGCTGGTCTGCACCACCGGGTTTGCATGGCGGCAGCGTGAGGGCGCCTGGCTGTGGCGCCGGCTGGTGGAAGGCGCGAACACACCCACGCGGCCCATGGAATATCCGCGCGCACCCTGGATCACGCGGCGGCTGGAACCCGGTGCGGCCAGGAATGCCGCGATGCTGGAAATGCTCGCCTTCACCGAATATGTCATCGCGGTGTCGTGGCTGGCCCAGGCGATGCACGAAGAGGACTAGCCGCGCCGCAGCCAATCTCATCGTTTGAGATTCCCGGCTGCTCAAATCTCCCTCAACGCCACCGATATGGGGGCTTGCCAAGGAGAGCCATTGAGCCAGCCCGACCACACGCTGATCCGCAATTGCCGCTTCGCGTTCCGCTGCCACCAGCAGTGGCAGTCACTGGAGCGCACCAGCGACGCGCGCATCCGCTACTGCCACGAGTGCTCGCGCCCGGTGGTGCTGTGCCAGAACGATGGCGAACTGCGCACATCACTGGAAGCCGATGAATGCGTGGCCATCCCGAGCAGTGAGCCGCGCAAGTTCGCCCCCTTCGTCGGCGTTGTGGAGCCCATCCTGCGCACGAAGGACGAGTGATGCCCCGCGCGCCCGCGGCTGCTAGATTGTCGACCACCTCGGGGAACCACGAGTCGCGACATGGACAAGTTCGACCGCATCTTCCAGCTGCACGCCATCCTGCGCGCCCGGCGCACGCCTGTTCCGCTCGAAGACCTGATGGCCCGCCTGGAGTGTTCGCGCGCGACGCTGTATCGCGCCGTGAATGCGCTGAAGGACCAGCTCAACGCCCCGATCGTCTTCGACGCCGATGCCGGCGGCTTCCTCTACCAGCGGGCCTCGCAAACCGAAACCTACGAACTGCCCGGCCTGTGGTTCAGCGCCCGGGAACTGCAGGCGCTGGCCATCATGCGGCGGCTGCTGAAGGATGCAGGCGGCGGCCTGCTCGAAGAACACCTGGGCACACTCTCGCGCCGGCTGGATGAACTCACGCAGCACCAGCGGCTGAACCTCGGCGAAGCCGAAGCCCGCCTGCGCTTTCCCGCCATCGCGGCGCGCCCCGCCGGAGAGTGCTTCGGCACCGCGGCCAACGCCACCCTGCAGCGCAAGCGGCTGTGGATCGAGTACCACGCGCGCGGCACCAACGCGATCAGCGATCGCACCCTCTCGCCCCAGCGCATCGTGCACTACCGCGAAGGCTGGTACCTGGATGCCTGGGACGACGACAAGGATGCGCTGCGCAGCTTCGCCATCGATCGCATCCGCAGGGCGACCGTGCTGGATGAGGACGCATACGACGTGCCCGAGGCGGAGCTCGATGAACACTATGCCAGCGCCTACGGCATCTTCGGCGGCAAGGCCGACAAGGTGGCGGTGCTGGTGTTCACTGCAGAGCGTGCCCGCTGGGTGGCGGATGAGACGTGGCATCCGCAGCAGGAGGCGCGATGGCTGGAGGATGGGCGGTATGAGCTCAGGATTCCGTATCGCGAGGCGCGGGAGCTGGTGATGGATGTGCTGCGGCATGGGGCGGGCGTCACGGTGGTGGCGCCGGATGCATTGGCCGCTGCGGTGCGCGCTGAGCTCCGTGCAGCGCTGAAGGCCTATGCGTAAGCTTTGATGGTGCTCAACGTTGAGGAATCAGGTCGGGCCGATGCGCCTTGCGCCAGGCCAGCACCTCGTCAATCAACCATCTTGCTTCGATAATGCAGTGCTCGGCTGTCGATTCGTCGATGTCATTGCCGGTGTAATCCGCCGCATTGCGTTGTCGCCGCAACGTGTCCAGGACCACCATGCGCTTGTTCTGCAGTCCGATGGTGAGCGGCAAACTTTGCACCACGGTCATGTGATGCCCCGGGCGGTTGGCGTCCGGTCTGTAGCCATGCATCATCAACGCGGCGAGGGCGCTCTGCATGACGCCTTTGTAGGCCGCGTCGAAGCGCGTTTCGGCACTGATGGTCTTGACGCCCGCATCGCGCAGATTGCGTTGGGCTGCCGTCAGCAGCCGGTCGATTTCCGCAGCATCGGCCGGATGCGCTTTAAGCTGGCCGAGCCTCAGCAAGTTTTCCAAACTCACTGGCATCTCCGATAACGAAGATCTTCGGCTCTGTGGCAACCCTGTTGACGAAGCGATCGCCTGCCTTGCGTTTGGCACGGAACGCAGCCCGGGTCATCACCACCGGGTTCACTTCGCGGCCCAGCCGGGCGGTGCCGGCGTGGCAGGCCTCGACCACACTGGCAAAGGATGCCGAGCCAATCACCAGCAGATCGATGTCGCTGGTGGATCGTGCCTTGCCCTGGGCAACCGAGCCGAACACCAGCGCCACCGAGATCGTGGTCTGCAGCGGACTGAGCAATTCACGCAAGACATCGGCCATCCCGGCCGTCTTGCGGAAGATGCCGGCCAGTTCCTCATGGATGGGGCAGTCCCGATTCACCTGATAGCGCACCTGATTGCCCGCGGTGGTTCGCAGCAGTAATCCGGCGTCCATCAGGAGTTTGAGTTCGCGATGCAATGAACCCGCCGGCACGCCGGTGAGCCGGGCGATCTCGCGCACATGGAAGGTTTCGTCAGGGCGAAGCAGCAATAGCGCCAGAATCTGTCGGCGATAGGCGCCGAACAGGATCTCGACCAGTTGCGGTTGCGCGGGCGGCCTGGTTGATCTCATATTGAGAACGATCGTAGCTCGATTGAGAACAGACAAGCAACGTCCCCGTTGAAAAGGGGCGCACATGCAGGCCGGTTTCCTCGAATGCCCGTATCAATTGACGATCTCCGCCAGGTTTCCGTGATTTCCGGGTGAATGGTGGCCCGGATGCATCTGCAACGCGGCACGTGAATCTGCCGTATCTTTCCAAAAAGGGCCTCGCTCAACACCGCCTCGAATACTCCTCCACCCAGCACAGCGTGTTCACCAGCCGGATCTGCTCAGCCGTACGGCATTCCACATCCAGCAAGCGGGGAGACGCCACCAGAATCGCCAGGCATTTCGCCCGCGACAGCGCCACGTTCAGGCGGTTCTTGCTGTAGAGGAATTCGATGCCGCGCGGCAGGTATGTTCCGCGGCAGCAAGGCTGCGCGGTGCGGAAGCAGTACGAATCCGGATACCTCAACGCCCAGGTCGAGCGAATCAACGGGAGTACTGGGCGGCCGCTGGTTTATCTGTTTGCTGCTCCGCGTCCGATGGCCAAGGCTAATTCCATAGCGCTGTAGATCAGGCGGCGGCGACAGCCGCTCAGTAACCATCCCCCGGCAAAGCCGGGGGCTTTCGGGATGTGAGCCGCTCGAAGCGGCTATTGCGGGGTCGCTAACGCGGTCCCGGTCTCATCGGGCCATCTACAGATGGCCCGGCCTATCGCAACAAGTTCAGCTGGTCTAGCCGCCGATCCTCGAAAGTCACCTTCCTAACCAATATCGGTTACACGACGAGCATCTGATAGAGCTGACTGGTACCACCGATTTCCTGCAGCGCGCGAAACATTTGCTGCCCAAAGAGATTCTCTGTTTCAAACATCTTCGATTTGTATTCCTTGTCCTTGAGAATCCGTTCGACCAGCACTTCTTCCTTCGCATCCGTGTCGTTCAAGAATTGCTCGTACGTCTGCAATAGATCCTTCAGCAGACCCTCCGTCTTTGTTCCAGAGCGGTTCTGCTGTAGCGCTTCTATTCGCTGCGTTGGAGTCATCCGGACCATGTGTTCTGCGTCCTCGATTCTGACCGTCTTATTGGAGTTGTAGACGTCCATCAAGTACAGGATCGCGGAATAGCAAGTCAGCAAGCGACTGTGTTTCAACTTGTGCTTTTTTAGCTGACGCTTTGCCTTCTCGGCGCTTGGTGCCTTCTTTGTTCTGGCTTCATAGTTGACACAGAATGTTCGCCACAGCCGAAGAATGTCATTGCATAGGAATGCGGGAACGAACTTCGCTTCATGTCCAGAAAAGTCCCTCCAGTACGAAGCCAAGGTCTTTTGTATTACGTCTTTGTAGACACCCTCTCCAATCAGCTGCTTGCTCTCTAGCAGCAGCAAGAGCCGCGCAGTAAATGTGTTCTGCGAGTCGTCTTCCGGGGTGCCCAGCGAGGAGATCAACTCTTCAGCTGTGTAATGCGTCAGATACTGACCGTCACCCGAAAATTCCGGGAAGCCGCATTGCCGCGTCATGCGAATCAGCTCGGCTTTGATACACACCTCATCCAAAGAGGACAGCATCCTCTTGGGCTTTTCATTCTCGACTGCCGTTTGGCCGACAATGAATAGGTCGAGGTCGCTATGAGAACTCGCATCACCGCGAGCAAATGACCCGGTGATGTAAACGCAAGCCTTGTCTTTGGCTAATTCTTGAGCCGTCTTGAGATGCGGCTCCAGGGATTCGAGTCGAACGCTAGAGCCGCTTCGACGTCCTTCCAGAATCTTCCCCATGGACTCCCTCCCAAAGGAACAGCTTGGCGAAGATTTCCGCCTGTTCTATCGCGTCGTCCAGCGCATTGTGGGTATGTGCTCTGGACGAAACTAAATCCGCCGCCAAGTCTGACTTGCCCGACTGCGCAATGGGACGGTGCGATTTGACCGCGAAAGCGGTCTTTATGTCGAAACAGCTTGAGTGATTGAACGGCGAGCCTGCTCGGGAAAAGCGGACAAAGTACCAATACAACCAAGTCCAATCGAAGCTGAGTGGATACGCAACCAATACAGGCCGCGCATCGCCTGCAATGCCGTGTATCCACGATGCAGCTGCAGTCATCGCTGCCGCGGGATCCTGGCCCTCTCGCTGCAACCGGCCTCTATCAAGTCCGTTCACGGCAAGAGCCTCGGGATCAAAATCTTCCGAGATGGGTTTCAGCTCTTGATAAAAAACCTGATCGTAGTCGCGAGGTTGCTGAAACAGCTTTCCGTCAAAGGATCCCGCATACACGAGAGCGAAGGAGAGCATTGAGAACGGCCCAGGGATGGAGCCATCAGTCTCAATATCAGCAGAAAAATAGACGTCAGTCCGGCCGAATTTCCTCGACGGAGTCAGCGCGGAATGCATTGCGTCACTCGCTGCCCTTTTTGCTGCTCCACTCACCAGCGAAGAGTATCCAAGACGAAGGGGTCCTGCATCGGCATTTTCATGTGCAATCTAAATCTCCTTTTTGGACCGACACTTGCGATCACTTCTTCCATCAGGTAAGGCATTCACGTCACCTTTGAGCGAGTCGGGCCCTGCTGAGGTGAATCCGCCTCACGAGACCAACCTCAGCTGTTCCGCTTGCAAGCCGCGGGTCGTATCTGCCACCAATCCGTTCGCCATGACGTGAATGACACGAGAACCAGAGAGTTCCGCCAGCGCCCGCGCCACATAGGTCCTGTGGCAACGATTGAAATCCGCTTCGTAGCAAAGCAACGCTGTGGATTGCGCTCTCGTCACTGCAGCCAGCTCCTGAATTGTCGACTCCTGCTGATTGAGGTGCACCATGAAAGCCCGTGTGTATTGCCCCCAGTCACCGTCTTCGCGGTACTGGTCTCGAACAGGTCGGGGACAACCCAACAGTCGGAAGTGCCGATACCCCATGTCGACCTCGCGCAGGGCTTCAGCGAGGGCATTCTTTGAAAAGCCGGGCTTGCGCGAGAACGGCGCCTCCCGCACATCTGCCACCAGGCGCACGCCCGCGGCACGGAGATCCGCCAGAAACTTCTCCAGCGAACGGCCTTCGTAGCTCATGGTGTAGATCGTCATGGATTCCATGGACTGTATGTATATACAGCCTTCGGCGGACACAGTAAACTCCGCCCGCATCCGCCTGAATTTCATCGACTTCCGGTTCGCTTGTGGGGTTTGACGCTCACCCGGACGCACCAGCAATCTCTCGCCATGGCCAAGGACTCACGCATCGAATGGACGCACCACACCTTCAACCCCTGGTGGGGTTGCGTGAAGGTGTCCCCTGCGTGCGCGCACTGTTATGCAGAAACCTGGGCGCATCGGCTCGGCGCGAAGATCTGGGGCAGGCATTCGGAGCGGCGCTTCTTCAATGACGAGCACTGGAAGCATCCCCTGCGCTGGAATGCCGAGGCCGAGCGCGATCAGATCCGACGCCGGGTGTTCTGCGCTTCGATGGCAGATGTGTTCGAAGTGCGTGCCGAGCTCAATCCCTGGCGCGCGCGGCTATGGCCGCTGATCGAACAAACGCCGTGGCTGGACTGGCTGCTGCTCACCAAGCGGCCAAAGAACGCCCCGCGTATGACGCCCTGGGGCATGCGGTGGCCGCACAACGTGTGGCTGGGAACGACCGCCGAGAACCAGAAGCACGCGAACCTGCGGATCCCTGAACTGCTGGAATCTCCCGCGCACATTCATTTCGTTTCCGCGGAGCCGTTGCTTGGTCCGCTGTGCATCAGCAAGTGGTCCGGGATCGACTGGCTCATCGCTGGTGGCGAGAGTGGCCATCATGCACGGCCGACTGATCCGGACTGGGTGCGATCCTTACGCGATGAGTGCGAGGCATCGGGAATCGCGTTTCATTTCAAGCAGTGGGGACATTGGGCGCCGGAGTTGCCGCACGGGATAACGCCGCGACAGAAGCTGCAGCTTGTCTCTCGAGAACGCACTGAGACAACATTGTATGGACTGGGTAAGTCGAAAGCTGGTCGCTTGCTCGACGGGAGAACCTGGGATCAATTCCCCGCGCCGTCCACAAGTTGAAGGCGCTCTTCGCTGTCCCAATGCAACGGCTTCTTCGGCCGCTTTCCCTTTGCGTCGAGATTCTCCACTCTTCCTGCGGAGATTAGCCTCACAAGCGACGATTGAAGTTCACCGGGATACCAATTCGTAGTTTCTAGAACGTCAGCGAATTCATGAACACCCACCGTCTTTGGGCCTTCCTTCAGGTAGTTGATCCAAAAGTTGTCAACGATATCTGGAATGACGCGATTGTCACCGACTGAGATGAGACTCTCGGCTCCGAACATATCTTGCGTTCCTGTCTCCACTTCCCGCGCCTCTTCCCGCTTGGTTGCCTTGATGAGCTGCTGGGTAAAGCCAACAGACTCCGACTTCTCCATGAATTCGACAATGCCTCTGGGATGTGCGGTTAAGTAGACCAAGTGATACTTCAATCTATCTCGGTCTGGACTTAGCACCCGAACATATGCGGCGCGCGGCGGATACCTTTCGTCACCGTGCATCCTTAGCTTGAGATTCTTCAAGTAGCAGTCGATGAGAAATCCCTCTCGCTCTTTAGAATCGAGACCTGCAACATCTACTTCTTCGCCGATAAGACTTGCTATCTGTAACTTCATCCCCTCCATCGAGACAGCGCGATTGATGAAGTCGTATTGAAAATTGATAAGCAGTTCCGACCGGGGACGCTCTAGGAGCGGCTTGAGAGTTTCCGCTCCCACTTCCATCCACCCCTTCGGATCGACGAAGAAGAAGACGAATGCCTGCTTGCCACACCAGTCTATGATCTCGCTGCGGAGCGCAACAAAGTCGCCCTTCTTGGATTCTGCAGGCACCCGAGAGCTCTTACGCCCTGCAAGGTACTTCGAAAGCCTTGAGTACGACTTCTCGTTCTTCTCAACAAATAGAGCTCGAATGGCAACGTTTGCTCCGCGAGCGCCTAGCTCTTCTCGGCATTTCTCAAGTATGGCCAGTGACTTGGCAATAGACGTAGTCTCTAGAGCCTCGGAGTCGTCTCCCCAAGGCCCTGCGAAGCAATCCACGTAAGCGATTTCAACCCTTCCAGACTTTTTGCCAGCCATACCGATAATCAGAACAAGCTTCTCAAGATAGCTGGAGAGCAAATTGTGCTTTACCAGCGCCTGTTCACGACCGCGGTAGGCATCCGGAATTAGGCTGCTTCTTGTCATCTACTTTCCTGGGAAGTTGGAAAGGGCTTGCACAGACCGCACGGTGACCTAGGCATTTTCGACTTGACAGCCGAAACGCAAGTGTTCAGCAGGCGTACCGTCGCAACGAGATGAGTCATATGGCTTCTGGATCATAGTCTCCCGAAATCTCGGCCACTTCGGACAGGCGCGTGGGCTTCTCCCTCTGCCCACACCGAGAACGAAAGTACTCCGATGTCTCTGAATCCGTGCAATAGACGAAGCAGCCCTTCATTCCACGAGTCATGAGTGTTCTATAGGTGTTGCGGATGATTGCATCCGCCTTTGCGCTTGCGCCGACAGGATCCTTCTTCAGTGCGCTCTTGAGGCCCTTCAGCGACTTGTCATGCTTGGAGCGTTTCTCCGGATGGGTATTAACGACCCCATCGCGAACGACCAGATCGGGTCCGACAATCACACCGATGTAGTCAGCCTCCAGACCCTGGCATGTATGAATGCAGCCGATCTGCTTGACTGATTTCTCGGAGATCATCCAGAGGGGCGCGTTCTCTGCTAGATTCCATTGCATCGCAAACCCGCGCTCGGGAATGACTACGTCTTGAGCATTCGGATCCTTCTTGCTCTTCCAGTCCCAACAATATCCGGCGACCATCCTCGCCCGATTGGCCTCCCGATTCCGTGCCTCAATGAGCCGCCGCACATCATTCGGCGAGTCCAACACTCTGAAATCGTATTCCGTTCCGTCCAGAATTTGGTTCGCGGTCTCACGAATGCCGAGTACATGATCGAGCCAGGAGAGATACCCGTCGGAACCTGAGCAACGGAATTGGGACTCCAGCTCTAGATGCGTAACTACTGCGTCAGCTTTCCGAGCCCAATCTTCAATCTCCACTTTGTGACCAATGTCCAACCACGTGACGCGCTGATCCTCATCAATGAAGAAGATGCTGCAACGAGCGGAATTGATGATCTCCTTGATCTGGTTTTCTCCGAGGTTACCGAATAGCCCGCCCTTCTCGTTTAGTCGGTGCGCTTCGTCCACCACCAGCGCGTCAAACGTATCGATCGGCGTATCAATGAAGGAACCGGAACCAGAGAACAGTGCCGATATCTGCGACTTGCGGTAACTCCCTGAGAGCGTTTTTTCAAACACCGCTCGGGGGGCGCTGTTTTTGGTCACGTACTTCACAAGTGAACGCTTGGCCGTCAACGCCGCCAGGAGATTAATGGCCACCACGGACTTCCCTGTTCCCGGTCCGCCATCAACGATGATTACCTGCTTCTTTCCACTTTCGGCTACTTCGGCTTTCGCCAGAATCGTCTCGTACACCACCTTCTGTTCGTCAATCAGAACGAACTCTCGCTTTCCTTCGAGCATGCCGAGCAAAGCGTCTACCAAGCGTTTCGAGGGGCGTATGCGGCCATTCTCAATCTCGACTATGAGATTGCCCTTGTCTCCGCGCCGCACATGCCTGGCAATGTACTCGCGCAGCCTCTCTCGCTCTTCCGGGCCAGTTATGAAGAACGGGGCCTTGTCTACGTATTCCGCATATGCCAAACCTTCCAAGCTGCTCCGGTCCTTGAAGTTGTGCAGGTACGCGCACGGCTGCAGTGGCACGTCCCGTGTGTAGACCGCCTCGTTGAAGCTGCGAAGCAGTTCCGCATAACTCCAGGCTTGATATGAGGGATGGCTGGTCTCGACTTCCGCACCACCCATGTGAGTCCTGACAATGCCGTCGGAGCTGGTCGGCAGGGCGCTTTCCCACTGCTTTAGTTCAACGATGAGTAGATTCCCCTGATCTTTCTCATTGAGTCCGGACAGCAGGAGGTCAATTCGCTTCGATGTTTGCGGAATCGTGTATTCGACCGCCAGTCCGCAATCGTCCGGAATGGATTCGTGATTCAGAACCTTTGCCATCGCAAGCAGAGATTCCTTCCAGGCACGCATCTGCGACTTGGGAACACGGCTTCCCGTCGCGTCTTGATATGCCTGTAGGATTACCGCTTCAATGTCATCCTTGAACGTATCGTCAAGGAACCCAGACTTCGTAGATTGGTAGACGATCAAGCCGACTCCCTTTGGCCTTCTAGAGATTCGTGTACTTCACGCTCGATCCCTTGGATTTCTCCACAGGATATTTCTCGGCATTCACTCTGATCTTTTCGGTCGCTGCTTCGATCAGATCCATCCCAAGCTTGTCGGACAGCCGAATCAGATAGATGAAGACGTCTGCTAGCTCGCCTTTCACGGCGTTGACCTGCTTCTCTGTGAGGTTGCGGCTCTGTTCCTCTGTCAGCCACTGAAATGGTTCGAGCAGCTCCGCTGCCTCGACCGCCAGAGCAGAAGCCAGATTCTTTGGTGAGTGGAATTGATCCCAATCACGTTCGGCTGCGAAGCGTCGGAGTTCATCACGTATCGCTTGCAGGTCGGGCATGTGCAACTCCACGAAACAGAACCGGACGAGACCCCTACTTACCACTCGTAGACCCATTGAGACCGAACTCGAGTGCCGCCCGCACTGTGCGCGACTTCACCAATCCGATCAAGCGCTTGCACACCATAGCGCCGCTCTCTGCCATGATCCTCCCGTGGCCACTTTCCTCTCCAGCCCATGGACCGGCGCTCGGAGCGCCATGCCGGGCGAACGGCGTTTTGCCGAGCGGCTGAAGAGCCTCCTGGAGGACGACTACCTCTGCTGGTTCGATGTGCCCATCGGGCCGCGCCATCAGCACCCGGACTTCCTGATCCTGCATCCGGCCCGCGGCATCCTGGTGCTGGAGGTGAAGGACTGGCGCCTGGAGACGATCCGGGACGCGAACCCGACGAGCTTCACCATCGACACCGGCGCCGGGCACAAGGTGGTGTCCTGCCCGCTGCAGCAGGCGCGGCACTACTCGCATGCGGTCACCGAGCTGCTCCGCCAGGATCCGCAGCTGGTCGAGCCGCCGGGCTCGCAGTACGAGGGGCGGCTCACCTTTCCCTATGGCTATGGCGTGGTGCTCACCGAGATCACGCGCCGCATGTTCGAACGTTCGGGGCTGGCCGAGGTGATGCAGCCGCACTTGGTCATCTGCAAGGACGAGATGACTGAGTCCGCCGACGCGGAGGAATTCCAGTCGCGGCTGTGGGGCATGTTCAATGTGCGCTTCGAGAGCAAGCTCACGCTGCCGCAGGTGGAGCGCATCCGCTGGCGGCTGTTCCCGGAGCTGCGTATTCATCAGCCGGATCTGGGGCTGAAGCCAGCCGCAGCGCCGGCCGCGCTGGAAGATGAGCTGAAGGTGATGGACCTGGCGCAGGAGGAGATCGCCCGCAACCTCGGCGATGGCCACCGGGTGATCCATGGCGTGGCGGGCTCGGGCAAGACGCTGATCCTGGCGTACCGCTGCCAGCATCTTGCCCGCACCCAGGGCAAGCCGGTTCTGGTGCTGGTGTTCAACCGCACGTTGACCTCGTGGCTGCGGCACCAGCTGCACGCGCAGGGCATCCGCGAGCCGCAGGTCACGGTGCGCACCTTTCACTCCTGGTGTGCCGACCAGCTGCGGCTGTACCACGTGCAGGCGCCGGCGCAGCAGGGTTACGACGAGATGGTGCGCACGGTGAGCCGCGCGGTGGAACGCGGGCAGATTCCGCGCGCGCAGTACGGCGCGGTGCTGATCGACGAGGGCCACGACTTTGCGCCCGAGTGGCTGCAGCTGGCGGTGCAGATGCTCGATGCCGAGAGCAACTCGCTGCTGCTGCTCTATGACGATGCGCAGTCGATCTATGGCGGCAGCCATGCGCGCTCGTTCTCGTTCAAGAGCGTGGGCATCTCGGCGGCGGGGCGTACGAAGATCCTCAGGCGCAACTACCGCAATACCGATGAGATCCTCGCCTGTGCGCGCGGCTTTGCCGAGAAGCTGCTCGCGCCGGTGGAGGCTGGCGATGACGGCGTGCCGCTGCTGTTCCCCGAGACCGGTGGCCGCAAGGGCGCCCCACCCCGCTTCGCGCGCCTGGCTTCCATGCAGGCCGAGGCCGAATACATCGCCAACCAGCTGGCCGCGCTGCATGCCGATGGCGTGCCGTGGAACGAGATCGGCGTGTTCTACACCGCGCCGTTCGTCGGCGAGGAGATCGCCGCGGCGCTCACGCGGTTTCAGGTGCCGTTCGACTGGCTGAAGGATGCGGCGTCCAAGTACTTCGACCCGGCCAGGCCCAGCGTGAAGCTGATGACCTCACAGAGCAGCAAGGGCCTGCAGTTCCGCGTGTGCGTGATCGGCGGCGTTGGGTTCTGGCCGTACTACAACGAGGCGGATGAGGCGCGGCTGCTGTATGTGGCCATGACGCGCGCCACGCATGAGCTGGTGATCACAAGCTGCAAGAGCAGTGTGTTCAGTGAAAGGCTGCAGAGGTTGTGCGCGCCGCTGGCGGCGTGAGCCAGGGCTCCTGCTGGCCCGCTGGGACCGCCAATACGCATGATGCCGGGTCGATTGGCACAGCAATTGAGCCAATGCTACGGGTGTCGACGAAAAGCTGATTCCAGCTGATCGGACAGGCGCGCCGGCACTTCCAGCTTCTCGAAGCGTTCGCGCCAGTGGCGCACGGTACCCGCGACGCGCTCGACGATCTGCTCCGCCTGCGGTGGATGCAGGCCAAACAGCCCGGCACCACCCCGGGCATTGTCGAGCGTGGCCAGCCTGCCCTTCGGCCCCACAGCCAGGTGGAGCATGCGCTCCTGCGCCACCTGCGGACGGGGCACCACGTCGTACACCGGGCTCAGGCGCCAGCCCTTGCCATGCGCGTCGTACAGGAAGGCGTGATTGCGCAGATGGTCGTCGTCATTGGAGACGAGGATGTTGAACACCATCCGCGCAAACAGTTCTTCACGGTCCTTCGCGATATGGCCGCGAACACCATGCTGGCTGATGGCACCGGCGATCTCGGCATAGGTGGAGTTGGCCGAATCCTGCTCGTGCTTGCCGAGCATGGTGAGCGCCGAGACCATGTGGCGTCGACTCGTGCCGCGTGCAACGGCCTCACGATCGAAGCGCTCGATCAGGAGCACCTTCCGCTCGTCGGCAAGTTTTTCGATGCGTGTGGCCGGAACGGCCAGGCCCGCCTCGCGTGCCAATTCAAGTGTTGCCCACTCTGCCAGCGGTACGTCGAAGCGGTCATCGCGAGCGGGGAATTTCGCGATCCACTCACGGCCGTCTGCGACGAGCACCGCCTTTGGCCTGGCGCCGCCCAGAGAAGGACCGCCCGCGAAGAACAGCTCGAGGTGCGCCGGGACCGGTTCGCCTGCTTCGATTCGTGCGGCCGCATCACGCAGGTGCTCGAGTTCGAGGACGCTAGGCAATGCGCCCGCGGCAGGACCACTGACAGGTGAGGCGCGCACGTCCAGGGCGCCCGAACGAAACGGCCCGGCGTGATCCAGGTACGTGGACTCGGGCAGACCATTCGGTGGCGCGCGCAGCCGGTTCTCGATGACGCGTCGACCCCATGCGTCAGGTGCCGCATCGCGCAGTGCGCCGAATTGCGCGAGCCCGGCCGGCGGCAACAATTCTGCGCCACCGCGCCCTTGATCCAGCGGCAGCGCAACCGGATCCACCGGCAATGCATTGGGCCGTTCGAGGTAGCGCAAACCGTAGGCAAAGCGTGAGGCAACGAGCTCCGTGCCCTGCTCGACCATTGTGAGGCGACCGGCCGGCACGGCGTCCACTTCGCCTGGCAAGTGAATGAAGACTGTGCGCTCGGGCATGGATCAGAAATCCAGATCGGCAGCGAAGGACTTGCGGCGCGCACGCTTGATGCGCGTCTCATCCACCAGTGCCTTGGCAGCGGGGTCCTGCAAGTTCATCAGCTGCGGCAGCAGACCCAGCCGCTCGAAGACCGACAGCCAGACGGCGAGTGACACGGAACCGGATCCCTTCTCGATGCGCTTGAGCGTGGCAGTACCGATGCGCGCGCGCTCGGCAAGCTCGGCCAGCGTCCACCGCCGCGCAAGGCGGCCTTGGCGCACCAAAGCGCCCAGGTGCTGGGCTGCGGCATCAGCCGCGGGGGTTGTGAAGGTTTTTGCCTGGCGCTTCATGGCTCATATTTGATCCATTAAGTCGTTTATGGATCAGATATGAGCCTTTCTATAGGTGCTCACTGCCGATGTCAAGCTGATGGTTCCATGTTCAAGACCGGTGGCCGCAAGGGCGCCCCGCTCCGCCCAGCGTGAAGCTGATGACCTCACAGAGCAGCAAGGGCCTGCAGTTCCGCGTGTGCGTGATCGGCGGTGTGAGGGCAATCGGCCCATTCGCAGTAGTTTCGCGGCTGGATAGGCTGCCCTGGACGCCGCCAGAATCACCTGAGTCCTGCGCTTTGTCGGGATGAGTCAGGAGGTGTAGCGTGGCGATCATGGCTTCAATACCCAAGGCGCCCGAGCTGGCCGCTCTGAGCGTATCCGACAGGCTCGACCTGATGGACGAGATCTGGGCAAGCCTCCTCTCAAGCGGTGAAGCCGTGGCGTTGCCAGATTGGCATATGGAAGAGATCAAGCGCCGCCTCGCCGCGTTCGCAGCGGATGGCAATCGCGGTCGCACCACTGAGGAAGTCTTCGCCGAGCTGAAGCGCCGGCTGTGACCTGGACTGTGCGGGTTCGGCCCGAGGCCGAGCTCGATCTGGTGATTGCCGCCGGCTGGTACTCGGCCCAGCAACCCGGGCTTGGTGCGGAGTTCCTTGATGAACTGGATACCCTGGTTGGCTCTCTTGCCGAGAATGCCCTGCTGTACGCGGAGATCCTTGACGGTGTGCGACGCATGTTCGCGCGCCGCTTCCCGTATGCCGTGACCTACCAGATCATCGACGGTGACGTGGTGGTGTTGTCAGTTCTCCACATGAGCAGAAGGCACTCACCCTGATCAGAACATCGCTGCAGCGTTGAGCCGTTCAGCGGAATCGTGGCTCAACATGCAGAACGCCCGCTCAGTGGCGACGCGTTGCTCGCCGCTTCGGGTTCCAGTCCCGGTTGATCCGGTTCAGGTCGAACCCCTTCGGATCGAACGCGCCGCCGATCCACTGCATCATCTGCAGATGCTCCTCGTGCCGGCGATCGGCGAGCGCTTCGAGAAACATCTCGTATCCCGGTGGCCCGCCCACATCGTCCGGCGGACCGGCGTTCTCGCCGGCGACGCAGCGTGGCAGCGGCAGCTCTTCGATGATCGGCTGTGATGGTTGCTCGAACACGATGCGCAGCTGCCAGCCGTCGCCCATGTCATAGCGGTACTCGAACTCCCCGCGCGCCCCAAGCTCGGCGAGCACGGCGGCAACGGAGACGCGCCGCTCGTCGCGATAGCCACTGGTATCCATGTCGAGGCTCATCTCCTCGATCCACCACGCCGGTGCGACGATGGCGGCGCCGACTTCGAACTCGTGCGCGTGCGCATCGTTCCAGCCCAGCAGCCACTGCAGGTAACTGTGCAGGCTGGCCAGCGTCCACTGGTCCGACACGAACACGCGACGCCAGACCAGCGGGTCCACGCTGAGCAACTCGACGCGCAGTGCGATGTGCCTGGGTCTGGGTGTAACTGGGGTCATGATGTTCCGCCTTGCTTGAGTTCCGTCGTCAACACTGCCACATATGCGCGATAGCTGAACACGCGGTCGCGTTGGCGGTTGGTCAGCTCCGCGACAACGCCATGCTTCTTCATATGCACCAGCGACTTGTTCACCGTGGCCATCGTGAGCCCGGTCGCCTGCACCAGGGCATTGGCGGTGGTCATGGGTTGGCGTTGCATTGCCTGGTGCACGGCGAGTGCGGACCCGGCTGCGCGCCCCAGCCCGGCAATGCGGTCTCGATCGGTGTTGACCAGCGTGAGCAATGTGTTCGCGGTGGCGACCGCTTGCGCGGCGCTTGCCTCGACCCCTTCGGCAAAGAACTCCAGCCAGCGTTCCCAGTCGCCGTTGATGCGCACGTCATTGAGCAGCTCGTAATACAGCACGCGGTGCGTCTTGAAGAACAGGCTGGGATACAGCATGGGCTCGCGCAGCACGCCGTCGGCCACCAGCTGCAGCACGATCAGCAGCCGGCCGAGGCGGCCGTTGCCGTCGAGAAAGGGATGGATAGTCTCGAACTGCACGTGCGCCAGCGCGGCCTTGAGCAATGGCGGCGTTGGCTCCGGCTGGTCGTTGAGAAAGCGCTCGAAGGACCCGAGGCACCTGGCGAGTTCACTTGCCGGCGGCGGCACGAATGCGGCGTTGCCCGGACGGGTGCCGCCGATCCAGACCTGCGAGCGGCGCGGTTCGCCGGGGGTCTTGCCGCGTCCGCCGGGATGTTTCATCAGCTCCTTGTGCATGCCGCTGAGCAGCCGCATGGACAGCGGCAGGCCGGCGCGCAATGCCTTGAGGCCGTGCTCCAGTGCCGCGACACAGCGGCTGACTTCACGTGCATCATCGACCGGCACGCCGGGCTGCTCGTCGATCTCGTACAGCAGCAGGTCCGCCAGCGAGGATTGCGTGCCTTCGATCTGTGAAGACAGCACGGCTTCCTTGCGCACGAAGCTGTAGAGAAGCAGCGCGGCGTTGGGCAAGTGCGCGGTCAGCGCATCGAGCCGGCCGAGTGCCACCAGCGCATCGTCGAAGCGGCGGCGCAGTCGCGGCGACCAATTCACGGGCGGGGCGGGCGGCAGCGGCGCAGGCACGAATGCCTTGAACCGCTCGCCGGCGGTGGCGATAGCGACGTAGCGTCCGGGTGGGGGCCTGCGCACCGGGGGGAACCTCAATTAACGGCGGTCGTTATTTTAGGTTAGAGATTTATCGTAAATCAACGGACGGCGTTGATTTACGGCCCTGGGGCTACTTCAGGGTCAGGTGCTGCTCCACCACCCCCACGATCGCCTCCCCATACCGCGCCAGCTTCGTCGCGCCGATGCCCTGCGTTCCCTGCAGCGCCGCGGTGGACGTGGGCATCCGCTGCGCGATCTCCTTGAGCGTCGCATCGTGCAGCACGGTGTAGGCGGGCACGCCATGCTCCTTCGCCATGGCGCGGCGCCATTCGCGCAGCGCCTGGAACAGGGCTTCCTGTTGCGGTGAGTCGGTGCCCATGGGCGATGCGGTGCTTGACCCTTTGCGGCTGCGGCGGCTGCCCGCCTTGGTTGCCCGGGTCGTCGCATCCAGGCGCAGCGTCAGCCGCCGCGTGCCATTGAGCACTTCGCGACTCGCGGCGGTGAGCTTCAACACATTGAAGTGTTCGTGGTCCACTTCGACCAGACGCAGCGTGACCAGCTGCCGCAGCACGGCTCGCCACTGCGCCATGTTGAAATCGGCGCCGAGCCCGAAGGTGCTCACGCTGTCATGGCCGCGCTGCAAGACCTTCTCGGTGCGCTCACCACGCAGCACGTCGATGATGTGCTGCGCGCCGAACCCGAAGCCGCTGGCCTTTTCGCAGCGGTAGATGCAGGAGAGCAGCTTCTGCGCGGCCTCGGTGCCGTCGAACTGCGCGGGCGGTGACTGGCAGTTGTCGCAGTTGCCACAAGGCTGGCTCGTTTCGCCGAAGTATTCGAGCAGGTACTGGCGGCGACACTGCACGGTCTCGCACAGGCCGAGCATGGCGTCGAGCTTGGCATTGGAGCTGCGCTTGTGCGCTTCGCCGCCTTCGGATTGCTCGATGAGCCGGCGCTGCTGCACCACGTCCGCCAGGCCATAGACCATCCACGCTTCGGCGGGCAGGCCATCGCGGCCGGCGCGGCCGGTCTCCTGGTAGTAGCCCTCCACGCTCTTCGGTAGATCCAGATGCGCCACGAAGCGCACGTCGGGTTTGTCGATGCCCATGCCGAACGCGATGGTGGCCACCATCACCACGCCGTCTTCCTCGATGAAGCGGGTCTGGCGCTGCTCGCGTTCGCTGGCGCTGAAGCCGGCGTGGTAGGCCAGCGCATCGATGCCGTTCTCGACGAGCATTGCGGCGGTTTCCTCCACAGACCTCCGCGACAGGCAGTACACGATGCCGCTCTGGCCGGAGTGTTCCTCGCGGATGAAGTGCAAGAGCTGGCGGCGCGGGTTGTCTTTCTCCGCGATGCGATAGCGGATGTTCGGCCGGTCGAAGCTCTGCACGAACTCGCGCGCATTGGTGAGATGCAGGCGCTGGATGATCTCGCGGCGCGTGGCCGCATCGGCGGTGGCGGTGAGCGCGATGCGCGGCACATTCGGGTAGCGCTCGGCCAGCACGGCCAGCTGCAGGTATTCCTGGCGGAAGTCATGCCCCCACTGCGAAACGCAGTGTGCCTCGTCGATGGCGAACAGCGCGATGTCCAGCTCATCGAGCAGCGCGAGCCCACGTTCGGTGACCAGCCGTTCCGGCGCCATGTAGAGAAGATCGAGCTCGCCGGCGCGGGCCTGCTGCTCGATGCGCTGCGCCTCTCTCCAGCCCAGCGAGGAGTTGAGGAATTCGGCGCGCACGCCGGCCTCATGCAGCGCCGCGACCTGGTCCTGCATCAGCGCGATCAGCGGCGAGACCACCACGCCGACGCCGGGGCGCAGCAGCGCGGGGATCTGGTAGCACAGCGATTTGCCGCCGCCGGTGGGCATGAGCACCAGCGCATCGCCGCCGCCGGCCAGCTGCTCCACGATCTCGCCCTGCTGGCCGCGGAACGCGGGATAGCCGAAGACATCCTGCAGGATGCGCGTGGCGCGGGTGGTCAGTTCTGTCGCGCACACGCGCGAAGCGGCGGCTTCGCCCAGTGCTTCAACCACCTCTGCTCCACAGGCTGATTCGCTTTCGTACACGGCCACACTCTTGCGGAGGCCAGATACTGACAGACCTCATCGGCTCCACGGCCGTTTGTATCTGGCCAATCGCACCACATTCCGGCGTCCCGCGGGGCCGCTGGAGGCTACTTCAGGTTCTTCTGCTCCACGTCCCAGTTTTCGTTGGTGCACAGCCCGCAGTTCTTGCCGACGAACATCTTCTTCGCCTGCTTGTCGCCCTTGAGCTGCCACTCGGCCCAGTTCCACGCAACGTTGGCCCACTCGCCGCCGCCGGGGTGTTCCATCGTGGCGGTGTGGCCGGCGCCGTGGCGCGAACCATAGAACGTCGGCAGCTTGTTGCTGGCGTTGAAGGTGTCATGCGACATGCCCATCAGCGGGTCGCGCTCACCGCCGTTGATCAGCAGCACCGGCCCGTGCAACGCACCGACCAGCGCGTTCATGTCGCCGCGCGCGCCGGAGTTGAACACGCCGATGGTGTCCACGCGCGGATCGGCGCCGAGCTCCACCGAGAGCATGCCGCCGCAGCTCTGGCCCATCACGGCGACCTTGTCGGTTGCGATCTTGCCTTTCAGTGGTGAGCCATCACGCTTGTTTTCGGCTTCGGCCCAGTCGATGGCGCTCTTGAGCGTTGCGGCCGTGGCCTGGCCGCGCACACCGGGCGCGGCGGTGGTGGTTACCACCAGGAAGCCATGCGAGGCCACGGTCTCGAAGAAGCCCGTGACGCGCGCGTTCTCCATCGCGCAGCCGCCATTGCCCCACACGACGACGGGCAAGGTGTCTTTCTTCGGGAACTTCGAAGGATCAGTTGGGTGGTAGATCTTCAGATCCGTCTTGCCGAACGCCGGGCCGCGCGCGGTGGCATAGGGGCCGGGGATGGCCTTCGGCGCGCCCTCGAGCGGCAGCACCGTGTTGATGGCGTTCATGTCGATGCCGGGCGGCGGCCCACCGGGACCGGGTGCGGCGGCGTGGACGAGACTGGTGGCGAGCAGGCTCGCGGCGGCGAGCGGCAGGAATGGCTTCATGTGGTGACCCCCGGGGTTGTCGACCCTGCAAACAATATGACACTCAGGTTGCCGTGTCTCGGCGATAGCTTGTCTGGCCAGCCCGCCTCGGCGTAAGTTCGGCCTCAGGGGTCGAACAACAACACGGCGATCAACCGCCGGCCACGCGGAGGGGAAGGAATCCCGCGGCTAGCCAGGGAAGAGCATATGAAGCCGGTCTGCCATGTCATGCGCGTTCTGGTGGTGCTGTGCGCCGCCCTGATGCTGGCTGCCTGCGGCGGGGGTGGCAGCGGATCAAGCAGCGGCAGCTCGGGTGGAACGGGAGGCAGCGGTGGGTCCGGAGGATCTGGCGGGTCTGGTGGCTCAGGTGGCGGTGGGTCGCAAACCAGCATCACGCTGAACGCGTCCTCGACCAACATGAACGCGACAGCCGAGTTCACCAACCGGGGGCTGGGGGAAGTGCAGTTCACACAGCTGTACCTCACGAACATGATGCCGACGGACGTGGTCCACCTGGGCGGCACCTACAGCAACAGCGGCATCAGCTCGGTTCAGCCGTCCGTGAACGGCGTGACAGTGACCCTGTCGGTCCACTTCAGGAATCCGTTCGACCTGCCGGTGGGCGTCTACAACGACACCATCACGGTGCACGCCTGCCTGGAGTGGCCCTGTGTCAACGAGGTGGTGGGCAGCCCGAAGACGATCAATGTCACCTACACGATTGTTGCACCCGGCGCCCCACCCAGCCTGACGCTTTCGCAAAGCAGTCTGTCGATCGAAGGTCTTGTGCTCGATACGACGCCCCCGCCAAACCAGACATTCGACATGACATTCAATGGCATTGGCACGCCGCCCACCAACCTGCACTTCGAGGTGGCCGGCACGACCAACGGGATTTACGCGTCAGGGTTCACCATCTTCGGCTCGGATCCCAACATGTTTGGCCGAGTCAACATGAACCCGCGGCCACCGGACTCTCTGGGTCCTGGCAATTACACGGATACCGTGACCGTCAGGGCATGCCTGGACAACCAGTGTCTCCATGAACTGGCCGGCTCACCGGCCACCGTGACATTGCACTACGCCGTTGTCGATTCGGTATCGGGCCCGAATGGATACACGGTGAAGATGGTCGATGCGGAGGCAAACGACATCGCCTGGGATGACGTGCACAAGCTGCTCTATGTATCCATGGCGTCGAGTTCGGCGAATCACCCGGATTCCATCGGTGTACTCGACCCGGCCACCGGGCAGTTCACTTCGTACCATACGGTCGGAAGCAATCCGGGCGACCTGGAAGTCTCGCCGGACGGGCAGTATCTCTACGTGGCGTTGCGCGGCGCTGGCCAGATCCAGCGTCTGAGCCTGCCATCACTGGAGCCAGACATCAGCATTCCATTGGGCACCAATGGTGCTGGCGCACAGCTCTACTCCCTGCAGATGCGGCTTGCGCCCGGCAACGCCCATGCGCTCGCCGTGGTCCGTTCGACTTCACCTGTCTCTTCAAGCGGGGCCAACAACCTGGCCGTATTTGATGACGCCACCATGCGGCCGCAGACGGCCGGCAATGCGGGCGCCGACATGATTACAACCTTCCAGTGGGACTCGGACACGCGGATCATTGCCGGCAACGGCGCCAACACGATGGATACCGCGTATCACATCGCGGTGGATGGCAACGGATTGCAAATCACCAGGAGCCAGCAGAACGTCACGTCGTTCGACTACCGCATCTACCTGGACAGCGGGCGCATCATTACCCAGCGAGGCCAGATATTCGACGCGGAATCGTTTGCTTCGCTCGGCTCATTCACGCTGGGAACATTCTTTCCTTCACTAGTGGCACCGGACGCCCTGACAGGCAGGGCATTCTTCGCGATGAACGGCGCGATCAAGTCCTTCGACCTGGCGACCCTTGATCCGCTGGCGTCGATCACCCTCCCGCAGGGCACCCTGTCTTACAGCACGTCGAGGTTGATCCGCTGGGGGCCTGACGGCCTTGCTCTCGTGAGATACGTGAGTGGCGCCCCGCGGATCATGCTGATCAACGGGCCGTTCGTGAAGCCCTAGCCGGCAAACGGCGCGTGATTGAACGTGTAGTCCCCGATCACGCGTTCGCCTCCCTCCTCCTTCAAGAAACTCGAGAAGGATGCTTGGGGCTAAGGCGCGGTCACACGAATGGTCTTCTTTTGCGGCAACACCTGAGATGTGCCGATTTACTTCAAACTAGATTCCTCTCCATGTTTCCGAAGCATAGGCCGCGATACTGAATACCAAAACGCCAGTCCTGCTGCCGAAAAGACTGCTCCGCACACTAACAACATCCGCAATGCTGAACCCCAAGTCAGGGTACCCTCCGAACGCATTGTGTCGAGGGACCACAGGAACAGAGGTAGCCCACCTCCAATGCCAAACAGCAACAGGTGGCCTAACGCTGTCTTGCTAAACAAAGTCATGAAACTACCTTTCATGTCGGGTTCCCCTGCGGGCATGTTGGTGCAGGCAAGGCCGCACCAACCGCTCCGCCAGCGACGGCACCATACGCGACACCGGCAGCCGCTCCCTGCACGACATCATCGATTCCAGCGCTAAAGGCGTATTTCGAATGGCTGTTCCGCTTCGCCTGCAGGTGGATGGCGCCCGCTGCTTCTACTGGTCATAGAGCATGCTGCCGTTGGTGGGTCGGCTGCCGGAGGGCGGAGCGACCAGTGCGGTGGGCGCAAAGTCCAGCGCAGTCCCGATGGTCGAATTGATGCTGGTGACCAGCGCGATCGCGACCAGCGCCAGCAGCAGTGAAGAAAGGAAGAGGCCGCGCAACCGGTTCACGAGGCGCTCTTCCATCGCGCGTTACTTCACTTCCACCCGCCGTCGCGCTTCTCGATGGGCAGGATGCGGATGAACGCTTCCACCGCATGCAACTTGCCGTCGTAGACCTTGAAGGCCTCGAACGCGGTGAGCTGGTCGCCGCCTTCACGCTGCGCACCCCACGCCAGGCGCAGCCACACGATACCCATGCGCTCATCCACCGCGGCGATGCGATAGATGGGCGCGCCGAGGCGCTTGAAGATGGCCAGTGACTGCTTGCTGATGTCCTGGCAACCGGCTGCAAAGGTGCAGCCCGGGCCGGCCATGAGCTGGCCGTTCTCGAAGCGGTAGGCATCATCGGCAAACGGCGCATTCACGGCCGCGAAGTTTTCTGCTTTCGCCAGGCCTTCGGGGTATTTCAATGCAGCCGCGATGATCTGCTCGCGGGAGTTCAGCTGCTCGGGGCGCGGCACGTAGCTCATGCCCTCGCTGGCCGCGCCGAGGTGCTCGAGGTTGAAGATGAGCCCCTCGGTGCGGCTGTGCGTGGCCACCAGCTCCATCTCGGTGATCTTCTCGTTGGCGATCTTGAGCCTGACCACCAGCATCACCGGCGCGCCGCTCTCCTCCACCATCACGCTGGCGCCGGAAATCCCCTCGCGCTCGTCGAGGAAATCCTGCCGGTAGCCACGCAGCCCGGTGATGTAGCGCACCGCATTCGTGCTGGCGAGCTTCTTCTCGTCGGCGTCTTCGGTAACGCGCAGGTTGGCGGCCACGGGCAATTTACTGACATCGTGCTTCACGAAGGCATACAGCACCTGCGTCACGTAACCGCGCAGGCATTCACGGTCGCAGCTCTTTGCCGCCTGCGCGGCATTGGCACTGGATGCCGCACACAGCAGCAGCATCGCCATCAGGGTCTTGTTCACTTTGCTTCCTCCATCACGATGCGTCCGAGTTGCGCGGTATCCGCGGGCAGCGGTGTCGAACCGGGCTTGATTGCATTGGCTTCGAGAATCGCCGCGACGAGCTCGACGTACTGCGCGTCGGTCAAGGTGCCGGCGCGGCCCGGCGGCATGGTGCTCTTCGTGCACGACACCAGCGCTTCGACCGTGCGTCCACCCCACGCGCCGCGAAAGCCCACATCGTTCAGCGGCGGCGCACCGGGCGTACCGCCCATCGATGGCCCATGGCAGCTGGAACACTGCTGTTCGACGAACAGCTTGCGCCCGGCCTCGCCCTGTTCATGCGTGAAGCGACCCGCCGGCGAAACGGGTTTGCCCTGCGCGGTGACGGGCTGCTTGATGTCGCGGCAATTGGGCATGTTGGTCAGCGGCGCCGGCGCGGCGGTGAAAGTGGTGGGCGATGTGGTGAGGCGGACCGCGGCGCGCGACCCTTCCGCACCTTCGGGCAATGCGAACACATACAGTGCATTGGAGTTGCCGACACGGACGTCGGGAGTGAGCATCAGCTGGCCGCCAGTGTTCACGCCCTGCCCGGTGCTCACCGCAATGTACTGCCGGCCATTCGCGCCGAAGCTCACCGGAAAGCCGCTGACCTGCGAGCCCAGGTTCACTTCCCAGAGTATCTTGCCGGTTTTCTGGTCGAAGGCGCGGAAGCGCCCGGCCACGTCGCCGCCGAACAGCAACCCGCCACCGGTGGTGACCAGCGACATCGTCCCGGCGCGCTGCTCGAACTTCCAGTCCGTCTTGCCGGTGACAGTGGAGATGGCGTGGATGCTGCCGATGTTCGTCATGCCCGGTGTCGGCTCGGCGCTCGAGCGCACACCATAGGCACTGCGCTCGCTGCGCGACGCGATGGCGACTTCCACCGTCATGCAGGTGTTCTGCAGCGGGAAGTACATGCTTTTGGTCAGCGGACTGTAGGCGCCGGCCGGCCAGTTCTTGCCGCCGTTCGCGTTCGGGCACACCAGGCCCTTGTCGCCCTTCTTGCTGAACTGCGTCTCGGGTGTCTGGTGCACCGCGCCGGTCTTGCCGTCGATGCTCGACACCACGGTCTGATACACCGTGGGCCGCGCCCACAGGAACTGGCCGGTGCGACGGTCGAGCGTGTACACGATGCCGGTCTTGCCCGGAATGCCGGTGAGCACCTGGTAGGTCTGGCCCGCCTTGATGTCGGGGTTTGCCCAGACCACTTCGGATTTGTCCGGCGCCACCTCGGTGTCGACGAGGATGCGCTCGAAGGGATGGTCCATGTCCCAGTTGTCGATCAGGTGCTGGTAGTACCAGACGATCTTGCCGGTCTCGGGGTCAATCGCCAGCGTGCAGTTGTGGTACAGGTGCTTCTGGTCGTTGCCGCCAAGCAGAAACTTCGGCGCCGGTGACGTCACCGACGTGCCTATATAAAGGAGCTTCAGTTCCGGGTCGTAGCTGGGCGGCATCCAGGTACCGACGTGCTTGCGATCGGCCTGCGGCACATTGCCCCAGGTTTCGTCACCGGGCTCACCGGTGCGCGGAATGGTCCGGCGCCGCCACAGTTCCTTGCCGGTGAGCGCATCGTGCGCGGTGATCACGCAGTCGTCCGGCCCCGCGGTGGCGATGGGTTCGCAGCCGCGACCGGAAAACACCTTGCCTTCCGCCACGATCGGGCCCGAGGTCTGGTGAATGCCGCGCGTGTACTCGAGCACCTGCGTGGACCACACATCCTTGCCGGTGCGTGCGTCGATCGCGTAGATCGCGCCATCGGCGGAGGTGTCGATGATCAGGTTCTGGTAGATGGCCAGATTGCGGTTGATGAACGGCTGGTTGATGAACTTTTCGATGTCATCGGGCTGCGGCCGCCGATGCTCCCAGATGATCTCGCCGGTGGCTGCGTCGATGGCCTGCACGATGTCGCGCGGGCCCGGGAAATACAGCACGCCGTCATGCACCAGCGGCGTGCCCTCCTGCGTACCTTCGGGCAGCGGCCGAGTCCACACCAGCTGCAGCAGGCCCGCGTTCTGCGTTGTGATCTGCTTCAGCGGGCTGTAACCCCAGGAGTTCAACGTGCCGCGCCACATCAGCCAGTCGTTGTCCGGCGGCTTCACCAGCATCGCGTCGGTAACGGGAGTGATCTTTGCGGTGCCGGACGGCGGCGGCGCTGCGCCCCGCCGCACGAAGACATCCGGCGCTGCAGCGAGCGCTGCCAGCGTCGCAACGCCGGTAACCGCGAGCAGCGCAATGCCGCGAGCTACGGCCCTCACAGCTTGTTCGTCCCGAGGGAGTCGCGGATTTCCTGCACCGTGACCAGCTTGTCCGGGTTCATGTTGTGGATGGAAAGAATGCGCGTGCCGGGCTGGTCGAAGCCCAGCCGTTCGATCTCACGCATGAACACCTGCGTGCCGACCACCGGCGGGTCAGGCACCGGCGCATTGGCCGGCGGATAGTTGAACATGTCCGCGTACACCAGGATCTTCTCCTTCGGCAGCCACGCCACGATGATGCCGTCGGCATGCGGCAGCCCCTTGATCACGTGGATCTCGAGCGTGCGTGTGGCGTCACTGAACACGCGCTTGTCGCCCTTGAAGCCCTCGACCTTCGGCTTGATGCCGGACTTCGACAAGGCATCCGGCGCCAGCGTGCGCGGCGCGTTCAGCGCCTTCTCGAAGTAGACCTTGTTGATCTCGGGCGTGACGATGGTCATGCCGGTCGACGCGGCCGCCGCAATGCCGCCGGTGTGATCGATGTGATGATGCGTGGGCACGCCGTAGCGAATGGGCTTGCCGGGAAACAGCTTCTTCACTTCATCGATGCCCTGCAGCGTGCGTGCCTCGCTCTGCGGACCCGGCTCGACCAGCACCACGTGGTCGGCGAATTCCACCGCCAGTGAGTTGTAGGCGCCGCGGATGCGGTACACGCCATCGGCGAGTTTCTCGGATGCACCGGGGGCCGGCGCCGCACCGGGCCCGCCCGCGCGCGCCGGACCAGCGCCCGGCGGTCCGCCACCGCGCGCACCACCAGCCGGCGCCGGTGCGGCCATCAATGATGCGATCTTCGAGGGATTCGGCCATGCGCCCAGCACCTGCAGATCGAACACCGGCCAGCCATGGCGCTTCTGCACGATCTCGCTGGGGAACTTGAAGCCGTTGTTGTCGCGCCAGAAGGTGTACTCGGCTTCCACCAGCATGTCGCCGAACACATTGTGGTCGAGCCGCGTCTCCACGCGTTCAACCAGGCCATCGGCATTGATGTATCCGGTCAGCTCATAGTTCCTGCCGCCCGGCGACTGCACCGGCGCCTTCCACGTGAGCACGCGGTAGCGCTTGCCGTTCATGGTGCGCCGGGAGAGCGTGGCTCCATTGGCTGCGGCGCCCTTGATGAAGCCCCACGGCGTGATCCAGATCTCCAGCTGCTGTGCCCAGGCGGCATTGGCCGCCGCACTCTGCTGGCCGTTGCCCAGTACTGCCGGGCCGCCGGTGACCGGCGCGGCGTAGGTGATCCACGTGGCGCGCGTGGCCGGGCCGTTGAAGTCGATGGCGCGCGTGTAGTCGTTGACAGGTGTCTTCGGCCACGGGCCGTTGGAGTTGTTGTTCTGGCCGAGGCTGTATTGCGCGCCCGCGCCGTAGTAGTAGAGCGAGGTCACGCCATTCAGGCCCATGGCCTGCGATGACTCGGTGATGACCGATTTCGCGTCCTGTGAGAACGCCGGCGCACAGCCGAGCGCAAGCAGCATCCAGAGCGTGCGACGTAGGTTCACGGCGGAAGCCCCCCTTGATTTCGGCCGATGATAGCCCGGAGAGCATCCGGCCCGCACGCGCGTGCCGGATCAGGTCAGGGGTGGCTGCGTGCGCAGCCGCTGAACCTCCTGGACATCGGCGAGCGCCATGCCGGTCTGACGGGCAACCACCCTCAGAACGGCGTGGGCCGGATTTTTCGGGAGGCTCACCTGATGGAGTCGTTCCCAGGCCCGCACGCGCTGATCGTGCGAATTGAGCGGCGACCGCTGGTCTGCCAGTGACTGGGTGCGCCTCTCCGCGGCCTCGAGCTGTGCGCGCTCGAGGCGCGCACGATGATCAAGCGTGGTGTCATGCGAATTCAAGTGGATTGCTCCTTGCCATGCGGGGTTGCGCTCACGCGCACCTGCGCGCAGATCGGACAGTCCGAAAGTGTGTCTGCTTCGCGTGCGCGCTGGCCCGTGCAGGAAACATGGAGATTGCGGACCCGCGGCGTGCGACCGGGCTTGCCGGCCAGCTCTGCCACGAGTTCGGACAGATCAAACTCCCCGCTGCAACTGTGGCAGGGACAGGAGTAGCGGAAGAATCCGCGTGCTGCAGGAAAATAGGAAATCACCTGCGCCGAAGGCTTCAGGGGCGTGCCGTCGTCGAACTCGAACTCGACACGCAATTCAGCCAGCTGCGGGTAGATCTCCCGCAGGGGCGCGGCGCGCGTGGACTCGAGTTTCAGGCGATCGCGCTTGTTCAGCGTGGCGCCTGGTCGCGCAGGGCGGCTCACTGCGCACCGTCCGGTGGTTTGACAACCGGACCGGTGAGCGCGGCGACCGTCTCTTCAGGAGGACGTTCGCCGCGCCGTAACAGGCGCTGGGACTGGCGCTCTTTACGCGCCAGTTCCCGTTGCCGTTTCTGCTGGCGGAAGTTGGCTTTCGCCATGCTGCGGGTCGCTTACCAGCGACCGCCGCCACCACCACCGCCGCCACCACCGTAGCCGCCACGACCGCCGCCGCCGCCACCACCGTAGCCGCCACGACCGCCGCCGCCGCCGCCACCACCGCGGGGCTTGTCCTGCGCTTCGTTCACACGCAGCGCGCGACCGTCCAGCTCCTTGCCGTTGACGGCCTGGATGGCGCGCGATGCGTCAGCCTGGCTCATCTCGACGAAGCCGAAGCCGCGCGGGCGGCCGGTTTCACGATCACTGGGGAGGGCAACCGACTCTACGGTGCCGTGCTCTGCGAACAGCGCGCGGACCTGATCTTCGGTGGCGGAAAACGGCAGGTTGCCGACATATATCTTGGCCATGTAACTCTTCTCTCTTGCGAAGTTGAAAAACGAAATGGCAGGCTGCGGGAATCGAAGAGAGCCGAAGTATTCGGCAGACGGCGAACCTGATAGTCCTGACACCTGATCGGCAGGCGTTGCGGTTCGAGCGGGGAGCGCCTTGATGGAGGCGCTTTGGTCCGATGCGGACGGAAGACGATCGTGCGGGAGCCTACCCTTTTGCCGGATCGGCTGCTGATCTTTCGCGCGAGGGCCCGTAGAGGGGGCTGCGGAGGGGTCAATCCGGCGAATAGGCCAGATTCAGGCTCAGGAATGCGCCGTGGATGAAGGGCGCGGGGTCGCCGTACCGGGCTTCGAATGCCTTCAATGGACGGGCGGCAATGCAGTCGCTGGAGTCCCAGCCCTTGTTCTGCCACGCCACCATCTGCTCGTGGAAGGCGGCGAACATTTCGTGCTGGCGCGCCATGTCGGCGCCGGAGATGACGCCGCCATTGGCCGGCACGATGCGCGTGCCGGGTGCTGCCATCTGCGCCAGCTTCTCGTGCGCCTTCACCAGCCCGCCCAGCCATGCCCCATTGCGATAGTCGATGAGCGGCCACGTCTCCGATTGCACCGGGCCGCCGGCCACGATGATGTCGGCTTGCGGGAGGTGCACATACAGATCGCCATTGGTGTGCGCCGCCGGCAGATAGCCGTACTGGATTTCCTGGCCGGCGAAATCAAGTGAACTCACCGTGCGGGTCGTCACCTTCGGACGGCCTTCTTGCGCCAGTGGTCCGTACAAGCCTTCGTAGTCCACCGATGCGATGGGGCGAGCCAGATATTTCGCCGAAACTTCGTGCGCGATGATGGTGCCGCCGGCGCGGCCGACGATCTCGTTCGAACCGGTCTGCGCCGGATGCCAGTGCGTGTTGATCAGCGTCGCCACCTGCTTGTTGCGGGTGGCTTTCGCCGCAGCACCGAGCAGTGCCTTCGAATTCTTCGCGTAACCGCCGTCGATCAGCAGCGAACCAGTCGGGCCCTTCAACGCCAGCACATTGCAGCCGGCGCCATCCAGCAACCAGATGCCCGGTGCGAGCTGGCTTGATTGGATGGATGCACCGGCGGCGTGTGCGCGCGGCGCAATCGTGCCGAAGCCTGCGGCCGCGGCGAGCCCGCCGCCCGCGCCGATGAATTGCCTGCGCGTGATCACAACGGCCAGATTTCCGATTCGTGCTGGCGCGGTGGGCCGATGGGCGGAAATTCGCCGGGCCAGTCGGGAATCTTGTCCAGCTCGACCGTCGCACCGAGCTCGCGCAGGTACCTGGCGAGATCCAGCCGCGGCGCGGGCCGCACGGTGAGGTACTGCACCCAGCCGCGCGACATCGCGTAGTCGAGGGCGGTGAGGCCATCCTCATCCTTGATATCGGGATCCGCACCCAGCTTGATCAGCTCGGCCATGATCTTCTTCTTGCCGGCACGCGTGGCGTCATGCAGCGCGGTGCCACCGTGATTGCGCGTGATGTACTGGATCTTGCGCACCACATTCGGGTCTGCACCGGCATCCTTGAGCACGCGCAGCACCGCGATCACACCGTCTTCGGGGCCGCGCCCGTCGATGGCCACCATCATCGCGGTCTCACCCGCAGCGGTATTGATCGTGGCATCGGCCCCATGATCGAGCAGGTACTTGATGAGCCCGATGTCATGCGAGGCACAGGCCCGATGAAACGGCGTGGTGCCGCGCGCGCTGTCGGACACCAGGCCGCTTTCCTTCGGCGCGCGGAAGAACATCTGCTGGTTCGGATCCGCGCCCCGCTCCACCAGCATGGTGACGAGCTCGGTGCCGGGCGTCTGGTTCGACGTGCCATCGGAACCCGGATTGCCCATGGCGGCGCGGCCTACATAGGCGTTCTCGATGGCCACGTGCAGCGGCGACTGCCCGTAGATATCCCACTGGTTCACGTCCGCGCCGGCCTCGACCAGGCGTTTGGCGATGTCCCAGTTGTGATTCATCATCGCGATGGTCAGTGGCGCGATGCCATCCGGATCCGGCAGCAGGATGTCGGCGCCGTGCTGCATCAGCACGTCCACGCAGGCACCGCAGTTCTCGCGGATGGCGTACAGCAGCGGCGTGAGCCCGCCGGTGTGCGTGTTCTTGTAGCGCTGCTCCTGCGTGATGTGGCGCTCGAAATTGCGCACGATGGCGCGCGCATTCACGTCGGCACCCTTCGCTGCGAGCAAATCAACCATCTCGGGGTGATGCCGTGCGGCGGCCCACATCAACGCGGTCTGGCCGCCGAAGCCTTCGGCCGCATTGACGTTCGCGCCACGCTTGATCAGCAGCGCCGCGGCTTCGAGGTTGCCGGCGCGTGCCACACTCATCAGCACGGTCTGGCCTTCGGCGTTGGGTGATTCCACATCAGCGCCGGCCTTCAGCAGCATCTGGATGACGGCGGGGTTGGCGGTTTCGCCGGCCAGCTGCATGGCGTTCACGCCGTAGGCATTGGTGGCCTTCACATCCGCGCCGGCGGCAAGCAGCTTCTGCACTTCGCCCGCATCGTCCCGATACACGGCCCATTGCAGCGGCGTACTGCCATCGGGCGGCAGCCCTGCCACTGCCACGCGCATGCACAGCGCGGCAGCGAGCAGGGAAAGGATCTTCGCAGCACGCAGCATCGATCAGACCTCGGCGAATTCGCCCGCGCTGTCGGCGAAGAATTCCTGCGGCACGCCCACGCGATGCAGCAGCGTCAGCAGCAGGCTGGCGTGCGGCGTGTCCTGCGGGAAGTGCAGGTGCTGGTTGCCCTTGATCGCGCCGGCGGCACGGCCGATCACCGCCGAGGGCACCGGGTCGGCATCGTGCAAGTCGCTGTTGGCCATGTTGCTGCCGAACAGGATGGCCGAATTCGTGAGCAGGTTGTTCTCGCCGTCCTGGATGCCCTTGAGGCGCTCGGCGAATTTCTTCACGCGCTCGGTGTGATAGACCTGCACCTTGAGCAGGCGCTGGACCTTTTCCGGATCCTCGCCATGGTGTGACAGCGGATGGAAGGCTTCGCTGACACCCAGCCAGCTGTACACGCGCATGGTCACTTCATTGCACATGCGGTAAGTGGCGATGCGCGTCTGGTTGGTCTGCCAGGCCAGCGCCATCAGTTCGAACTGCACGTCCAGCAATTCGGTGAAATCATCCGGCGCACCCAGCGGTGCATCGGGCAGCTCGAAGTTGTGGCCTTCGCTTAGCCGAAGCTTCTGCACACGCCGCTCGATCTCGCGCACCGAGTCGAGGTATTCGCTGACCACGCGCCGGTCGGCCGCGTCGATTTCCTTGTTGAGGCTGGCCGTGGCCTCGCGCACGTAGTCGAGCAGGCTGCCGGTGGTCTGCACGATGCGGTGGCGCTCCGCGCTGGTATCGCCCTGCCCGAACAGGTTGTAGAACACCTTGCGCGGATTGCTCTCCATCGGCATCTCCTGCACCGGTGTGCGGAAGGAGAGCGAGTTGTAGCCGCCGGCCTCGGTGCAGATCTCCAGTGATGGCAGCGGCGTGCCCTGCCCGATGTGCTGGGCTGCGATCTGGTCCACGGTGACGCCGGCGGTGCCATCCGCGGTGCGGCCTGGTATGCCGTGCGAGGAAAGCCACGACATTTCGGTGGTGCCATGCGGACCGGGGCTGTTCTCGGCGCCCTTGTTGCGCAGGCCGGTGACCACGGTGACGTAGTCGCGCACCGATTCGAGCGGCTTCAGGATATGGCTGAACTCGAAGTTCCTGCCGGTGGTGGCCGGCTCCCAGAAGCGCTGCACGGCGCCGTGCGGAAAATAGACGAAGCCCAGCCGAGGCTGCGGTGCGGCCGCGGTCGCGGCCAGCGCGGTATGCGCGGGAATCATGGCATCCAGCAGCGGCAGGCCGATGGCAGCCCCTGCACCCTTGAGTACCGTGCGGCGCGAAAGGTGCTTCTTCGTCAGGAACATCACTGGCCTCCCGCCACGATCTGGGCCGTGGCCGAGTCGCGGCGCCGGAAGGCATCGCTGGCCGCGATCCGGCTCACGATGGTCGCGAATCGATAGTTGTCTGCTGCGGCATCGCGCACGATCTGCCGCAGCACCGGCATGTCGCGGTAATCCAGCGGCCGGCCGAGCGCATAGGTCATCAGTTGCTGGGTGAGCGTCTGCACGAACTGGGTCGGGTCCTTCATCAGCGCGTTGCGCAGGTCATCCGGGCCATCGATCTTCGTGCCATTGGGCAGCGTGCCGGCGGCGTCGATGGCTTCGCCGGTATCCGCGTCCAGCGTGCGGTACTGGCCGATGGTGTCGAAGTTCTCCAGCGCGAATCCCAGCGGATCCATCACACCATGGCAGGCAAAGCAGCTCTTGCTCGCGCGGTGCTGTTCGAGCCGCTCGCGCTGCGTGGCCGGCTTGGCGCGCGGGGCTTCCTTGAATACGCCCGCACCTGGCGGCGGCTGGTACGGCAGCGAACCCAGCAGACGATCCAGGATCCACACCCCGCGCAGCACCGGCGAGGTGCGGTTCGGATACGCGGTGACCATCAGCACCGCGCCCTTGCCCAGCAGGCCATGGCGCTTCGAATCGGCGAGCTGCACGCGCCGGAACTGCCCGCCCTTCACGGTGTTGATGCCGTAGAGCATTGCCAGCGGCTCGTTCAGATAGGTGTAGTCCGCGTCCATCAGCGCCGTCACCGGCTGATCGCTGCGCAGCACGCTGTCGACGAACAACTCGATCTCGCGCTTGAACAGTGGCCGCACGTCGAGCATGCCGGTGGCATTCCTGAACTGGCGCGTGTCGGCCTCGATCTCGTCGAGCTTGGCCATGTTCAGCCACTGGAAGCCGAAGTCCGTGGTCAGCGATTCGGCCTTCGGGTCGGCCAGCATGCGGCGCACCTGGGCATTGAGCACTGCCGGCTTGCCCAGATCGCCGCGGATCGCGGTGGCCAGCAGCTCGTCATCGGGAATGCTGCCCCACAGGAAGAAGGACAGCCGCGATGCGAGCTCCACATCGGTGAGCTTGTAGGCGCCGCCGCTGCTGTCGCCACCTTCAGTGCGATACAGGAAGTACGGGCTCGCGAGGATCGCGGCCAGCGCATCGCGCACGCCGTCTTCGAAGCCGCCGTTCATGCTGCCGCTGTCGTAGAAGCCCATCAGTGGCTGCACCAGCGAATCGTTCACGGGGCGGCGAAACGCCCGCTGTGCAAGGTTGTTGATGATGCGGCTGGCGCAGGCGCGTTCGTCGGACGCATTGGCCGGCTGGCAGATGAAGATCTTCTCGCGCGAGGGGGAATCCTGCTCGCCATCGATCTTCATTGGCCCGCGCACCTGCAGGGCCGAGAGAAATGCCTGACGCACCTCGCCGCCTTCGGGCGGCGTGGACGGGAAACGTTCCTCGCTTTCGATGTTGGAGCGCATCAGGAACGTCACCGCGATGCGATGCTGGCCGGCCGGCGCATGGAAGCGGATGTTGCGCAGCCGCTCGTTGATTTCACCGACAGCCGTCTCCTGAAATTTGTCGATGGCCTTCTGGTCCCGCTCGCCGCCGACATCGGTGCGGTAGAACTCCCTGCCATCAAGCAGGGCAATGACGGTGCTGTTGAATTCCATGCGCGGGATCTGCCGGCCGGAAGCCAGGTCGCCGATGGTCAGCGCATATTCGCCGGCGGCGGGGAAGTCGTGCAGGAAGCTGATGCCGCCGCGCGTGCCGAAGGGCATGCCTTCTCGATGGATGAGCTGGGAGCCGGTGCCATCGAGCCCTTCGGCGCCAAGCGCGATGACCATGTCGGCCACCTGGCCGTAGGTAGTGCTCACCGGCAGCGCATGCCGGTTGCCCACGGCCTGCTGCGCCACATTGCGCGCGGCCGACAGGTACTGGTCGAGATACGAAGGCGATACCTGCAGGTGCGCGGCATCGTTGTCGAAGCCTTCCTTGCGCTGGTCGTTGGGCAGCAGGGCGGCGGCATCCACAGTGAGGCCCAGCAGGTCGCGCACCGAGTTGGCGTATTCGCGCTGATTCAGGCGCCGCAGCGGCACGCGGCCCGGGTCGGGTGCGACCTGCGCAGCGTCGAGCCGGGTTTCGAGAAAGCCGATCAGCTTGTTGACGGTTTCCTGATCGGGACGCTTCTGCGCACTGGGTGGCGGCATGAAGCCGGTCTGCAGCTTGCGCACCGCGGCTTCCCACACCTTGGCATCGTCGCCCACGGTGTCGAAGGACATGCTGTCGAATGCCACGCCGCCTGCCCAGTCGGTGGTGTTGTGGCAGTCGAAACAGAAGCGCTCGATCTGGTTCCACTCAGCGTGCGCGTCGTCCGCAGCATGAACAGCGGCACCGGCCGCACAGATGGCCAGCGTCATTGCCAGTCTGGATGGAATTCCCCGCAAGATTCCTGCCCCTTCATCGATTGGCCCGTCAGCGTAATTCGCTGTTGGACACCCGGCAATACTACGCAACCTTCTGACACGGGCCCGCGAGGAAATGTTCAATTTCTGCGGAAATTGCTGATTTGCGGTGTAACAAGGGCCCGCCCGCTGTCGTCCAGGTGTCATGGGCCGCAAATCCTTCCTGATCGCCGCAGGCCTGCTGTTGGGCAGCGGCCTTGCCGTGGCTGCGCCGCCGGACGGCCCGATGGTCGTGGAGCTGTTCACCTCCCAGGGCTGCAACGGCTGCCCACCGGCCGCGTGCTGGCCGCCGGTCAGTAGACCGCGATCGCCATCGTCAGCCGTTCGCTGCTGCCCGGCTCCACCATGAATACGCCGGGCTTGTCGCAGAACTCCCCCATGTAGCCGACGGGATCGGCCACACCGCGCCAGGGCTCGATGCAGATGAAGCCCGCGCCGGGTTTTGTCCACAGACCCAGGTGGGTCGCATCGGGGAATTCCACTTTGATGCGCGGCCCGGTGTTCGCGCCGTACGTGAGACTGCGGCTGGTGAACTGATCGAAGATCACCACATCGTCGACAAACAGCGAGTCATCGAGCAGCAGGCGGCGGCCGCGCACGGGCGTGGCATGCATGGCCGGTGTCAGCAGACCTTCGGCATTGAGCCTGCGTATGGGTGCCGGCTCATCGTGCACGAATTCAAGATAGTGCTCGCCGCGCGCGGCGCCATGCGGAAGCGGCCAGCGCAGCGCGGGATGAAAGCCCAGGCTCGCCGGCAGCGGAAACTCGCCCGTGTTGCACACACTGGCGGTGATGGTCAGCCGCTCACCGGCCAGCTGAAAGGCCACGTCCAGTTCAAAGCTGAATGGATACTTCGTGTGCGTTGCGCCGTCATCCACCTGGCGGAACAGCGCCGAGTTCGCATCGCTGCCGACCACTCCGAACCGCCGGTCGCGTGCAAAGCCGTGGCGCGGCAATGCGAAGCGCTGGCTACGCCACCTGTAGTGACCGCCGTTCAGCGCGCCGACGATGGGAAACAGGATCGGCGCGCGGCCCTTCCACGCGGCCGGGTCACCGTTCCAGAGCAGGTCATTGCCGGTCGCGTCGCGCAGCACCGAAAGCTGCGCGCCCTGCGGATCGATTGCGACGCCGAGTGCGTCGCTGCGGAGAGAAACCCAGCTGGATGGGGTCGTCACGACCCCATCCTAGCCGACGGACCTAGCGTGCGGGCGGAGCGCCCGGAGGACCACCGGGACGACCGCCGCCTGGGCCACCACCGCCCGGACCACCGCCACGACCACCACCGGCTCCCTGCTCGCCATGGAAGCGACCGACGTAAGAAGCCTTGCCGACCACCTTGCCGTTCATCGCCGCGAACAGTTCCGGACGGCCCGCGGTAGCGGGCAGGTCGAGCTTCGAGTTGAGCGCGAAGAAATCGAACACGTAGTGGTGATAGCGCACAGCGGCCGGCGCACCCGGACCCATGTATGCCCCTCCACGCCCGCCACCGCTGGTGGCACCTGCAGGCAGCTTGCCTTCTTCCAGCGTGGCGGTGCCATCAACGACCGGAATGTTCCAGGCCATCCAGTGCAGGTTGTCCTGGTCGGGGGTGCCTGCCACGATTTCGATGTCGTGGAAAATGAGGGCGACGGTCTGCGCCCCTGCCGGAATGCCGGTGATCTTGAAGTCCGGCTGAACCCCGCCCTGCATCGAGTTCTTCGCCGGAATGATGCCGCCATCCGGGAAGGAATTGCTCTCGACCAGCATGGTCGTGGAGATGACGAAGCCGCCTCGGCCACCACCGCCGCCGCGCGGCGGACCGCCACCTGGACCGCCCGGAGGCGGACCACCCTGAGCCAGCGCGTCGCCAGCTCCGATGGCAACCAGTGCGATCAGCACCAGTGCCGTTGAAAACCTGTTCTTCATTGCGAACCCCCTGTTGAAGCCATTGACCTGACCGCCGGGCAGTATACCCGCGGGAATTGGACTATTTTCCGATACAGAAGTTGCTGAATATCTGCCCCAGCAGCTCATCGCTGGTCACGTCGCCCACCACTTCACCCAGCCAGCGCTGGGCCTCGCGCAGCTCGAGCGCGGCCAGCTCGCCCTGCCTTGCCTCCAGCTGGCGGTGCGCGGCGCCCAGGTGTTCCGCCGCACGGCGCAGCGCATCGACATGGCGGGCGCGAGCAGAGAATGCACCGCCACTCTCGTCCACCTGGCCCGCATGGGAGGCAATGTGCCGGCTGAGTGCGTCGAGTCCGGCGCCGGTCGCGGCCGATATCGCAAGCATCGCTGTATGGGCCGGGTTGCTGCCTGCAGCGGTCTGCGCTGCCCCGGGCGCCAGATCGATCTTGTTCAGTACCAGTGTTACCGGCACGCCGGCGGGCAATGACGCGCGTTCCTCTTCGAAGGAAAGGCAGGCCGGATCGGCGTCGGCATCGATCATGAACAGCAACAGATCAGCGCGCGCGATGGCCTCGCGTGCACGGCGCATGCCCTCGGACTCGATGACATCGAACGTTTCGGCGCGCAGGCCCGCGGTATCGATCAGCTCCACGGGTACCCCTTCAATCTGCACGCGCTGGCGCAGCAGATCGCGTGTGGTACCGGGCAGCGGCGTGACAATGGCCACTTCATCACCCGCCAGCCGGTTCATGAGCGTGCTCTTGCCGGCATTGGGCCGCCCGGCGATGGCGACCGTGAGCCCGCGCGCCAGCAGCACACCCTGCTCCGCCGCCGCCAGCACGCGCGTCATGCGCAGCTGTACATCCTCCAGGCGTTCGCGGAGCTCGGCGCTGGCCAGGAAGTCGATTTCTTCTTCGGGGAAATCGATGGCCGCTTCGATGTAGACGCGCAGCGCAGTCAGCGCTGCACGCGTGGCATTCACGCGTTGACTGAATTCACCCTGCAGCGAGCGCAACGCCGCTTGCGCGGCACGGCGTGACCCGGCATCGACCAGGTCGGCGATGGCCTCGGCCTGCGCCAGATCCAGCTTGTCATTCAGGAAAGCGCGCTCGCTGAACTCGCCCGCCCTGGCGCGCCGCGCACCGAGTTGCACGACACGGTCGATCAGTGCATCGACCACCACATCGCCGCCGTGGCCCTGCAGTTCCAGCACGTGTTCACCGGTAAAGGACTGCGGCGCCGGGAAATACAGCGCGAGACCCAGATCGATGAGCTCGCCGCCGGCATCACGCCAACTGCCGGAGGTCGCATGGCGAGGCGCCGGCAACGATCCCAGCAGCTGGCGCGCGATCTGCGGCACCAGCGGGCCGGAGATGCGCACCACCGCCACGCCGCCGCGCCCGGAAGGCGTGGCCGCAGCGACGATGGTGTCGCGCTCGCCCATGCGCGCCGCGCTAGTTACGAACTGCGGCGGCGACCTGAATGCGCCGGTTGATGTTCCACTGCTGCAGGATGGTGAGGATGGTGTTGGTCACCCAGTAAAGCACCAGGCCTGCCGGGAAGAACGCGAACGTGATGGACATGACGAAAGGCATGATCATGAACACCTTGGCCTGCACCGGATCAGCCGACGGCGGCTGGATCCTGTACTGCAGGAACATGGCACCGGCCATGATCACCGGCAGGATATACAACGGATCACGCGACGACAGATCGTGGATCCAGCCGATGAACGGGGCCTGGCGCATTTCCACGCTTTCGAGCAGCACCCAGTAGAAGGCCATGAACACCGGCAGCTGGATCAGCATCGGCAGGCAGCCTGCGGCCGGGTTGATCTTCTCCTTCTTGTACAGGTCCATCGTGGCCTGACCCAGCTTGGCGCGATCGTCCTTGTATTGTTCCTGCAGCTGCTTCATGCGCGGCGCCATCAGTTTCATCTTGGCGGCCGAGCGGCCGGCAATTTCCGACAGCGGATAGAACGCGAGCTTCAGCAGGAAGGTGATGGCGATGATCGCAAAGCCCCAGTTGCGGAAGATCTTGTGGGCCTGCTCCAGCAGCCAGAACAGCGGCTGTGCGATGAAGGTCAGTTTGCCGAAGTCTGCGGCCCGCTTGAGTTCCGGATGAACGGCTGCGAGCTGGTGTTGCAGTTTCGGGCCGATGAACAGCGTCTGCTTGATCTCGGCGCTGGCTCCAGGCGCCACGTCGACAGCAGGGCCCACATCGCTGAAGCGGAACATGTCGCCGCTCACACTCAGCGCATGCCGGTGCCGCTCGTCGCGCGTCGGAGGCACGATGGCAACCACGAAATGATGCTGCAGCGACGCGATCCAGCCGTCGTTCCAGCCGTCCGGATACTCGGAGTTGAAATCCCTGGCCGCGTCGGCGGTGGGCTTGAGCTTGTGGTACTTCTCGATGCTGTTCCAGTAAGCCGGGCCGGTGAACGAGTAGCTGTCGACATTGAAATAGGAGCGCTTCAGCGGCGGCATGTCATGCACGATCTGCGCGTACGGCGCTGCCGTCCACGCCATCATCGAGCCGTTCTTCACCTCGTACTCCACATCCACGCGGTAGGAGCCGCGGCGGAAGATCAGCGTCTTGGTGACCTCGACGCCTTGCGGGGAAGTCCACTCGAGCGGTACGCGTATTTCATCCAGGCCATCCTGGAGGAGAAAGCCGCTAAAGACGCAGGTGAACAGCGCATGATGTGTGGGGTAGCTCTGAGGTGCCGCAGCGGAGCTGTCGCCATTCAGCCCGGTCTGCAACAGGTACTGGTTGTCGGCAGCGCCCTGCCGCAGCAGGCGCACGACCTCGTCCTCGCCCTTCTTCACCCGATAGTCGAGCAGGTCGGCGCGCACCAGCTGGCCGCCTTCAAGGCTGATGTCCACATCCAGCACGTCAGTGCGCACATTGAGGATGCCGGCAGGTGCCGCGCCAGCGCTGTCGGCCGGAGTCGAACCTGCTGGCAGCGTTGCAGCTGGCAAATCGGTGGCCGCGGCTGATCCAAGTGCCGCGGGCGCGTCGGCGGCAGTATCTACAGTTGGCACATCTGCCGTCGGTGGAGCGTTCACCTTCTGATCGTCGATGGCCTGCTGCGCAACGGCCGCGGCGGCTGCATCAGCGGGCGCGTATTCCAGGTTCCAGGTCTGATAGTTCACGAACAGGATCAGCGCCAGGCCGATCCAGAGAAAGACACGCAGATTCTTCATGGCACAGGGTCGATTCCGCCCTCATTGAACGGGTGACAACGGAGGATTCTCCGGCCTGACAGGGCCACACCTTTCAGTGGCCCGTGCCGGGCAATGGCCTCCGCTGCATAGCAGGAGCAGGAGGGATGAAAACGGCAGCATTGTCCCAAAAATGGGCTAATGGCCAACTGATACGCCCTGATTAGCGCAATCAGGAAACGACGCATGATTGTTGAACCTGTTTCCACAATCCGTCCAGGCTTTCGCGAAGCCGCGCATTATGCGCGGTCCGGGCGCCATTGCGTGCGCCAACCACCAGATCGACTCCGCGCAGGTCACCGGCCGCCTTGCGGAAGGACTCCCGTACCGCCCGCTTGACCCGATTGCGCGCCACGGCGTTGCCGACTGCCTTGGCACCGATGGAAAGGCCCAGACGCGCGTGACCCAGCTGGTTGGGCATGAAGTTCACCGCGAAGCAGACATCAGAGACGCGGCGGCGGCGGGCATAGACCGCCTCGAACTCGCTGGCCTTGAGGAGTCGCTGCTGACGGGCAAAACCCTGCCGGACGGATGTCGCGCCGGACATGGCGCGGGTGCCTGGGGGGACCTTAGGGGATGAGGCGCTTGCGGCCCTTGGCACGGCGACGCGCCAGAACCTTGCGACCGTCGGCAGTGGCCATGCGGGCACGGAAGCCATGCGTGCGAACACGCTTGATCTTGCTCGGCTGGAAGGTCCGTTTGGTGGCCATGGCGCTTGCGCCCGATTCAGGGCGAGAGTGGGAATTTGGGGGTGCGCAATCTACGCAGCGACGGGCTGCAAGTCAACTGGAGACCGGGCGATTCAGGTGGCCCCTTGAGCCACTGCGCAGTCCAACCCTATGGTGTCTGGTGTCAAGGCGGGTAGACTCGCCCTCCCCCTCGCAAGCCTCCACCTACGCGTCACCAGCATGTGCGAACTCTGGAACCAGATCCTGACGCGCCTCGAACACGAGATTCCCGAACAGCACGTCAACACCTGGTTGCGCCCGCTTCAGGCGGTGCGTGAGAACGGCGAATTGCGGCTGCTCGCGCCGAACCGCTTTGCGGTCGACTGGGTGCAGAGCAATGCCGCGCCGCGTATCAACGCTTTGCTGCGCGACACGCAGGGCGAGGATGTAACGCTGGTGGTGGAAATCGGTTCGCGCACCAACACGCCCGCCGTGCCGCCCGAGCGCCCTGCCCCGCCGCGGGCCAACGGCAAGCGCTTGCCGGCGGAAATGCCGCTGCAGATCGGTGCCAAGCTGAATCCGGATTCGACCTTCGACCGCTTCGTCGAAGGCAAGAGCAATCACTTCGCCAAGGCCGCCGCGATGCAGGTGGCCGAGAATCCCGGCAAGGCCTACAACCCGCTGTTCATCTACGGGGGCACGGGCTTGGGCAAGACGCATCTGATGCAGGCGGTCGGCCATGTGATCCGTCAGCGGGATCCCGAGGCCCGCGTCGCGTATGTGCATTCCGAGCGCTTCGTCGACAACATGGTGCAGGCCCTGCGCCACAATACGATGAACCAGTTCAAGACCTCGTATCGCTCGCTTTCGGCGCTGCTGATCGACGACATCCAGTTCTTCGCCAACAAGACGCAGTCCCAGGAAGAGTTCTTTCACACCTTCAACACGTTGTTCGAAGGTCAGGCCCAGATCATCATGACTTCGGATCGCTACCCGAAGGAGATTCCGGGCCTGGAAGAGCGCTTGAAATCGCGGTTCGGGTGGGGTCTGTCGGTAGCCATCGAGCCACCGGAACTGGAGACCAGCGTGGCCATCCTGATCAGCAAGGCACAGGCCGCCGGCACTGTCTTGCCAGAGGAAGTGGCCTTCTTCGTGGCCAAACGCATCCGGTCGAATGTGCGCGAACTCGAGGGTGCACTGCGCAGGATCATCGCGAACTCGCGCTTTACCGGGCAGCCGATCACGCTGGATTTCGCCAAGGAAGCGCTGAAGGACCTGCTCAATCTGCAGGCGCGCCTGGTCACCATCGAGAACATCCAGAAGACGGTGGCCGACTACTTCAAGATCCGCATGTCCGAATTGCTGTCGGAGCGGCGCAATCGATCCCTGGCCCGTCCGCGGCAGATCGCGATGGCGCTGTCCAAGGAACTGACGGCCCATAGCCTGCCGGAGATCGGCAACGCGTTCGGTGGGCGGGACCACACCACCGTGTTGCATGCCTGCAAGCGAGTGAAGGAACTCCAGGAACAGGAGCCGCGCACGCGTGAGGACTATTCGAACCTGCTGCGCATCCTGACGGGCTGAAGAACCTGTGCGCAGTGTTGTGCATAAGGATGGGCACAAGCTGGGAACCGAAATGTGGATGTTTTTGTGCACAGGCGGCCAACAGGCCACGCGCCTTTTGTGCAGGTAATTGTCGGGTTAACCAGCGCGTTTAAAGTCATGACCAGCAAGGGCTGACTGATTTATCCTCCGTATCCACAGGGCCAATGACTACAGTCATTGTTCTAAATAGAACAAGGTTTGATACATGAAATTCAGCTCGACTCGCGAACAACTTCTGGGCCCCGTGCAAGCTGTCATCGGTGTAGTGGAACGCAAGCAGACCATGCCAGTGCTGGCAAATCTGTTGCTGTCGGTAAAAGGCGGGCAGCTGGCGGTGACGGGTACCGATCTGGAAGTTGAGCTGGTTGCGGCGGGCGAAGTGAAGGTGACGCAGCCGGGCGAGATCACCGTGCCTGGACGAAAACTTCTGGACATCATCAAAGCGCTGCCGGAAAGCAGCGCGATCACGGTCACCATGGATGGCGAGAAGTTGAAGATCAGCGCAGGGCGCAGCCGCTTCACGTTGTCGACGCTGGCCGCCAGCGAGTTCCCCGTGGTCGATTCGGTCAACGCCACCCAGACCTTGAAGCTGCCGCAGGCCGAGCTGGCGCGGCTCATCGCCAAGACGCATTTTTCGATGGCCCAGCAGGACGTCCGCTACTACCTCAACGGTACTTTGCTGGAAACGGACGGTAAAATGCTCCGAACGGTTGCGACTGACGGCCATCGTTTGGCAATTGCGGAAGCAGAACTCATTGCGGGAGGCAAGGGCGTTAATCCGCAGCAAGTCATTGTTCCCAGGAAGGGTGTACTGGAGCTCACCAGGCTCCTGGGCAGCTCGGGCGATGTCGAAATTGCGATCGGTTCCAATCACATCAGGCTCCAGATCGGCGATGTTCGCTTCACATCGAAGCTCATTGACGGCAAATTTCCGGAATATGGGCGGGTTATCCCGGCCAGCCCGGGTAAAATCATCGTGATTGAGCGGGAAGCGTTACGCGCTGCGCTGCAGCGTACGGCGATTCTGTCGAACGAGAAGTACCGCGGCGTCCGGATGAGCCTGGTGAACAACTCGCTGAAGCTCCAGGCGCACAACCCGGAGCAGGAAGAAGCCCAGGACGAGGTTGAGGTCGAGTACAAGGGCGAAGAGCTGGAAATCGGCTTTAACGTCACCTACCTGCTCGACGCGCTGTCGGCTGTCGATACGGAGACCGTGGAGATCGGGCTAACAGACGCCAACAGCAGTTGTTTGATCCGATCCCCTGGCGTGACTTCCTCGCGCTACGTCGTGATGCCGATGCGGCTGTAGAGCCGCTTAGCGCCGGCGCAGATGAGCCTGGCGTCTCTGGTCGTCAGCGATGTCCGCAGCATCGAGCGGGCTGCGCTGGAATTCTGGCCACATCTGAACCTGGTCTTCGGACCCAATGGTTCGGGCAAGACATCCATCCTGGAGTCTGTGTTCCTGATCGGGCGAGGGCGGTCATTCCGAACCCGCCACACCGACCAGCTGATTTCCCGCGGCAAATCGAACCTGACCGTCTTCGGCCAGACCGAAGATCCAGCCCACCGAATCGGCTTTGAATACCGCCGGGATGAGGCCTACACGGCCCGGCTGGACGGCGAGGATGTACGCAGCCTGGCTGAGCTCCCGGCTGCCTTCTTCGTGGAGGTGATCGACCCGGAGATCCACCGGTTGGTCGAAGGCGCTCCCGGGGAGCGCAGGCGCTGGCTCGACTGGGGAGTGTTCCACGTGGAACCGTCCTTCCTGGAGCACTGGCTGCGTTTCAGCCGGGCCCTGCGCCAGCGAAATGCCGCCCTGAAGCAGGGCCAGGAACCCAAGATCTGGAACGGCGAGGTGGCCACCCACGGTGAGATGGTGGCCAATCACCGCAGCCAGTGGTTCGAGATCATCAAGCCCTACCTCAATGAGACGATTCATCGCCTATCTGGGTTGGACGTGGACCTGACGTACTACCGAGGCTGGTCCGCCGAGCGCACTCTGGCAGAGGCGCTCTCCGACGGGCTGGAGCGCGATCGGCACCGGGGCGCCACGCTGGTTGGACCACAACGCGCCGATGTGCTGTTGAAGGTCGGCGGAAGGTCGGCTCGCGAGAGCCTGTCCCGTGGTCAGCAGAAGCTGGTCGCCTCGGCCATGGTGCTGGCACTGCTGGGGAGATTGCGGGAGGAGGAAGGTCCACCTCCCACGCTGCTGCTGGACGATCCGGCGGCCGAACTGGACGCGGAAAGACTGGGCCGGCTGGTGGACCTGGTGGGTGAACTGCGCTGCCAGTTGATCATCACTTCACTGGACCCGGACCTGACGATTTTTGGTACCCCGGAGCGCGTGTTCCACGTGGAACAGGGGACGGTACAGCAGGTATAATAATAAGGTGCAAAAACCAGGTGTTCCGATGCCCGCCGAAGAAGCCTATAATTCCAGTAATATCAAAGTCTTAAAGGGTCTTGATGCGGTGCGAAAAAGACCTGGCATGTACATCGGTGACACCGACGACGGAACCGGTCTGCATCACATGGTTTTCGAAGTCGTCGACAACGCCATCGACGAGGCCCTGGCGGGCTACTGCACCAACGTCCAGGTGTTCATTCATGCCGACGAATCCATCACCGTCCGCGACAACGGACGCGGCATTCCGGTCGGCATCCACGCAGAAGAAGGGCGCTCCGCTGCCGAAGTGGTGATGACTGTGCTGCATGCGGGCGGCAAGTTCGACGACAGTTCGTACAAGGTTTCCGGTGGTCTGCACGGCGTCGGTGTGTCGGTGGTCAACGCGCTCTCCGACGTGTTGAACCTGACCATCCACCAGGGCGGCAAGGTGTACACGCAGGAGTACCACCTGGGCACGCCGCTGGCGCCGCTGGCCGAGACTGGCCTCAGCAGCGAACGCGGCACCACCGTGCATTTCAAGCCATCGCCGACCATCTTCAGCAACATCGTGTTCGACTACGACTTGCTCGCGAACCGGTTGCGCGAGTTGTCGTTCCTGAATTCCGGCGTGCGCATCGAACTCGTCGACGAACGTGAAGACAAGGGCGATGTGTTCCAGCATGAGGGCGGCCTGAAGGCATTCGTCGGCTACCTGAATCGCGCGCGCACCGCGATCCATCCCAACGTGCTGCACTTCACGGCTCAGGACGGATCCATCGGCATCGAAGTAGCGCTGCAGTGGAACGACTCCTACCAGGAGACCATGCTGTGCTACACGAACAACATTCCGCAGCGCGATGGTGGCACACACCTGGCCGGATTCCGGGCCGCGCTGACCCGCACGCTGAACGACTACATCGAAAAGGAAGCGAAGAAGGAAAAGGTTTCGACCAGCGGCGATGATGCCCGTGAGGGCCTTACGGCCATTCTCTCCGTCAAACTGCCGGACCCGAAGTTCTCGTCACAGACCAAGGACAAGCTGGTCAGCTCCGAGGTCAAGGGGCCGGTGGAGGCACGCGTTGCCGAAAAGCTCGGTGAATTCCTGCTCGAGCGGCCCGCAGAGGCCAAGTCGATTGTGGGCAAGATCATCGAAGCCGCTCGAGCCCGCGAGGCCGCCCGCAAGGCGCGCGAGTTAACGCGCCGCAAGGGTGCGCTGGATATCGCGGGACTGCCAGGAAAGCTGGCGGACTGCCAGGAAAAGGACCCGGCGCTGTCGGAGATCTTCATCGTCGAGGGTGACTCGGCCGGTGGCTCGGCCAAGCAGGGCAGGGACCGGCGCACCCAGGCCATCCTGCCGCTGAAGGGCAAGATCCTGAACGTCGAGCGCGCGCGCTTCGACAAGATGATCAGCTCGGCTGAAGTAGGCACGCTGATCACTGCGCTGGGTTGCGGCATCGGCCGTGATGATTTCAACATCGACAAGCTGCGCTACCACCGCATCATCATCATGACCGACGCCGACGTGGACGGCTCCCACATCCGCACGCTGCTGCTGACGTTCTTCTATCGGCAGATTCCGTTGCTGATCGAGCGCGGGCACGTGTATATCGCGCAGCCGCCGCTGTACAAGGTCAAGCGCGGCAAACACGAGCTCTACGTCAAGGACGACAACGAACTCAATGCCATCCTGTTGAACAACGCCATCGACGGCGCGGCCTTGCATGTGAACGAAGGCGCGCCGCCGCTGACCGGTTCCAGCCTTGAAATGCTGGCGCGCCAGTACATGGAAGTGCAGGCCATCATCAAGCGCTGGAGCCGCCGCTACGACGCGCGGCTGCTGGAGCAGCTGATCTACGTGCCGGCATTGTCGGCAGATGCGTTCGGTTCGGCCGATACGTTGCGCAACTGGGCGAAGCAGCTGGAGCAGGCGCTGAACGCGCCGAATGATTCCACCGCCCGCTATGCCATCGAAGTTCAGGGCTCGACGGAAACGGTAGAGGGTGAGGGTCGGCCCTCGCGTCTGCTCGTGCGCCGCAATGAACACGGCAGCTCCCACGAGAAGGCCCTGCCGCGCGAGTTCTTTGCGTCCGCCGAATATGGCGCCATCGCCGAACTCGGCAAGACCCTGACGGGCCTGATCGGCGAGGGCGCTTACGTGGTCAGCGGCAGCCAGCGCAAGGAAGTCGGCTCGTTCAAGGAGGCCGTCAACTGGCTGTTCGACCAGGCGCGCAAGGGGCAGACCATGCAGCGCTACAAGGGCCTGGGCGAGATGAACCCGGAGCAGCTGTGGGAGACCACCATCAACCCCGAAACGCGTCGGCTGCTGCAGGTGCGCATCGAGGAAGCCATTGCGGCCGACGACATCTTCAACACGCTGATGGGCGATCAGGTGGAACCGCGGCGCGAGTTCATCGAGAAGAACGCGCTGGCGGTGGCGAACCTGGATATCTGAGGACCTGGAGCGGCTTGCCCGCGGGCTGCTTCCTGAAATCTGCGGGCGTCAGATCCTGCGTAAGGCGGAACACACCCTCCATCACGGTTCGCTGCAGCACGATTTCCACCATCAGCGTCTGGTTGGGCGCGAAGTAGTTCTTGAGCGTCGAAAACTTTCCCCGGTACAGGCCGACGGAGTAGTAGGCATAGCCTGCATCCGGTCGCGCCGACACCTCGAATCCGAATCGATCCTCCAGCTGCGGGCGCGCAAACCACGCCGCCATCACGTCGTGGTCCAGGTAGTAGGTGAGCCTGCCGGCACTGCGGCTGTTGCGTTGCCGGTCCGCAAAGAAGCCTGGCGGCAAATGGTTGGCGTCGTAGTCGGGGCCGGCCGTGAACACGATGTTGTAGTCGTGCAGCTCGTTGCCGCGATCATCCGTCACCCTGAAGACCAGCATGAAGTAGCGGCTGGTCTCGAACTTTCGAGAAAACAGGAACAGCTGCTTGTCGCGCCGCACGCGTTCGTCTGCCTGCGTGCGCGCCGTGAGCCGCTCGAGCGCAGCGCGGCAGGCCCGATAGGACGCCTGGCTCCCCACCGCCAAGCATTGCAGCACCGCCTTGACGGTGGGGTGGGTGCGGCTGTCGCTGGCTGTCACGCTGGCCATGATTCCCATGTCGCTGCCCGAATGGGACAGGCCCGGCAGCACACCCAGCGCCGCGACCGGAGCCTGGCTGCGCCGGGCAAGCCGAAAGGATTCGCCTTGCTGCTCCAGGCGGATCAGCCCGAAGTTCAGATTCGCCGCCGCAACGCGCACCACACCATCCGATCCCGCCTCGCCGGTGTAGGAATTCAGGTTGTCGTAGAAATGCCGGTCGATGGACTGGCCGGTCAGCACGAAAGCGAACATGCCGGCGGATACCAGGTCGAAGTCGAGCCACGCCTGGTTCAGCTCCCAGCTCTGCGCGCTGCCCAGCTCCAGCCAGTCGAGCACGCCGGCGCCGGGTTGCACGCCTTCGGCGAAGAACTTCATCCGCGCCAGCTTGCCCTTGCCGAGCTGCGCCAGGGCGGAGCCATGGTTCGCGGGCGCCAGCATCACCAGGTGGGACATCGGGCAACGAGCCAGATGGTCGCGGTAGTGCAGGTCGACCCACGTACGGACCACGGGCCCGCCGGTTGAATGCGTGATGCAGGCAAAGCGTTCGCCGCGCGCAAGCTTCGGAATGATCTCGGCAGAGACCGCGACCTCCATGCCGCGGGCGATGTCATCAACCGTCACTTCGTCGGCGAAGCTGACGTACTTGCCGAGGTACAGGTGTTCGACCACCAGCCCCAGGCGGGCCGGAGCATTGGCGACCAGCGCAGCGGGCAATCCGCCATAGGTGTCGGTATTGGTGACGCTCCATCCGTGGACGAATACCAGACGCATCCTTGGCCTCCGGTGATCGGGCGCGCGTTGCTAGCCGCGCGCCTTCAGCATGCGCGCAATCGCATCGAAGCCACCCGCCTCGGCCAGCTCCAGCGGTGTGCGGCCCTCGCTGTCGGTGACAGCGGTGTCGGCATCGGCATCAAGCAGGATGGTGGCGATCTCCTGCAGGCCGAACTGCGCCGCATGCAACAGAGGTGCGCTGCCGGATCCGTTGCGGGCATCGACCTTGGCGCCGGCGGCAATCAGCAGTGTCACGAGTTCCGCATCACCGGAGCGCGTCGCCTCCATCAGTGGCGTGTCGCCACCCGTGTCGGCTGCATTTGGATCTGCCATGGCGGCCAGCAGCAGCTTCGCGGCTTCCAGACGCCGCGCAGTCGCGGCGGACTCCGTGCTCTTCTGGGCAGGCCGAAATATCAATCGCATCAATGACTTGCGATCCTGTCCCAGCGCGAGACCAATGCCCACCACCATCAGTTCGTATTCACTCTTTCCGGCGGCAACAGCCAGCGGCGTGTCGCCCTCTGCATTGCGCCCATTGGCATCGAGCCCGGCGGCCAGCAGCGCTGCAAGACCGGTCACGTGATGCCGCTTGGCAGCCAGCATCAGTAGCGAGTTGCCGTCGGCATCGGTGATATCGGTGCGCGCGCCCTGTGCGAGCACGGCGCGGAAAAGGCCGGGCGAGGGCAGATCCACCGTCTGCACCAGCGACATGGAGCCAACCTTGATCACTGGTTCCAGTTCCAGCAGCTTCAGCATGGCCTCGTCGCGACCGGTGACGGAGGCGGCAAGCGTTGCGCCGTGCGCCAGCAGGTATTCGGCCGCCGCCCAGTGCTGACTCTCCAGTGCCGCATCAAGCGCGGTGTAACCGCCCACCTTGCGCTTGAAGTTCACGTCTTCGTCAGCGGTGAGGAACAGGTCGAGCAGCTCCACGCTGCCATTGCCGGCAGCCGCAAACAGCAGCCGCGAACCGTTCACGTCCACGTCATCGCGGCTGGCGCCGGCAGCGAGCAGACGGCGCGCGGAATCGGTCGAGCCCGCGGCCACTGCGATGCGCAGCGCAGTGATGCCGTTCGGGCCAACCGGAGTATTCACGGGCGCGTGCGCATCCAGCAGGCGTTGCACCGCGTCCGGATGCCCACTGGCAGCCGCATACATCAGTGCCGTGATGCCGGCCGCACCAGCCGCGTCTGCATCCGCGCCACTTTCCAGCGCGCTGCTGATCTGCCCGACCTCGCCGGCGCGCGCGGCTTCGAGCAGGTCGCTGTTCGCATCGGCAAGCGCCACGTGCGCAACCGCCAGCATCGGCAGCACGGCCATCACGATCCGGAACGTGTTCACGCGCATCAAGGAACGAACTCCACGGTGATCGACATCAGCACCAGTCGCTTCAACGGATTCTCGTATTCAAAGGTCTTGGCGAGGTCGAGCGCCGCAATGCCCAGATCAAACCCCTGCGGCGACTCGGCCACGATCTGCGCTTCGAGCACCTGGCCTCCTTCGTTCAGCAACAGATCGACCACGACCTTACCATCGACAGCCGCCTTTCTGGCGGCCTCGGGGTAGTGCTCTGCGGCGGTATCACCGCGCCGCAGCCGAAACCGCTCGGCCTGCTTGCCGGTTACGCGCACGGCGTCGGGCCGCACCAGCTTGCCAGTCGGCAGCCGCGGATCGGGCTTTGCCGTGTCTGGCGCGGCAACCACTGGCCCGGTGAACAGGAGGCTGGCGATGGCAATAGCCGGTCGAATCATCAGTGCCGTCCTTCGGGCAGAAGCCCTATTCTCCGGTGGCGCGCCAACCGCAGGCCGTCCGAGGGAGCATCGCATGCCCGTACGCCGACACAAGAATGCCGCATTTTGCGCAGGCTTTGCCCTGGCCTTTGCCCTGGCGACGCTGCCCGGGTGCGCACGAAAGCCCGACCCGGCTGCGGTGCAGGCGGCAGCCACCGCAGCCTGGACCGACCTGGTCAATGCATGGATCGAAAGCGATCTGCAGGCCGAGCCAACCATGGCCGCCAGTGCCGGTCGGCACGAATACGATGGCCTGCTTCCGGACTGGAGCGCGGCCGGGCTTGCCGCGGAAAGCGAGCGTCTGAAGAGCTGGCGCGCGCGCGCGCAAGCCGTGGACCCGGCGCCGCTGCCTGATGCGCAGAAGTTCGAGCGCGAATACCTGCTCGCCGTCATCGATCAACGCCTGTTCTGGCAGGACACAGCGGACCAGCCGCACAACAATCCCACCTGGTACTACCTCGACCCGGCGCTGTACCTGGATCGCCCATACGCGGACCTCGCCACGCGCATGCAGGCGTATACGCGCTGGGCCTCGAACGTTCCCGCGGCCGCTACACAGATCAAGGCCAACCTGAAGGGCCCATTGCCCAAGGCCTACATCGACATCGGCATGTATACCTTCGGTCCACTGGCCGAATTTCTCACCACGGACGTGGCCAAGGCATTCAAGGGAGCTGGCGACGAAGCCGCGCAGGTTGCGTTCGCAAAGCAGAATGCCGCGGCGGCGGCCGCGCTGAATGATCTGCAGAAATACCTGGAGAGCCTGCGCAAGACCCAGATCGAAACCTTTGCAATGGGACCCGAGCTGTTCGGGCAGATGCTGCATGCCACCGAGCGCGTCGACACGCCGGTCGCCGAGATCGAAAAGGTCGGGCTTGAGGATCTGCAGCGCAATGAGGCCGCCCTGAAGGAAGCCTGCGCCGGCTTTGCGCCGGGCAAGAGCGTGGAGCAGTGCATCGCGAAGTCCAATGCGTCAAAGCCCGAGGGCGGGGATTTCGTCGGCTACGCGCGCCAGCAGCTGGTGGATCTGAAGCGCTTCGTGGAGGCGAAGCACATCGTGACCATACCGGGCGTCGAGCAGGCCGAGGTCAAGCAGGCCCCGCCCTACAACGCGCAGAACATGGCCTACATCAACATCCCCGGCCCCTACGAGAAGAACATGCCCTCGTTCTACAACGTGGCGGCACCCGACTCGTCATGGTCGAAGGCCAAGCAGCTGGCCTACATACCCAGCAAATCCCAGCTGCTGTTCATTTCCGTGCACGAAGTCTGGCCCGGGCATTTCCTGCATTTCCTCAAATCCAATCGCGCGCCATCGATGATGGGCAAGCTCTACGTCGGCTACGCGTTCGCAGAAGGCTGGGCGCACTACAGCGAGGAGATGATGTGGGACGAGGGCCTGGGCGATGGCGATCCCGGAATCCACATCGGACAACTGGCGCAGGCGCTGCTGCGCGACGTGCGCCTGCTCTCGGCCATCGGACTGCACACCAAGGGCATGACGCTGGCCGAGTCGCGGCGCATGTTCATCGAGCAGGGCCACCAGGACGCGGGCAACGCCGAGCAGCAGGCGGCGCGCGGCGCATACGACCCGGCCTATCTCAACTACACCATGGGCAAGCTGATGATCCGCAAGCTGCGCTCTGACTGGTGCGGGAAGCGCGGCGGTGCCGAGGACAAGGCGTGCTGGCACGACTTCCACGATGCGTTCCTGTCCTATGGCGGGCCGCCGATTCCGCTGGTGCGTGACGCCATGCTGGGCGAGGCGTCCGGGTCCGCTTTCCAGGGAGACTTCAACCCCGTCCAGCGGGCGATGAAGGCCCACATGTCGGTGTATTCATCGATGGTCTTGTCGGTGGGCTTGCCGGAGCCGTGGCCGGCGCGCGTTTCAATGCGCACCAGGTGCGGCTTGTCGCCGATGTCGGCGGCTTGCAGTGCGGCCACGTACTTGAAGGTGTGGCCGGGTACGACGCGATCATCGGTATCGGCAGTGGTGGCCAGGATGGGCGGATAGTCCACGCCCGAGCGGATGTTGTGATACGGCGAGTACGCGCGCAGCAGCTTGAAGTCCGCCTCCTTGCCCGGGTCGCCGTAGTCATCGACCCAGTACTGCCCGGCGGTGAAGCGGTTGAAGCGCAGCATGTCCATGACGCCTACCTGGGGCAGGGCGGCGGCGAACAGGTCCGGACGCTGGTTGACCACTGCGCCGACCAGCAGCCCGCCGTTTGATCCACCGCGGATGGCCAGCTTCTGCTTCGTGGTTACACCTTCGGCGATCAGGTATTCCGCGCCGGCAATGAAATCGTCGAACACGTTCTGCTTGTGCGTGAGCCGACCTGCGTCATGCCAGGCCTTGCCGTATTCGCCGCCGCCGCGAATGTTGGCCAGCGCGTACACGCCGCCCATCTCCGCCCAGTGCAGGTTCGCAGGGTTGAAGCCGGGGGTCATCGAGATGTTGAAACCGCCGTAGGCATACAGCAGCGTCGGTACACCGCCGTCGAACTTCAGCCCCTTGCGGTACAGCAGGAACATCGGAATGCGCGTGCCGTCCTTCGACGGGTAGAAACGCTGCTCCACCACGAAGTCATCCGGGTTGAACGCCACTTCCGGCTTGGCGAACGGCCGCACGTCTCCGCTGGCGCTGTCGTAATGAAAGATGGCGGTGGGTTCATTGAAGCTGGCGAAGGAGAAGAAGGTCTCCGGGTCGCCGGCTTCGCCATCGAACCCGGTCACGTAGCCGATGCCCGGCAGTGGCACCGTTCCCATTGCCCTGCCATCCAGGGCAAAGCGCCGCACTTCACTCTTCGCATCCACCAGATAGGCCACCAGCAGCACGTCGCCCACCAGTGAGGCGCCATCAATCGTCGATTCGGCCTGCGGCACGATTTCGCGCGGCGCTGCGGACGGACGCATCGCATCGATGGCGACGATCTTCTGTCGGGACGCATCCTTGTTGGTGATGAAGTACAGCGTGTCGCCTCGGGAGCCGACCAGCTGCCAGTTGTGCTCCAGTCCCTTGATCAGCGTGAAGGGCCTGGCGCCGGGCTTGCCGGGATCGAGCAGGGTGAGCTCGTAGCGATCGTCAGTGCCTTCCAGGGTATAGATCACCAGCCAGGCACCATCGTCGGTGACCTCGCCCCAGTGCCTGAGCTTCGGCCGGTCAGGCGTCGCATAGATCAGCCGGTCATCGGATTGCGGTGAACCGATGCGGTGGAAGTACAGCCGCTGATTCTCGTTAAGCGACTGAAACTGCAGACCCTCGGCCGGTGCCTCGAAGCGCGAGTAGTAAAAGCCCGAACCGTCACGGGCCCAGGAAATATTGGTGAACTTGGCCCACTTGATCTCGTCGGCCAGCGGCCGGCCGCTGGCCACGTCGAGCACATGAATGGTGCGCCAGTCGGTGCCGCCATCCTGGATGGTGTAGGCCAGCTGTGTGCCGTCGTGCGAGGGCATCCATTCGGCCAGCGCAGTGGCGCCGTCCTTCGCCCAGGCGTTGGGGTCGATCAACTGCCGCGGTGCCCCGTCGAGTCCGTTGCGCACGAACAGGATCGACTGGTTCTGCAAGCCCGTGTTGTGCGAATAGAAATAGTTGTCGCCGGCCTTCTCGGGCACGCCAAAGCGTTCGTAGTCCCACAGTTTCGACAGCCGCTGCCTGATGGCATCGCGCCCGGGCAGTGTCGCCAGGTAAGCGTCGGTCACCGCATTCTCGGCAGTGACCCAGTCCTGCACCTTCTGGTCGGTGCGCACATCGTCTTCGAGCCAGCGGTACGGGTCGGCGATCGCTTCGCCGAACTGCGATTCCACTACCGGGCCGCGCCCGGTCACGGGGTATTTCAGTGAGGAAGACATTCCGCAGGACGCAAGGAGCAGGCAGGGCGCAACGATTGCCAGTCTGGACATCGACCTTCAGGCGGCCGCTGGTGCGTGTATCCGCCCTCCAAGTTGTTCGATGTGCTGCAGCTTACGCGTGCTGCCAAGTCGATAGAAGCGCCTGAGGGCCGCGACCGCGGCGCGGCGCAGCACCGGCCGGTTCGACAGCAGCGCGGATTCGAGCCGCGCGCAGAACCGGGCCGCATAGCAGGTGGCCGCCGCATACAACTGCTGCCGGGCCGGTGGCAGATGCGGATCGATGCGGGTGCGTACGAAAAGCGCAGGCAGGAGTTCACGTGGCCGATGCCCGGGATTTTGCGCCCGCAGCAGCCACAGCGCGGCGATGTACTTGTCCACTTCACCTTGCAGCTCCAGCTCGAGCTGCGAAATTCCGCGTGCGTGTCCGGCATTCCACATCAGGTACGAGAAATGACTGACGCCCTCGAGCGCAGTCCAGAAATCCGCGATGTTGCGGCCGGTCAGTGCCTGCATGGGGTTGTGCCCGGCCAGCCGCGCCAGCACCGCGCTGTCGATGTACAGGCCCAGCGAGCAGGAGCGCTTGCGTTCGACCAGGATGAGTTCCTCGTCCGCGGCCGCTGCGCGTCGCGATGGCGGCAGATGCCGGCGCTCGGTCAGCAGGAATTCGCGCACGTCGTGGCCGCAGGGCGCGTCGTAGATGATTTCCAGCAACTGCTGCAGTGGGCGCAGCATGCCGCTTCAGGAGAGCTGCAGCGAAGCGGGGGCTGGCTGCACGCCCAGTTGCTGCAGCAGGCCCTGCGCGCGTCGGCTGCCGGTCTTCAGCCACAGCTCGTACAGCCTGAGGATGTCCTTCGAGGACCAGACGCGCGCCGAATCGCTGATCTCGCCGATGGCATCCACGACGGACTGGAACTTGCGCGCCAGTTCGCCAAACACGCCGCACAGTGCGCGGCGTGGCCCACTGACTGGCGCCGCGGCGAGCGTCCCATAAGCCCGACCGCCCATCGCCACGTGATAGTCCACATCCACCAGCCGTCGCTCGAAGCCGTGGGCGAAGAAGCCGGCCACGAACAGCGAGACATCACCGAGCCGCTGCAGGATGACGGCGCGTTCCAGTGGCGTGGGTGCGTCGGCTGCCTGCGCCAGCAGGTCGGCCAGGCTGACCCAGCGCTGGCCAGGCCGAGTGTCACCGTGCGAGACCTCGGTCCGCGCGTACAGGGTCAGCAGGCTGACTACATAGTGCGCAGTGTGGGAGTCCAGTGACACATGCTGGTGCACCAGCGCCTCATCCAGTGCGTCACGAAAGAACTCTGTCAGATTGTTGACCGGAGAAACCACTCCATCGTCCGTCATCTGCTCCACACCTCGTGTTGCGGGCCGCCATGTCATTGCTACGCCTGTTCAAGTGCCATAACACCACACCGCGTCACAGTTTAGTCTGATGCAGTGGGCGTGCCGGGCCCGTATCATCTGGCAGCCAGTCGTGCGGAGTGCTGACGGATATGGATGCCACGCAGCCACAGATTCCAGTGCCCATCATCGTGCCCGTCGACCACTACCATGTAGCGGCCGAGGACCGGATGCTGTGCGCGCGCCTGGCGGGCAGCTTCGCCGTCTGCATCAGCGACCAGGTATTCGAAGCCGGCGCGCTGCTGCACATGCAGGCCGGTCGCCCGGGTCGGGTGAGCGACGCCGAACTCACTGACAACACCTTGTCGATGGATCTGTTGTTGCTGGATCGGTGCGTGGCCGAGCTGCGCGCCATCGCGCCGCAGGCGCGGCACTGGCAGGCTCAGTTCATCGCGCACGCGGATCCGGATGCCGGCGGCACGGAGCGCCTGCTGGCCCTGCGCGCATTTTTCGAAGCAGCGCTGGAGGATGCAGGCATCGAACTTGCCCACGGCAGCGTCCACGAAGCCGGGACACAGTGGCTGTCCTTCAGGCCGGCGTTGCGCCAGCTGCGTTGCGAGGCCGAAGGTTAGGCAGCTTGCCCGACGCGTGCCGAATGCGCGCGATCCCTTCTTCCAGACCGCCGCCCATCAGCAGGCCGATCACCTGGCTTGGGCCCTGGCTTCACTTCCGGTTCAGGTGTGCATCCGTATCTTCACGCCCGGCATTGAAACGGAACTTCGGAGGATGGTATGCGCAAGATTCTGGCAATTCCGGCGATCGCAACCCTGGCCCTGGCGGGCCCGGTGATGGCGGCGGATTTCAGCTACAACACGCTCGAGCTCGGCCTGTATGGCGAGTCGATCGACGATCCCAATGGTGACGAGGGTATCGATGGTTCGGGCATGACGTTGAGCGGTAGCTGGGCTTTCAGCCCTGGAGTATTTGGTTTCGCCAGTCTCGGCGGCACCGAATACGAGTATCGCAATTACGACGACCGCGATTTCTCACTTGGAAAACTCGAATTCGGCGTGGGCTTCAATGTGCCGCTCAGTTCGCAGGTGGATCTGGTCAGCGCTGTCTCCCTTCAGCGACTGCGGCTCGAGGATGATTTCAACTACACGTTGAATGAAAGCGGCTATGGCCTCAATGTGGGCCTGCGTGGGCTGGCGGGTAACCGTTTCGAGTGGACAGCGGGCTTGAAGTATGTCGATCTGGGCAAGGGCCAGGACGATACATCCTGGAGCGCCGGCTTCCGCTACCATTTCACGCGCTTGTTCTCGCTGGGCCTGGATATCGGCAGCACGGACAAGGACCAGGGCAATGCGCTGATCGGGTTCCGGTGGGATTTCGGCGATCGGCACAGATGATTTGAAGTTCGCAACAAGAACGGAGGGAAGGGTAATGAAGAAGATGGCAATGATTTCGGCGCTGGCAATGCTGGCAGCGGGTGGGCAGGCGCTGGCCGAGGATTTCAACTACCACTTCCTCGATGCGGGGTTGATCCTGGCGGATGCCGGCGGCAGCAACGATGGCAAGGGCCTCGGGGTCGCCGGTTCGATGGATGTATCGGGGCTGTACCAGAACGCCACTGCATTTGGCGGCGTGAGCTACGTCGACTTCGATGGCGGCAATGTGCTCAACCTGAACGGCGGCATGGGGTTCCACTGGCCGCTCGCCAGCGTCGTCGACTTCAATGGCGGCGTGGCGCTGGAGTACCAGAAGGTCAGCGGTGGCGGCGGCTCGGATCTGGGCTTCTCGCTCAATGCCGGTGTGCGCGCACGACCCTTTGCGCCGGCATGGGAACTGGATGGCGGCCTGCAGTACGTGGACATCGGCCAGTACGAGGACACGCGCATCGTTCTCGGCGCGCGCTACACCTTCAGTCCCGGCATGTCGGCCGGCGTGCATCTGAACAGCGGCGACATCGACTACTGGATGCTGTCGGTGCGCTGGGAGTTGTAGGGATCCAGCAGGCGCTTGCGACCCGGTGGTACCCCGCTGCACCATTCGCAGCGGTTACCCACCGGGTCGGTATCGCTGCAAGCCGTTGCTTCGAAGTACATCGATGAGCCTGCATGACATCTTCGCGCGCCGTCTCGACGGCATGGAAAGGGACCTGTCCGAATACCGCGGCCAGGTTCTGCTGATCGTGAATGTGGCCAGTCGCTGCGGCTTTACGCCGCAGTACGCCGGGCTCGAGGCGCTGTACCGCCAATACAAGGAGCGCGGCTTTGCGGTGCTCGGGTTTCCCTGCAACCAGTTCGGTTCACAGGAGCCGGGCAGCGAGGCCGAAATCGGCGCATTCTGCAGCGCCAGCTATGACGTGACCTTTCCACTGTTCGCGAAGGTCGACGTCAATGGCCCTGGCGCGCATCCGCTCTATCAGCTGCTGAAGAAAGCCAGGCCCGGTGTGCTCGGCACCGAAGGCATCAAGTGGAACTTCACCAAGTTCCTGGTGGACCGCGAGGGCAGGGTCGTTGCCCGCCACGCACCGAAGGACACGCCCGAGAGCCTGGCCGCCGATATCGAGGGGCTGTTGTAGACTGCGCGTCGACTCAAGGACCCACGGAGAGCATCAACATGAAATTGCATTCTGTTCGCGCGGCTGTGCGCAATTCAGCCGTGACGCTGGCACTGCTGGCCTGCGCGCTGCCCGCGGCTGCGCAGTGGACCGGCAAGGGCGAGGCGGGCCTGGCCATTGCCAGCGGCAACTCGGATACGAAGACGGCCAATGCCAAGGTCACCGTCGGCAAGAAGGTGGACAACTGGGAACACTCCGCGGGCCTGGCTGGCCTCTATGTCCGCAATGACGGTGATACCACCGCCAAGCGCTGGGCCGCGTTCCTGCAGACCCACTACAACCTGGGCGGCGGCAACACCTTCGTATTCGGCGGTACGCGCTACGAGAAGGACCGCTTCAGCGGTTTCGACCACCAGGGTGTGATCGATGCCGGCGTCGGCCACAAGTTCTTCGACAACGACACCACCAGGCTCAGTGGCCAGGTTGGTGTCGGTTACAAGTTCTGGGAGACTCTCGGCACGCCGAACGACAAGGACAGCGGCGTGGTCGGGACCGCGGGCCTGGATTTCTCGCACCAGCTGACTGAAACCACTTCGGTGACCAACAAGCTCGGGGTCGAAGTCGCGTCCAACAACAACTTCCTGCAGAACGAGCTGGGCTTCGCGGTGAAGGTTTCAGACCGTATTGCGTTGTCACTGGGCTACGCGGTGCGGCACAACACCGATCCTCCCGCCGGCTTCAAGAAGACCGACACGCTGTCGACGGTGAATCTGGTCTACGAGGTCAAGTAGCGCGACAAGCGCTTCACTGCGGCCCGGAGTTGGCCTCGATGAAGCGCTGTGCCTCTTCGTTGATCTCGCGCGGATCGCGGCCGCGGGTTGCGATCGGCGCGCCGATTACCACACGGATGGTGCCGGGCTTCTTCATGAGGCCGCGCCGCGGCCAGAAGTAGCCGGCGTTGTGCGCCACCGGAATGACCGGTGCGCCGGTTTCCGCGGCGATCGCTGCACCACCCGCGCCGTAGCGGCGGGTCTGTCCCGGCGGCATGCGCGTGCCTTCCGGAAACACGACGATCCAGTGGCCATTGGCCAGGTGCTGGCGACCCTGATCGATCATCTGCCGCACCGCTGCGCCACCCGCGCCGCGATTGATGGCGATGCTGCGCAGCAGGCGCAGCCCCCAGCCCACGAATGGAATCCACAGCAATTCGCGCTTCAGCACCCACACCTGCGGCGGCAGCAGCGCAGCCTGCGCCACGGTCTCCCAGCTGGAGGAGTGTTTCATCAATGCAATGCAGGCCTGACCCTCCGGCAGGTTCTCACGGCCTTCCACCCGGTAGCCGAGGCCGCAGGTAATGCGCAGCGCGCCCAGCAGCACATTGGCCCAGACGGTGGCCAACGCGAACCGCCCGCGCCACGTCAACAGCAGGCAGGCCAGCACGAAGAAGATCGCGTACAGGAACGTGAACAGCAGGAAGAACATCGTGAACAGCAAGGAGCGCAGGAACTGCATGGGTGTGAGGTTCGCCTGGTAAGCGTCAGGGCAATTCGCCGCGGCGAACCACCGCAGGTCCGGAAGATGCAATGCCGGACCGGATCGTGCAGGCGGCCTCCCAGTCTGCGCTGGCCGGTGGCAGGCCCAGCGCGATCAGCACGGCGTCGATGTCCGCCGCCGGCGCAGTGGCCAGATCAAGCAGCTTCTGTCCGGCTTGCAGTGGCACTTCGTCCCGCGCGGGCCCCCTGCCCGAGTCGACTACGACCAGGCGCGCGCCACGCAGCGCGACCGCCAGTTCCGGGACGACATCGACTCCGGCGGCTTCGATACGGGTTGCCAGTGAGGTGTCGTCCTGCGCCAGTCGCGGATCCCACACACGCAGCGCACAGCCACGTGGCGCGAGCAAAGCGGCGAAGGCTTCCGTACGCGTAGCGAAGCCGAGGATGGCCACGTTCGAGGATGGCGTAAGCGTCAAAGCGGTTTTCATTTGCCTGGCCCCCACTGCTTGCCATGGGCAAGCATGCGGGCGGGTTGCAGTCCGTCCACATTTTTTGCAGACATTACTGCCAATCTGTCGCTGGCCAGCTCGTATGGGCGCCCAAGTGATTCAGTAATGTTCATATCTGTGCGGCTTGAGGATTCTGGAGGGGGGCGCCATGACGTGCAAATCATGCTTCAATGACGCCCCTTTTTTGAGGTTGGCGGACGGATGATCGAACCTGGAACAGTCTTGTGGAATCCGTCGCGGGAGCGCATCGAAAGAGCCCGGATCACTGAGTTCCGCCGCTGGCTGGCCGAGAAGAAGGGCCTGCAATTCGCCGACTTCGAAGCACTGTGGCACTGGTCCACCACCGACATCGATGCGTTCTGGCAGGCGGTGTGGGATTTCTTCAACATCGAGGCCTCCAGGCCCCCGACCGCGGTGCTGGGCAAGCGCACCATGCCGGGAGCCGAATGGTTTCCCGGTGCCGAGATCAACTACGCACGGCACATGCTGCGTCATGAGCGCCCCAATGCAACCGCACTGCTGCATCTGAATGAGCGCGCGCCGCTGGCGTCCGTCTCGTGGGAAGAGCTGGCCGGCAAGGTGCGGATCGTGGCCACGCAGCTGCGCAAGCTCGGCGTGAAGCGTGGCGATCGCGTGTGCGCCTACATGGTGAACGTTCCCGAAACACTGATCGCCATGCTGGCGACCACTGCGATCGGTGCCATCTGGTCCTCGGTGGGTCCGGACTTCGGCACGCCCGGCGTGCTTGATCGCTTCTCGCAGCTGACGCCCACAGTGTTCTTCCATGTGGACGGCTACCAGTACGGCGGCAAGCCGTTCGACCGGCGTCCGGAAGTGGAGAAGATCCTCGCGCGCCTGACCAGCGTGAAGCATGTGATCCAGCTGCGCTATCTGGACCCCACCACCGAGCGGCGGCTGACGCCCGGCACGATCTTCTGGACCGAGCTGCTGGACCATCCGCCGGTCGCGCGCGAAGACTTCCAGTACGAAGAGGTGCCGTTCAACCATCCCCTGTGGATCCTGTTCTCCTCCGGCACCACCGGGCTGCCGAAGCCCATCATGCACAGCCACGGCGGCATCATGATCGAGCAGTTGAAGCACCTGGCCTTCAACTTCGACATGCACGCCGGCGAGACCATCTTCTTCTTCACCACCACCGGGTGGATGATGTGGAACTTCCTGGTCAGCGCAATGCTCTCCAACGTGAAGCCCGTGCTGTATGACGGCAACCCGGCCTGGCCGGACGGCGACATCCTGTGGAAGATGGTGCAGGACTCGAAGGCCGACATGTTCGGCGCGAGCCCGACGTACCAGTCCATCCTGGAGAAGAACGGCATCGTGCCGAAGGCGAAGTTCGATCTGTCGCACCTCAAGTCGATCACGCTGGCGGGTTCGCCGGTGTCGCCGGAATGCCAGCAGTGGTTCCACGACAACGTGAAGCAGGACTGCTGGGTCGCACCCGGCTGCGGTGGCACGGATATCTGCTCGGGCTTCGTCGGCGGCTGCGTGATCCTGCCGCAGCGCGCGGCCGAGATGCAGGCCCGCTGCCTCGGCATGGCGGTGCAGGTGATCGGCGAGAACGGCAAGTTCGTGACCAACGAAGTCGGCGAGATGGTGATGACGCAGCCTTCGCCCTCGATGCCGGTGGGCTTCTGGAACGACAAGAACGACGAGCGCTACATCGAGACCTATTTCAGTGATTTCCCCGGCATGTGGCGGCAGGGGGATTTCTACAAGATCAATGATCGTGGCGGCGCCTATGTGCTGGGCCGTTCGGACGCAACACTGAACCGCCATGGCATCCGCATCGGCACCTCGGAGATCTATCGCACCATCGTGCTGGAGCCGGGCGTCGAGGACGGGCTGATCGTGAACCTGGACCTGCCGGGCGGGAAATTCTTCATGCCGCTGTTCGTCAAGCTGGCCGAAGGCGTCACCCTTGACGATGCACTGAGGAAGAAGATCAACGATCGCCTGCGGGCCGAGTACACGCCGCGGCACGTGCCGGACAAGATCTACCAGGTACCGGCGATTCCCTACACCATCAGCGGCAAGCGCATGGAGGTGCCGGTGCGGCGCATCCTGTCGGGCTTTCCCATCGAGAAGGCCGCCAATCGCGATGCGATGGCAAATCCGGCGGCGCTCGACTTCTTTATCGATTACGCTCGGACCCAGCGCGACTACCAACTGAAATAACGCAGCGCGCGCCGGGGGACGGATGACGCAAAGCGAAACAATACTGGTCGACGATCTGGTCGACCGGCAACGCCTGACCGGGCGCAATTACTTTCTCCTTGGCCTGCTGCTGGTGGCCCTCCTCTGCGACGGCTTCGACCTGCAGCTGGTGGCATTCGCCGCGCCGCGGCTTGCCGAGGCCTGGGGAATTGCGCCATCGGCATTGGGTTATGCGCAGTCGGCGAACCTGCTCGGCATGATGTTGGGCGCCATGTTCCTCGGGAACCTCGGCGATCGCTTCGGGCGCAAGCGCGTGATCGTCGTGGGCACGATCCTGTACGCGCTGACCGCGTTTACCACTTTGCTGGTGCAGAACCCGATGCAGCTCAGCGTGATCCGCTTCTGCACCGGCCTTGGTCTCGGCGGTGTGTTGCCGAACGTGGTGGCGTTGGCGGCGGAGATGTCGCCGTCGCGCCAGCGCCCGAAGCTCACCAGCATCCCCATCATCGGCATGTCGCTGGGCAGCGGCCTGCCGTCTGTCGTGGCGGCCTGGCTGGTGCCGAAGTTCGGATGGCATGCGCTGTTCATCGCCGGTGGCATCGTGCCCATCGTGGTGGCACTGATCATTGCGTGGAAGCTGCCCGAATCCATCCTGTTCCTGACCTACCGCAATCGCAATCGCGCCGAAATTGCCGCGCGGGTGCGCGAGCTGGATCCCAAGCTCACGATCACGGAGGCAACGCAGTTCGCGCTGCGGGGCAACGCGGGTCCGGCCTCCCGTGGCGCCTTTTCGGACCTGTTCGTCGGTCGGCTGAAGATCACGACGCCGCTGCTGTGGCTGATGTTCAGCTGCACGCTGTTGTCCATGCACTTCAACAACAGCTGGATGTCGGTGATCCTGAACCAGGCGGGCCTGTCCGAGGTGCAGACCGCCTTTACCAATGGCGCCATGCATTGGGGCGGGGCGGTTGCTGCGGTGCTGACCGTGTTCGTGCTCGGCCGCCTGGGCCTGTACTGGGCGCTGGTGCTGTTGCTGCTGGGATTTACCGGCCTGGTGATCGCTGGCGCGGCCTTTCCGTACACACCGCTGCTGCTGCTCGCGGTGAGCATGGCCGGCTTCGGCATCATCGGATGCCAGGGAGTGCTCAACGCATCGGCCGGTTTGATCTATCCCGTGTCGTGCCGGCCCACCGGCGTTGGCGCGGCGCTGGGAATCGGCCGCATCGGCTCGTTGTCAGGCCCGCTGATCGGGGCGTATGTGCTGGCGCAGAACTGGCCGAGCCACAGCATGTTCTATGTGCCACTGCTGCCGCTGGCGGTGGCCGCGGCGGCGACGCTGCTCCTGATCCTGCGGAAAGTGGACATCCGCCGCGAATCGCAGGAACGCGGCTAGAGGAAGATTCGCAGCGCCAGCTGCGCGCTGTGCTCGATGGCACGCGGGGGCTCACCGAGCAGCACGCGGGTGCTGTGATTGCTGTCTATGCGCAGCCACTCGGCCGCGACTTCCACGTGTTCCCGCACGCTCCAGGTCCAGCCCAGTGTCCACGCGTGACCGTTGTCATACGTCCCCGGGCCGGTCAGGTATTCCTCATCCTGCTCGGTGGTGAAATGGTCGTAGCGCGCGGCAAAGCGATGCTTGCCGATGGTCTGCGCCAGCAGCACGAACCAGGTGTCGTAGTTCCACGTGTACGCTTCATCCGGTGTGACACGCGTGTCACCGGCCAGCCACTGCGCAATCACCGCTGTGCCGCGCGCGCCATCCCAGCGCAGGCCCAGTGAATCGAATCGCGTCTTCCACGCGTAGTCACTGATGGAAGGCTTCTCGGCCGTGGGGTCGCCCCGATTGTCGTAATGCAGGACCCGCGCCTCGATACCCGTGTCGTTCTTCACGTATGCGCCAACGTGATAGCCGGGCCGGTTGTCGATCTCGGAGAAGATCACGCGCTGGTCGCGGCCGCCGTAGGCGTAGGAGCCAATGCGGCCGAACAGCGGTGTCTGCCGGTCGTTCAACGAGAAGCCGCGCAGTGCAATGATGACGCCGGCCGGGTCGTTCCAGCCAAATACGGCGGCATTCACGCCGTAGTCGAAGCGCCCGCCGGCGGCAATGCCCAAGTGTTCCAGTTCATAGCCGACGCCGATGGTGCGCAGCTCCTCGCCCACCCAGGTGTTGAGCGCCGAACTGCTGATCGTGTACGGGTTGGTCCAGCCGGAGGCGCGGTGCTCCAGCGAGATCGGCGCATAGAACGCGCCGATCTTCAGGTTGGAACGCCACGCAGATTTCGGTACCGGCCGCCATTCGAGCCAGCCTTCGGTGACGTCGATGGCGTTGTGATCGTTGGTGCTCCACGCGGACAGATCCACACTGGCATGCCAGTTGCCGCCGATGCTGTCGCGCCATGCAAAGCGCGCTCGACCCAGCTGCAGGCCATCGTCGTGGTTGTCGTAGCGCAGCTTGCCCAGGCCGCCGTCCAGGTAACTGTTGCGCCCGTCGGAATTCACGACGCGCAGGTCGAGGCTGGCCTCGATTTCCGCGTGCGCAGTGACAGTGGCGCCAACCAGTGCCGCGCATGCGAGCAGCCTGTTGAATGGTGTCATCAGTACACGTCCCAGTTGGCGGGCACCTGCGACTCGCTGCGCAGGCTCAGTTTGGCGGTAGCACGCAGCATCAGCTTCGTGCCGTCGGCCTTGACGGTCACGCGCTGTTCCAGCACCGGCTCCTGCTTGCGCGACAGTGGATGCCAGATGGTCAGCTGGTACTCACCGGGTTCTACATTCGGGGACTTCCAGCGGCCGTCGTGGTCGGCACGTCCGAAGTACTGTGCCTCGACCACGTACACGTAGGCGCGCATCTGGTCGTGGATGTTGCAGCCGAGCGTGACGATTCCCGCCTGGTCGAAAACCACGGGACTGCGTGGCTTGCCCGAATACAGCGGCAGCTCGAACTGTTTCGCCGGCGCAAATGAATAGACCTGGTGTGCCACGGTATCGCTGTTCGGAAACGAAACCGGTGTGCCCACGGGTATCACCAGTACATGTGGCGCGAATTGCCGGGCGATCTGGTCCATGACCGCTGGTGCCGGACGGGCCAGAGGGCGCGCAGCATCGGTACTGCGCAGCGACACCACGACGCCGCCAGAGGGCTTGCCGTCCACGCCGACGAATTGCATTTCGAACGGGGCTGCCGTGGCGGTCGAGGCGCACAGCAGCAGCAAGGTATGGAATACGTGTCGCATTTCCAGGCAGTTCAGGTCGCGTCCGGGCTACCCCGGACCTAGGATTTGTAAAGTCCATTGAATCTCATGCCATGCTCAGCTTTCGCAATCGACTTCTCATCCTGTTGATTGGCCTGGTGGTCGGCGCACAGACCGTGACGCTGTTCACGGCTTTGCCGAGCACCTACCGCAACGAGCGTGCCCGGGCAGACCGGCAGCTGGTAACGGGCGCGAAACAGGCGCTGCAGCAGATGAAGCTCAGCGAAGGGCAGCTCAAGAATGCAGTAGACGTGCTGACCCGTGACTGGGGGCTTCGTGATGCCTTCGGCCGTGGCCTGTGGCCCACGCTGGGATCGGTCCTGGACAACCATGCAGACCGCATCGGGGCCAATCTGACACTGGCACTGGACCTGGACGGAAACGTGGTCGCGCATGGCGGTGCGTCAGACGCGGCGGCCGTCGACCAGGAACTGATTGCGGCGATCGCCAGCAGTGAACCCACCGACAGTGGTGCGCAGTTCCTGGTGGCGCACTCCACCGCGTACCAGGTCTTCACGTCGCCCGTCCTGGCACCGGATGAAATCGGGCGAGTGGCGCTCGGTTTCGCGGTGAACCGGCGACTGGCGGAAGAACTGCGCAAGCTGGTTGACGTAGACGTGGTGTTCCTGGCCGGGCCTGCAGGTGCGCGACGCGTGGTAGCGAGCACGCTGGACAAATTGCAGCAGGGCGGATCGGCTCCCGATGTCGGTTTGAACAATGAGCCGAACGTGGTCGACGTCGATGGCGCTGAATTCCTGGCCACGATCACACCACTTGCCACGCATGGGGAATCGCTCGATCTTGCGCTGCTGAAGCCAATGCATGAGGTGATGGCTCCCTTCTGGCAGCTCGCGCGGATCTTCGCGGTGATCATTGGATTGACCGTGATGGCGGCGGTGGGCGCAGGAATCTATCTCGGTGGTGGCGCGGCCCGTCCGGTGCAACAGCTCGCCCAGGGTGCCGCGCGCATCGCCGAGGGTGACTACTCGGCACCCGTTGACGGTTCATCTGGTGGTCGCGAGCTCGCGAACCTGGCCCAGGCGTTCAACACCATGCAGCGGGGCATCGCCGAACGCGAATCGCGGCTGCGCCACCAGGCGCGCCACGATGGAGCCACCAGGCTGCCGAACCGGTTGTATGCCGAGGAATGGCTCACCAAGGAGCTCTCGTCACTCGCGCCGGATTCAAAGTTGGGCGTGGTATCGCTGACCATCACCAACCTGCAGGAAGTCTCCGCCAGCCTGGGATTCGAGATTGCCGCGCAGCTGGTGCAGCATCTCGCGGAAAACATCGGCGCACTGGCCCGGGAGCACACACTGGTCGCCCGCGTGGATGCGAGCCACTTCGTTGTGTCCGCGACACCCATGTCGGATGCGGATCTGCAGGCGCTGCTCATCGATCTGCGCGAACGGGCACGCCGGCCACTGGCCACGGCCGGCATCACGCTGCAGGCCGCGGTGGTGCTGGGCGCTGCCATGGCACCGCGCCACGGGCAGAATGCCAACGAGCTGCTGCGCTGCGCGGAGGCGGCGCTGGAGACCGCGATCCAGCAGAAGCAGCCGCAGTCGATGTTCGAGCGCGCCAGCGACGAGGCGCAGCGACGCGCACTGCAGCTGGGCGCCGATCTGCCAGAGGCGATCAAGTCCGGCCAGCTGCACCTGGTCTTCCAGCCCAAGTACCGCATGAGTGACCGCACGCCGCGTGGCGTGGAAACACTGCTGCGCTGGAAGCATCCGGAGTTCGGCAATGTTTCCCCCGCGGAATTCATTCCCATCGCCGAACGTACGGGTGCGTCGGGCCCCATGACGCGCTGGGTATTGCGCACCGCATTGGCGCAACTGGCGGCCTGGCAGCACCAGGGCATCCAGGTCGAGATGGCCATCAACCTGTCGGGCGCCGACATCGTGGACCCGGACATGCTCGAATTCATCCTCGGCGCGCTGCGCGATGCCCGGCTTGCGGCCAGCTCATTGATGCTGGAAATCACCGAAAGCGTGCTGTTGCACGAACCCCAGATCGCCCGCCGCAACATGGAATTGCTGCGCGTCGCCGGTGTGCGCTTCTCCATCGACGATTTCGGGACGGGCTATTCGTCGCTGTCGCAGCTGCGCGAACTGCCGGCCGACGAGCTCAAGATCGATCTTTCCTTCGTGCGCAACATCAACCAGGGCGCGGAGCATGTGGCCGTGATCCGCGCCATCGTCGATCTGGGGAAGGGCCTGGGATTGCGTACGGTGGCGGAGGGCGTTGAGGAAGAATCGCAGTGGCGGCAGCTTGCCGACCTCGGCTGCACCTACGTGCAGGGATATCTCACCGGCCGGCCCATGCCTGCCGAGGAACTCACGCCGCGATTGCTGGCGGTGCGGGACGGCGAGCAGGGCAGCGAGGCGCACACCGCCTCGCTGCGCGTGCTGGAACTGCGGCGCAAGGAGTAGGCCTCGCGCCGGCGGCCGATCAGGCCTTCTTCTTTCCCATGCGACTGGCGGGCACGAAGTAGCCGTGCACCTGGCCGACGATGCGCGTCGGCAGCTTCACCGTGGCCACCGGGCCGTCGGCCACATGCTCGGCATCCAGGATCACCAGGTCCGCGCGGTTGCTCTCCTGCGCATGCGTGGCCACCGCCATCACATAGCCGGCGCCTTCGGGGGCCTTGTCGTTCTTGGGTGCATGGCAGATCTCGGAGACTGACATTCCCTGCGGCGCCTGCCAGAACTCGCGGGTGCGGTTCTGCACGTCCAGCCGCGCGATGCCGCTCTTGCGCGCGCCGCCTTCCTGCAGGTCGACGGTGCCGAAGCCATAGCGATAGTGCGCGGTGTTGTAGCGATCGTCCTGGCGCGGCAGCGGCAGCAGCATGCCCGGGTACAGCACCTCGATGCCGTAATCCTTCGGAGTCTTTTCCGTGAGGTTGGCCGACAGGCGCGTGATGATGCTGCCGCCCTTGACCGGATCCCAGCGCGAGCCGTCGTGCATGGGCATGAACGGAAACGGATTGGACAGCGAGCTCTCCACGTCGATGACCACCTGCTTGCCGTCGTCGAAGCAGCCCATCACATGCGTGGCGCAGCGCTCGGGGCCCTTGATCCACTGCACGTCCTTGCCATCACCGCCGCGGCGCAGGAAGCCGAAGTAGGTGGGCTCGCCCGGCCACCAGGACCAGTGGATGCCGCCCTTGGCCATCTGTGCCTCGTCGATCTTCATCGGCACGACATAGAACACGACGAAGTGCTCGGTCACGGCATAGTCATGGATCATGCCCACGTAGGGCACGTTGACCCATGCGTCCCACACTTTCCTGCCCTGCGGTGTGTACTCGAACACGTTCACGTCGGTGGTGTTGAAGCCCTTGGCCTCGTAGCCGAAGCCCAGCAGGTTGCCGGTATGCGAGTCGAGCTTCGGGTGCGCGGTGAACGTCTTGCTCTTCAGCTGGCCCTTGAAGTCGTACACGGGGTCGACCGTCTCGAGCGTGTACAGGTCGAGCGCGGCCGGCGGGCTGTCTTCCTTCAGCGCCAGCAGCACGCCGTTGTGGTCGATGATGTGCGTGTTGTGCGTGCCGCGGATCTTGCCCTTCGCCTCAGGCTCGTCCATGTACGGGTTGCGGTACATGGGGAAGAGGATCTTGCCGGCCTTGTCCTGCGCCAGCCAGCGCTCGTTGCGCACGTAGCGGCTCTGGTAGTGCACGGCGCCATCCTCGAACAGGAACTGGCTGACATGGCCCTCGCCGTCGAACGGGATGTTGCCCTGGTGCAGCGGAAACTGCGGATCGGGCCCCACCCGGAAGAAGGCGCCCTTCAGATCGGAGGGCAGCTTGCCATCGACCTCGCAGTGCCGGATCGCCTGTTCCTCGCGGAACAGTCGTGGACCGACGCCCACCGCCCCGCCGGGGCCTGCCGCTCCGTAGCGCTTCTCGATGTCGCTGCCCAGTGCACCGCCGGGCCCACCTGGCCCGCGGGCCGGGGGCTGCTGGGCCGCGGCGGCGCCGGCCGCCAGCGCGGCACCCGCGCCGGCCGTCAAGGCATTGCCCATGAATTTGCGGCGGTCAACCGCCACGGCGGAATCGGAAAGCCGGTTGGGCGTCTCGCCCCTTTGCTCGTCAGACATGGCAACCCCCGTTGCATCAGCATTTTGTCCAGGAATTCTAGCGCGGCCACACACCTATGATCGCGCCCATGGCAGCGAAGTTCACGACCTGGTAGCCGGCATTGATCAGCCACAGCTTGAATGGCCGCTGTTCAAACAGGTAGATGACGCCCAGGCCCGTGGCCAGGAAGAAGAACGCTGCAAACGCCCCGACGTGGGCGCCGCTGGCGATGCCCTGGTGGTCGCCGATGAGTACGGCAAGCCCGATTGCGCCAATGAGATTGAGAACGTAGGCGCCACCGAATGTCAGCGCCCTGTTTGCCTGCGCACCCTTTTCGAAGGTCATGCCGCTGGCAGCCATCCAGGGCTTCCGGAACAGCGGACCATACCAGAGGCCTCCGACGACGAACCCCGCCAGCGCCGCGACCACGATCGACAGCCAGTTGATCGAATGAAAATGCATGGCCATCCCCCCTGATTGAGAATTTCCCGCAACTATCCCGGCAGGCGCGACAAGTCCGCGATGCCGGTGAACAGCTCCAGCAAGGCTGCGAGCAGTGCCAGACGATTCGCACGCAGCAGCGGATCCTTGTCCATCACCATGACACCATCAAAGAAGGCATCGACCGGCGCGCGCAGCGCCGCCAGTGCCGACAGCGCCGCACTGTATTCACCCGCCGCAATCAAGCCGGGTACTGAATGCATGACTTTCTGCAGGGCGTTGAACAACGCCCGCTCGGCGTCAGCCTGCAACAGCGCGTCGTTGATCGCGAGGGTCGTGACGGTGCCACCTGCCGACTTCTTGAGCAGATTGGCAATGCGCTTGTTTGCCGCGGTCAGGCTCGGCCCTTCCGGCAGTGCGAGGAAGCCGATCAGCGCGCGCACCCGCTGGTCGAAGTCCACCGGCGAACGCGGCCGTGCGGCGATCACCGCATCGCAGATTTCCGGCGTGAGACCCGGAATCGGTGGCCCGCCATCCGGTGGCTCCAGCCAGGCATTGCGCTGCCGCTCCATCAGGTAGTCGTAGACCTCGGCAGCGACGGCGTCGCGAGTGGGCCAGGCCTTGCCCTTCGGCGGGCTCGATTCGAACACGGTATGTGCATGCAGCGCCGCATCGATGAGGTCCGGAAGGTCGAGCGGCAGGCGGTGTTCGAAGATCATGCGGCCGATGCCGATTGCGGCGCGGCGCAACGCGAAGGGATCCTTCGTGCCGCTGGGCTTCTGCCCGATGGCGAAGATGCCGGTGATGGTGTCGAGCCGGTCGGCCAGGGCGACCGCGAGGCCAGCCTTGCCTGCCGGCAGCACATCACCCGCACCACGCGGCTGGTAGTGCTCGGCGACAGCCGTGGCGACTTCAGCGGGTTCGCCATCGGCGGCCGCATAGTAGCCGCCCATGACACCTTGCAGTTCCGGGAACTCGCCCACCAGGTTGGTCACCAGATCGCACTTGGCCAGCAATGCCGCGCGCTCGGCGAGCCGGGGATCGCCATCGATGCGTGCGGCGATCTCGCGCGCCAGGTGAGTCATGCGCCGGACCTTGTCGCCGATGGAACCGAGCTGTGCCTGGAAGGTGATGCCATCCAGTTGCGCGACGCGCTCGGCGAGCGGCGTCCTGCGATCCTGCTCCCAGAAGAACGCCGCATCGGCGAGCCTGGGACGCACCACCCGCTCATTGCCGGCGCGCACCACGCTCATGTCGGTGCTTTCGATGTTGCTGACGGTGATGAACCACGGCAGCAGGCGTCCGTCCGCACCCTCGACCGGGAAGTATCGCTGGTGATCCTGCAACACGGAGACCAGCAGCTCGCGCGGCAGATGCAGGAATCGCGCCTCGAATTGTCCGGCCAGCGGCACCGGCCATTCCGCCAGCGAAGCCACTTCGTCGAGCAATGCGTCGGTGATCAGCGCCCGGCCGCTACGCTCTGTCGCGAGCGCCGTGACGCCTTCGCGGATCCGTTCACGTCGTGCCGCGAAGGAGGCCATCACCTTGCCATCCAGCAGCACCCGCACGTAGTCACCGGGGCTCGCAATGCGCAGACTGCCGTCGGAGTGAAAGCGGTGGCCGAGCGTCACATTGCCCGCGCTCACACCGAGGATGGTTGCCGGGAGAATTTCGCTTCCCAGCAGCATCACCAGCCAGTGCACGGGTCGCACGAACTGGGCTTCACCCGCGCCCCAGCGCATGCGCTTCGGGACGGGCAGCGCATCGAGTGCTTCGGTCACGAGGCCAGGCAGCAGATCGCACGCACTTTGCCCGGGTTTCACGCCTTCATAACTCAGGCACTCGTTCCCCTTCGGGTCGAGTTCGCGGCCCAGCTTCTCGATTGACACACCGCAGCTCTCGGCAAAGGCCTGCGCTGCGCGCGTGGGCTTGCCGGCGGCGTCGAACGCCGCTTTGGCAGGCGGGCCGCGGCGCTGGATCTTCTGCGCGGGCGCGGTCAGTACCAGGTTCTCCACCCGCAACGCCAGGCGTCGGGGTGTGGCGAATGGCTGCACGGCGCCGTGCGAGAAACCTGCAGCTTCAAGGCGCGAGACCAGGCCATCGCGCAGGCTTTCCGAAAGTGCCAGCAGCGCCTTGGGCGGCAGCTCTTCAGTGCCCAGTTCGACCAGGAAATCGGCGTGCGTGCTCACGTGGTTGCTGCCTCACGCTGGAGCATCGGAAAGCCCAGCGCTTCGCGGCTGTCGTGGTAGCTCTGCGCCACGGCGCGCGCCAGTGCCCGTACCCGGAGGATGTAGCGCTGGCGCTCGGTCACCGAAATCGCGCGCCGCGCATCCAGCAGATTGAAGGCATGTGAGGCCTTCAATACCTGCTCGTAGGCGGGCAGCGCGAGCTTCGCAGTGAGCAGGTCGCCGCAGGCCTTTTCAGATTCGTCAAAGTGGCGCCGCAATACTTCGACGTTGGCATGCTCGAAGTTGTAGGCCGACTGCTCGACCTCGTTCTGATGGAACACGTCGCGATAGGTCACGCGGCCCAGAGGGCCATTGGCCCACACCAGGTCGTACACACTTTCCACACCTTGCAGGTACATCGCCAGGCGTTCGAGTCCGTAAGTGATTTCGCCGGTAACCGGCCGGCAGTCGAGGCCCCCTACCTGCTGGAAGTACGTGAACTGCGTGACTTCCATGCCGTTCAGCCACACTTCCCAGCCGAGGCCCCAGGCGCCGAGCGTCGGCGATTCCCAGTTGTCCTCGACGAAACGCAGGTCATGCACCAGCGGATCGAAGCCAATGGCCATCAACGAGCCGATGTACAGGTCCTGAATCTCAAGCGGCGAGGGTTTGATCACCACCTGGAACTGGTAGTAGTGCTGCAGGCGAAACGGGTTCTCGCCGTAGCGGCCATCGGTGGGTCGCCTGGAGGGCTGCACATAGGCCGCGCTCCAGGGCTCGGGCCCGATGGAGCGCAGGAAAGTGGCCGTATGGAAGGTCCCCGCGCCCATCTCCATGTCGTGGGGCTGCAGGATCACGCAGCCCTGGGCCGCCCAATACTGCTGCAGGGCGAGGATCAGGTCCTGGAAGGTGGCCGGTCGGGGGCCGATTTTTCTTTTGGGCATAGAGTCTTGGCCGCTTTCGCCGCTGGCCGCGTGAGTCAGGCGCGGCAGTATATCGGCTCGCTCCCGGTGCGATCACCGCCATGGGGCGCCCCGTCTCGCACCGTTCTGATGCAGATGCAGGCGGCGCGCACTAGAATAGTGCGCCCTGCACCCCTGACCACCATTTCCCCTGACTAACCCATTGATCGGCAAGACCCACTGGGTTGGCACAGGGCCTGCAATGTGCAAAGGCCTGCTGTTCCTGTTACGTATTTTCCACCCGGAGGAGCCATGACCACACCCAGCGACGTCCTGAAGCTAATTAAAGAGAAGGAGGTCAAGTACGTCGATTTTCGTTTCTGCGATACCCGCGGCAAGGAACAGCACGTCACCGTTCCATCGCATACGGTGCAGGAAGACCTGTTCACCGACGGCAAGATGTTTGACGGCTCCTCCATCGCTGGCTGGAAGGGCATCAACGAGTCCGACATGATCCTGATGCCGGATCCATCCACAGCCGTGCTGGATCCTTTCTTCGAAGCCCCCACGCTCAACCTGCGCTGCACGATCATCGAACCGGCGACCATGCAGGGTTATGAACGCGACCCGCGATCGCTGGGCCTGCGTGCCGAGGCGTACCTGAAGTCCACCGGCATCGCCGATGGCGCGCTGTTCGGACCGGAAAACGAGTTCTTCATCTTCGACGACGTGAAGTGGCACAGCGCGATGAACAGCACTGGCTACTCGATCGAGTCCTACAGCGGTGCATGGAATTCCAATTCCTCGTTCGCCGATCGCGCCAACCTGGGCCATCGTCCCGGCATCAAGGGCGGCTACTTTCCGGTACCGCCGGTCGATGCGTATCAGGACATCCGCAGCGCGATGTGCGATGCGCTCGAGGAGATGGGCCTCAAGGTCGAGGTGCACCACCACGAAGTGGCCACTGGCGGCCAGGGTGAAATCGGCGTCGGTGCCGGTGGCCTGGTCAAGAAGGCCGACGAGGTGCTGATCCTGAAGTACTGCGTGCAGAACGTGGCGGCCAGCTACGGCAAGACCGCGACCTTCATGCCGAAGCCGCTGGTCGGCGACAACGGCTCGGGCATGCACGTGCACCAGTCGCTGCAGAAGTCCGGCGTGGCGCTGTTCGCCGGTGACAAGTACGGCGGACTTTCGGAGACCGCGCTGTACTACATCGGCGGCATCATCAAGCACGCCAAGGCCATCAACGCGTTCACCAATCCGGGCACCAACAGCTACAAGCGACTGGTGCCGGGCTTCGAGGCACCTGTGATGCTGGCCTACTCGGCCCGCAATCGCTCGGCGTCCATCCGCATTCCGTGGGTATCGAACCCGAAGGCGCGCCGCATCGAAGTGCGCTTCCCGGATTCTTCGGCGAATCCGTACTTCGCGTTCGCCGCGATGATGATGGCCGGCCTCGACGGCATCCAGAACAAGATCCATCCGGGTGAACCGGCCGACAAGGATCTGTACGACCTGGAGCCGGAGGAGGAGAAGAAGATTCCGCAGGTGTGCCATTCGCTGGACATGGCACTCGAGGCCCTCGACAAGGATCGCGAGTTCCTGACCCGCGGTGGCGTGTTCACCAACGATGTGATCGATGCCTACATGGGGCTGAAGTTGCAGGAAGTGACGCGCTTCCGCATGTGCACGCATCCCGTCGAGCTCGATATGTACTACAGCCTCTAAAGGGCACGGGGAACGGCGGAGGGAATCCGCCGTTCCTTGAATCAACGGGAAATGGGACTATGCTGATGCCCTATGCGCCGAGTTGCCTCATTCCTGTTGCTTGGTGTCGCGCTGGCGGCGAGCGCGGCCGACATCTGGCGCTGGAAGGACGCGGAAGGCGTCGTTCACTACTCGGACACGCCGGTTGCCGGTGCGGAACGCATGGTGGTCACCGGCTCGCAGTCGCAATCGGAGGACCTCGCAGCAGTCCCGGCACCTGCACCAGCCGCTACGCCGCCCGCGGCGCCTGCTGCGCCAGCGGTCCGCTACACGCGCTGCACGGTGACGCAGCCAACCAACGACCAGGTCTTTTTTGCGGTCAATTCGGTCGATGCCGCCGTTGCGGTCGAACCGTATCTGCAACCGGGGCATCGCGTAGAGGTCCTGTTGAACGGGTCTGCTTATGCGCAGTGGCCGGCCACAGGCCTGGGTGCAACGCTTACGGGCCTGAACCGCGGCAGCTACACACTGGCGGTGCGCGTGGTGGATGCCAATGGCCGCGCGCTTTGCACCGGTCCAGTGATCAATTTCCACGTGCGTCAGCCATCAATCTATTCGCCACAGTCGCCCCAGGCTCCCAAGGCACCTGCAGCGCCCACAGCTCCGCGCAACTGAAGCATGTCGGCCATGGCGCGGGGTTGCCATGAACCCTGCGCGCGATCAATCCTGGTTCTCGCCGCTTTCGCAGTTCGAGCCAACCGAACTGTTTGATTCACTGTCCACCGGCATCGTCGTGCTCGATGCGCAGCTGTGCCCGATCTACGCCAATGTCAGCGCCCAGGATTTCATGGCGGTGAGTCTCCGGCAGGCACGCGGCCGACCGTTTTCCGAACTCTTCTACGATCCGCGCCAGTTGCTGGAAGTGCTGCGTCGCTCGCTCACCAATCTCGAAACCTGTACACAGCACGAGCTGATGCTGAAGGCGGTGGGTTCGGCCGCCCACCGCGAACCCGCGCTGATCGATCTCATCGTCACGCCGCTGGAAGGGCAGGTGACCGGCACCTATCTGCTGTTGGAACTCACCGATGCCACGCAGCGCCAGCGCATCTCGCGCGATACGGAAATCCTGGCGGACATGGACGCCAGCCGCCTGATGGTCAGGCAGCTGGCGCATGAGGTGAAGAATCCGCTGGGCGGATTGCGAGGTGCCGCGCAGCTGCTCGACAAGGAGCTGAGCAACGCCGCATTGCGCGAGTACACCGCGGTCATCATTGCCGAGGCCGACCGGCTCGTGGCGCTGGTGGATTCGATGGTTGGCGGTGGCGGTCCGCCACGCAAGGATCTGCTCAATATCCACGAACTCTGCGAGCACGTGGTCAAACTGATCCGCGCCGAGGCGCCGGCTGGCGTGCAGATCGAGCGCGATTACGATCCGAGCCTGCCGGACGCCTATGTCGATCGCAACCAGATCGTGCAGGCGCTGCTGAACGTGGTGCGCAATGCGCTGCAGGCGGTGGGCAGGCACGGCAAGATCATCGTGCGCACGCGCGTGCGCAGCAGCGTGCACATCGGCACGGCCCGACATCGCCTGGTCGCGGTCATCGAGGTGGAAGACAACGGGCCAGGCGTGCCGCCAGACCTGATCAAGACACTGTTCCTGCCGCTGGTCACGGGTCGATCCAATGGCAGCGGCCTTGGCCTTGCGGTCGCGCAGGATCTGGCCACGCGCCACGGCGGCATCATCGAATTCACCAGTCAGCCCGGCAGAACCGTGTTCTCGCTGCTGCTGCCGCTGGAAGGAGCGCCGGAGTGAGCAATACGCATTTGCGGGTGTGGCTGGTCGATGACGATGCATCCATCCGCTGGGTGCTGGAAAGGGCGCTGAAGAACGCGGGCATGGCACCGCGGTTGTTCGAGGCAGCCGAATCGGCGATCGCCACGCTGGGCAACGAGGTTCCGGATGTACTGATGACCGATATCCGCATGTCCGGCAAGTCGGGCCTGGAGCTGCTGAAGAACGTGCACGAGCGCCATCCTGAACTGCCGGTGATCGTGATGACCGCGCATTCGGATCTGGGCAGCGCGGTGTCAGCCTACGAGAGCGGTGCCTTCGAGTACCTGCCCAAGCCCTTCGATGTCGACCATGCGGTTGACCTGGTGCGCCGCGCAGCCCAGGCCGGCGTGCGCGCCAACGAGGCGCCGGCGCCGCCACCGCCGATGCCGGAACTGCTGGGCAAGGCACCGGCGATGCAGCAGGTGTTTCGTGCCATCGGCCGGCTGTCGCGTTCGTCCGTGAACGTGCTGGTCACGGGCGAGTCGGGCACCGGCAAGGAACTGGTCGCGCGTGCGCTGCACGATCACAGTCCACGCGGCGGCAAGGCGTTCATTGCATTGAACACATCGGCGATTCCGGGCGAGCTGCTCGAATCCGAACTGTTCGGCCACGAAAAGGGCTCATTTACCGGTGCGGACAGCATGCGCCGCGGCCGCTTCGAGCAGGCCGATGGCGGCACGTTGTTCCTGGACGAGATCGGCGACATGAACCTGCCATTGCAGACGCGGCTGCTGCGCGTGCTGGCTGAAGGGGAGTTCTATCGCGTTGGCGGCCAGACCCCGATCCGTGTCGATGTGCGCGTGATCGCAGCCACGCACCAGAATCTGGAAGATCGCGTGAATCATGGGCAGTTCCGCGAGGACCTGTACCACCGTCTCAACGTGATCCGCATCGAATTGCCACCGCTGCGTGCACGGCGTGAAGACGTACCGACGCTGCTGTCGCATTACCTGGGCCTGGCCGCAAAGGAGCTGGGTGTCGACCCCAAGACCCTGGCACCCGACGCGGTTGAAGTGCTGTCCCGCTACGGCTGGCCCGGCAACGTGCGCGAACTGGTGAACCTGTGCCGCCGCCTCACGGTGCTGGCTCCCGGCAGTGAAGTCCATATCGACGATCTGCCCGCCGAAATCACTTCGGCCGGGCCGGCGGCAACGCCCGCCGACGACTGGGTCGGGAGCCTGGCCGGCTGGGCCGACAAGGTTGCGTCAGGCGGTGGCCGGCCGCTGCTCGACGAAGCGCTGCCGCAATTCGAGAAGACGCTGATTCGTGTGGCGCTGAAACACACGCAGGGACATCGCCAGGCCGCCGCGAAGCTCCTTGGCTGGGGTCGCAATACGCTGACCCGCAAGCTCAAGGAGCTGGGAATGGACGACATCCCCGAGTAAGCAGGCGCCTGCCTGCAGTCTCAGCTCCTGGTTTCGTGCAAGGCGATGGCCAGACGCCGCACGCCTTCGTCGATCTGCGCGGGAGTCAGCGCGCAGAACGGCAATCTGAGAAAGCGTTCGCCACCGCCATTCGGAAAGAACGCGAGGCCATCGGCAAGGTTCAGGTTCTGCCTGGCTGCCGCGGCGCGCAGCGCGGTGGTGGAAGCGCCCTCCGGCAAGGTCACCGACAGGAAGAAGCCGCCGTTGGGCCGCGTGGCCACTGCGTCCGGCATGTGCTCGTCGATGGCATCCAGCGTGGCATCCAGGCGCGGCGCATACAGCTTCTTCAGCCGCTGGATCTGCGGGCCCAGCTTGTCTTCAGCCAGCCACTCCGCGACGACGCCGTGCGCAAAATAGCCCGGCGAGATGTAAGTGTCTTCTGCGACCTTGCCGATCTTTGCCAGCACCGCCGGCTCACCCAGCATGAAGCCGGTACGTACGCCTGGCGCAATCAGCTTGGTGAACGAGCTCATGTGCAGCACACGATGTGGCGCCAGCGAATACAGCGTGGCTTCGTCCTGGCCGCGATAGCGCAGCATCCGGTACGGCGCATCCTCCAGCAGCAGGAAGTCGTATTTCTCGGCCAGCTCCACCAGTCGCCTGCGCTTGGCGCTCGAGCAGGTTGCGCCGGACGGGTTCTGGAAATCCGGTATCACGTAGAACAGCTTCGGCACGCGCTGCGCCAGCATCTTTTCCAGTGCCTCGATGTCCGGGCCATCGGCTTGCAGCGGTACGCCCGCCACTTCGGTGCCATTGCGACGGAACAACGTGAGCGCGCGGTCGTAGGACGGTGACTCGGTGAAGACCAGATCGCCCGGCTTCAGCAGCGCGATGCACAGGAACTCGACGAGTTCCAGCGAACCATTGCCGGTGAGCACGCGCTCGACCGGTACCTGCTGCCATTTGGCCAGCCACTCGCGCAGGGTGGCCAGGCCAGCGGCCGGGCCGTACTGCAGCATCGCGACGGCATGCTTGCCGAGCGCGCGCGCCGTTGCGGCGGCGATTTCATCGGTGGAGAAGGATTCGTTCGCGGGCACGCCGCGTGTGAAATTGATGGTCTCGGTGGTGGACATGATTGATTGTGGTTGGAAGGAAGGAATCAGGCTGAAAGGGCGGCCACATTGGCCGCTCCCTGCTCGGCGAGGTAGGTGGCGATCCCGCTGTTGATCTTCGGGCACACCAGCGGGTCGTAAAACAGCGCGGTGCCGACGCCAATGGCGCTGGCACCGGCGATCAGGAACTCGATGGCATCGGCGGCTGTGCAGATGCCACCCTGTCCGATGATCGGAATGCGATGCGGCTTTGCGACCTCGGCCACCTCGGCCACTTTCAGCAGCGCGATGGGCTTGATGGCCGGGCCGGACAATCCGCCCTGCCGGTTGCCGATGATGGGCTTGCGCGTCAGCGGATCGATGGCCATGCCGGTGACGGTGTTGATCACGGCAAAGCCATCCGTACCCGCTTCGATGCACAGTCGCGCGTTGAGGCGGATGTCGGTCTGGTTGGGCGACATCTTGGTGATCAGTGGCTTCTTCGTGACCTTGCGGCAGGCCGCGACCACGCGCGCCGACATCTCCGGCTGGTTGCCGAACTGCACGCCGCCTTCCTTCACGTTGGGGCAGGAGATGTTCAACTCCATCGCATCGATGGGTGAGTCGTTGAACTTCGCGGTGACCTCGACGTATTCCTCGACGGTGGAGCCGCAGACATTGGCGATGAAGCGCGTCTCGGTGAAATCCAGCGTCGGCAGGATCTCCTTCACCACCACATCGACGCCGGGGTTCTGCAGGCCAATGGCGTTCAGCATGCCCATCGGGGTTTCCCACACACGATGCGGCGCATTGCCCAGGCGCGGCTTGCCGGTGGTGCCCTTCAGGCAGATGCCGCCCACATCGCGATTCGAGAAGCCGGCCACGCGCGTGTACTCTTCGCCGAAGCCTACGCAGCCGGACAGCAGCACGATCGGCGATGAGAATTTCATGCCGCAGAATTCGAGAGCCAGTGAGGGATGGGGCGGCGCCCAGCCGGTGCTGTCGGAGGGCGTTTCCAGGGCCGCGTTCATGCTGCGATTATCCCTTAAACCCAGGCTGATTGCCCGCGGAGGCCATCGTGTTCAACGTATTGCTGCATGAGCCCGAGATTCCGGCCAATACCGGCAATTCGATCAGGCTCTGCGCCAATACCGGCGCTCACCTGCATCTGGTGGGGCGCCTCGGCTTCGATCTGACCGAGCCGCAGCTCAGGCGCGCCGGCCTCGACTACCACGATCTGGCCCGCGTAAGCCTGCATGCCGACATCGGCGCCTGCCTGGCAGCCATCGGCCCGACGCGGCTGTTCGTGATCGAGACGGACGGCAGGAAGGCGTATCACGAGGCGCAGTTCCGACCGGGCGACAGTTTGCTGTTCGGTCGCGAAACCAGCGGCCTGGCTGCGGACCTGGCTGCGACATTGCCGCCGCATGAGCGGCTGCACATTCCAATGCGACCCTCCAACCGCAGCCTGAACCTGTCGAATGCGGTGGCGGTGGTGGTGTATGAGGCCTGGCGACAGAACGAATTCGGTTCAGTGGCTGGTTGAAGTAGTGCGCACGCGGCGTACCGCATCCAGCCAGCCTGCATGGAGGTGATCGGCCGCGACGCGCGACATCTGTGGCGTGAAGCGGCGCTCGGCCTCCCACAAGCGGCCGATCTCCTCGAGCGATTGATATACACCAGCCGTGAGCCCGGCGAGCAGCGCAGCCCCCAGCGCGGTGGTCTCGACGGTGTGTGGCCGCACCACCGGCAGCTGCAGCATGTCAGCGAGGTTCTGCGCCAGCCAGTTGTTGACCACCATGCCGCCATCGACACGCAGTTCGGTGGGAATGAGCGCATCCTCGGCCATCGCGCCCATCAGGTCGCGCGTCTGGAAGGACACCGCTTCCAGCGTGGCGCGCGCGATTTCGGCGATGCCGGTGCTGCGCGTGAGGCCCAGCAGTGCGCCGCGTGCATCCGGATCCCAGTACGGCGCACCCAGCCCGGTAAACGCCGGCACCAGGTACACGCCATCACTTCCGTCGATGGATCCTGCCAGCTGTTCGGTGTCTCCGGCTGTGCGGATCAGGTGCAGTGAATCGCGCAGCCATTGCACGGCCGCGCCAGCGATGAAGATGCTGCCCTCCAGCGCAAAGGTCGGCCGGCCTTCGAGCCGGTAGGCCACCGTACTCAGCAGACGGTTGCGCGAGAGTTTCAGCTGCGTGCCGGTGTTCAACACGATGAAGCAGCCGGTTCCGTACGTGGACTTGGCCATGCCGGGTTCGAAGCAGGCCTGGCCGACTGTGGCTGCCTGCTGGTCGCCGGCCACGCCGCCGATGGCGATGGATCCGTCGAACAGGGATGGCTCGGTGCGGCCGAAGTCCGCCGCGCTGTCCAGAACTTCCGGCAACAGTGCGCGCGGCACGCCGAAGAAGTCGAGCAGTTCGTCATCCCAGCTCTGCGTTGCCAGGTTGAACAGCGCAGTACGCGAGGCATTGGTCGCGTCGGTCACGTGCGCGCGGCCACCGGTCAGTTTCCACAGCAGCCAGCAGTCGATGGTGCCGAAAGCCAGCTCGCCGCGTTCCGCGCACACGCGCGCGCCGTCGACATGATCGAGCAGCCACGCGATCTTGGTGGCGGAGAAGTAGGGATCGAGCCTGAGGCCTGTGCGCGCGGCGAGCCAATCGCCGCGGTCCTGGTGCTGGCGGCAGAACCCGCTGGTGCGCCGGTCCTGCCACACGATGGCGCGATGCACGGGCATACCGGTGGCGCGATCCCAGATTACGGTGGTTTCGCGCTGGTTGGTCACGCCCAGCCCCGCAACGTCGCGCGCAGACAGGGCCGCGCTCTTCAGCACATCGCGCGCGCAGGCCAGCGTGTCTTCCCAGATGCGCGTGGCATCGTGCTCCACCCAGCCGGCCTGCGGAAAATGCTGCTGCAGCTCGCGCTGGGCTACTGCGAGGCGCCGGCCGCGCTCGTCGAAGAGGATGGCTCGGCTGCTGGTCGTTCCCTGGTCGATGGCAAGCAGCGCCGGCATCTGGCTACTCGAATTCGGCCTGTGGAGGCTTGGCCATCAGATCGCGCACCACTTCGCGCCCATCGGCGCCATCGAACAGAATGCGGCAGATGCTCTCGCAAACGGGCAGGTTCAATTGCAGGCGTGCCGCGACCTCGCGCAGCACGCGCGCGGCGTAATAGCCCTCGACCACCTGTCCGATCTCGTGCATCGCGGCGTCCACGGAAAGGCCGCGCGCCAGCGCGAGGCCACAGCGCCGGTTGCGCGACTGGTTGTCGGTGCAGGTGAGCACCAGATCCCCCAGGCCCGCCAGACCCATGAAGGTGCGTTCGCGCGCACCCAGCGTGACGCCGAGGCGCGTCATCTCGGCCAGCCCGCGGGTGATCAGCGCCACGCGCATGTTGGCGCCAAAGCCCAATCCATCCGAAAGCCCTGCGCCTACTGCGATCACGTTCTTTACCGCGCCGCCGATTTCCACGCCGGTGATGTCGGTGGAGATGTAGGTGCGGAAATTCGGCGAGGCCAGGTCTTCGGCGATGCGCTTCGCGAAGTCTGCGTCTGCCGAAGCCACCACCATGGCCGTGGGCAGGCTGCGGCCGACTTCCTGGGCGAAAGTCGGGCCTGACAGTACGGCCATGGTATTGCCATGCGTCAGGACTTCGCGCGCGACCTGGTTCGGCAGCAACCCCGAGTGATGCTCGAAACCTTTGGTGGCCCAGGCCACACGCATGGCGGCGGTGATGCGCGGGGCAAGCTCGGTGAGCAACGCGCGGAATGCATTGCTGGGCACGGCGATGACCACATCGCCTACACCCGCGAGCGCCGAATCAAGCGAATCAGCAACCTGCAGCTGATCGGGAAATGGAGCGTCAGGCAGATAGTGCAGGTTCACCCGCTGCGCCCGCATGGCCGCAAGTTGCGCGGCATCGCGACCCCACAGACGGGTGGCCTTGCCGGCACGGGTAAACTGGATCGCGAGGGCGGTGCCCCAGGAACCGCTACCGAGAACGGCAATGGGTGCGGTCAAGAGACGACTCCGGCCTGCGCCACGTGGCCTGGTCAGTTCTTCAGTTGCGAAACAGGCTGCACGGCCTGCGACTGTGCGTTCAGATACAGCGCATCGAAATTCACCGGCGGCAACAGCAGCTGCGGAAAGCCGCCCTGCGATACCAGCTGCGAAACCATCGAGCGCGCGTAGGGAAACAGCACTCCGGGACAGACGCTGGCGATGGCGCGCTTGGTTTCCTCCTCGGACAGGTTCTGCATCACGAAGGCGCCGGCCTGCTTCACTTCCACCAGGAACAGCGTCTTGTCGTTCAGCTTGGCCGAGACCGTCACGGTCAGCACCACTTCACGCAGGTCGCCCTGTATCACGGCGCTGTTGGTGGCCAGGTCCAGGTTGATCTGCGGCTGCCACTGCCCTTCCGAACGTGGGCCCTGCGGTGCTTCGAAGGAGGCGTCCTTGAGGTACACGCCCTGCAGGGCGAGGTTGGGCTGGGTCGCCTTCGATTCCTGTTCGGCCATGATCGGAGTTCCTCGTGTTCAGCAAGCCGTGGCGAGCAGCTCGTCCAGCTCGCCGCTCAGTTCCAGAGCATGTGCGTCATCGTAACCACCCACATGCCGCCCGCAGATGAAGATCTGGGGCACGGTGTCGCGGCCGCTGCGCGCACGCATCTCGTCGCGGCTGCCCGGTACCTGTTCCACGTTGATGTCGGTAAAGGGTATGCCCTTGGCGGCAAACAGCGCGCGTGCCCGTACGCACCAGGAGCAGCGCGGATTCGTGTACATCACGACCTCGGGATGACTCATCCAGTGTTCCCGCAGTCAGTCGCGCGTGAGCGGCAGGTTGTCGGCACGCCAGCTGGCGAGACCACCCCTGAGGTTGAATACCTTGGTGAAGCCGCCGGCATGCAGCTGCCGCGTGAGCGCGGTCGAGCGGCTGCCATCTTCGCAACACAGCACCAGCAACCGGTCCTTGAAGCGCTTCAGCGTCTCGGCGGCATTGGCGTGCTGGCCCGGCTCCAGGTGCCTGGCGCCTTTCACGTGGCCGGCGGCGAAGGCACTGCCGTCGCGCACATCGTAGAGCTGCGCACCCTGGTTCATCAGCTGGATCACTTCCTGCGGCCGCAGTGCCGCATAGGACAGTCGCCGGGAGCGCAGCTCGTAGAACAGCACCGCCAGCGCCATGGCCACGGCCAGGCTGGCCAGAAAAGGGTGCTTCTGCAGGTAGTCGAGCAGTCGGTCCATGCGGCGTGGGGGCCTTGTTGCAAAGGGCCGGCATTATAGACTGGCGACCTGATGACCGGAGCTTCGCGCCACCTGTTGGGGATTGCATTGTTGGCGACTGCGCTGGCCCTGCCGGCTGCGCAGCAGGGCGCGAAGCAGGCCCAGCAGGAAATCGAGCGCAAACAGAAGGAGCGTGAGGCCGTCATCGAAAGCCTCCAGCGCGTGCAGAAGGACGTTGCCCGCGTTTCCCAGAACCTCGACAAGCAACAGCGCGCGCTGCGCGACGCGGAGAAGTCGGTGGCCAGCGCCAGCGCCGGCCTGCGCGAGCTGCGACAGCAGCGGGCTGAACGGGCCGCTGCACGGCAGAAGCTGCTGGAGGAGCGCACGGCCAAGGAGGCCGAGCGCGCCCAGCATCAGCAGGAGCTGGGCAACCAGCTACGGGGCGCCTACTACATGGGGCGCAACGAACCACTCCAGTTGCTACTCAATCAAGGTAGTTCGGCGCAGATGAGCCGCATGTTGACCTACTACGGGTACTTCGGACGACTGCGGGCGAGTCAAATCGATCAACTGAATCAAGATGTGGCCAAGATCGAGGAACTTAGTCACAATATCGAAGCAGAAGACGCTGAGTTGGCGCACCTGGAACAGCTGCAGAAGGAGCAGGTGAGCAGGCTGGAAGGCGCGCGCAAGGAGCGCGGCCAGGTGCTGGCCTCGCTGGAAAAAGATGCCAGGAGCCGGGGCGCACAGCAGGCGCAGTTACAGAAGCAGAAGCAGTCACTCGACCGGCAGCTGGACGACCTGATCGAGCAGCTCGCGCGCGCAACGCAATCAACGCCCTATGACCCCCATGCCCCGTTTGCGAAGGTGCGTGGCAAGCTTTCCTGGCCGGTTGCCGGGCGCATCGACGTGGATTTCGGCGAGCTCGTTGACAGCCTGCGCTCCAATGGCATCGAAATCGAAGCCCGGCGGGGTGCCGAAGTGCATGCCGTGCATGAAGGCGAGGTCAAGTTTTCCGACTATCTGTCTGGCCGGGGGTTGGTGGTCATCCTGGACCACGGGAACGGATTCATGAGCTTTTACGCCCACAACGAGCAGCTCTTCCGGCAGGCCGGAGACCGGGTGCAAGCCGGCGATCTCATCGCCACGGTCGGCGACTCGGGAGGGCGCAAGAATCCGGGCCTGTATTTCGAGATTCGCAGCGGCGTGAAGACCGGAAGTTCAGGCAAGCCGGTGAACCCCCACGACTGGTTCAGTTCCAAGGTGCCGCCGACCCGGTAACGGTTGGTTCCGCCGAGCATTATTTGCGGCGCCGCACACCTCGTTTTGCGTACTGGATCAAGCTGCCCGAAGGGCTGCTCGGTCATGCTTCCCATGATGTCGGACCCGGCTACCCAGTGCGATTTCCAGCCCTACGCCCAGCTCGTGGCGGCCCTGCTGCCGCGCGCCGGCGGCCTGACCATCTTTGAACCCGACGGCGAGGTGCGCTGGACCAGCAGGGATTTCGTGCAGCCTGCCTTTGGACCGCTGATCTGCAAGTCAGTCGCGGCCGCCGGTGAGAGTGATCAGGCGGGCGAACTCACCAAGTTGGGCGGTACCGATCCGGTGCACCTGTTCTGGCTGCCCGATGACGAGCGCAGCGTTGCAGCGGTAGTTGCCATCAGCTGGCGCGACGAAGAGGCAGCACCGCCGACGTTCTCTTACGTACACGCGATGCTGCGACCGGTGCTCGAAACGCTGCGGCGCGAACTGACCCTGCGCGCGCGACTCGAACGCGGATGCGCAGCGCCCCCCGAGGCTGATCACGACGAAGACGATCTGCAGGTACTGCTGTCGACGCCGGACACCGAGCACTGCGAGGTGGCCGACGAGGGCATCCAGCAAATGCTGCAGAACGTGATCCGGCACCTGCGCTGCGAGTTCGCCGCGCTGGTGGTGCCGGAGCGCAATCTGGTATCGGTGGCCAAGGTAAATGGACGGGATGTAGACACCTCGATCCTGGCGCGCCTGCATCGGCACCTGTTGTCGCTGGCGCAGGCCAGCCCCGAACCGATGCTGCTCAACGATGCGGGCAGCCTGCCCGGCATCGAGCTGCCGTACAGGGTTCTGGCCAGTGCCATCCGCAATCCTGCGGGCCGGGTCGCTGGTGTGCTCGCGATGTTCCGCACGCGGGACAACCGGGCCTTCCGCCGCCGCGATGGATTGCTGGCCAACCTGCTGGCGCGCCGGGCAGCCAGCATCATCGATTCCAGCTACGACCAGCTGACCGGCGTGCTCACGCGCAAGGCCTTCGACCAGCGCGCGCGCACCACGCTGGAATCCAGGAGCCGCAGCGGGCGGTCAAAGTGGACCTGCCTGTACCTCGACGTTGATCGCATGCACGTGATCAACGACAACCACGGCATGCCGCTGGGCGACCGGCTGATCGCCAAGCTGGGCGAACTGGTGCGCGGTCGTCTGGTGCCGGGCTCGCTTGCGGCACGCATATCCGGTGACCGCTTTGCACTGCTGCTGCCGACCGGCGAAGAGGACGCCATGCGCTTCGCCGAGGCACTGCGTGCCGGCGTGGAAAAACTCAGCGTGGTGCATCTGGGCGGCCCGACCGATGCCACCTACCAGGCTTCGGTCAGTATCGGCGTGGCGGCACTGGCCGGCCCACATGTCGATCTCGCCCATGCGCTGGCCATTGCCGAGACCGCCTGCAAGGCCGCGAAGGATCGCGGACGCAACCGGGTCGAGGTCTACCAGTCGAGCGACGCATCGCTGATCCGGCGCCACGAGGATGTGAATATTGCACCCGCCCTGCGCGCCGCGCTGGCCGAGGGGCGTGTGCGCATGGACGCCCAGCTGATCGCGCCGTTGCCAGGAAATGGCGGCGGCAAGCCGCACTTCGAGCTGCTGCTGCGCATGATCGACGATCAGGGCGAGGTGATTGGCCCCAGCCGTTTCCTGTCGGCCGCCAAGCGCTACCAGCTGATGCCCGAAATCGACCAGTGGGTGATCGGCGAAGCGCTGGGCAAGCTTGCCCCGCACGCCAGGCTGATGGCCGATGCACCGGTGGCCTTTGCAATCAACCTTTCCGGCCAGTCGCTGGGAGAACCGCAGTTCATCGACAACCTGATTGCCAGGATCCAGGGCAGTGGCGTCAATCCCAGGGTGTTGTGCTTCGAACTGACGGAGAGCGAAGCCATCGCGAACCTGGACCGCGCCGAAGAAATGATGCAGCGGCTGCGCGCACTGGGATGCAGCGTGGCACTGGATGATTTCGGCACCGGCCTGTCTTCACTGGCCTACCTGCGCAAGCTGCCGGTCGACGTGTTGAAGATCGATGGCAGCTTCGTGCGCGACGTGTTGAAGGACCCACGCGCCGAATCAATGGTGCAGGCCATAGCGCAGCTTGCGCGCTCGATGGATCTGACCACCGTGGCCGAGTATGTGGAGACCGACGAAATCCGCCTGCGGGTCGCACAGCTCGGTGTGGATTACGGGCAGGGCTTCGCGATCGCAAAGCCGGTGCCTCTGGTGGAAGTCATTCGCGACCTTCCGACCTTTGCGGCCGTGGCGCGACCCGACGCGGGCGAGGAGACGTTGATCGGCGCCCACGACGACACCGTCGATGCGGAACTGCAGGCAGAATTGCAGCGCCAGCTGCTGGCAGATGGAATTGCCATTGCTGAAGGTGAGGGCGACATCCAGCGTCGCATGGAACGTATCATCGCGGGCTGCGACCAGGACGAGTCGCCTGTCGCTGAGCGCAAGGCTGCCGGCTAGCTGGCACTGCCGGCTCCGCTCTGGAAGAATCGGCCCGCGTGGAGCTGCTGCACTACCTGCTCGATTTCATCCTGCACCTGGACCGGCATCTGGTCGAGCTGCTGGCGCGCTTCGATCTGTGGCTGTACGCCATCCTGTTCGCGGTCATCTTTGCCGAAACCGGCCTGGTGGTGACACCGTTCCTGCCAGGGGATTCGCTGCTGTTCGGTGCTGGCGCACTGGCCGCCATCGATACCGGCAGCCGGCTCTCGCCCTGGTGGCTCATGTTGTTGATGGTGCTCGCGGCGGTGCTGGGCAATACCACCAACTATGCAATTGGACGGGCCATCGGCAGGCAGGCATTCAGTGGTCGCTACCGATTCATCAAGGTTGAATACCTGCACCAGACGGAAGGCTGGTTTGCGCGGCATGGGGCCATGACCGTGCTGCTGTCGCGCTTCGCGCCGATCATCCGCACGTTTGCACCGTTTGTCGCGGGCGTCGGGCGCATGCCGTTCGGGCGCTTTCAGGCCTGGAACGTGACGGGAGCTGTCGCATGGGTCGGGTTGTTCGTGTGGGGCGGATACCTGGTCGGCAACATACCGGTGATCCGCGAAAACTTCGGGGTGGTCACCATTCTTGTGATCGTCGTTTCGCTCCTGCCGTTCGGCGTAATGCTTCTGCGCCGCGGCCGCATGGCAGAATAGCGTCCATGGCACTGAAGACACGCGGGTATGCGCATCGGGTCGATGTCGCGGTTCCACCTGCCAAGGTGTGGGCGACATTGTGCGGACCCACGCTCCTGCCGTTATGGGTGGGCAGTGATGCCCGCATCAAGCCATACAAGGGTGGTCACTGGTCAGTCACGCTTGCGCCAGGCCTGCATCGCGAGGCAGTGATCGACCTGTTCGAACCGCCACGGCGCCTGCGGCTGCTCTACCTTTCCCCGCCCGAGCTGCCGGTGTTCGATGGCGCCGTCGTTGATGATGTGCTGCTCGAGGGAGACGGGCCGGGCACTATCGTGCGCATGCTGTGCTCTGGCATGCCGGACCTTCCCGAGTGGACCGCGTACTACGGCAAGGTACGCATGCTGGCCGAACGTTCGCTCGCCCGCCTCAAGGTACTGTGCGAAATGCGTGAGCGCACAGCGCAGGTTTCCGGTGGCGCCGCTTCGTGAGGTTCTGCCGGGTGATCAGGTAGCCGGCTTGTCCTGATCTGCTTCAGTGGTCGCGCGCTTGTGCACCATGATGCGGGCCATCAGCACGCCGCCCTCGTACAGCAGCCACATAGGGACCGCCATCAGCAGCTGTGACAGCGGATCCGGCGGGGTCAGGATGGCCGCCGCCACAAAGATGCCGATGATGACGTAGCCGCGTGCACCCGCAAACTTTTCGACTGACACCAGACCCGTGATGGTCAGCAGCACCACCACTACCGGCACCTCGAACGCAACGCCGAATGCCAGGAACATGCGCAGCACGAAATCGATGTAGACGTTGATGTCCGGCATGGCCTTCACGCCTTCCGGCGCACTGTGTGCGGTAAATCGAAAGGCCATCGGCAACACGAATCGATACGCAAACAGGATGCCCGCATAGAACAACACGATCGATGACACCAGCAGCGGCACCGCGAAGTTCTTTTCCTTCCTGTACAGGCCGGGCGCGACAAAGGCCCACACCTGGTAGAGCACCCAGGGCATGGCCACGAACAGCGCGAAGAAGAACGCCACCTTGAACGGCGTGATGAACGGACTCATGACGCCGGTGGCAATCAACGAATTGCCGGTGCCGAGCTGTTCGAGCATAGGCTTGGCAATCAGCTCGAAGATCTCGTTGCGGAAGACGGCCGCGGGGATGAATACCAGGACCACGGCCAGCACGGCCTTGAGCAGCCGGTCACGCAGTTCAAGCAGGTGTGAGATCAACGAGCCCTCGGCGAGCTTCTCGTCCTCCTTCTTCTTGCCGTTCTTGTTGCTCATTGCGATCTGTTGCTTCAGGCCGGGCCGCTGTCCTTCTTTTCTTCGGCCGATTGCTCCTCCGGCTCAGCCGGCGCGTCGCTCATCGGCACCTCGCCCGGTGCATGGGCATGCGAGTAGGTGTCATCGCCGGGCTGGGGCGCTGCATCGACTGAGGCATCGGCCGGGGCTTCGGCGGCGGGTTGGGCTGGTACCGCCGCTTCCGTGGCTGCTTCGGCGGGGGCTTCCTGTGGGCCGTAGGGATAACCCGTAGCAGCCAGATTGTTCGCTTCGGGTTCCGCGGCAGGTTCCTTTGCGGAATCCTTCGTGCGGGCGTCCGTGAGGCGATTCAGTTCCTCGAGATTGATCTCGTTTTCAAGCTGCTGCTGGAAATCGCGCGCCATGCTGCGCGCCTTGCCGACCCAGCGACCGATCTTTCGCACCAGGCCAGGCAGACGCGCCGGGCCGAGTACCACAAGGGCTACCACGAAGATCAACCCCAGCTCGCTGAAGCTGACTCCGAACATGACTGCTGGAAGCTTCCGCGCTCAGCTCGAGCGCTTGTCGTTGCTCGAAGAAGAGGATTCGTTCGCGGACTTGCTCTCCGGGAACTCCGCATCGCCTTCGACGGATTGGCGGATCTGCTTGGCAGCTTCCTTGCCCTCGGCCTCGCCCTCGTTCATGGCCTTCTTGAAGTTGCGGATCGCCGATCCGACGTCGCCGCCCATGGAGCTGAGCTTCTTGGTGCCGAAGATCAGGATGACCACCACGAGGACGATCAGCCAGTGCCAGATACTGAAAGAACCCATCTATCGCTCCGTGACGCCGCACGTCATTACAAGGATCTGCATGATAAGACATGGCTGTCGGGAATGGTTCTCGGCGGGACTCAAGGCTCTTGGCTGCTTGAAAGCAGGAACGTAACGGGGCCGTCATTGACCAGTTCGACCTGCATGTCGGCACCGAACACGCCAGCCTCCACCCGCGGATGCAGGCGGCGCGCGGCCGCCAGCGTCTGCTCGAACAGCTTCCGGGCGGCCTCTGGCGGGGCTCCGCGGGAAAACCCGGGCCGTGTGCCCTTGTGTGTATCGGCCACCAGCGTGAATTGCGGCACCAGCAACAGTTCCCCGCCGATCTGGCCGAGATTCAGGTTCATTCTGCCGGCTTCATCGGCAAAAATGCGGTAATTGAGTACGCGTCCCAGCAACTGGGTGCCGATTTCCGGAGTATCGCTGGCTTCCACGCCCAGCAGCGCCAGGATGCCCTGGCCGATGCGGGCTACCTGCCGGTTGTCGACGCTGACCTGGGCACGGGACACTCGCTGGATGAGGGCGATCATCATTTCCCTTTCTATAAGAGTGGCTTAGCGGCGCAGCCCGCGAGGGCTCGGTGGCATTCTCGCCGGTCGAATCGTAGAATTCCGACCTGTTTTGCGCCCGCCCGCGCGCATTCCTCCCGAGGTCTTAAGGATGTCCCTGCGTTCTCTGTCGAAGGTGTTGCCGCTGTTGGCCGTTGCCACGGCTGCTTTGTTCGTGACGGTGCCTGCCACGGCAGCTGGCGATCCCGCGCATGGCAAGGTGCTTGCGTACACCTGCCTGGGATGTCACGGCATCGAGACCTACAAGAACGCGTATCCGACCTTCTCGGTGCCGAAGCTGCGCGGGCAGGATCCCGAATACCTTGTCCAGGCCCTGCAGCAGTACGCCAAGGGTGAGCGCAGCCACGCGACCATGCATGCGCATGCATCGTCGCTGTCGGACCAGGACATGCAGGACATCGCCGCCTACCTCGGTGGTGATGCGGTGAAGTCCAGCGGTAAGGGCCCCGTGGGAACCGTGCCCGCCAAGGCCACCATCTGCCAGAGCTGCCACGGGCCCGACGGCGTCGCGCCCGCCGGCGCACCGACGATTGCCGGTCAGCATGCCGACTATATGGAGCATGCGCTCGAGAGCTATGGCAACGGTGCGCGCAAGAACCTGGTCATGGCGCAACAGGTTGCGCAGCTGAAGGCGGAAGACTTCCGCGAACTCGCGGAGTTCTTCGCGAAGCAGAAGCCGGCGCTGAAGACCGTTCCGCGCAACGAGAAACTCACCGCAGCGAAGTAAGGCGCTCGCCGCCGCCGATGAAACGGAGGAATGCCACCACAGTGGCACGATAGGCATCCGCATTGCTCTTCTTGCGGAAGCCGTGACCCTCGTCCTTCGCGGCCAGATACCACACCTCACCACCGCGCGCGCGTACCAGCGCCTTCATCTGTTCGGATTCACTGGCCGGCACGCGCGGATCATTCAGTCCCTGCACGATCAGCAGCGGCTTGTTGATGGACACGACATTGGTCAGCGGCGAGATGGAGTTGAGCAGCGCACGCATGGCGGGATCCCGCTCGTCACCGTATTCAGCGCGGCGCAGGTCGCGGCGGTAGCCGGATGTATTGGTGAGGAAAGTCACGAAATTCGTGATGCCCACCAGGTCGATGCCGCCGGCAAGGCGATCGCCATACTGCACCATCGACGCCAGCGCCATGTAGCCGCCGTAGGAACCGCCGGCCACCACGATGCGACCGTGGTCCAGGTCGCGCTGCGCGCTGATCCACACCAGCAGCGCGCCGATGTCGCGCACCGAATCCTCACGCAGTGCACCGTCGTCGAGCTTCAGGAAGCTGCGACCGTAGCCAGCAGAGCCGCGCACATTTGGCGCCACCACCACAAAGCCCAGCTCGTTCACGAGGTACTGGCGGAATGCATCCCAGCGCGGGCGGAATTGCGATTCCGGTCCGCCGTGGATATCGATGAGCACCGGGTGCGGGCCCGGGGTGCCGGGGCGCAACACGAATGCCGACAGCCTGCGCGGCCGATTGCCAGCCTGGTCCCAGGTCGGGAATTCCACCAGCTGTGCGGGCACCAGCTTCGCGGGGTCGATGCCACCCAGGTCCGGCTCGGTCCAGCGCGCCAGTGCCACCTCGGGCAAGGCGGCCGGATCTTTGCCAGTGATGTCGTAGACAAGGATCCCGGCCGGCGAGCTCGCACTCTGCAGCGCTACTGCCAGCCGGTTGTGCCGATGATCCCATGCCAGGTTGTCGATCACGGCGCCGGTGGGCAGCGGTGGCAGCAGCAGGTCTGCCTGCAGGCGCAGGTCGCGCAGCACCAGGCGGGACAGGCCCGCTTCATTCAGCGTGTAGGCGAGGAAGCGTCCGTCCGACGAGAGCTCGAACCGCTCCACATCCCAGCGCGTGTCCGGTGTCAGCGTGGTGAGCCGCTGCTGGCGAAGATCCAGGTAGTGCAACGCCATGAATTCACCGCCGCGGTCGGAGGTGAAGTACAGGCCGCGGCCGTCACGAGCGAAGCGCGCCTGTCCCACCGAGACCTCACGAGTGCCACGCCGGCTCGGCTCCTTGCGCGGTGCCGGTTCGATGGCGGTCTGTTCGCCCGAGGCCACGTCGACCAGCAACAGTTCGCTGTCGGTGATGGAGCGGTAACGGATCACGGCCAGCTGCCGGTCGTCCAGCGACCAGTCCTCCACCGAAAGGTCCGCGCTGCCGCCGCTCAACACCAGGCGCGGGCCGGCCTCGCTGGTGATGTCCGACAGGAAGATGTCGTTGCTGGCCGGATTCACCGCATTGCCCGGGTACGCGATGCGCCGGCCGTCGTGCGCAAACACCGGTGTTCCGTGACGAGACCGGCCATCGGTCAGCAGGCGCTCGCTGCCGTCGGTCAGATCCCGCAGCCACAGCTGTGTGTTTTCGTCACCGCCGCGATCCTTCAGGTAGACGAGACGGCTGGCATCGTAGGGATGAGCCCTTGCGCTGCTGACCGGCTCTGCTGCATGGGTGAGCGGCACTGGTGCGGCCAGCGGCTCGCTCACTCGCTGCAGCTGCACCGTGTCGTCCACGCGCATCGACACCAGCAGGCTGCCATCGGCGAGCCAGTCCGCCAGTGCCGCACCGCGCGAGTTCTGCCAGGCGGCCAGCGCATCCGGTACGCTCATCGCTTCCGCCGGCACGCCTTCGTAGATGAGATTGCCGCGCTCGATGCGCAGCGGTGCCTCGGCCGCGATGCCTGCCACGGTGATCAGCGCCAGCAAAGTGCCGGCAATGTGCTTCTGCCTCATGGGCGCCGATCTTAGCGCAGGGTTAAGATGCGACCTCACCCATGCAGACCTTCGCCGCATTCCGCATTCACGAACAGCGCGCCGGCATCGAGCAGTTGCAGCTCGCCGATCTTTCGCCGGGCGATGTGACCATCCGCGCGCACTGGTCGGGCATCAATTACAAGGACGCGCTGGCCGGCACCGGCAAAGGGCGCATCCTGCGCCGCTTTCCGCTGGTTGGTGGTGTGGACCTGGCTGGCATCGTCACTGCTTCCAGCGATGCCGCGATTGCCGTGGGCGAGCAGGTGCTGGTCACAGGCTGCGGACTGTCGGAGACGCGTGACGGTGGCTACGCAGAGTTCGCGCGGGTGCCGGCCGATGCGGTAGTGAAGCTGCCACCCAATCTGACGATGCGTAATGCAATGGCTGTCGGCACCGCAGGTTTCGCCGCGGCGCTGGCCGTCATGCAGCTGGAACACAATGGCCTCACGGCCGGCCAGGGGCCCGTCGCCGTCACCGGTGCCACCGGTGGTGTAGGGCTGATCGCCATCGACATGCTGGCGGCCCGCGGCCATGAAGTGGTGGCCTTCACGCGCAAGGCAGACGGTGAGGCGCTGCTCAGGCGCGTCGGCGCGAGCCACGTCGAAGTGCTGGATGGCAGCGCGCCGTCCAATCGGCCACTGGAGCCTGAACGCTGGGCCGGCGCCATCGACAACGTGGGTGGTGCATTGCTTTCATGGCTGCTGCGCGGTACGCGCATGCAGGGCAGTGTGGCCGCGGTGGGTCTGGCCGGTGGCGCGGAACTCAACGTGAGCGTGATGCCCTTCATCCTGCGCGGCGCCAACCTGCTCGGCATCAATTCAGCGGCGACGCGGCGCGACAGGCGCCTGGCGGTGTGGAACCGTATCGGCAGTGATCTGGCGCCCCGGCATCTGGATGAGATCGTCACCCGCACGGTGGATCTCGACGGCCTGTTGCCGGCATTCGAATCCATTCTGGCCGGCAGCAATACCGGTCGCACGCTGGTGCGCATCCATGAACAAGAGAACTGAAGCCAACGCTGCCGCCCGCCAGCGTCTGCTGGTACTGACGGGCATGCTGCTCGAAGCAGTGTATGAGCCCAGTGCCGCACAGGTGCTCGCGACACTGAAGCCTGCGGACATGCGCCCCGGTGGCGCACGCGTGCCGGGTACTTCGTACGAGCTGGAGCCACAAGAGGCGACGCGCGTCATGTGCGCGCTGCTCGCGTTGCGCGGTGGCAAGGCCGACACTTTGCTGGCGGCACTGGCCGAAGCCGACATTGCGGCGCGCCTGGCCGCACTGACCGGCAAGCAGCCGCCGGAACTCGCAGGGCTGTATCCCTACTGCACCGCGAAGACCGCGGCGGAAGGCAGCGAATCCCTCGAGACCGCAATGAAGCGCCTGTACGTGGCCGCCAATCGCGTCTTCACGGTGACGCAGATGCGCCGTATCGATGAGCTGTGTTTCCAGTGGAAGCAGCAGCCGGAACTGCTCGACGCGATGCCCGTGCAGCAGTTCGTCGCGCGCTGGGTGCGCAATACGCCGTGAACGACTTCGCCGCGCGCCTGCGCGAGGGAGCCGCGGGCCTGGGCATCACGCTCAACGACGCACAGCTGCAGCAGTTCACTGTCCTGGTGGACCAGCTCGTGAAGTGGAACCAGGCCTACAACCTCACTGCCATCGAATCGCGCGGCGACATTCTCACGCATCACCTGCTGGATTCGCTGGCCGCGCAGCCGGATCTTGCCGGTACGCGCATCGCCGACGTGGGCACCGGCGCCGGCTTTCCGGGATTGCCGCTGGCCATCGTGAATCCCGAAAGGCAGTTCACGCTGATCGACTCGGTGGACAAGAAACTGCGCTTCATCGACCACGTGGCGCGCGAACTGGGGCTGACCAATGTGCGCACGCGCCACGGGCGAGTCGAACAGCTGGCCCCTGACGTCCACGACACGGTGATTGCGCGGGCCTTCGCGCCGCTGCCGCGGCTGGCTGCCTGGGTGGCGCCGCTGACCGGACCGTCCACCCGCGTGGTCGCAATGAAAGGTCGCTGGCCGCCGCCCATCGGTGCCGCGGGCGACTCCGATGGCGGGCCGCTGCCAGCCGGATGGCGCATCGAGGCTGTGCGCGCCGTGGTGGTGCCCGGGCTCGACGAGGCGCGCCATCACGTGCTGCTGCGCCACGGCGGCGGCGTGACGGTGGAGTAGACTGCCGCCTTCCATATGAAGATGAAACGCGTCATCGCCATCGCCAACCAGAAGGGTGGAGTCGGCAAGACCACCACGGCGGTGAACCTGGCCGCCTCGCTGGCGCTGACCCAGCGCAAGGTGCTGCTCATCGACCTCGACCCGCAGGGCAACGCAACCATGGGCTGCGGCGTGGAGAAGGCCGCGGTGGAAAAGGGCAGCTGCGAAGTGCTGCTCGGCGAATGCGCGATCGAGGAGGCCATCGTGCCGGTGGTCGACGCCAGCTTTCACCTGGTGCCGAGCAACCAGGACCTCACCTCGGCCGAGGTGCAGCTGCTGGCGCTGGATTCGGGGCGCGAGACGCGGCTGCGCGAGGCACTGGCCGCGGTGCGCGAGACTTTCGACCTGGTGCTGATCGACTGTCCGCCGGCGCTGAACATGCTGACGCTGAACGCGCTGGTTGCCGCCGACAGCGTGATAGTGCCGATGCAATGCGAGTACTACGCACTGGAAGGTCTCTCGGCGCTGTCCGGCACCATCGAACAGGTGCGCGATGCGGTGAATCCGGGCCTGCACATCGAGGGCATCCTGCGCACGATGTTCGATCCGCGCGCCAATCTGTCGAATGAAGTGAGTGCGCAGTTGCTGCAGCATTTTGGTGAGGTCGTGTTTCGTACCGTGATTCCGCGCAACGTGCGCCTGGCAGAGGCGCCATCCTTCGGCAAGCCGGCGCTGCTGCACGACAAGGATTCACGCGGCGCGCTGGCATACCTCGCACTGGCCGGCGAGATGATCCGCCGCGAGGAAGAACCGCTGGATGGTGCGCCGGCCGCAGAAGCTGCCAGCGGGGGAACACTGCAGTGACCCAGAAGAAGCCCTCACTGGGCCGCGGCCTCGCCGATCTGCTTGGCGCCTCCAGGGCGCGCGCGGCCACGCCAGCCGCATCGGTATCGATCGATGCACCGGTCGCTGCCGCGAAGCAAACCCCAACCGGCTCGCGTGGCGATGAGCTCGCGCATCTGCCGGTGGATGGCCTGGCGCGCGGCAAGTACCAGCCGCGCACCGAACTTCGGCAGGAGGCGCTGGAAGAACTTGCCATCTCGATCCGCAGCCAGGGCGTGATCCAGCCCATCGTCGTGCGGCCGCTGCCCAATGCCGCGCCCGGCACGCCCCGGTACGAAATCATTGCCGGCGAACGTCGCTGGCGGGCCGCGCAGATCGCCGGGCTGGCAACGATTCCGGCGGTGATCCGGCGCGTGCCGGATGAAGCGGCCATCGCGATGGCGCTGATCGAGAACATCCAGCGAGAGAACCTGAATCCGCTGGAAGAAGCGCGTGCACTGGAGCGATTGATCGCCGAGTTCAATGTCACGCACGAGCAGGCGGCTGATGCAGTCGGACGCTCGCGCGCGGCGGTGAGCAATCTGCTGCGACTGTTGCAGCTCGCTCCCGAAGTGGCCGACATGGTGGAGAAGCACCAGCTGGAGATGGGCCACGCGCGCGCGCTGCTGGCCATCACCAACCGGCGTGAACAGGTGGCCGCAGCCCAACGCGTGGTGCGCGAAGGCCGGTCAGTGCGGGACACCGAAGCCCTGGTCCGCGCTCTGCTCACCCCGGCTGGCAAGGGCAAATCAGGGGTGGCGGCTGCAGCGCAGCAAACCGACCCCAATGTCCGTGCACTGCAGCAGGATCTGGCCGAACGACTCGGTGCCAAGGTCTTGATTCAACAAGGATCTTCCGGCAAGGGAAAGCTGGTGATTGCCTATAACAGCCTGGAAGAACTCGACGGAATCCTGGGTCACATCCAGTGATAAGTCACGGCCACTGCCGGGTCAGCGATTTTCCTTGAGTTGCCCTATACCCGTTCTTATAATTCCGGCCCTTCGTTGACCCGGCATCGCCGGTAACCAACGAAAGATCCGTCAAGTTTTCGCAAGATCAGGGAGCTGTAAGGTGGCGGCAGTTGAACTGCCGGGCCTGCGGCGCGTCGCCTACGGCGTCGTGCTGGCACAGGCGGTACTCACAGCGTTGCTCGCCGTGCTTTGCTACATCCCGTGGGGCCTGAACGTGGCCCTCTCTGTAGCGCTGGGTGGCGGCATCGGTACCGCCGGTGGTCTCGCCCTGGCACTGATCGTGTTCCGCAAGGGCACACGCGAATTGCCGGAGCTGGTGCGCGCGTTCTACGTCGGCGAAGCCGCGAAGTTCGGCGTGACGATTGTCCTGTTCGTGGTGGTGCTCGCCACCATGAAGAGGGTGCTGGTGCCCGGAGCGTTGTTCGGCGCGTTTGTCGCCGCCTTCCTGGTGCACTGGCTGGTGTTGCCGGGCGCGATGCGCCGGCTGGAAAGTGAACGGTTCGGCGACCAGGAAAGAAGGTAGAGGCGAGTCCGACAGATCATGGCTGAACACGAGGTTCCGAGTACTGGCGAATACATCCGCCACCACATCACCTTCCTTTCCAACAAGGAACAGACCGGGATCGTCGATCTTTCCGTCATCAACTGGGACAGCGTGTTCTGGTCGGTATTCCTGGCGCTGGTGTTCATCGGCTCCTTCTATCTGGTGGCGCGCAAGGCCACGGCCGGTGTTCCGGGCAAGACCCAGAACTTCATCGAACTGGTGGTGGAATTCGTGGACGGCCTGGTGCGCGAGAACTACCACGGCACCAGCAAGCTGATCGCCCCGCTGGGGCTGACCATCTTCTGCTGGGTGCTGCTGTTCAACTGCATGGACATCGTGCCGGTGGACCTGTTCCCGACCGCAGCCAGCAGCGTGGGCCTCTCGCACATGAAGGTGGTGCCCTCGACTGACCTGAACATCGTTTTCGGCCTGTCGATTACCGTATTCATCCTGATCATCTACTACAGCATCCGCTTCAAGGGGCTGGGTGGATTCATCGGCGAGATGACGCTGCACCCGTTCCAGGCGAAGAACCCGTTCGTGCAGGCGCTGATCGTGCCGTTCAATTTCGTGCTGGAATTCGTGCCGTTCGTGGCCAAGCCCATCTCGCTGGCGCTGCGTCTGTACGGCAACATGTTCGCCGGCGAAATGATCTTCATGCTGATCGCGCTGTTCACGCTGGCCATGGGGTTCGAGGGCCTGATGACCTTCGGTGGCTGGGTGGCCGTGGTCGCGCAGTTGCTGCTGGGTTCGGTGTGGGCGGTGTTCCACTTCCTGATCGGTGCCCTGCAGGCGTTCATCTTCATGATCCTGACGGTCATCTACCTGAGCCTGGCCAGCGAGAAGGCGCACTAGATCGTGGTTTGTTTGCAGAATTCGATTCGACGATTTTTCTGGAGGAAATGATGGAAAGCATTGCAAGCGTACAAGGCATGACCGCCCTCGCGGTGGGCATCATCTTCGGTCTGGGTGCACTGGGCACCGCCATCGGCTTCGGTGTGCTGGGTGGCAAGCTGCTGGAAGGCTCGGCCCGCCAGCCCGAGCTCGGCCCCATGCTGCTGGGTCGCTTCTTCGTGGTCGCGGCGTTCGTCGACGCGGTGGCGATGATCGGCATCGGCTTCGCGCTGTTCTTCACCTTTGCGAATCCGTTCCTCGCTGGCGTAGCGCAGTAACTGACGCCGGGAGTCCGCAGTGAACATCAATCTCACGCTGGTCATTCAGATGGTGGTGTTCGCCGTGCTCGTCTGGGTCACCATGAAATTCATCTGGCCGATGATCCTCGGCCCGATGGACGAGCGCGCGAAGAAGATTGCGTCGGGTCTGGCTGCCGCCGAGAAGGGGCAGCAGGACTTCGCGCAGGCCGAAGCCCGTGCCGAGAAGGTGATCGAAGAGGCGCGCAGCCGCGCCAACCAGATCGTCGACGCGGCGTCCAAGCGCGCGAACGAACTGGTCGATGCCGCCAAGCAGAGCGCGCAGAGCGAAGGCGATCGCCTGCTGGCCAGCGCGAAGCAGCAGATCGAGCTCGAAGCGTCCAAGGCGCGCGAGGAGCTGCGCAAGCAGGTCGCCGACCTGACCGTGCGCTCGGCCGCCAAGGTGCTGGGCCGCGAGATCGACCCGGCCAGGCACGCGGACATCCTCGGCAAGCTCGCCGCGGAGATCTGAAGCACCCATGGCAGACCGTCTCACCATTGCACGGCCGTATGCGAAGGCCGCGTTCGCCGAAGCGAAGGCCGATGGCAACCTTGCCATCTGGTCCACCGCGCTCGAGCGCGCTGCGCTGACCGTGGCCGATGCGCGCGTGCGCGCGCTGTTCGGCAGCCCCATGGTTTCAGCCACGCAGCTGGGCCAGTTCGTCGCCGACATTGCCGATGGTGGCGGGCTCGGTGCCCGGGGCCGCAACTTCATCGCGCTGCTGGCCGAGAACAAGCGCCTGCCGTTCCTGGCGGAGATCTCAAAGATCTTCAACGAGCTGAAGGACGACGCCGAGCGCGTGGTGGACGTGCATATCACGGCAGCGGCTGCGTTGCCGCAAGCCGAAGGTGCGCAGCTCACGGCCGCGCTGGAGAAGCGCTTCAACCGCAAGGTGCGCGTGCATTCGGATGTGGACCCCTCGCTCATCGGTGGCGCCGTGGTGCGCGCCGGCGATCTCACCATTGATGGTTCGGTCAAGGCGCGCCTGGCGCGGCTGGCACGCGAACTCACCGCATAAATTCCATATACAGGTACAGACATGTCCATCAAGGCATCGGAAATCAGCGACCTGATCGGTCAACGAATCCAGAACTTCACGGGCGCGACTGAAGCGCGCAACGTCGGCAGCGTGATGTCGGTGGCCGACGGCGTGGTGCGCATCCACGGCCTGGCCGACGCGCGCTACGGCGAAATGCTGGAGTTCCCCGGCAACATCTTCGGCCTGGCGCTGAACCTGGAGCAGGATTCAGTCGGCGCGGTGGTGCTGGGCGAATACAAGTCCATCAAGGAAGGCGACACCGTGAAGACCACGGGTCGCATCCTGGAAGTGCCGGTGGGCCCTGAGCTGCTGGGCCGCGTGGTGGACGCGCTGGGCAATCCGGTGGACGGCAAGGGCCCGATCAAAGCGAAGCTCACCTCGCCCATCGAGCGCGTGGCGCCGGGCGTCATCTACCGCAAGAGCGTGAGCCAGCCGGTGCAGACCGGTTACAAGGCAGTGGATTCGATGGTGCCCATCGGCCGCGGCCAGCGCGAGCTGATCATCGGTGACCGGCAGACCGGCAAGACCGCGATGGCCGTCGACACCATCATCAACCAGAAGGCTTCCGGCGTTAAGTGCGTGTACGTCGCCATTGGCCAGAAGGCCTCGACCATCGCCAACGTGGTGCGCAAGCTCGAAGAGCACGGTGCCATGGCGCACACCATCGTGGTGGTGGCTTCGGCCGCCATGCCTCCGGCGCTGCAGTACATCAGCGCCTATGCCGGCGTGACCATGGGTGAATACTTCATGGACAACGGCGAGGACGCGCTCATTGTTTACGACGACCTGTCGAAGCAGGCCGTTGCGTATCGCCAGATCTCGCTGCTGCTGCGCCGCCCGCCGGGCCGCGAAGCTTTCCCCGGCGACGTGTTCTACCTGCACAGCCGACTGCTCGAGCGCAGCGCGCGCGTGAACGAGCAGTACGTCGAGATGGTCACCAAGGGCAAGGTGAAGGGCAAGACCGGCTCGCTCACCGGCCTGCCCATCATCGAGACCCAGGCCGGCGACGTGACGGCGTTCGTGCCGACCAACGTCATCTCGATCACCGATGGCCAGATCTTCCTGGAGTCGAACCTCTTCAACGCCGGTATCCGGCCGGCGATGAACGCCGGCATCTCGGTGTCGCGTGTCGGCGGCGCCGCGCAGACCGACATCATCAAGCGCCTGGGTGGCGGTATCCGCCTGGCCCTTGCGCAGTACCGCGAGCTCGCGGCGTTCTCGCAGTTCGCATCGGACCTGGACGAGGCCACCCGCAAGCAGCTGGAGCGCGGCCAGCGCACCACCGAGGTCATGAAGCAGAAGCAGTACGGGCCGATGTCCGTGGCCGAGATGGCCCTGTCGATCTATGCCGTGAACGAGGGCTACATGGATTCGGTACCGGTGAACAAGGTCACCGACTTCGAAGCCGCGCTGCAGGGCTTCGCCAAGGCCAGCCACAAGGCCGACCTCGACGCCATCAACGCCGAGCCGGTGCTCAAGAAGCACGCCGACACGCTGAAGAAGATCGTCCAGAACTTCGCGCAGACGGGCAGCTACTAAGAGCAGCAAATGGCCGGCACCAAGGAAATCCGCAACCAGATCGCGAGTGTGAAGAGCACTCAGAAGATCACCAAGGCCATGCAGATGGTCGCGACCAGCAAGATGCGTCGCGCCCAGGACCGCATGAAGCTGGCGCGGCCCTATGCGCAGAAGATCAAGAGCGTGATCGGCAACCTCACGCACGCCAACCCGGATTACCGCCATCCCTTCATGGCGACGCGCGAAGCGAAGAACGTTGGCTTCATCGTGATCACCTCCGATCGCGGCCTGGCCGGCGGCCTCAATGCCAACATCTTCCGCGCCGCGCTCAATGCGGTGAAGGAATGGCAGGACAAGGGGGCGGGCGTCAGCCTGTGCCTGATCGGCGCCAAGGGCATCGCGTTCTTCCGCCGGCTGGACCTCACCGTGGAAGCCAGTGTTTCGGGCCTGGGCGACAAGCCGCATGTGAATGATCTCATCGGCACCGTGAAGGTGATGCTGGACGCGTACCGCGCCGGCAGGATCGACCGGCTGTTCCTGATCCACTCCGAATTCGTGAACACGATGACGCAGAAGCCGAATCTCGAGCAGCTGCTGCCGGTCACGCCTTCGGACAAGGGCGAACTGCAGGATCACTGGGATTACCTCTACGAGCCTTCGGCCGGCGACATCCTGGATGGCCTGTTGATGCGCTATGTGGAATCGCAGGTGTATCGCGGCGCGGCGGAAAACGTGGCGGCCGAGATGGCCGCGCGCATGGTGGCGATGAAGGCGGCCACCGACAACGCGGGCAAGCTCATTCATGAGCTGCAGCTGGTCTACAACAAGGCGCGGCAGGCGGCGATCACCACCGAGCTCGCGGAAATAGTGGGCGGCGCGGCAGCGGTATAGCACCGCACAAGAATTCTTGAGGAAACAGCAATGGCAACCGGCAAAATCACCCAGATCATCGGCCCCGTCATCGACGTGGAGTTCCCGCGGGAATCCATTCCGCAGATCTACGAGGCGCTGAAGCTCGCCGATGAAGATCTCACGCTCGAGGTGCAGCAGCAGCTCGGCGATGGCGTGGTGCGCACCATCGCGATGGGCGCGTCTGAAGGTTTGAAGCGTGGTCTCGCGGTGAATGCCACCGGCAAGCCGATCAACGTTCCGGTGGGCAAGGCGACGCTTGGCCGCATCATGGATGTGCTGGGTACGCCGCAGGACAACCGTGGTCCCGTGGCGGCCGAGGCCACGCTGCCGATCCATCGTCCGGCGCCTTCTTTCGATGAACAGGCGGGTGGGCAGGATCTGCTGGTCACGGGCATCAAGGTCATCGACCTGCTGGTGCCGTTCGCCAAGGGCGGCAAGGTCGGCCTGTTCGGCGGCGCCGGTGTGGGCAAGACCGTGAACATGCTCGAACTCATCAACAACATCGCCAAGCAGTACAGCGGCCTGTCGGTGTTCGCCGGCGTGGGCGAGCGTACCCGCGAGGGCAATGACTTCTACCACGAGATGATCGAGTCGGGCGTCATCGACGCCGAGAAGCTCGAGAACTCCAAGGTGGCGATGGTGTACGGTCAGATGAACGAGCCGCCGGGCAACCGCCTGCGTGTGGCGCTCACCGGCCTGACCATGGCCGAATATTTCCGCGACGAGAAGCAGGCCAACGGCCGCGGCCGCGACGTGCTGTTCTTCGTCGACAACATCTACCGCTACACACTGGCCGGCACCGAAGTGTCGGCGCTGCTGGGCCGCATGCCTTCGGCGGTGGGTTACCAGCCGACGCTGGCCGAGGAAATGGGCGTGCTGCAGGAACGCATCACTTCCACCAAGACCGGTTCGATCACGTCCATCCAGGCGGTGTACGTGCCCGCGGACGATTTGACCGACCCGTCGCCGGCCACGACCTTCGCGCATCTGGACGCGACCGTCGTGCTCTCGCGCAACATCGCCGCACTGGGCATCTACCCCGCGGTGGATCCGCTCGATTCGACCAGCCGCCAGCTCGACCCGCTGGTGATCGGCGAGGAGCACTACAACACCGCGCGCGGCGTGCAGGGCGTGCTGCAGAAGTACAAGGAACTGCAGGACATCATCGCCATCCTGGGCATGGATGAACTGAGCCAGGAAGACAAGCAGACCGTGTACCGCGCGCGCAAGATCCAGCGCTTCCTGTCGCAGCCGTTCAACGTCGCCAAGGTGTTCACCGGTCAGGACGGCAAGATCGTGCCGCTGGCCGAGACCATCCGCGGCTTCAAGGGCATCCTGAATGGGGACTACGACCACCTGCCCGAGCAGGCCTTCTACATGGTTGGCGGCATCGACGAAGCGGTCGAGAAAGCCAAGGGCATGAACTAAGGGCGCATACACATGGCCAACACCATCCACGTCGACATCGTCAGCGCCGAAGGCGAGATCTTCGCCGGTGAGGCCGAGATGGTGTTCGTGCCGGCGCAGGAAGGCGAGCTCGGCATCACGCCGCGCCATGCGCCGCTGCTCACACTGATCAAGGCCGGCGAAGTGCGGGTCAAGACCAGCGAGGGCTACAGTTCGGTGTTCGTCGGTGGCGGTGCGCTGGAAGTGCAGCCGAAGAAGGTCACCATCCTGGCCGATACCGCGATCCGCGCGCACGATCTGGACGAGGCAGCCGCGCTGGCCGCCAGGCAGCGTGCCGAAGAGGCGCTCGCGAGTGCGCATGACAAGGTCGACCTCGCGCGCGCGCAGGCTGAACTGGCGCAGATTGCGGCCCAGGTGAAACTGATCGAAAAGATCCGCAAGGGCGGTCGCGGCTGATCCTTCAGCCGCGAGTCCTGGTTACCATTTCATCTCAGGTCGCGCGCTCCGCCGACACCTTCACCGGCAGGCCCTTCGCCAGCGTATCGAACACTGGCGAGTAGCGCGGTCCAAGGTCGCACAGCGCCTGCAGCTCGTCATCGGGCACGTCCGCCTTGATGCGCACTTTGACGCGGATCTGCTGGAAGCCATTGCGCACCCTGTCATCCAGGCCCAGGAAGCCGCGCAGGTCGACATCACCCTCGACAGAAGAATCGATCTCCTCGATCTCGATGCCACGCGCCGCGGCGTGATACGCGATGGTGCCGGTGATGCATGCCGCCAGCGCGTGCAGCAGAAACTCGCCGGCGCTGGCCGCGGCATCCGCGCCGAGCAGCACGGGCGGCTCGTCGGCAAACAGTTCAAAGGACCTGGCGTGCGGGTGCTCCATGCCGGCGCCGAAGAAGGAGCGCACCGTGGAGCGGTTGTAGCCGCCGCCCAGCCACTGGTTCTCCAGGCGGAACCGGAACTTCGCCAGGCCCGCATCCTGGCCAATGGCGCTGATGGTCTGCCGCAGCCGGTTGACGTCCACGCCGTTGAGCCGGGTGGATTTGATCTGGGCTATGCTGTTCATGGAATGATCCTCTCGTGTGTTGCAGTTGGTTCGCATGACGGGGCGCAGTATTGCTGGCATGGGCTGCGCGGGACTTTTCCGATCGTCCGCAACACTTTGCAGATCAGCCGTTTTCCGCGCAGCTGAGTGCCCATGGATGTGCTGTCGGACGTGCTCGGCGCCATCAAGCTCAGGGGCGCGCTGTATTTCCATGGTGAATTCACCGCGCCCTGGGCCGCGCGCACTCCGGCCTCCGACGTCATCAGCCGGCACTTCGGCCCGGACAACCGCATAGTGATCTTTCACCTGGTGACCGAGGGTCAAGGCCAGGCGGGCATTGAAGGTGGGCCATTCGTGGAGCTCACACCCGGCGATATCGTGGTGTTCCCGCGCGGTGACGCGCACGTGATTGGCAATGGCGTGCCACCTGTCGTGCAGGATTTCGAGCCGGAGCTCGAGCGTGTCCTGGATCAGGGATTGCAGCTGTCCCGTGCCGGTGGCGGCGGTGAGGTTACGCGCTTCGTATGCGGGTATCTCTCCTGCGATCAACACATGAGCCGCGTACTGCTGGCCGGCCTGCCCCCAGTGTTCAAGGTGAACGTCCGCGAGCAGGGTGCCGGGCAGTGGCTGGAGAGCGCCATCGCGTTTCTGGTCGGCGAGTCACACGGCTCGCCGACCGGCAGCGAGGCAGTGCTCGCCCGGCTGGCCGAGTCGCTGTTCATCGAAACACTGCGACGACACATCCTGTCACTGCCCGCCGTGCAGACCGGCTGGCTGGCTGGCGTGCGGGACCCGCAGGTTGGCAAGGCACTGGCATTGCTGCATGCCGACCCGGAAAGGCGCTGGACCCTGGAGATGCTGGCACGTGGCGCGGGCCTCTCGCGTACGTTGCTGGCAGAGCGCTTCCGCCATTTCATCGGCGAATCGCCAATGGCGTACCTGAAGCGCTGGCGACTGCAGCTCGCGGCGCGCCTGCTCCGGGGCACGAGCCGCAGTGTTGCCGCGATCGCCGCCGAAGTCGGCTATGAATCCGAAGCATCGTTCAACCGCTCCTTCGGTCGCGAGTTCGGCAAGCCGCCGGCGCGCTACCGAAGAGGGTCACAAGCCAGACCGGCGGGACCCGGCAAACGCAGCTGACCCAGAGCGCAATGCTATGCTCGCGCAGCATGGAGGCAGTGCCGCAGGGGGCACCATGAGCGAGCAGATAGCCAGGCCCGTCATCAACCTGGATGAAGTGCAGATCGGCGCCTGGCTGCCGGGTTACAACTTCACCGCCGTACCGCCCGGCAAGCGCGCATTTGCGCTGCGCCATCACCACGCCAACATGGGGGTGCACATCGGCGAGGTCGGCGAGAGCGTGGACTACCGGGAAGGCGAGTAACACACGACCAAGGAGCAAGCATGAGCTGGTTTATTGTTGCGCTGAAGAAATACGCTGTCTTTTCCGGCCGGGCCCGACGAGCGGAGTTCTGGTACTTCACGCTGTTCCTGTTCCTGTTCAGCGTCGCGTTCCAGCTCGTGGATTGGGTCCTGGGCCTCAACAAGGTTGCAGCCGGCCTGGGATTCTTCAGCCTGATCCTTGGCCTGGCGACGCTGCTGCCTTCACTGGCCGTCGCCGTGCGCCGCCTGCATGACACTGGCCGCAGCGGCTGGTGGCTATTCATCGGCCTGGTTCCGGTGGCCGGCTTCATCATTCTGCTCGTGTTCTACGTACAGGACAGTCAGCCGGGCTCCAATGCGTACGGACCGAATCCCAAGACCGGCTGAGGATCGCCGGTCCGCGGCAGGCCGTTACACCCCGACCGCCTTTTTCACCATCGCAGACATGCCGCCCTGCGCAGCCGCCAGGGCGGTCATGTTCAGCACGCGGCGATACGTGGAAGAGGGCGTCAGCACATGCGCCGGCTTCGCCGCGCCCATCAGGATGGGACCCACCGTCATGCCTTCGCCGCTCACGGCCTTGAGCACATTGAAGAGAATGTTCGCCGCGTCGATGTTCGGGCAGATCAGGATGTTGGCCTCGCCGGTGAGGCGGCTTTCCATCAGCATGCCGCGGCGGGTCACTTCCGACAGCGCGGCATCACTGTGCATCTCGCCATCGCACTCGACTTCCGGGTTCTGCTCCGCGAACAGGTTGAAGGCCTCGCGCACGCGCTTGGCTGACTCGCGGCGCGAGGAGCCATAGTTGGAATGCGAGATGAACGCGACCTTCGGCACCAGCCCGAACAGCCGCACCTCGCGCACCGACTGGCGGGCGATGCGCGAGAGCTGCTCGGCGGTGGGAACCTCGTTCACATAGGTATCGGCAATGAACAGCGTGCGCTTGTCGATGGCAATGCCCGACAGCGCGGCCAGCGTGGATTCACCCTCGCGCATGCCGATGATGTCGCGGATGTGCTCCAGGTGCGCGTCATAGCGGCCATGCAGGCCGCAGAGCATGGCGTCGGCATCGCCCAGGTGCACCAGCAGCGAGGCGATGGTGGTGGTGGAGCGATGCACCGCGGCCTTGGCCGCATCCGGGCTCACGCCACGGCGGCCCATGATGCGGTGATAGGTCTGCCAGTAGCGCTTGAAGCGCGGATCATCATCGGGATTCACCACGGTGACATCCGTACCGAGCTGCAGGCGCAGGCCGGCCTTCCTGATGCGCGCCTCGATCACCGCCGGTCGACCCACCAGGATGGGCTGTGCAATGCCTTCATCAAGGGCCAGCTGCGCCGCGCGCAGCACGCGCTCGTCCTCGCCTTCGGCATAGGCAATGCGCTTGCGCGTCGACGCGCGCGCCGCACCGAACAGCGGGCGCGTGAGCATGCCACCGGAAGAGAACTGCCGTGCCAGCTGCGTGCGATAGGCTTCCAGATCCGCAATGGGGCGCGTTGCGACACCTGAGCTGTGCGCCGCGGCGGCCACCGCCGGCGCGATGCGCAGGATCAGCCGCGAATCAAACGGCTTGGGGATGATGTAGTCCGTGCCGAAGGCGAGTTCCTGGCCCGCATAGGCACTGGCCACTTCCTCGCTGATCTCGGCCTTGGCCAGATCCGCGATCTCCTTCACGCAGGCCAGCTTCATCTGGGCCGTGATCTTCGTCGCGCCCGAGTCGAGCGCGCCGCGGAAGATGTACGGGAAGCACAGCACGTTGTTCACCTGGTTCGAATAGTCCGAACGACCGGTGGCGATGATGCAGTCGGGGCGCGCGGCGCGCGCGAGCTCCGGGCGGATCTCGGGTTCCGGGTTCGCCAGCGCCAGGATGATGGGCTTGCCCGCCATGCCCTTGACCATCGCTTCGGTGAGCACGCCACCGGCGGAGCAGCCGAGGAACACATCGGCATCGGGCATCACATCTGCCAGTGTGCGCAAGGCAGACTTCTGCGCATAGCGCGCCTTCTCCGGGTTGTAGGAATCACCACGGCCTTCTTGGATGAGGCCCTTGGAATCACAGGCCCATACATTCGCGCGCGACAGGCCCAGGTCCACGAGCAGATCGAGAATCGCGATCGCCGCCGCGCCCGCGCCCGAGACCACCAGCTTCACCGCGCCGATGTCCTTGCCCACCAGCTCCAGGCCGTTCCTGATCGCAGCGGCCGCGATGATCGCCGTGCCGTGCTGGTCATCGTGGAACACCGGGATGTTCACGCGCTCGGTGAGCTTGCGCTCTATGTAGAAGCACTCGGGCGCCTTGATGTCCTCGAGGTTGATGCCACCCAGCGTCGGCTCCAGCGCCGCGATCATGTCCACCAGCTTGTCGGGGTCGCGCTCGGCCAGCTCGATGTCGAACACATCGATGCCGGCGAACTTCTTGAAGAGGCCGCCCTTGCCTTCCATCACCGGCTTCGCGGCCAGCGGGCCGATGTCACCCAGGCCCAGTACCGCGGTGCCATTGGTCACCACACCGACGAGGTTGCCACGCGAGGTGTAATCCGCTGCGAGCTTCGGATCAGCCGCGATGTCGAGGCAGGGATAGGCCACGCCCGGCGAGTAGGCCAGCGACAGGTCGCGCTGGTTGGTCAGCGGCTTGGTCGGCGAGACCGAGACTTTGCCGGGCTGCGGAAGGCGGTGGTAATCGCGGGCGGCATCGCGCAGCGCGGCTTCCGCGGGGGTCAGTTTGTCGGACATTCAGTTGTGCAGGGCGGCCAAAAGAGCGCGGATTATCCGCCCCCGGCCGCAGCCGCGCCAGCCAGGCAAGCCCTTGAAATCCCGGCTCCACACGGCCTCTAGAACAGGCCGTCGAGCGGGCTCTTCACCGCCTGGCCACCGCGGTTCAGCACATGGGTGTAAATCTGCGTGGTCTTCACATGCGAGTGGCCGAGCAGCTCCTGCACGGTGCGGATATCGGAGCCGGATTCAAGGAGGTGTGTGGCGAAGCAGTGGCGGAAGGTGTGGCAGCCGGCGGGCTTGGTGATGCCGGCTTTGTGGATGGCCTGGCCGACCGTGCGCTGCATGGTCTTCGGATGCACGTGGTTGCGCACCAGCCCGCCGTCATACGGATCGCGACACAGGGAACGCGAAGGAAACAGCCATTGCCACATCCAGCCCGTGGAAGCGGCCGGATACTTGGTCTTCAGCGCATTCGGCATCCACACCCCAGGCGCATTGACCGTGCGCTCGCGCAGGTGCCAGGCATGCAGTGCGCGCAGGTGTTCCAACAGGGCGGGAATCAACTGGCCCGGGATCACGGTCACACGATCCTTGCCACCCTTGCCATGACGAACCGTCAGCGCGCGCTGCTCGAGGTCCAGATCCTTCACGCGCAATTGCAGACCTTCGGTCACGCGCAGCCCGCTGCCATACAGCAGGCCGACCATCAGCCGCGCGCGACCCTCGAGGTGCGTGAACACGCGGTGCACCTCGTCGCGCGTCAACACAACCGGCAGGCGCTCAGGTGTGGTGGCCCGCACCACACGCGAGATATCCGGCAGATCCATCCGGAGGACATCGCGGTACAGGAACAACAGCGACTGCAGTGCCACGTTCTGCGTGCCGGCAGCCACCTTGAGGTCCACTGCCAGATGCGTCAGGAACGTAGTAATCTCCACCGTGCCCAGATCACGGGGATGGCGTCGGCCGCAGAAGTTCACGTAGCGGCGGATCCAGCCGATGTAGGTCTTCTCGGTACGCAGGCTGTAGTGACGAATACGGATGTTTTCACGCACAACATCGATCAGGGTCTGGCGCCGTTCGCTGGACATGTCCGACGAATTCCTTGGCTGGACATGTCCAGCGATATTTCCTGCCAACAAGGGAATCAGAAAGTTGCGGCGCCCGCCATCCGGTTTATCGTCGACTTTGTCCAGATATGAATTTGGCCGGACAGACATAATGAGTCGTTAGGTGCGCGCCAAGCCTTTCAGCATCATTTCTCTGAGCCTCGCATTTTCGGGGTTTGTACTCGGCTATATGGCCGTTCCAGGCTTGGGTAAAGGGCTCGACCATGCTTCGACGCCAGACAAGATTGTCTTTGTTCTGGGTGGCTTCGTAATCGGCTTCTTCTCCTTTCTCAAAGGCGGACGGGTCCCACCTCGAGCTGTATTCCATATCGACGCCGAGCGGCTACAAAACCCCGATGGCCCATGCTCGATCAAGAACCTCCGTGGCATGGCAATGACTCTCCTAGCCATTTGCGCCGCCTTTCTGGCCTGGCTTGGCGGGCATTTTGTTCGGGGCCCCACGGACGCTCAGGCGAATACGCTACTCTTCTTCCTATTCATTGCATTAGGGTGCCTCTTGGCGGTGGGACTATGCTGGCATCTTCTGAAACTCTCGCGCTCGCGCACCTAACAAATCGCTGCTGCGGTCGGGTGGCCGGTGGTACTTGGTGTGCAAGTCGCTGGCCGTCATCGATAAACTGCCCATGATCAGCCTCAGCGAGCCACCCGCCGCAGAGCTCAGTCGTTGGGCGGCATTTCAGCGTGTGCGATTCCTGACTAGGAGAAGACTCATGACCCAGCGACTTCTAGTTGTGGTGTTGGCGGCCTGCACGGTGCTCTCCGGTCTGCCATCTGTCATGGCGGCCGAACCAGCGGCGAGAAGCAACGACGGTTCGGACCCGACCAAAACCCAAGTCACGGGTACACGCAGTCCGCCTTCCAACGCGATGGAAACCATTTCCCTGGTCGACATCCAACGTCACTTCACGGCAGAGCAACAGGCACACATCGCGTGGGTGGAAGGCGTATTGCGCCACATGCTGACCATCAAGCCGGGTATGACGCGAAAGCAATTGCTTGAGGTATTTACAACTGAGGGTGGTTTGTCAAATCGACTGCATCGCACGTACGTCAGCATCGAATGTCCAGACTTCAAGGTTGACGTCGAATTCGAAGCGGTCGGACCCAGTGCTCCGGATCGCAACATGGGCGAATCAGATCAAGACCGCATCACCAAGATCTCGACACCTTACCTGGCATTTTGGTATGCCGGGTAGTGTGCATGATGCCGCCCAACAAATCGCTGCAGCGCTCGGGTGGCCGGTGGTACTTGGTATGCAAGGCGCTGGCCGTCGTTGATAAAGTGCCCATGACCAGCCTCAGCGAGCCACCCGGCGCTGAGCTCAGTCGTTGAGGTTGTAGAAAATCTGATCTCTGGCGCGAGTGGTTGCATCGCCGCGTGGATCGACGAGTCGTTCAACCGCTGATGGCAGAGGCTTGGTCGATGACCGCTAAGTG
>Ga0164241_10000260_pt1 | contig 116857 bp, 117 predicted proteins | sample OricomyardsoilBY_FD_108780 | JGI IMG/M metagenome (GOLD analysis project Ga0164241, IMG submission 108780) | Backyard soil microbial communities from Emeryville, California, USA - Original compost - Back yard soil (BY) | ecosystem: Environmental > Terrestrial > Soil > Unclassified | place... | reverse complement strand
GCCTGACCAGCCCCCTCCACCAGCTTCGCTGGTCCCCCTCCCCCAAGAGGGGGAGGAGAGTTCTTCTCCGCCCCGTTTGGGGGCGGACAGACCTGCGTAAGCAGGTCAGGTGGGGGCCTGTGCTGAGCTTAGAGCTCCCGCGCCTCTTCCGGCAGCATGATCGGCACCCCATCCCGGATCGGATAGGCCAGCTTGGCCGAGCGGCTGATCAGCTCGCCCTTGGCGCGGTCGTATTCCAGCGGTCCCCGCGTCACGGGGCACACCAGCACTTCCAGCAGGCGCGGGTCGACGTCGATGATCTGGGCGGGAGCGTCTTGGGTCATGAGGCCGTGTCTACTGGATCGAATAGGGTTCGTCATCGTCCCCGGCGGCCGCGTCGATCTCCAGCAGCGCGGTCAGGGTCGCCTTGCGCTCGAAGATGGTCTCGGCTTCCAGCAGGGCCTGCTTTTCCATCGGGTCGAAGGGCAGGGCCATGGCCAGGCTGTTGATCAGGGCGTCGGAGGGCGCGCTCTCGGCGTCGGTCCAGTCGATCGCCAGGCCCCGGTGGTCGAGATAGCGGCGCAGGGCGGTCAGCAGCCGGTCGATGTCGGGGGCGGTCCGTTCGCCGACGGCGGCGTCCTCGCGCAGGTCGGGCTCGTAGGGCGAGAAGTCGGCGCGGACCTGGCGATACGGCGTGCGCACCGGCAGCTCGTCGCCGGCCCGGAAGCGGCAGACCCCGGTCAGGGTGATCAGGTAGCGGCCGTCGCTGGTCTCGGCGAAGCTGGTCACCCGGCCCGCGCAGCCGACGGGGGCCAGGGACGGGCGCTGGTTGTCGGCGGCCTGGTGCGGGCGGGTCTGGATCATGCCGATGATCCGCTCGCCCGACATGGCGTCGTCCAGCATGTTCAGGTAGCGCGGCTCGAAGATGTTCAGCGGCAGCTGGCCGCCGGGCAACAGCAGCACGCCGTCCAGCGGGAACACCGGGATCACCAGCGGCAGGTCGCTGAGCTTTCGGTAGGCCGCCGCCATTCAGCGCTCCCTTTGCGTTTCTGGTCTAGCTGAACAGGATCGACGACAGCTTGCGCCGGCCCTGCTTGGCCACTTCCGAGGTCGGACCGGCCGCCTCGAACACCGTCAGCAGCTGCTTGCGCGCCGCGTCGTCGTTCCACGTACGGTCGCGGGCGATGATGGTCAGAAGATGGTCGGCGGCCGCGTCCAGGCGTCCGGCGCCGGCCAGGGCCTTGGCCAGCTCCAGGCGTGCTTCGTGATCGTCGGCGTCGGCGGCCAGGCGCTTTTCGAACTCGGCGGTCTCGGACGGGGCGTCTTCCGCGAGAGCAAGAGCGGCGCGGGCGGCGTCCAGGTCGGGGTCCTTGGCGTCGGCCGGGGCCATGGCGACGACTTCGGCCGCGCCCTCCAGGTCGCCGCCCAGCAGATAGGCGCGGGCCATGCCGCCCAGGGCCTTGATGTTCTCCGGATCGGTCTGCAGGGCCTGGGCGAAGGCCTGGGCCGCGCCGCCGATGTCGCCGATCTCCAGCGATTCCTTGCCGAGCGCGATCAGGTCGTCGATGGCGCTGGGGCCGGCGGGGCCGCTCAGCTTCTCGACGAAGGCCTTGACCTGGCTCTCGGGCAGGGCGCCCTGGAAGGCGTCCACCGGACGCCCATCCACGAAAGCGTAGACGGTCGGGATCGACTGCACGCGCAGCTGGCCCGCGAAGCCCGGATTGGCGTCGACGTCGATCTTGACCAGCTTGACCGCGCCATTGGCGGCGCCGACGACCTTTTCCAGGGCCGGGGTCAGCTGGCGGCACGGACCGCACCAGGTGGCCCAGAAGTCGACGATGACGGGCTGGGTCTTCGAAGCCTCGATCACGTCGGCCATGAAGCTGGCGTCGGTGCCGTCCTTGATGTGCTCGCTTTTCGCCGGTGCGGCAGACTTTTCGCCGATCAGGGACATCGGGTCTCTCGTGTACTCAAGGTGGGAACGCTCGAAGCGGCAAGATGGTCCTTCGAGGGGCGGGGCGCAATGTCCCGTTCGCGCCTTAGGCGACCACTTCCATGGCTTCGAAGTCGACGATCATCGGCTCGATGCCCAGCGCTGTCAGGAACTTGCGGAAATCGGCCTGGGACACCGCCGTGGTGGCGTCGTTGCCCAGCGGGTGGAAGTTGACCGGGTCGCTGTCGACCAGGGCCTTGTCGAGCACGAAGCGCAGGCGCTTTTCGGTGTCGTTGATCAGGCCGAAGGCGGTGACCGAGCCCGGCGTCACGCCCAGGGTCTCGACCATCATCTCGACGGGGCCGAACGACAGCCGGCCCGAGCCGATCACGTGGTGAAGCTTCTTCAGGTCGATCGTGGTCTCGCCCAGGGCCGAGATCAGCCACAGCTGGCCCTTGGCGTCCTTGAGGAACAGGTTCTTGGTGTGGCCGCCGGGCAGGGCCTTCTTGATCTCCAGCCCCTCCTCGACGCGGAACACCGGCGGGTGGTCGAGGGTCGAGTGCTTCACGCCATGGGCGTCGAAGAAGGCGAAGAGGTCGGCTCTGGTCTTCATACGGCCTCTCTAGACGGCCGGAAGCCCTCAGCCTAGACCTGACCATCGGGTAGGAAAACAAGGACGAAGGCCGGCATGGAACTGGAGTGCTATCCCACCGAGAACCGTCCGCCGGATATCGTGCCGGGCCGCCCGCAGCGGGCCTGGATGGATCATTTCGCCGACCGCCATCCCTATCGCTGCCTGCCGCTGACCATGGCCAACACCACCGGCTGGGACATCCTGTGTCCGGTCGGCTTCTCGATGACCTGGGACGGCGGGGCGCATCAGGACTGCATCAAGTTCCAGCCCGACCACCCGTATCCGGGCTTCACCGACTTCGTGAAGTCGCACTTCACGCGGGGCGTGGTGACCTTCCACACCGGCTATCTGTTCCGCACCCCGCCCAGCTGGTCGCTGATGACCATGGGCCCGCCCAACCACATCAAGGACGGCATCCAGCCCCTGGCCGGCGTGATCGAGACCGACTGGCTGCCGTTTCCCTTCACGATGAACTGGATGTTCACCCGCCCGGGCACGGTGCGGTTCGAGAAGGGCGAGACCTTCTGCTTCATCATGCCGATCCAGGACAAGCCGATGGAGGCCTTCCAGCCGGTGATCCGCTCGATGAACTCCAACGCCGACCTGCGCCGCCAGTACGACGTCTGGGCCGAGAAGCGCAGCGAGTTCAACAAGCTGATCTTCAAGCGCGACCCGGAGGCGACCAAGGAGGCCTGGCAGCGCTTCTACTTCAAGGGCGAATACCCCGAGGAGATCACCGCCGAGGCTCCCAGCCACCACGTCAACAAGCGCCGGATGAAGGCCCCGAAGGTGGGGGCCTGAGGGGCGTCGGCGCGGCTGCGTGATGTTTCAATCTCGCAAAGAAATACTACCATCACGCGATATGTGGTGGTAGTTTAGTTTGACGCGAAAGTGCGCGTCCCCGATTTCCAGTCATCGTCTGATCCAGGTTCCGCGCCCCGCCGGGCGCGGTGGTTGCTGTCGCGTGCGTCGAAGCTGGTCGCCGCCCCGATCCCGAGGCGTCCGACCTCAACCGATCGGAGACATCGCAATGCCCCTTACCGACATCCTGGCGTCTCAACGTATCAATCCCGTCCTGGCCGACCACCTGGCGGATTTCCTCAAGCCGGTGCTGCGGCTGAACACGATGGTCGACATCCTGGTGGTGGTCGACACGGCCATCTCCACGGTCCCGGGCGGAGGCTTCGGCGTCGGCCGGGTCATCGAGCTGATCCGGGCCTCGGGCGTCGGCTGCATGCGCTTCCGCGTCGACATCGCCCTGCGCAACGGCTCGGCGCCGGCCGTCGTGGCCTCGCCCGCGCCCTATGGGGCCAAGTACACGGGCTTCCGCTTCGACATGACCAGCGGCGGGACGCACGTCATCGATCACTATGAGCAGATCTGGTGCTTCGGCTTCGATCCCGACAACAATGGCGGCAACAGCGACGCCCCCATCGACGCTCATCCCACCGCCGCGACGAACACCGAGCTGGCCTATCTGGCCAGCTGGATGGAGACCAAGAAGGGCGGGCTGTTCGCTACCGGCGACCACGACTATCTGGGCGCCTCGATGTGCCACAAGATCCCGCGCATTCGCTCGATGCGGCGCTGGACCAACGCCGACGGCGTGCCGCCGATCGGCTCTCCCGACCGCATCGACACCCTGCGGCCGCCGTCGCCCGCCTACGAGCCCGGCTGGCCCGGCGGGCCGCTGCCGCTGGACAACATCGGCAACCAGGGCGACCTGACGCCCCAGCCGATCCAGTGGACGCCCTGGCAGACGCACAAGATCGGGGCCTTCATCCAGAAGACGCGGCCGCACCCGGTGCTGTGCCATCCGACCCTGGGGCCGATCAACATCATGCCCGACCACGCGCATGAGGGCCTTTGCCACGACACCGGGACCATCGATCTGGCGGCCACCTACAATTTCGGCGGCGGGGCCAAGCGGGAATATCCGGACGCCACGGGCGGCGGCGCCACGCCCGCGCCGCTGGTCATCGCCTACGGCTCGACCCTGGGATCGCCGCCCTACGTCTTCACCAAGCACGACCAGCCGGCCCGGCCCAAGTTCCCGATGATCAGCGTCTATGACGGCCATGCCGCGGGCGTCGGTCGCGTGGCCACCGACTCGACCTGGCATCACTGGTTCGACGTCAATATCGACGAATTCCGGGCGGCCGGCGGCGTCGATTGGGACAAGATCAGCCGCTACTACATCAACCTGGCCGTCTGGCTCAGCCCGCCCGGCTACACGACGCGCTGCCTGTATTTCACGACCTTCGTCAGCCACTTCCAGTATCCCGGCTTCCAGGAATATTCGCCGCGCGTGTCGACGCTGGACCTGGGCCGCGTGCTGCGGAAGTGGATCGTCAGGACCTATGGCCCCTGCTGGATCACCCAGGTGATCTTCGACCTGCTGGATGAGCTGCGCTTCCCCTATCGCGAGCTGGAGAAGCTGTGGCCGCACGAACCGTGGCCGTGCCTGACCTGCCCGCCGTTCGAGCTGATCGAGGACTCGATCCTGGGCGGGCTGGTGCGCGCCAGCCTCGACGACGCCGAGCGGATCAAGAAGGCGATCTCGGCCGGCAAGCAGGTCGAGCCGCTGAGGGCCCAGGCGCTGGAGGACATCATGCTGCCCGGCGTCGGGCCGGCGCTGGCGGAGCTGTCCGACGCGCTGCGCAAGGAAGGTGGCCGCATGGCGCCCGTCCTGGACGGGGTGGGGCGCTATGCGGCGGCCTTCAGGGACATCAAGCGCGGCTAGGCCGCCTTCACGGCCGAGACGATCGATTTGACGACCTTCTTCACCAGGGCCGGATCGTCGCCCTCGGCCATGATGCGGATCAGCGGTTCGGTGCCGGACGCACGCACGACGATGCGGCCGGCGCCGTTCAGCTGGGCCTCGCCATCGGCGATGGCTTCCTTGACGCTCTTGGCTTCCAGCGGCTTGCCGCCGGCGAAGCGGACGTTTTCCAGCAGCTGCGGCACGGGCTCGAACTGACGGCCCAGTTCGCTCATCTTCTTGCCGGTCTGGACCATCACCGCCAGAACCTGCAGGGCGGCGATCAGGCCGTCGCCCGTGGTCGAGAGGTCCGACAGGATCAGGTGGCCCGACTGCTCGCCGCCGACATTGAAGCCGCCTTCGCGCATGCGCTGCATGACGTAGCGGTCGCCGACGGCGGTGCGCTCCAGGGTCAGGCCCAGGCCGTTCAGCTGGCGCTCGAGGCCCAGGTTCGACATCACGGTGGCCACGACGCCGCCGCCCCGCAGGGTCCCGGCGCTGGCCAGGGCCGAGGCGATGATGGCCATGATCTGGTCGCCGTCGATGACCGCGCCGTTCTCGTCGCAGATCACCAGGCGGTCGGCGTCGCCGTCCAGGGCGATGCCGATGTCGGCGCGGCGCTCGCGGACCAGTCGGGCCATGGCCTCGGGATGGGTCGAGCCGCAGTCGGCGTTGATGTTGGTGCCGTCCGGGGCGACGCCCAGCGGGATCATCTCGGCGCCCAGCTCATACAGCGCCTCGGGAGCGACCTTGTAGGCCGCGCCGTGGGCGCAATCGATGACGATGCGCAGGCCCGACAGGTTCAGGTGGCGCGGGAAGGTCGCCTTGACGATCTCGATATAGCGGGCCTGGGCGTCGTCGATCCGCTTGACGCGGCCCAGCTCACGAGGCTCGGCCAGGCCTTCCTGCAGGCCCTCGTCCATCAGGGCCTCGATCTTCAGCTCCTGGGCGTCGGACAGCTTGTAGCCGTCGGGGCCGAACAGCTTGATGCCGTTGTCGGCGAAATTGTTGTGGCTGGCCGAGATCATGATCCCGAGGTCGGCGCGCATCGAGCGGGTCATCATCGCCACGGCCGGCGTGGGCAGTGGGCCAAAAAGTCGCACGTCCATGCCGACGCTGGTCAAGCCGGCGACCAGGGCGGGCTCGATCATGTAGCCCGACAGGCGGGTGTCCTTGCCGATCACCACCAGGTGCCGGCGCTCGTCCTGCGAGCGGAACAGCTTGCCGGCGGCGAGGCCGACGCGCAGGGCGACCTCGGCGGTCATGGGGTGCTTGTTGGCTTGGCCCCGGATGCCGTCGGTGCCGAAATAGGCGCGCTTGCTCATGGTCGTGTTGTCGTCTCTTTAGGGCCGTGCTTCGGACGCGAAACGATCCGAAATGCAGATTTACGGGAGGGGATGTTTAGCCGGTGCTAAAGGCCGCTCTCGAAATCCTCGCGTGGATAGGGATAGTCCTGTCGACGCGTTCTACAAGGGATCATGGCCCATGTGCGGCATTATCGGCATCGTCGGAAAACAACCCGTCGCCGAGCGTCTGATCGAGAGCCTCAAGCGGCTCGAATATCGGGGCTATGACTCGGCGGGCATCGCCGGGGTCGTTGGGAGCAAGGTCGAGCGTCGCCGGGCCAAGGGCAAGATCAAGGCCCTGGAAGCCGTGGTCGCCGGGGACCCGCTGGTCGCGCAGACCGGCATCGGCCACACCCGCTGGGCCACCCACGGCGCGCCGAACGTCCAGAACGCCCACCCGCACACCGCCGGCCGCGTCACCCTGGTCCACAACGGCATCATCGAGAACTTCGCCGAGCTGAAGGCCGAGCTGGCCGCCGCCGGCCGCACGTTCAGCAGCGACACCGACACCGAGGTCATCGCCCACCTGATCGACGCCGAGCTGGCCACGGGCCTGCCGCCGCTGGAGGCCTTCAAGGCCACTCTGGACCGCCTGACCGGCGCCTACGCTCTGGCCGTGCTGATCGAGGGTGAGAACGACTTGATCCTGGGCGCGCGTCGCGGCAGCCCGCTGGTGGTCGGCGAAGGGCAGGGCGAGATGTTCCTGGGCTCGGACGCCTTGGCCGTCGGTCCCTTCACCAACCGCGTCGTCTATCTGGACGAGGGCGACTACGTGGCCCTGGACCACGACAGCTATCGCATCTTCGACGCCACGGGCGCGGCGGTGACCCGCGCCGTGCGGGTGGTGCCGACCTCGGCGGTGATGCTGGAGAAGGGCAACTACCGGCACTTCATGGAGAAGGAGATCCATGACCAGCCGGAGGGCTGCCAGCGCACGATCGCGGCCTATGTCGACACCCTGAGCTCGAAGGCCTCGGTGCCGGGTGACATCGACTTCGCCAAGCTGGAGCGTATCCAGATCGTGGCCTGCGGCACCTCGTTCATCGCCGGCATGGTCGGCAAGTACCTGATCGAGCAGCTGGCCGACCTGCCGGTCGATGTCGAGATCGCCTCGGAGTTCCGCTACCGCCAGCCGGCCCTGCGGCCGGGCTCGCTGGTCATCGCCATGTCGCAGTCGGGCGAGACCGCCGACACCCTGGCGGCCCTGCGCTACTGCAAGGCCAAGGGCATGAAGAGCGCGGTGGTGGTCAACGCCCAGGAATCGACCATGGCCCGCGAGGTCGATGTCGTCTGGCCGATCCACTGCGGCCCCGAGATCGGCGTGGCCTCGACCAAGGCCTTCACCGCCCAGGTCAGCGTGATGATCTCGCTGGCCATCGCCGCCGCCGCGGCGCGCGGGACGATCGACGGCGCCGAGGAGCAGCGCCTGGTCAAGGTGCTGCTGGAAGCCCCGCGCTTGATCGCCGAGGCCATCGGCCTGGAAGACGCCATCAAGGAGATCGCCGCCGACGTCGCCAAGGCCCGGGACGTGCTCTATCTGGGCCGTGGCCCGATGTCGGCCCTGGCTCTGGAAGGCGCGCTGAAGCTGAAGGAGATCAGCTACATCCACGCCGAGGGCTACGCCGCCGGCGAGCTGAAGCACGGCCCGATCGCCCTCGTGGACGACCAGACCCCGATCGTCATCCTGGCCCCCCACGACAGCTATTTCGAGAAGTCGGCCTCGAACATGAGCGAGGTCATGGCGCGCGGCGGCCAGGTGATCTTCATCACCGACACCGAAGGCGTGAAGCACGCGCCAGCGGGGGCGAAGGTGGTGGTGACGGCCCCGGCGTCGGACCCCCTGGTCTCGACCCTGGTGATGTCGGCCCCGATCCAGCTCCTGGCGTATCACGTCGCGGTGGTGAAGGGCGCGGACGTGGATCAGCCGCGGAATTTGGCGAAGTCGGTGACGGTGGAGTAGGGGCCCAGCGCCCCCTCCGTCACGTCGCCTATCGGCGCCGCGCCACCTCCCCCGTTTCACGGGGCAGGAGAAGAGCGCTTTCTCCTCCCCCGTGAAACGGGGGAGGTGGCCCGAAGGGCCGGAGGGGGCGCTATGCTCAGCCGTTCAGCGCTGAATTCTTCCGCGAATACCCGAAGTAGATCGCGCAAGCCGCCGCGACCCACGCCGCGAACAGCGCCCACGTGTCCAGCGGCAGCCCCACGATCAGGTACCCGCAGAATGCCACGCTCAGCACCGGCACCACCGGATACAGCGGCACGCGGTACCCTCGCGGCAAATCCGGCTGCGTCCGCCGCAGGATGATCACCCCCAGCGAGACGATGGCGAAGGCGATCAGCGTGCCCATGCTGGTCAGGTTCACCAGCACGTCCAGCGGCACGAACGCCGCCAGCACGGCGATGAAAGCCGCCACGATGTAGGTGTTCAAATCCGGGCTGCGGGTCTTCGGATGCAGGCGCTGGAACACCTTCGGCAGCAAACCATCGCGGCTCATGGCGTAGAGGATCCGCGTCTGGCCGTACATGACCACCAGGGTGATCGAGAAGATCGACACGATCGCCCCGACGCACAGGATCAGCGAGGTCCAGGCCTGACCCGTCAGGTTGCGCAGGATCACCGCCAGGCCGGCCTCCTGGCCCTTGAATTCGGTCCAGGGCTGGGCCCCGACGGCGGCCAGGGCGACCAGGATGTAGACCGCCGTGACAATCAGCAGGGACAGCACGATGCCCAGCGGCAGGGTCTTGCGCGGGTCCTTGACCTCTTCGCCGGCCGTCGAGACCGCGTCGATGCCGATGTACGAGAAGAAGATCGACGAGGCCGCCGCCCCGACGCCCGCCACGCCCATCGGCATGAATGGCGTCAGGTTGCCGGCGTGGAAGCCGCTGAAGGCGATGACCACGAAGAACAGCAGGACGAGCAGCTTCAGCACCACGAGGATGGCGTTGATGGTGGTCGACTCCTTCACCCCGCGCAGCAGCAGCACCATGCAGGCGCCGACCAGCACCACGGCCGGCAGGTTGAACACCCCGCCGGCGCCGGGGGCCTTGGCGATGGCGTCGGGCATCTTCACGCCGATCAGGTCGACCAGCATCTCGTTCAGATACTGGCCCCAACCGACGGCGATGGCCGAGGCCGAGACGGCGTATTCCAGCAGCAGGCACGCCCCGACGATGAAGGCGACGAACTCGCCCAGGGTGGCGTAGGCGTAGGAGTACGAAGAGCCCGACACCGGGATGGTCGAGGCCAGCTCGGCATAGCACAGCGCCGTCAGGGCCGCCGTGATGCCCGCCAGCACGAACGACAGGATCACCGCCGGACCGGCCGCCGGCACGGCCGTGGTCAGGGCCACGAAGATGCCGGTGCCGATGGTGGCGCCGACGCCCAGCATGGTCAGCTGGAACAGGCCGATGGTGCGTGGCAGGTGCTCGGGCGGATGCTCGCCCTCGACCTGGACGACGGGCTTGCGGCGCAGGAGGTCGGCCAGCATGGCGCTTCCTTCAGGAGGTCAGGCGGCGCCTATGAACGCCGCCGCTCCCGTCGTCAACCGCGCAGCAGGTAGTCCCGTGTCAGCGGCGTGGCGTCGCGCTTCTTGGCCAGCTGGATCTGGAAGACCATGTGGCCGCCGTGGCGGAAGCCCAGCTCGGCGCCGGCCAGGTAGAACTCCCACATCCGCCGGAAGCGGGCGTCGAACATGGTCGGGATGTCCGGATCGGCCATGAACCGCTCGCGCCAGATGCGGCAGGTCTCGGCATAGTGCAGGCGCAGGATCTCGACGTCGGTGATCCAGAGACCCGCCTGCTCGATGGCCGTGACGATCTCCGACAGGCCGGGGATGTAGCCGCCCGGGAAGATGTATTTCTGGGTGAAGGCGTTGGTCGCGCCCGGCCCGTGCATCTTGCCGATCGAGTGGACCAGGGCGACGCCGTCCTCGTCCAGCAGCTTGGCGATGGTCTCGAAATAGGTGCGGAAGTTCGGCGCGCCGACGTGCTCCAGCATGCCGACCGAGACGATGCGGTCGAATTTCTCGTCGAGGTCGCGATAGTCGGTCAGGCGGAAGTCGGTCTTCTCGGCCAGGCCCGCCTTCTCGGCGCGCTCCTTGGCCAGGGCCAGCTGCTCGGTCGACAGGGTCACGCCCGTCATCTGGGCCCCGAAGTCCTTGGCCAGGGGCATGGAGAGACCGCCCCACCCCGAACCGATGTCCAGGGTCTTCATGCCGGGCTTGATCAGCAGCTTGCGGCCGATCAGGGCCTTCTTGGCTTCCTGGGCCTCTTCCAGCGTCATGTCCGGACGCTCGAAATAGGCGCAGGAGTACTGCATGTCGGTGTCGAGGAACCGGCGGTAGAGGTCGTTCGACAGGTCGTAGTGGTGCGAGACGTTCTTGCGCGAGGCCACGCGGTCGTTGACCTGCTGGATGCGTCGCTTCAGCGCCTTGCGGAAGCGGGTCAGGGCGGAGCCGCGCTTGGGTTTGCGCCCGCCGCTCTCGCCGACGATGGTCAGCAGCTGGTCGATCGTGCCCTGTTCGAAGACGATGTCGCCTTCCATGTAGCCTTCGCCGAGGCCCAGGCTGGGATTGGCCAGCCGGCGCAGGCCGCGGCCGTTGATGCGGATCGCCACGGGCGGCCCGGTGCCGTCCCCCGCCTTGATGACGCGGCCTCCCGGCAGGTGCGCCGTGAAATCGCCGGTCTTGATCATTTTGGAGAGCAGGGCTTCGATCATAGGGACCAACTTAAGCACAAGTTCGTCCGCGACAACCTGTCGCACACGGAGGAAGGCACATGTCGATCGTGATGACGCCGATCGGGCGGGTCGAAGGCGGCCGGGCGATCCCGGAAGACGACGACTGGGGCCAGAGCCTGGCGTGCATCGTGCTGGACCCCGCGCGCTTCGACGACGAGGCGCTGATGGGGCTGGAGACCTTCAGCCACGCCGAGGTGGTCTATGTCTTCGACAAGGTCACCGACGACCAGATCGTCACCGGCGCCCGCCACCCGCGCGGTAACAAGGACTGGCCCAGGATCGGCATCTTCGCCCAGCGCGGCAAGAACCGGCCCAACCGCATCGGCGTCACGGTCTGCGAGATCATCGCGGTCGACGGCCGGGTGCTGGAGGTCAAGGGCCTGGACGCCATCGACGGCACGCCGGTGCTGGACATCAAGCCGGTGATGAGCGGCTTCTCCCCGCGCGGGCGCCATCGCGAGCCGGCCTGGGCGCGCGAGATCATGGAGAAGTACTGGTGAAGAACGGTCTCGTCGTCTCCCGCGCCGGCGCCGACGAGGCGCCGATCGTCGCCAACCTGATGCAGTTCTACATCCACGACTTCTCGGCGCTGTGGTTCGACCGCGAGGTCGAGGGCGAGCTGGAGCCCGATGGTCGGTTCTCCGGCTATCCGGACCTGGAAAGCTACTGGGCCGACCCGACGCGCGAGGCCTGGCTGTTCCGGATCAACGGCCTGCCGGTCGGCTTCGCCCTGGTCAACGACGTGGCCCATTCGCGTGAGCCCGTCGACCGGGCGGTGGCCGAGTTCTTCGTGGTCCGCAAGCACCGCCGGCGCGGGGTGGGCCTGGCCGCCGCCCACGCCCTGTTCGGCACGGCCTGGGGCGTCTGGGAGGCGGCGAGCGTCCGCCGCAACACTGGCGCGCGGGCCTTCTGGCGGCGTGCCGCCGAGAGCTATCCGGGTGTGCGGGACATCGTCGAGGAAGATCACGACGACGCGCTGTGGAACGGGGCGATCCTGCGGTTCCGGGTGGGGTAGCTACCCGATTGTGTAGCGTCGCCATACGTGAGAGGTCTCTCGCGAAGGTTGCGGCATGAACATGTGAAGGACGGCTATGGCCAAGTTGACCCCAGGGGCCGGGGCTGCAGTCGATATGACCCTCCCCATGGCCTACAGCGTCATGCGTGTGACGGGGCAGACGTCGACCGGCTTTACCTTTGAGAAGACGTTCGGCTTCGTAGAAGAATATTCTGGAGTTGGCGTCACGTATGACGCCGATGGGGCGCCGAACGGGGGGCTCATAACCAGCATAAAGACGACGCGAGAAGGATCGCCCTACTACACGCTTACCGACCTTTCCTTCTCCATCGAAGGTTTGCCGGACTTCCTGCATGCGGGGTACGGCGGCATAGCCCTGGAGTGGAGTCTGGCGGGCGCCGATCATCTGGTTGGTGGTGATCTCGACGACAGCTTGGTCGGTGGTGCCGGCGACGACCTCCTGGAAGGAGGCGGGGGCGACGACCGACTTTATGGCGACCACGGTAGCGATATCCTCGACGGGGGGGACGGCTTCGATACGGCCGTTGTCGCAGTCACGGCCGTCTTCGACCCCGAGCGGGCTATCTCTATTGGCCCAGACATCAGGCGAGACGGCCAGTCGTGGGTTGTGTCCCAACCGTTTGGCAGGGGGACCACGACCCTCATCTCCATCGAGCAGGTCGCCTTCAGCGATTGGATGACCCTGGATCTTAAGCTGGTCGATGGCGCGATCGAGGCGGCGACGCGCAATATCCTGCGCACCGGCTCGGAGAACTTTGCGCTCATGGTGGGCAATGGCCTGAGGACCGCGGCGGCCGGGCTGGCGAGCCTCGTCAAGGAGGCCGATGCGACTACCACCGTGGCGACGCTGAGCTATCAGTTCTTCACTGGGAGGGTCCCGACTCAGGCCGGCTACGACTTCCTCGTCTCGCCGACAGGCCCCAACGCGGCCAACCTCAACAGCGCCTATTACGCCCAGTTCGACACCGTGAACCGCTACATCAACTTCGCGGTCAATCTGGGCAAGAACGGCGAAGGCAAGGACGCTTTCGCGGCCAAGTACGGGGCGATGACCCTCTTCGACGCCACCAAGGAGGCCTACAAGACCATCTTCGGCGGCGCGCCGACCGACGCCAAGGTCCATGCCCTGATCGACACGCGTGTGGACTACCTGACCTATTACGGCGGCGATGGCGCGACCGGCATCGGGACCAAGGCGGCGATGGTGGGGTTCCTGCTGGCTGCGGCGGCCACCGAGAACGTCGGCCTGTACGCCAAGGCCAGCGACGCCTTCCTGACCGACCTAGCCGACGGCGCGACCTTCGCGGTCAACCTCGTCGGCGTCTATGGCAAAGCCGAGTACAACTACGCTGGGTAATCGGGCCGGCTAGAGCTTGCGCAGTTCCGGACAGGCGTTCGGCTCGGCGGTCCAGCTGATGCTGGCGATCTTCCAGGCGCCGTCGGCCTTGACCAGCGTGAAGACGTCGATGCCGCAATGGATGGTCTTGCCGTCCTTGCTGACCTCGTAGGGGGCGGTGACCGTGGCCATCGGGCCGCGGCGGATGATGACCGGCGACCACATCCATTCCTTGACGCCGGGATCCAGGTGCTTGCCGAAGCTGTCCTCGAAGGCGACGCGGTTGACCTTGACCATGCCGTCGGAGCCGACGCGCACGCCCATGAACTGGGCGTTGGGCAGGGTCACCGCGCGCAGGGCGTCGGTGCTGGCGTGCTCCATGCCGTCGAAGAAGGCCTGGGCCACGGCCAGCACGGCCTTGTCCTCGGGATCGGCGGACGGCGGCGGGGCGGCGGTCTGGGCCAGGGCGGCGGCGAGCATCAGGGCGGCGAAGGGCATGGCGGGTCCTAGTCGTCGTTGGACAGGCGCGTCAGGAACGCTTGCGCCGCTTCCTTGTGGCGGGGTTTCAGGGTCTTGCCGAGGATGGCCACCAGGGCCGCGAACACCGCCGCGTCATCGGTGAAGCCGATGGCCGGCAGGATGTCGGGGATGGCGTCGGTCGGCAGCACGAAATAGGCCAGGGCCGCGAAGATCATGCCCTTGGCCGCCGTCGGGGTCTCGGGATCGCGGGCGGCCCACCAGACCGACAGGGCGTCGGCGGCGAACGGCACCTTGGCGGCGACCTTGCGGATCTTGGGCAGGAAGCCCTTTTGGACCCGCTCCTCGTTGACGCGCACCGTGACGGGCGCGAGCGCCTTCTTCGGATCCAGCACCTCGTTGACGTTTACGTCGGGGGACGGTTTGGCGTCGCGGCTCATCGGTTTAAACCTCTGCTCAACAGCGAGCTTAAACGCAAACCTCCAGGAAACGTCCATGAAACTCGACAACACCGTCGCCGCCGTCGTCACCGGGGGCGCTTCGGGCCTCGGCGAAGCCACCGCCCGCGCCCTGGCCGCCCAAGGCGTCAAGGTCGCCATCTTCGACATGAACGAGACCCGGGGCGAGGAAGTCGCCAAGGAGATCGGCGGCGTGTTCTGCAAGGTCAACGTGACCAGCGACGCCGATGTCGACGCCGGATTCGAGAAGGCCCGCGCCGCCCACGGCCAGGAGCGGGTGCTGGTCAACTGCGCCGGCACCGGCAACGCCGCCAAGACCGCCAGCCGCGACAAGACCACGGGCGAGACCAAGCACTTCCCGCTCGACGCCTTCGACCGCATCATCCAGATCAACCTGGTCGGCACGTTCCGCTGCATCGCCAAGTCGGCCAAGGGCATGCTGGACCTGGCGCCGCTGGAAGACGGCGAGCGCGGCGCGATCGTCAACACCGCCTCGGTGGCGGCGGAAGATGGTCAGATGGGCCAGGCGGCCTATTCGGCCTCGAAGGGTGGCGTCGTCGGCATGACCCTGCCGATCGCCCGCGACCTGATGGGCGAGGGCATCCGCGTCAACACCATCCTGCCGGGCATCTTCAACACCCCGCTGATGAACGGCGCGCCGGAAGCGGTGAAGGCGGGCCTGGCGGCCTCGGTGCCGTTCCCCAAGCGTCTGGGTCTGCCGGAAGAATATGCTCAGCTGGCGGTGACCATGATCACCAACGGCTACTTCAACGGCGAGGATGTGCGCCTGGACGGCGGCATCCGCATGGCGCCGCGGTAGGTTTTCCTCCCCCGTCTGGGGGAGGTGGATCGCCGCGAAGCGCGGCGAGACGGAGGGGGCTGGTGCGGCCTGAAACGGCGCGGCGCTGACCCCCTCCACCGCCGTTCGGCGGTCCCCCTCCCCCAAGAGGGGGAGGAGAGAGGTTGATCGGGCTTACTTCCCCGGAACCGGACGCTGGATGGCGCTGGCCAGGTTGCTCATGATCTCGCGGGCGTCGTAGGCGCGCGGGTCGCCTTCCGGCTTCTTGCCCTTGTGCATCACGATCTCGGCCCCGGCTTCGAAGCGCTCGACGGTGCGGATCTGGGCGCGGTCGGCGAAGAAGGGGTCACCCCAGAACGGGTCCCACGAACGCCAGCCGTAGCCGCCGCCGTAATAGCGCCAGGACGGGCGCCAGTAGCCGTACGGATAACCGAAGCCGAAGCCCGGACGCATGAACGGATCGGGCTCGACATACGAGCGCGAGGTGCGGTCGGTGCGGTGGTCGGCGGTCTCGAACCAGTCGTAGCCCTGCTGCACGGTCAGCTCGGCCGACCGATAGAGCAGATAGCGCTCGACCGTATCGCGCGAGGTCAGGCTGTTGCCGGCGAACGACACGCGATAGCGGTCGCCTTCCAGCTTCTGCTCCGAGAACCCGCCGGCCGACGAGCTGGCGCTCATCTTGGGCTGGTATGGCGTCGGCGTGGCGCAGGCCGAAAGGCCGGCCGCGATGACCAGCGCCGCGGCGATGGCGACCTTCTTCATGGACATGATCTGCTCCTTCAAGCGGAGTCCTTGGTACTTACGTCAACTCTGGCGAGGCTTTGTGGTTTCGCCAAGGCGAAGTTTGCTTCGCCTCCGAAATCTTTCAGCCTCTCGACAAGATAAGTACGGCCGCCGTGATCAGAAGGACGCCGACCAGGACTGCGAATCCGCGCCGGAAGCCGGGCTCGTTCATTCGCGTCGACAGGGCCGCCCCGCCCAGGCCGTAGGAGGACATGCTGATCAGGTCCATGCCGATGGTGGCGCAGGCGAACATGATCAGCTGCGGGACCAGCGGTCGCTGGATGTCCAGGAATGGCGGCAGCACCCCTGAGAAGAACAGCAGGATCTTCGGATTGGCGATCTGGACCATGAAGCCGTCGAAGAAGGCCGAGCGGCCTTGGCGGACGGTGGCGCTGGCGTGGCTCTCGATGTTCCTGATCCCCGCCCACAGCGACTTCAGCCCCAGCCAGATCAGATAGGCTCCGCCGGCCCAGGTCAGGACGTGGAAGGCCTTGGGGAAGGCCAGGATCAGCGCGCCCAGCCCGAGCGCCGAGCCGCTGAACCAGACCAGGGTGGCGGTGTTCATGCCCACTACGCTGACCAGCGCCGCGCCCTTGCCCCGCTCCATGCCGGTGGCGATGGCGAACAGGTTGGCCGGGCCCGGCGTGATGGCCATGACGAACATGGCGACCAGGAAGGCGCCATAGCGGGTGGGATCGACGGGCAGGTGGTCCATGGCGCGGGTATAGCGCCCCGCGCCAAGGCCTAGCTAGTTCCCGATCACCATCAGCACGTAGACCGCCCGGCCCAGGGCGCCGAACAGCAGGATCGCCGTGGCCAGGGCCTGGATCATGAACCCGACCTCGCGCTTCTTCGGATCGGCGGCGTAGCCCAGGGCGTAGATGATCCGGCCGATCATCCAGACCACGCCCAGGCCGGCGGCGACCAAGTCGTTCCAGTAGATGGCGAACAGCCACAGCGACGGCAGATAGATGACCAGCCACTCGACGGTGTTGGCCTGGATGCGCAGGTGGCGCTCCAGCTCCGGATGGCCGGTCATGGCCGGGGCCTCGATGCCCGAGCGCCGGCGCGCCCCGCCGATGCGGACGATCATCCAGGCATATACCAGCAGCGAGACCAGGGTGACGATGGCCACGAGCGCGTGGGACTGATGCATTTGTTGTGTTCCTCCCGCGGACTGACGCCGCTTCGGGGAAACCCTAGCCGTATTCGTCCTGAGTTTGCACGTTTCCCGCAGGGCCTTACAGCACGGGCGTCGGCGAGCGGCGCCTTAGGAACCCCATGGGCTCCCATTCGCTCCTAAGGCTGACGATCCTACTTCGCGGAGGCTTGAAGCCATGCGTGTGGACTCCACGGCGATCGCCGAGATCGACTACACCCCCGAACACGGCAAGCTGTTCGTCACGTTCCATGACGGCGACGAGTACGTCTATGTCGGGGTGCCTGAGCGGGTCAGCCAGGCCTTCCTGAGAGCGCCGTCGAAAGGCCGGTTCTTCCAGCGGATCATCCGCGACCGGTATCCCTACAACCGGGTCTAGCGCGGCAGGCCCGGTCCCAGGATGGCGGCGGTCGCCGCGAACAGGACCAGCGCCACGCCCGTCCACACCGGCGAGGTTGGCGGCGTCCAGTCGCCCGCGCCGCGGGCTCGGCGGACGGCGAACCACAGGCCCAGCGAGGCCAGGCCGATCTCGATCGCCGACGACTGGATCACGTGCCCCCGCGCCGGGGCGTAGAGCGCGCTCGCCAGTACGATGGCCAGGGCGGCGGCGACATAGGCCGTACGCAGGGCTCCGACAGCCGCCGGCGGCGTCCAGGCGGCGATGCGGCGCATGGCCAGGATGTAGAGCGCCGCGCCGACGATGATGGCGATCGGCCGCCACGGCGCGTCATGGGCCAGGAACGCTTCGGCCGGATAGACCCAGTCGCCGACGTTCAGCGCGCCGCTATAGACAAGGTAGCCGGCGATCCAGAAGGCGTTGAAGGCAAAGAGCGAGAGACCCAGCAGCCGCGCGCCCGACGGGATGCCACGCTGGCTCAGCACCGCGCCGAGGGCGACCAGCACCAGGTTGCCGACCGTTCCCGCCAGGTCGATCCCTGGCCGGGCGAGGCTGCAATGGAAGTCGACGACGTTGAGCAGGGTGACATGGCCGCCCGCCGCCAGGCAGGCGCCGCCATGGCCGATCGCCTCGTGTCCGGCGATCGACAGGCAGACCGCGATCACACCGATCGCGGCCGCCGGTATCGAGACGGCGAAGCGGGTCGCCGTCATGGTCGCTAGCCGCGCTTGTCGCGCTTGGCCAGCACGCGCAGGCGCAGGGCGTTCAGCTTGATGAAGCCGCCGGCGTCGCGGTGGTCGTAGGCGACCTTGCCTTCCTCGAAGGTGACCAGGTCCTGGTCGTACAGCGAGTAGGGGCTGCTGCGGCCGATGACCGTGACATTGCCCTTGTAGAGCTTCACGCGCACCTGGCCGGCGACCTTCTGCTGGCTGTAGTCGATGGCCGCCTGCAGCATCTCGCGCTCCGGGGTGAACCAGAAGCCATTGTACACCAGCGTGGCGTACTTCGGCATCAGCTCGTCCTTCAGGTGCATCGCGCCACGGTCGAGGGTGATCGACTCGATGCCGCGGTGGGCGGCCAGCAGGATGGTGCCGCCCGGGGTCTCGTAGACGCCGCGCGACTTCATGCCGACGAAGCGGTTCTCGACCAGGTCCAGGCGACCGATGCCGTTGTCGCGGCCCAGCTCGTTCAGCTTGGTCAGCAGGGCGGCCGGCGACAGGGCGACGCCGTCGATGGCGACCGGGTCGCCCTTCTCGAAGTCGATGGTGATGATCGTCGCCTTATCGGGCGCGTCTTCCGGCGCGATCGTGCGCATGTGGACGTACTCGGGGGCCTCGACCGCCGGGTCCTCCAGCACCTTACCCTCGGAGGAGGAGTGCAGCAGGTTGGCGTCGACCGAGAACGGCGCTTCGTTGCGCTTGTCCTTGGTGATCTGGATCTGGTGCTGCTCGGCGAACTCCAGCAGGGCCTCGCGGGACTTGAAGTCCCACTCGCGCCACGGGGCGATCACGGTGATGTCGGGCTCGAGGCCATAGTAGCCGAGCTCGAAACGCACCTGGTCGTTGCCCTTGCCGGTCGCGCCGTGGCTGACGGCGTCGGCGCCCATCTTGCGGGCGATCTCGATCTGCTTCTTGGCGATCAGCGGACGCGCGATCGAGGTGCCCAGCAGATATTGGCCTTCATAGACCGTGTTGGCGCGGAACATCGGGAACACGAAGTCGCGCACGAACTCTTCGCGCACGTCCTCGATGAAGATGTTCTCGGGCTTGACGCCGGCGGCCAGCGCCTTGGCGCGCGCCGGCTCGATCTCTTCGCCCTGGCCCAGGTCGGCCGTGAAGGTGATGACTTCAGCGCCGTACTCGGTCTGCAGCCACTTCAGGATGATCGAGGTGTCGAGACCGCCCGAATAGGCGAGCACGACCTTCTTCACGGACTTGTCGGCCATGGGCGGGGTCCTTTCGGAGAGAAACACAAAGTCGCGCGCCTTCAACGGCGAAAGGGCGCGTTGGTCAAGAGCTTTAAAGCTGACCCCCTAGAGCTGACCTTCCTCCTGCAACGTCTTGATGACGAAGCGCAGGTGGAACAGCTGGGACAGCGCCAGGCTGGCGGCGAGCGTGGCGCGGACCAGGAAGATGATGATCGCCCGCATCGGATCGTCGGTGAACGTCGCCTGGGTCGCGGTGAACGACAGCAGGACCACGATCGAGGCGATCGGGATCACCAGCAGGGCCAGGGCCTTGGGCGCGCGCCAGGTCGGCTTGCCCGCGAAGTCCCACTGCATGGGCACGGGCACGCCCTTGGGGATCCGCTTCCACGCGCCCTGGGCGGTGGCGGCGATGATGGCCAGGGCGGCGATCGACAGGCCGTCGCCCAGCACGCGCAGGGTGGTTTCCATGTCGGATATACTAGCTCTTAAACGGTGACTTGGGCGCCCAGCTCGACGACGCGGCCGGGCGGGATCTTGAAGAAGTCCGTCGGGTTGGCCGCGTTCTTCATCAGGTAGATGAACAGGCGGTCCTGCCAAAGCGGCATGCCGCTGTTGGCCGACGGCACGATCGAGCGCCTTCCGAGGAAGAAGCTGGTGGCCATGATGTCGAACTTCAGCCCCTGCTTGCGGCAGACCGCCAGCGCCTTGGGGATGTTCGGGCTTTCCATGAAGCCGTAGTTGACGATGACCTTCTTGAAGTCGTCGTTGACCTTCTCGATCGTCACCCGGTCCTCTTCGCGCACGCGCGGCGTCTCGCTGGTGCGGACGGTGAGGATGACGTTGCGCTCGTGCAGCACCTTGTTGTGCTTGAGGTTATGCATAAGCGCGACCGGGGTCATATCCGGGTCGGAGGTCAGGAAGATCGCCGTGCCGGGTGCGCGGTGCGGGGCCCGGGCGCGCAAGATCTCCATAAGGTCGACTAGGGGTACGCTGTCGCGGCGGGTCTTGGCCGTGAGGATGTTGGCCCCTCGCGTCCAGGTGGCCATGATCAGCACCAGCACCGCGCCGAACACCAGCGGCAGCCAGGCGCCGTCGGGCACCTTCAGCATGTTCGAGGCGATGAACACCGAGTCGAGCATGACCAGTGGGATCAGCAGCAGGCCGGTCTGCCACAGGGTCCACTTCCACACGCGGCGGATGACGACATAGGCCAGCAGGGTGTCGACGAACATCGCGCCGGTCACCGCGATGCCGTAGGCGTTGGCCAGCTTGTGCGAGCTCCGGAACATGAACAGCAGCACCAGCACGCCGATCAGCAGGAACTGGTTCACGGCCGGCACGAAGATCTGGCCGGCCTGGGTCTCGGACGTGCGCTTGATCTCGATGCGCGGCAGCAGGCCCAGCTGCACGGCCTGCTGGGTCATCGAGAAGGCGCCGGTGATCACCGCCTGGCTGGCGATGACGGTGGCGATGGTGGCCATGACCAGCACCGGCCAGTAGGCGAAGCTGGGCACCATCTCCCAGAACGGGTTGTGGCGGGCGGCCGGGTGGTCGAGGACCAGCGAGCCCTGGCCCAGATAGTTCAGCGCCAGGCACGGGAAGACCAGGCACAGCCACGAGGCCTGGATCGGGCGCTTCCCGAAGTGGCCCATGTCGGCATAGAGCGCCTCGGCCCCGGTCACGACCAGGAACACGCTGCCCAGGATGACGAAGCCGACGAAGCCGTTCTCGAGCAGGAAGCGCAGGCCGTACCAGGGATTGAAGGCGCGCAGGATCGAGAGGTCGTCGACCAGGTGATAGGCGCCCAGCGCGCCCAGGATCAGGAACCAGACGGCGGTGACCGGGCCGAACAGCGAGGCCATCCGGTGCGTGCCCTTGGCCTGGACCGCGAAGAGGGCGATCAGGATGCCGGCCGAGATCGGTACGATATAGGGCGTCAGGGTGTGGCCGACGCCGGGGGCGTCCTTCAGGCCTTCCACCGCCGACAGCACCGAGATGGCGGGCGTGATGATGCCGTCGCCGTAGAACAGCGCCGCGCCCACCACACCGAGGAAGAAGATCGCCATCGAGCGCTTGCGGCCGGTCTTGCCCAGGGCCTTCTGGGCCAGGGCCATCAGCGCGAGCGTGCCGCCCTCGCCCTTGTTGTCGGCGCGCATGAAGAAGATGACGTACTTGATCGTCACGAACAGGGTCATGGTCCACAGGACCAGCGACACCACGCCCAGCACCGCATGCTCGGCCGAGGCCGACGAGCGCGCATGGCTCAGGGCCTCGCGCAGCGCGTAGAGCGGGCTGGTGCCGATATCGCCGAACACGACGCCGATCGAGCCCAGGGCCAGGGCGAAGAAGCCATGACCCTTCGCGTCACCGCCGTGGGGGCCGTGACCATTGCCGTTCGGCGGACCGCCGTCCTGCTGAGGGATGTCGGTAGACGCTGGCGCACAATCAGGGTTGGAAGCGCTCGAGGCCTCGGAAGCCATTCAATCCCTCCGGGCGCCCTCGCAAAACGCTTGGAGCCGACCCATATCGCGATCAAGCGCGGCGCGATACACCCAAACCGCGGCCGATACAATCGTCACCCAACGTCGCCCTAAAGACTCCCCTAAGGAGTTTTTTGCTTCGGGCCTGAAACAGTTTTCAGTTGAACGCGCGGGCGGCCACCTTACGTTCCCGGTTAGAGATGTCCGACAGCCAGAAATTTCCCGTCGCGGCCCACGCCCTCGCCTACTTGGCGCACAAGGAGGCGTTTTCGGCTGACCGCGCCGTGGCCAGCGCCGAACTGGCCGCCTCGGTCCCGACCAATCCGGTCGTGGTCCGCCGGGTCACGGCCATGCTGGGCAAGGCCGGGCTGATCGGCGCGCGCGCCGGCGCCAATGGCGGGGCCTGGCTGCTGAAGCCCGCGGACACCATCACGCTCGACACCGTGCTGAAGGCCGTCAACGGCTGCGCCCACCTCGGCGTGGCGCCCAAGGGCGTCAAGGGCTGCCCGGTCGGCGAGAAGATCCCCGACGCCGTCCGCGCCGCGATCACCGCCGCCGACCGCGCGGCGCATGACCGCCTGGGCCAGATCACCGTCGCCGACCTGCTGCACGGCGCCCATGCGGCCGTGGAGCCCTGCTGAGAGCGTGACAGCCGAAAGTGTGAGCGGTTTCGGCGACTGTCACGCTCCAAGAAAGATTCTATTCTGCTAGGGCCAAGCGGCGCTGCTGCTGGCTGGCGTCGATCGCCGCCACGATCCAGATCAGGAAGCCGCCCAGAGCCAGGGCGACGCCGACCCAGCCGGTCGAGGCCCAGCCCCAGCCGGCCGCGATGGCCATGCCGCCCAGCCACGGACCCAGCGCATTGGCCGTGTTGAACGCCGAGTGGTTCAGCGCCGCCGCCAGGGTCTGGGCCTCGCCGGCCACGTCCATCAGCCGGGTCTGCAGCACCGCGCCCAGCCCGCCGCCGCAGCCGATCAGGAACACGACCGGGATCAGGGTCCAGAGGCTGTGGATGGCCAGCGGATAGAGGGCCAGGGCGCCGGCGCTCCACAGCAGGATGGCGCCGATGGCCGGCATCTGGGCGCGGTCGGCGGCCCAGGCGCAGGCGAGCGTGCCGACGGTCATCCCGGCCCCGAACACCATCAGCACCACCGGCAGGGCGGCGGGCGAGGCGTGGGTCACGGCCAGCATGGTGTCGGCCAGATAGGTGTAGACGCAGAACATGCCGCCAAAGCCGATGGCTCCGATCGCCAGGGTCAGCCACACCCGGCCGCGCGCCAGGGCCCCCAGCTCGCGCAGGGGGCTGGCGTCGGCGTCGGCCGGCACGCGCGGCGCATAGGCATAGACCGACAGGGCGGTCAGGCTGGCCAGCACCGAGACGATCACGAAGCCCCAGCGCCAGCCGATCACCTGGCCGACGACATTGGCCAGCGGCACCCCGACGATGGTGGCCACGGTCAGGCCGATCATCACCATGGCCACGGCGCGGGCCCGTTTCTCCGGCGGCGAGACGCTGGCGGCGACCAGGGCCGCGACGCCGAAATAGGCCCCGTGCGGCAGGCCGGAGAAGAACCGGAAGGCCATCATCCAGTGGAAGTCGGGCGCGAGGGCGCTCAGCAGATTGCCGATCGCGAACACCGCCATCAGCGCCACCAGGATGATCCGGCGCGGCAACCGCGCGGCCCCGACGGCGATCACCGGCGCCCCGACCACGACGCCCAGCGCATAGGCGCTGATCGCATGGCCGGCCGTCGGCGCGTCTACCCCCAGGTCCTTGGCGAAATAGGGCAGCAGGCTCATCGAGGCGAATTCGGTCGTGCCGATCGCGAAGCCGCCGAGCGCGAGCGCGGCCAATACGAGGCCCGGATGGACCTTCGGGGTGTCGGTAGTCATGTCGGCGCCTCACACACACGTGGCGCAACACGAGCGCGACGCGCCTGAACGGGCCGTCCCGAAGTCATGCTGCTGGGCAGAAGTGTTTGTCAGATAATAAAATGACAACGTTGTCGCAAGCGTGACTTGGGTGCGACTTGGAAATTTCACGGTTCAGCGAACGGGCCATCAGCGGTGCTGACTCCGACTCGCAGAAAAATTGCACCCGACCTTGTTGCTGATGGTCTGGAAGCCCCGGTTCCGCTCCCCATCTGAACGCTACCGTTTCAATCGCCGAAACGAGGGAGACTTCGAAATGACCACCGTCGCCATCGTCTATCACTCGGGTTACGGCCACACCGCCGTCCTGGCCGACAAGGTCGCGCAGGGCGTCCGCGACGCCGGCCAGACCCCCGTGCTGCTGCAGATCGAGAGCGCCGCCCAGGACTTCGCCCCGCTGATCGAGGAAGCCACCAAGGCCGACGCGATCATCTTCGGCGCGCCGACCTACATGGGCGACGTCTCGGGCGTGTTTAAAGTGTTCGCCGACGCCACCGCCGGCGCCTGGTTCACGGGAGCCTGGAAAGACAAGCTGGCTGCCGGCTTCACCAACTCGCACAGCTTCGCGGGCGACAAGCTGCACGCCCTGAACAGCCTGGCGATCCTGGCCGCCCAGCACGGGATGAACTGGGTGAGCCTGGGCGTTCCGGCCCCCGCCGTCACCGCCGCAGAGCGCGGTCCCGACACCCTGAACCGCGTCGGCGCGTTCATCGGCCTGGCCGCCCAGTCGGACAACGCCTCGCCCGAAGTGACCCCGCCGGCCGGCGACCGCGAGACCGCCCGCCTGCTGGGCGAGCGCGTGGCCAAGGCCGCCGTCCGCTGGACGGTCGGCGCCCAGGCGCCCGAGCTCAGCAAGGCCGCCTAACCAGCCCCCAAGGCCGCGGTGGTCTCCCTCCCTGACCGCGGCCCGGAAGAGGCGCGCCCCAGCCGTGCGGCGCGCCTCTTCCTCCCCCTGTTCTTGAGGGCTGCTTGAACCAAATCACGGGCCGTGCTCGTCTCCGGCGAAGTTTCGTCTTCCACCGGATCACCTCAGCATGGCCCGCCGTCTCGCCCTGATCACCGGCGCCTCCGCCGGCATCGGGGCCGCCTCCGCCCGCATCTACGCCAGCCACGGCTATGACGTGGCCCTGACCGCGCGCCGGGCCGACCGCCTGGAGGGCCTGGCCGCCGAGATCAAGCTGCGTTCGGGCGTCGAGGCCTACGCCATCCCCGCCGACCTGGCCGAGCCGGCCGGCGCCGACACCGTCCTGGCCGCGCTGGCCGGGCAGGGCCGGGTGGTCGACGCCCTGGTCAACAACGCCGGCTACGGCCTGCCCGGGACCTACGATTCCACGTCCTGGGCCGATCAGGCCAAGTTCCTGCAGCTGATGCTGACCAGCGTCTGCGAAATGACCCACAAGGTGCTGCCGGGCATGGTCGAGCGGAAGTTCGGCCGCATCGTCAACGTCGCCTCGCTGGCCGGCCTGGTCCCCGGCGCGGCCGGCCACACCCTGTACGCGGCGACCAAGGGCTTCCTGGTCAAGTTCTCGCAGAGCCTGCATCTGGAGAACCTGTCGACCGGCGTGCATGTCTCGGCGCTGTGCCCCGGCTTCACCTATTCGGAGTTCCACGACGTCAACGGCACCCGCGCCCAGGTCAGCCAGGGCGTGCCCGAATGGATGTGGCTGGGCGCCGACGAGGTCGCCGCCGCCGGCTATGAGGCCGCCGAGGCCAACCGCTCGATCTGCGTCCCCGGCGCCCCGAACAAGGCCATCGCCGCCATCGCCAAGATCGTCCCCGACGACTGGGCCCTGGCCCTGATCGCCAGCCAGGGCGGCAAGTTCCGGAAGGTGTGACAACGCGCCGGGGCGGTGTTTTTGGAAAACCGGCCCGGACCTGCTATATGTCCGCCTCGACCCCCGAGCATCCGGACACCCCCTTGAGCGTCACCCTCGACCTGTCGCGCGTCTCCACCGACGCCGCGCCCGCCCTTCCCGTCGCAAAACCCATGGTCAACCTCTCGGGCCTCACGCGCCCGCAGCTGGTCGCGGCCCTGGTCGAGAGCGGCGTGGTCGAGCACGGCAAGGCCAAGATGCGCGCCACCCAGATCTTCCGCTGGATGCACCATCGCGGCGTCACCGACTTCGCCAATATGAGCGATGTCGCCAAGGAGACCCGCGCGCGTCTCGCCGAGGCCTTCACCATCGCCCGCCCGGAGATCGTCGAGCGCCAGGTGTCCAAGGACGGCACCCGCAAGTGGCTGATCCGCATGGCCCCGGGCATCGAGGTCGAGAGCGTCTACATCCCCGGCGTCGGCCGCGCCGGCGCCCTGTGCGTGTCCAGCCAGGTCGGCTGCACGCTGAACTGCAGCTTCTGCCACACCGGCACCCAGCCGCTGGTCCGCAACCTGACCGCGGCCGAGATCGTCGCCCAGGTCCAGGTGGCCAAGGACGACCTGGCCGAATGGCCGTCGGACAAGGAAGACCGCGTGCTCTCGAACATCGTGTTCATGGGCATGGGCGAGCCGCTGTACAATCTGGGCCAGGTGGCCGACGCCATCGAGATCATCAGCGACAACGAGGGCATCGGCATCTCGCGTCGCCGGATCACGGTCTCGACCTCGGGCGTCGTGCCGATGCTGGAGAAGCTGGGCAATACGACCCAGGCCATGCTGGCGATCAGCCTGCACGCCACCAACGACGCCCTGCGCGACGAGCTGGTGCCGCTGAACAAGAAATACCCGATCGCCGAGCTGATGGCCGGCATCCGCGCCTATCCGGGCCTGTCCAACGCCCGCCGCGTGACCTTCGAATATGTGATGCTGAAGGGCGTCAACGACAGTCCCGACGAGGCCCGCGCCCTGGTGAAGCTGATCAAGGGCATCCCGGCCAAGATCAACCTGATCCCGTTCAATCCGTGGCCCGGCAGCGACTACCTGTGCTCGGACTGGTCGACGATCGAGGCCTTCGCCGCGATCCTCAACAAGGCCGGCTACTCCTCGCCGATCCGCACCCCGCGCGGGCGCGATATCCTGGCGGCCTGCGGCCAGCTGAAGAGCGAGAGCGAGAAGGTCCGGGCCTCGGCGCTGCGCAAGCTGTCGCTGGCGGCGATGGCCGGCGTGCTGTCGGATGATGACGAGGACGAGGCGGCTTAAGGTCGGCAACTAAAATCCGCTCATCCCCGCGAAAGCGGGGACCCAAGCGGACGTTCAAGGTGTAGCGCAGCCGAAGATCAATCGGCTGACTCGGCTTGGGTCCCCGCTTTCGCGGGGATGAGCGGTGTAGTGGGGTCCTCCACCACCTTCTTCAACCGGCTCAGCATCCCCGCCGCATAGGCCGCGTACGGCCCGATCCAGCGTTCGTGGATCGCGTGCACCGGCAGGGCGTCGAGGTGGTTCCACCGCTCGCGCCCGCGTCGTTCAGCGACCAGCAGGCCGGCTTCCTCCAGCACGCCCAGATGCTGCATCACCGTGCAGCGATCCAGCTCCGCGAACCGTGCGCACAGCATGCCGGTGGTCAGCGGCTCTTCCTTCAGCAGGTCCAGGATCCGTCGCCGGACCCGGTGGCCCAGCGCCTTGAAGATCAGGTCCGCTTCGTCCTCGCTTGACATGTTATAAGATTATAACACATGGTCGCGCCCATCAAGGATGGAGATGTCCCATGGCGCACGAATTCACCGTCGGCGGCCGGATCGCCAAGCCCGTGTCCGAGGTCTTCGAGGCCGTCGTCGATCCCGCGAAACTCTCCGGCTACTTCACTACCGGCGGCGCCCAGGGGCGGCTGGAGACCGGCGCGACCGTCACCTGGGACTTCCACGACTTCCCGGGCGCGTTCCCGGTCGAGGTGGTCGAGGTCGTGGCCAATGAGAAGATCGTCCTGCGCTGGGGCTCGGCCGAGCCGGGCGCGACCCACCAGACCACCGTCACCATGACCTTCGCCGACACCGGCGACGGCCGCACCCTGGTGAAGATCCACGAGGCCGGCTGGAGCGACACCCCGGCGGGCGAGAAGGCCGCGTTCGGCAATTGCGAGGGCTGGACCGGCATGCTGTGCGCCATGAAGGTCTTCGTCGAGCACGGCCTGAACCTGCGCGAGGGCTTCTACAAGTAGGGCGCGCTCTCCCGACACGGGCGCCCCCTACGCAAATCTTGTCGACCCGTGTTAGTCAGTGGGCCGCAAGTTTTCCCGGGGTAGTTCGCGTCCATGCCGTCCCAGCTCCAGTCGCCCGAAGTCCAGGCCTTCGCCACCGGCTTCCCGGTCACCCTGCTGCATGCCAGCGTGACCCTGGTCATGCTGATCCTGGGCACGGCGCTCTACGCGCTGCTGACCCCGCACAAGGAAATCACCCTGATCCGCGAGGGCAATTCGGCCGCCGCCCTGTCGCTGGGCGGGGTGATGGTCGGCCTGGCCATCCCGCTGGCCATCTCGCTGACGGCCTCGACCTCGGTGGTCGAGATCATGATCTGGGGCGCGGCGACCATCGCCGTGCAGCTCCTGGTGTTCCGCGTCACCGACATGGTGCTGAAGGGCCTGCCCGAGCGCATCCAGGAAGGCGAGATCTCGGCCGCCGCCCTGCTGGTCGGCGCCAAGCTGGCCACCGCCCTGATCCTCGCCGCCGCCGTGGCTGGCTGAGCGAGCAGGGTTCGGGGGCGTACCGGTGCATTTCCCCAAGCTTCCAGACTGGCTGGTCTATGCCGCGGCGGTCAGCGCCCTGGTGATCGTCGCCGTCGGCCGGCAGGAGCGCTCGGACGCGCCGCCGCCGCCGCCGCCGGTGCCGGGCGAGGAGGGGCTGCCGCTGGGGCCGTCCTCGCCGTTCGATCCGTCGATCGTGGTCCAGGTGCCCGACAAGCCCGAGCCGGGCTCGGGCACGGCCTTCTCGGTCGGTGACGACGGCACCTGGCTGACCGCCCGCCACGTGGTCGACGGCTGCAAGCAGGCCGCGATCGTCGTCGCCGACGGGCGCGGGGTCTCGGCCAAGATCCATGTCGATCCCAGCGCCGACGCCGCCATCCTGACCACCGAGGGCGGGGCGCCGTCGGTGCCGCTGGGCCTGGACGTGCCGCTGCGCCGGGGCGCGCGCGCCTATCATCCGGGCTTCCCGCAGGGCCATCCGGGCGAGGCCGCTTCGCGCCTGCTGGGCCGCGAAAACCTGGTCGTGCACGGCCGTGGGGCCCGCACCGAGCCGGTGCTGGTCTGGGCCGAGGTCGGCCGCACCGACACGCTGAAGGGTACGCTGGCCGGGCTCTCGGGCTCGCCGGCCCTGGACAGCGCCGGGCGGGTGATCGGGGTGACCGTCGCCGAGGCTCCGCGCCGGGGCCGCATCTACACGACCGCGCCCGAGACCCTGAAGACCCTGCTGGGCCCGCGCCGCCGGCCCTCGCCGTCGGAATTCGCGCCCAGCGAGCCGATCACCACCGAAAATTACGGTCGCGTAGCCGATGGCCTGCGCCGCGACCTGCGGGTGGCCCAGGTGGTCTGCCTGAAGGTCTAGGCGGCTACCGGTTCGGTTTCCGCCGGCTTCTGCCGCGCCGCCACCAGGAACGACAGCACGATCGCCACCACGCCGATCAGCGCGGTGTAGATGAAGAAGGCCGTGTAGCCGGCCGCCATGGCCTGGGCGCTGACGCCCAGCTTGGCGCCGGCGGCGGTGAAGCTCTCGGGCGGCAGGCGGGTGAACAGGCCCTTCAGCGCGCCGATCGGGCCGCCGTGTTCCGCCGCCACCGCCGAGCCCTCGACGATCCGCCCCGACTGCGAGGCCAGCAACTTGCCAGGCAGGGAATAGAGCGAGGCGAACAGGGCGTACTGGGTGGCCGTGAAGCCCGCCGTGGTCAGGCTGGACATGTAGGTGATCAGGGCCGTGCCGGCGATGCCGCCCGCCAGGTTGTCGATGCAGATCGAGGCGAACAGCATGCCGGTGTTGTGGCCGCTCATGGCCAGCACGGCGAACATCAGGTTGCTGATTGGCTGGGCGAAGGCGCCGATGATCAGGGCCTTCATCAGGCCAAAGCGCGCGACGATCACCCCGCCGAGGAACACGCCCAGCATCGAGGCGATGATGCCGAACACCTTCCGGATCTCGGCGATCTCGGTGAGGGTGAAGCCCATGTCGCGGTAGAACGGGTTCATGATGTTGAGCACGAAGTCCGAGACGCGATAGACGCAGATCGTCGCCAGGATCAGGCCGGCCACGCCCGCGAACCGGGTCAGGAACTCCTTCAGCGGCGCGCCCAGGGCGGTCGACAGATAGACGCCGGGCTTGGTCGGGACCTTTGGGATCGGCCAGGCGGCGATCGTCACCACGACCAGGCCCGCCAGCACCCCGACCAGTTGCAGCCATACGCCGTTGGGCTTGGCCTTCCAGGCCGCCTCCAGCGCCTCGCCGCCGGCGAACTTGCTCAGCAGGCTGGCGTCGCCCGACAGGCCCGAACCGACCAGCAGGGCGCCGATCAGCAGGATGCCTAAGCGCACCAGCCATTCGCCGATCTCCAGGGCCTTGGGCTGGACGACGCCGTCGGTATGGATCTCGCGGATCGTGTGGGCCTGCTCGCGCGGAGCCAACAAGGTGGAGATCACGCCGATGCTCATGGCCACAGCCATGGCCAAGTACGAGATGTTCCAGCCGAAGCGCTCGGCCAGCAGCAGCGGCACGGCCCCGGCCATGATCATCGCCCCGCGATAACCCCACTGCACGGCCACGGCCATCTGGCCCTGGCGCTCGGTGTCGACGACCTCGATGCGCCAGGCGTCGATGACGATGTCCTGGGTGGCGGTGGTGAATCCGACGATCACCGCGACCAGCGCCATCAGCGGCAGATTGGTCGCCGGATTGATGCCGGAAATGGCCAGCAGGCCCAGGATGATCACGGCCTGGCAGGCCAGCATCCAGGCGCGGCGATGGCCCAGCAGGCCGTGCAGCACCGGGATCCTGGTGCGGTCGATCAGCGGGGCCCACAGGAACTTGAACGAGAACGACAGGGTGGCCAGGCTGAAGAAGCCGATCACCGCCAGCGACAGGCCCGCATCGCGCAGCCACAGCGACAGGGTGTCGAAGATCAGCATGTAGGGCAGGCCCGACGCGAAGCCGAGGCCCAGCATCACCAGGCTGCGCCGCTCGCCGAAGAAGGCGAGGGTCTGGAGAAGGGTCTTCTTCTCCTGCGGAGCGGCGTCGGTCATCTGGCGGTCCCCCTTGCGGGGATGTCGCCCCGCCTTTAGCCGGCGACCTTGGCTCGCGTCGCGGTTTTCGTCCAGCCGCTGGAGACGCCGCCGGTCGTCCAGCGCTTGAGGGCGTCGCGCAGGGCTTCTTGGGTCAGGGGCTTCACCAGGAAGTCGTCCATGCCGGCGGCCAGGCAGGCGCGCTTGTCCTCGTCGAAGGCGTCGGCGGTCAGGGCGGCGATCGGCGAGGCCACGCCCTTGGCCCGCAAGGCCTTGGCGGCCGCGACGCCCGACAGGCCCGGCATCCGCAGGTCCATCAGGATCAGGTCGTAGGCCCCGGCCGAAGCGGCGGCCACGGCCTGCTCGCCGTCGGCGACGCGATCGACCTTGCAGCCTTCGCGCTCCAGCAGGGTGCGGGCCAGCAGGGCGTTGATCGGATTGTCCTCGGCCAGCAGCACGCGCACGCCCTGGGCCACGGCCCCGGCGATGCGGTCGTCGTGGGCGGGCTCGTCGGCGGGCGCGGTTTCGGTGGTTCCGGCCTGCAGCACCTGGGCGACCAGCGAGGCGGCGCGCAGCGGCTTGATCAGATAGCCCGAGAAGCCCGCGGCCTTCAGGCGATCGATGCGGTCGCGCTGTTCGGGGGTCAGCAGCACCACGGCCTTGCGGCCGGCGGGGGGCTTCAGCGCTCCGCGCGGGCCGGCCAGGACGGCGTCGATCAGCAGTACGGCGTCGGCCGGCGCGCCCGACAGGGCCGAGGCGATGTCGACGGCGGCGAAGGCGCGGCCGCCGGCGGCTTCGATCTGGCGCACCGTGGCGGCGCGCACGATGGCGTTGGGCGAAGCAATGGCGACGGCGCGGCCCTCAAGGGGCGCGGCGCGGGTCGCCGGAGCGGCGATGTCGAACGGCGCTTCGAACCAGAACTCGGCGCCCTGGCCCAGTTCGCCGCCGACCCCGACCTCGCCGTTCATGGCCTTGGTCAGGGTGGAGACGATGGCCAACCCTAACCCTGCGCCGCCCAGCTGGGTGGCGTGGGTGATGTCGGTCTGGACGAAGGCCTCGAAGATCCGCTGGCGGGCCTCTGGCGCGACGCCGGGGCCGGTGTCGGCGACCGAGAAGCGGATGCGGCCGTTGGTCGTCGCGGTCGCCGTCAGCAGCACGCCGCCGGCCTCGGTGAACTTCACGGCGTTGCCGGCGAAGTTCAGCAGGATCTGGCGCAGACGGCCTTCGTCGGCCTGGATGGTCGGCAGGGGATGCGGCACGGCCCAGGCGATCTCGACGCCCTTCTCGTGGGCGCGCGGGCTCATCAGTTCGGCGACCTGGCGCAGCAGGCCCTCGATATCGACCGGCGCTAGGGAAAGCTCGATCGAAGCCGCGCCCAGGCGGGCGAAGTGCAGCACGTCATTGACCAGCGACAGCAGGTGGTCGCCGCTCTCGCGCAGGGCGGTGACATAGGACCGCTGCTCGGCCGTCAGCTTGGTGTTTTCCAACAGGCGCGCCATGCCCAGCACGCCGTTCAGCGGGGTGCGGAACTCGTGGCTCAGGGTGGCCAACTGCTCGGGCGTGACGCCGGGTTTCTGTTCGCTCATGGAGATCAAGGTTACCCGGCGCGGCTTAACGGGCGGTCAAACGCGCGCGACTTCCTCGCCCGGCGTGTTGGTCCGGCGATAGGCCAGGGCTTCGGCCACATGCACCCGTCGGACCGCGTCGGCGCCTTCCAGGTCGGCGATGGTGCGGGCCAGGCGCAGGGTTCGGGTCCAGCCTCGGGCGCTGATCCGGCCGGCTTCCGAGGCCTGGGCCAGCAGGGCGCGGCCGGAGGCGTCAAGGCCGGTGATCTTCTCCAGGAAGGCGCCCTCGGCCCGGCTGTTCAGGCCGTCGAGGACTTCCAGTTCGTCGGCGCGGTCCTGTTGCAGCGCCCTGGCCCGGGCCACCCGCGTGGCGGCTTCGGCCGAGCCCTCGGTGGGCGGCGGCAGGGAGAGGTCGGCGGCGGTGACGGCGGGCATGTCGACGGCGAGATCGATGCGATCCAGCATCGGGCCAGACACCCGACCTTGGTAGTCCAGCTGGCACCTCGGCGCCTTGCCGCATGCCCCGCGTCCGGCGCCGCCGTGGCCGCAGCGGCATGCTCGTGTTGCCCTTTTGCTCGCCGCTCTTCCGGTGCGTCTTAAGGCCCGAAAGCCCGAGGTGCAGGCTCTGGACGGGGAAACCCTTGGAGCGCAACTCCGCCGTCGCCGGCATGAGCTTGGCCTTCGTCGTGTGGACGTGGCAGCGATGCTCGGGTGCGACGAGAAGAGCTTGATGTGGTGGGAGCGGGATGTGCGCGAGCCGTTGCCGAGGTTCTATCCGGCAATCATCGAATTCCTGGGGTGCGAGCCGTGGGCGGAGCCGACGACGCTACCGGAGCGCCTCCGGGCGGAACGCCTGCGACGCGGGCTCACGCTAGCAGAAGCGGCCGAATGCATCGGCGTGGACGAGGGAACGTATGGGCGATGGGAGAGCGGCGAATGGATGCCGACGCATCGGATGCGTCCAGCTATAGATAGCTTCCTGACAGGCTAGGGCAGAACGCTATGCAGAAACACTCTTCCCCTAAGGGGCGTGAGGTGGCGTTCGTCATCGTGCTGGTGACCGTCGTCGCAACGACGCTCGTTGCGGGGGCTGCCATCAAGAGCGGGTCGCTATTCAGCAGCGAGACAGCTGCTTGGGTGCAGGCCGTCGGCTCGATAGCTGCGCTATTCGGTGGGTTCCTAGTTCTCAATGCCCAGCGCCAGCACGAGCGCGGGGATGTCCTGGAAGCTGCCGCGCGGCTCTGTGTCTCGGGGATGAACCTGTTGGACGTTCACGCCCATGGTGCCGCCGCGCCTAAGGAGAAATCCGATGCTCCCGACCCGGCGGAGTTCTACGGCTTCGAGCACCTGCGCGTCGCGATGGAGGCTCTGCCGATAGAGAAGCTGCCGCCTGCCATCATCCCGGATTTTGCGGAGTTCCTGAACTTCGTTGCCCAGGCGGAGCAGCGGCTTGCCCATATCGAGGAACATTCGCGTACGGCGGGAAGGCTCGCGTCGGAGCGCGGCTTGGCCGCCTACGTCGACACACGTCCAGAGCGGCGAAAGCTAGAGCACCTTTGGCGGTTGTCGTTCGACTGCTTCGAGCGGCTGCGCGATCGTTTCGGGGCGCAGGGGATCGACGTTCCGAAGATGCGTATGGGGGCCTAAGCTGGCCTGCGAGCTACTCGCTGGAGCGAAGCAGCAGACTCTCATCCGCGCCCTAGACTTGGTCACGCCGTAGGCGCGCTAGACGCCCGTGTCCGCTGGTATCGCATCGGCCAGCTCCACGAACAGCTCCTTCGGGTCGCCGCCAAGCGCGCGGACGATGACGACGAACTCCACCAAGTCGATCCGGCGGATACCGCTCTCGAAGTACGAGACGAACTGCTGCGGGCGTCCCAGACGCCGGGCAAGCTCCACTTGGCTCACGCCCTTTTGGTGGCGGAGCGTGCGGACAGCCGCAACCACGGAAGCATAGGCGTCGGTGAAAGCCGACTTCGACATGCAAGCTGGAACTCGTGAGACCAGCCCTTCCGCTATACTGGAAATTGCGATACATGCTTTTTAAGTACATGAGTTTTCGGTATTTGGAGTTGGCAGAACCGGGGGCGGACATGAGATCGATAGAAACGTCGGCACGGGTGCGCGTTGGCGGGGGGCGACGTCCCTCCAGTTCGGCTGTCCTGTGTTTGATGCTGGCTCTAGTCGTAAGCGGGTGCGCTTCGACGGGGTCAGACGCACCAAGTGGGCTGCGTATGCCGGTATTCTCCTCGGCATCTCCCTCCACGCCGCAGACGCCCCCGTGGACGCCTTCCATCGACACCAAGGGCGTGAAGCAAGCAAAGTACCAACAGGACTACGCCGAGTGTCGGGCGTACGCCGAGGCCGATCCCGGAACCAACGGCAAGGCCGTGGGCAAGAAGAAGGCCATGAAATGGGGCTTGGGTGGCGTGGCTCTCGTAGGGGCTGCCACCGTCCTAACCGGCGGCCTGGCCGCGCCCGTCCTGCTCCCAAGCATGGCCGGGTCCGCTGCACTTACGGGCGGAGCCGCTGCCGCTACGGGCGGGATTTCCGGAAAGGCTGTAGCGGACACCAAGTACCGCAACATCGTGGGTAGCTGCCTCCAGGGGCGCGGCTACAAAGTGCTAAATTAGAGGGAGGGAGAAGATGAGAGACATGGTCCGAAAGAGCATTGGCCCTGGTGTCGCGGCGCTCGCGCTCGCGGCTTGCACCGCTGCACCCCAAGCCCCCACCAACGAGGCTGGCCGCGTGGTTGGTTTCAGTCAGACAAACGGGATAGCGTTCTATGTGGCGCGCACGGGTCCGGGCGGGGCTGTGTCGGTATGCACCTATGTGAACACCAGCGGGAGCGGCGTCGGACCGTACGAGCTTCGCGGCTGCGCCGATCTGCCAACTCCTGCGGCCTCTTTGTAAGCCGCTAGCCGACGATCCCTTTGCTCGTGCTTTAGATTGAGGGTGTCGGAAGGCGAGCGGTTAGCGCCACGCTATTGGCGTGGCGTCATTTTCCGCTCCAGGCCCTTACGGTCAATCGGTTTCCGCCGATCGTGCGGCGTAGCTAAGTCTCGGCAAGCCCCATCAACGGGCCGGTCGCGGGCATGCGATCGAGATTCCGAACTCATAATAGGGACTCAGCGTTGGTGCACCCGCTTTAGTGGTGTTTGCGGAGTGGATCTCGCGACCTAAGCTTAACGCTTAGGTTTGGGAGGGGCTGATTCTATGTCTGCGGACTCGGACGATAGCGGCATCGTGAACGTGCTGCACATCAGCGATCTTCATCTTACAAACCGCCGCGCCCACGACAAAGAACAGGACATCATTCTCAGTGCGCTCATAGAGGATATGGAGCGCCTAGTAATTGCGGGCCTGAAGCCGGACTTAATCATCTTTGGTGGCGATCTGGCAAATGATGCCGACGAGAGCGGCATATACTATACAGCTTTTGAGAAGCTGTTCGAACCCGTTCTTCAGAAAACGCGGTTGAGCGGCGAGAGGTTGATCATTAGTCCAGGAAATCACGACGCTCGCCGAACTGTAGTCAAGGCTAACGCCGCGCAGCACCGCGAATTTGCGGGTCGAACGTCTGTATCCGATATGAATGCGCTCTACCGAGAAGATCATTACCGGAGCATGCAGCGCGATAAATTTCAAACCTTTAAAGACATATATGAGTTATCCGAGAGTCCGGGTTTAGATTTCGGGCGAGGTTATTCGATTTGTGAACTCAGTGATCTTGGGTTGGTCGTTGCTAACATTAATACAGCCATTACGTCAGCGGCGGGGCTGCCCGATGTTGTGGGCGACGACTACGGAAAGCTAATCTACCCCGAATATGCAGCTATAGATCTCTGTAAAGAAATGGCCCGCTACGCGGGGTGCTTTAAAATTCTCGTCTCTCACCATCCGTTCGAATGGTTGAATGAGGAGAGCAAGCGTTCTATCGAAAATATGCTGGTCGAAACCTTCGATATCCATTTCGGAGGACATATTCACCTCGCATCACCCCAAGCTCTGAAGAGCTTGGGCGGCTCTACGGTTCGAGTGCAAACCGGTGCTCTCTATCAAGGGCGGAAAAAGTGGAACGGCTATAGCCTGGTTCGCTTGGATCCGACTGGAGGGTATCAGGAGATTATTCTGAAGAAATACTCTCCTGAAAATCGGAAATTTGTTGCGGCAGATCTGGGCGAGGGAGGGATTTTTTATCCAAATGAGGAGAGTCGTGTATTTTGGAAGTCGCGGCCATCTATTGACCGTGAAAAGCTGGCCGGCTGGGTGGGTGAACGACTCAAGCCTTTCTTTCTTGAAAAGCACGGTGAGACCCTCGTTGGAAAGGATATTTCCGACGTCTTCTATGAACATCCGATGCAGGCTCGCCTGAACGACTTTGAGGTCAGTTCTCAAGATGAGCGAGCGCACGACGACCCGACGATGGAAAACATACTTCGTGGGACGGAGAATTTTGTAATATTTGGCGATACAAATTTCGGAAAGACAACGCTCCTAAAGCGCCTTGCGCTTGAACTTATCAACTCGTCATCTCCCGAAAGTGTAGCTGTGCCCGCGCTCTTTGAGTTTAGGGACATAAGTTCGACCGGAGATGCTGTCTTCAAGGCGGTGAGGGCCAGCGTTGATGGTTTGCCCGAGATCATGAATCTCCGGCAGTTGCTCGGCTCTGGCCTGATCACCGTGATGATTGACGACGTCGATCCAGGCGACCTCTCTCGAATGGAGAGTTTGGCGCAGTTCATGAGGGATTTTCCGCGCTGCCGATACGTCTTTACTAGCAAGGTCACGCAAGCCGTCTCGCTGGGCCTAGTTGCTAATTTCGGGACCATCGTCGGATTTAGAGAGGTGGTTCTCCAGCCTCTCAGGAGCGTTGGCATTCGAAGGTTCACGGCACAATATTGTGGAGATCCGGATCAGGAGCGATGCGGTAAACTCTCAAAGCGCATTATTGATGTCCTGCATCAAAATTCGCTTCCGCCAACAGCGTTTACAATCTCGGTCCTTCTGGAAGTTTTTGGTGGCCTATCGGGCGATGCGCTCATAAATCAAGTCACGCTCATTGAGCGGTTCATTGAATACCTTCTTGCAAAAGACAAGATTGCCGAGGCATCGCGTTCAACATTTGACTATGATGACAAGGTTGATTGCCTCTCGTTCATCGCGATGCGCATGGCGAGGGCGGGAAATTACGATCTTACGTACGATGAACTACTACAGGCCATCGTTGACTATATTGAAAGTGTCGGATTTCCGCACAAAGCGACCGACGTGCTTGAGACTTTTTTGCGACAAAAGATCATTCGGAAAACGGACGTAGGCATTTATCGTTTTTACCTGCGCGCATTCCTGGAATTCTTCATTGCTTCTGGAATGAATAAAGATTCGACGTTCTATGATTACGTCATGGATCCTGAGAGATATTTGTCATTCACTAATGAAATCGAGTTCTATTGCGGATTGAATCGGCGGGATCCGGAAATACTGGAGACCATCGCCACGAGGCATCGCGCAATTTCCGCGAAATTCAAGTCGGAACTGGACTTTAAAGTCGAGCTCGCGGCATTCGACAGCCTTCAACTTCCGGGGCCGGCCGCTGATACTGCCGCTCAGGCGCTCGAAGATGTGCGAGAGGCGCTAGCCACGCCCGCACTGACCCAAGAGGAGAAGGACGAGGCGATCGATGAGCAGCTGTTTGTGAACAGCACATCTCAGGACGCGTTCCGGCCGAAGGTGGATGGGCTGGGGACGGAGTTGCATCTGAGTATAATTCTGTACTCCACGACGCTTCGCAATCTCGGTCATTTGGGTAAGGAAAAGAAAGAGCAGCATTTCGCGGAAATACTTGACGGTTGGATTGAGTATCTTGCGCATTCGTACACCATTATACAGAATATTGTTAAGCATCGACGGATACGTCTGGATGGCGTCGAGTACCGTGTATTCTCTAAGGCCGTGGTTTCCGATGAACGCTTGGCCAGGATGCTTATGCTCCACATGCCAACGGGAATGGCGGCACTCATTCGAAGCTATTTGGGTAGTGAGAAAATGGTGCGCCAAGTTGAGTTCGATGCTGGCGGTAACTTGGCCACTATCCAGAAGGTCATGCGGAGTTTCTTGCTGGCTGATCTAGAAGCAGAGGGCTGGATGGCCACGGTCAACAGGCTTCGCCCCCTTCTCATGAGCAAGCGTTATTTGGGCAGCGTTGTTCTCTGGAAGATGAATGCGATACTGAAGATGAAGGAAATGAAAAAGGCCGAAGCGGAACGGTTGATCGAAGTTATCGCGAGGCTTTATTCTGAGCAACTTTCAGGCGACCCGGAGGAGCAAGGAAAAAACTACACGCGTGAACTGCAAAAACTTCAGAAAATGCTTTCTGTGCGTGAGATTCGCAATAAAGCGGAGGAGCGCGAGACTGCGAGATTTACGCTCGCAAGCGCCGCCCGGAACGTCACTTCTACGTCGGTGTAGGCGATGGAGCGCTGACGAGCGGGTATCGTAGGCACCCTCTCTAAGAAGTTGGTGACGTCCGTCTTAGGCTGTCCATCGGCGAGGTGCTGGTCGTTCAGTCTTCTTAGGCCATGGCTCGCTACGCCGACGGATTGACATCGTGCGTTCGAGCGCTGAACGGCCGGCTCGGCGTCCCGTCGATCATGAGCTTCAGGTAGAAGTGTCGATGGGGAAGCGTGAGTAGATCTTCCGCACTGAACACGGGTTGGAACTCGCGCGCGAGAAAGCCGGCGTCCTCTGGCCCGACGCGGAAGGCGACAAGCGTTCCGACGTTTCCGAGGACCGCCTTGCGCACCTCCGCCGACACCGTGTCGAGGTGCTGCGAGGCGAGCACCAGGCCCACGCCGTACTTGCGGAGCTCGGCGAGCATCGACGCGAACGAGAGCGTCGTGAAGGTGTGGAACTCGTCCACGTAGATGAAGAATGGGCGGCGGTCGGCTGGTGGCTGATCCGCGCGGGTGAGGGTCGCAAGGCCCAGCGTCGAGACGAGGATGCTCCCGAGGAAGGTGGCCGCGTCTTCGCCGATCTCGCCTTTAGAGAGGTTCACCACCAGGTTCTTCCCCTCGTCCATAAGGCCGCGAAGCCGGAGATCTCGTTCGGGCGATACGAGGATGCGCTGAAGCAGGGGATCGGCCAGGAGCGCGCCCAGCTTGTTCGCGATCGGGCCGGTGAGCTCCAGCCGCTGGCGATCCGTGTAGTGGTCGAATTCGTCGCGCCAAAAAGCTCGCACCACGTCATTGCGTAGCTCGGCAACTACGCGGCTCCTAAACCCATCGTCGCGGTACAGGCGCAGGATGTCCGGAAGCGTCGAGCCCTCGCGCTCCAGGAGCGCGTATAGGCTGTAGCGGAGTATGTGCTCCATGCGCACGCCCCAGGCGGCTGGCCAGAGCTTGCGGAAGGTCTCTAGGAGGCCCGAAGCCGCGAGCGGGATCTTGTCGTCTCGCACTCGGCGGAGCGGATTGTACCCGTGGGGCTGGGCCGGGTTCGTGGCGTCGAGGTAGACGATGTGGGCGCGCTCCTCGGAACTGGCGTTCGCAACGAGCCGCTCTGCGAGATCGCCATGGGGGTCGATGAGCGCAAAGCCACGGCCGGCGAAAAGGTCTCCGCGCGCGAGGAGCTCGATGAGGGAGCTTTTACCTGTGCCGGTCTTTCCAAGCACCAGCATGTGCGAAAGGCGGTCCGCCTGGCGGATGCCGAAGCGCTGGCGGTGGCGATGGTCGGTCGTCTCTCCGAAATAGGAGATGGCGCGTAGCTCGTTCCTCATCCCGCCAGCTTCGCGCGCTTTGTACCCGAAGAAACGGCGTCAAAGGGCGACTGGCGCTGGCATGCATGAGCGCGAGCATCAATGAAGATTGAGCATGCTCGAACACGAGATACGAACCGTCAGACGCGACGGTGATCCTCTCAGTGAGGGGAGTATCCGTGGCCAGAGAACTGACCGTCGAACGCTATGTGCCCGTGGCGCAGTACCTGCGGATGTCCACCGAACACCAGCGCTACTCGATAGAGAACCAGCGGGTGGCCATTGCCGCATACGCCGCCCTGCGGGGCTATCAGGTGGTCGAGACCTTCATCGATCCCGGCAAGAGTGGCCTCACGCTAAACCGACGAGCCGGGCTGAAGCGTCTCCTCGGCGAGGTGCTTGAGGGCACGCCTCGCTTTCGTGAGATTCTGGTCCTGGATGTCAGCCGGTGGGGGCGCTTCCAAGACGTGGATCAGTCCGCGCACTACGAGTTCATCTGCCGGCAGGCTGGCATCCCCGTGCGCTACTGCTCGGAGCCCTTCGAGAACGACGGCTCGCCGATGTCCTCGATCATGAAGCACATGAAGCGAGTCATGGCGGCCGAGTACTCCCGCGAACTGTCGGCGAAGGTCTCTCGCGCTCAGCGTCTCCAAGCGTCCCTCGGGTTCAAGCAGGGTGGGCTTGCGCCTCTCGGTCTGCGGCGCATGCTGGTCGACGAGCAAGGAAATCGCCGCCGCATCCTTCGGTCCGGCCAGCACAAGGCCGTCAACACCGACCGGACGATTGTCGTACCGGGGCCACCCTCGGAGATCGCTCTCGTTAAGCGCATCTTCGAGTTGTACGTAGACGAGCGCCTGTCGTTCCAGGCCATCGCCCGTCGCCTAAACGCCAGCGGCCGGCGTCGGGCGGGGAAACCGTTCAAGCCGCTCGCTATCCAGTCCATCCTCAGCAATCAGCTCTACATCGGGCGATACGTTTTCGGTCGCACGGCGTCGAACCTGGGAAGTGTTATGAAGCTTCCCGAGGACCGCTGGATCGTTTCGACGGTCATGGACCCCCTCATTCCCGAAGAGCTGTTCTGGCGCGCACAGGCGCACATTGAGCACACGAAGAAGAGCCATGTGTCGACCGAGATGCTGTTGGCGGATCTCGCGCGCCTCTACGCGCTGCACGGCAGGCTCTCGACCGGTATTCTCGACGGGGATCCGACGAGCGCTTCTGCCCACACCTATATCCGCCGGTTCAAGACGCTGCGCGCAGCGTTCCGACTGGTGGGGTATGACGACTACCAGCCCTACGCCCGGCAGAAGCAGTCGTGCGACCGACCCTTAGACGAGCTTTCTCGGGATCTGCGAGCTGTGTGGGAGAAGCACGGTGCGATCACCGCGCGCCTCATCAACGCCGAGGCTCCATTCAAGGCGCGATATTATCGCTGGCGGTTCGGCTCGCTCACACAGGCGTACGAGGCAAGCGGCCTGCCGACTGGCGCTGCCGTCCGAAGAAGGTCCGGCATCCGCGCGAAGGACGTGCTCGGAGCGATCGCCCGTCCCGTGCCTTCGCCGCGCGCGTCCGATGCGGCGATGATTGCGCACTTGAAGGAGCTGTACATCGAGCACGGCTTCGTGACGGCCGAGATGCTCAACGACCGGACGAGCCCCTTCAAAGCGTCCCGCTATCGCGAGCGCTTCGACACGCTGGCGAACGCTTATGCGCTAGCAGGGCTAGCGTCGTCGCAATCCGCGATCATGAAGGCTGCGTACCAGCGTGTGCGTGAGCGCGCAGAGACTGCGTTTCCCTAGTCGCGTGCCCATAGCCTCCTTCTGAGGTGAAGGTGCTCGCAACCGCTTGAACCGCCAGTCCTTCTAGCGGTGGGTCTCCATGACGCCGGCCGGTGCTACACGCACTATGGAGCCATGACGGACAGCAAAAACCGCAGGCCTGGCGACGTGCTTCTCGAACAGTACTTCCCGAACGCTGATGAGGCGACACGCGAAATTGTGCGTGAACGTTTCAGTCGGCTCGCCAACATCATCTATCGCATTTTCGTACGTTTGGCGCGGGAGCAGGATTCGGAGGAAGAGCCAGGGCGCCCTATACTCGCTGAGTAAATTCTCCAGTTATGAGAACGTACCTCGCTTACATTCGTGTCTCGACGGCTCGCCAAGGCTCCGGTGTTTCTCTGCAAGAACAGCAGGCGGCTATAGAGGCATACGCAGCGCGCCAAAACTTCAATATTGGCGCGTGGTACACCGAGCTGGAGACAGCGGCGAAACAGGGCCGTCGTGAGTTTAATCGGATGCTCGCCGACGTTCGGCGAGGGCGCGCCGAAGGCGTCATCATTCACAAAATCGACCGCAGTGCTCGCAACCTAAAAGACTGGGCTCAACTCGGCGACCTGATCGACGCGGGTGTGGAAATTCACTTTGCGCATGAGAGCCTAGACTTGAAATCGCGGGGCGGCCGGCTCGCGGCAGACATTCAGGCCGTGGTGGCTGCGGATTTCATTCGAAACCTGCGAGAGGAAACTCGGAAGGGTTTCTACGGGCGGCTCAAGCAGGGGCTCTATCCTCTCGCTGCGCCTAGAGGATATCTCGATCAAGGTGGAGGTAAGGCGAAGACGATTGATCCCGTCGAGGGGCCGCTCGTCCGGAAAGCGTTCGATCTCTACGAGAGCGGACAATTTGGTCTTCTGGGTCTGATTGAAGTCATGCACGAACGGGGCTTGCGTACGAGGCGCGGGAAGCCCCTATCCCGTAAGGGCATGGCGGGGATACTGCACAACTCGTTCTATGCAGGCGTTATTCGCGTTCATAGCACGGGCGAAACCTTTCCAGGTGTCCACGAGCCACTTGTCACGATGCGCCAATTTGAACGTGTGCAAGCCACTCTTGCAGGCCGCGTCTACGCCCGTCCGCTTCGTCATGAGTTCGCGCTGCGCCGCCTAGCGCGCTGCCGCTGCGGCCGAACCCTCACGGGGGAGCGTCAGAAGGGGCGAGATTACTATCGGTGCCGTGAGCCGGAATGTCGCGGGACATGCTTCTCCGAGGCGCGGCTTCTCGATGTGGTGCGTCTCCAGTTGATGCGACTCCAGATCGAAGACGAAGCAGAGGTGGAGGACATGAAGTCCCTCATAGAGGCGCAAGCCGCTAGCGAGCGAGACGAGCAATCCGTTCGCCGCAATCGCTTGAACCGAGATCTTGGAGCCGTCGCTGATCGCCTTACGCGCCTCACCGATGCTCTATTGGACGGATCAATCGACAAGACGGCTTTTGATGAGCGTCGCGCCATTCTGCTCAATGATCAGCGGCGGATAAAGGATGATATTGAGGGACGGGTGGAGCTGTTCTGGGAGAGATTGAGGGAGCAGTGCGAACTCGGAATAACGGCCTTGCGGGCCTTTAATTTGGGTACTCCGGCAGAGCAGGCGGAGATAGTAAAAGAGGTGAGTGCGAACTTTGTCGCGTCACCAAACGGGGCAGTATTTTCGCTAGATTTTCCTTATTCCGTGGTCGCGGATTGGAATGAAAATCGTCGATGTGACCCTCGTCATCCCAAGGTGCGAACTGTAGATGGCCTAATCCGAGATCTTGCCGCTCATGCTGGCGATCTCCCTGACGTCCCTATTGTCCCTGAAGTCTCGGACGGCTAGTCGCGCTTGCAGATTGACGCCTAAGGCGACCATCGCCGGCCCGCTACGCTGGAGGCGTGAACCGCTCCAGCAACGCCACGCCGACAATCTCCTATCTCTCGCCTGAGGGATTGATCGTCGAGCTCACCTACAACCCCGATGCCGGCCAGACCGCGTTCGCGGTCCGAAAGCCCGACGGCTCAACGTCGATCGAGGCGGACTACACGCTTCCAAGCGGGGAGCGCCTGGTACCGTACTCCGCCGCCAACAACCTGCTCACCTCGGGCTGCGTGAAGCTGCCCTCGGACATTGGGGAGGTGGGGGACGTTGGGGACTTAGTGGGGGAGCTCGCGGCGTTCCTCCGGCGCTACGTCGCGCTCTCGCCGGCCTTCGAGGATATCGCTCCGTACTACGTGCTTCTCAGTTGGGTGTTCGACGCCTTCAACGAGCTGCCGTACCTCCGCTTCCGGGGCGACTACGGCACTGGAAAGACCCGCGCGCTCTTGGCGGTGGGGTCGCTCTGCTACAAGCCCTTCTTCGCGTCGGGTGCGTCCACAGTCTCGCCGATTTTCCATATCCTCGACGCGTTTGGCGGCACGCTCATCCTAGACGAGGCCGATTTCCGCTTTTCTGACGCCACGGCCGAACTGACGAAGATCCTCAACAACGGGAACGCGCGCGGCATGCCCGTGCTGCGCACCATGTCGAACCGCAACCGGGAGCTCACGCCCCAGGCCTTCAAGGTCTACGGGCCAAAGCTCATCGCCATGCGTGAAAGTTTCTCGGATCGTGCGCTAGAGAGCCGCTTCCTCACCGAAGAGACTGGCCGATCCCTGCCGGCGGACATTCCGATCCACACGCCCGACAGCTTGGCGCTCGAAGCAACGGCGCTCCGCAACAAACTCTTGGCCTGGCGCTTCGCCAATCGGTTTTCGGTTGGGACGGACGCCAGCCGGATCGTGGAGGGCGTGGAGCCAAGGGTGAACCAGACCGCGCTCGCGCTGCTGTCTCTCGTTGATGACGCAGAGGTTCGGGCTCGTATCGAGCGCGTGCTCGTGGGTGTGGACGCGGATCGGCGTGAGGAGCGCTCCACCTCGCTTGAGGCGTTCATGGTGGCCGCCATCAACGACGCGTTCGAGGCCGAAGGCGGGCGGCGTGCGCCGGTCTCGGTGATCGCTGAGGGGTTCAATGTCCGCGCCGCCGAGGCGCTCGGCGCGCCGATGTCCAATCGCTGGGTAGGTAGCTTCCTGCGTTCGAGACTGAGGCTAAGGACGCTGAAGACGCAGGGGGTCTATGTTGTATCGGTAGAGGATCGCGAACGTGTCAATATTCTTCTGGAGCGCTATCCTTCTATATTTGGAATTAGAAATTGATAATGATAATTATGATTTTAGATCAAAATCTCAACCTTATTTCTCCTGGCGTGGGTATGTTTTGCTTTTTGCATAAAGAATTAATTGGCTTACCCCTGTCTGGTCCATCGTATATTTCATACTGTCGAAAATGTTGAGTGCTGTATGCTTCGGAAAAGTCTAAACAGCCAATATAAATCCATGAAAGTCCGTGAAGGGTTCTATATTTGTATGTTATCTTGAATGATCGATAATCTGTCTCGAAGAGGCCGTCATCCTCTTCGCCGTCTTTAGGCTTAATTGGTTTCCGTGCGGATAAGTTGCAAGGCATGGTGTGTTTTTCTCCTGGCTTCAAAGCAATGCCGGTAGCTTTGATGCAACTTGTTTTTGAATCTCTAACAAAATATGTTCTAGAATGGGGGTATATACCTGAACCAATTTCGTATATCTCGTATTTCGATGATGCGTTGTCGATAATTTCATTAAATTCAAAATTCTCTATAATCGATGTTCTGTCGCCAATATTCGAAATTACAGCTTCTATTGATCGAATTTTATTTACCTCGGGCTGTATAAATTCCACTCGTACGGCGGGGCGATCTCCCGCGATGATTTGTGACTTTTGGATGCCTATCTGTTCCTGTGCCGAGCGTGCGGAAGTCGCAAGCGCATCTGACTGGCTGCGAAGCTGATCGGATTGGATTTTCATCTCCGCGATCTGACCGGAGAGGCTATCTGCCTGCCGTTGTGCCGCCGTTGATAGGCGCGACATCTGAGTGAGTGCCTCGGCTACCTTGCGGTCAGACTCAGCTTGGCCGCTCTTGGCGTCGATGTAGGTGAACAGAGCAATGGCGACGCCCGCGATGCCGCAGAACACCCCGGCGAATGCGTTGAGCAGTGCCAGCCGGTCGTAGTGGTCCCGTGTCGGCGGTGGTGATGCGGCCGGGACCTCGGACTCGCGCTCATGGTGCGGTTTGAAGGCCACTGGAGCCCCCAGCCATTGTTGAGGAGCAAACTTCACCATGTGGGTGAAGGGGAGCCAAGAGCCTTCTTGGCGGCTTCAAAACCGCTTTATGAAAAATCCAGCTTTCCTTGATGGGCTGGGCGGTACGCTGGGGATAGCGCGAGCTAGTGCCACGAGCAGATTGCCGCCTCCGCTGGAGCGCCGATGAGCGCGACTATGAGGCAGCCGCTCAACGGCGGCTCTATCCGTAATCTTGTTCTTTCTTATGCCTATCCGTCAGTACCTGGTCACCAACCGGAAGTTCTGGTCGCTTAGCCAGGGCGAGCTTGCCAAGCTTGTTGGCATGTCCCGCCAGGCAATCTCGCACTACGAATGCCAAACGATGTTCCCGAGTTTTGAGAGCGCCCTGCGCCTCGAGATCGTGTTTGGGATGCGCCCGGCGCATCTGTTTCCCGCGCTCTACGAGAAGGCCGAAGAGGCCGTCATGCGCGAAGCGGTCACTCTTCGAGATCGTCTCGATGGAAGAGTGGACGACATTGCGCTTAAGAAGCGCGGCTTGCTCGACCTTGTGATGCAGCGGGCGACACAGCCGTCCGAAGCATGAAGGGCCGCCATCATTGGCCGCTCACCCTCGGCTTTCATCCCACATCGCGTGGCTTCGGCTGGGTAGCGTTTGAGGGGCTATTTGCGCCCTACGACTGGGGAGCCGTACGGGCGAAGCGCGACAAGAACAGCGTCTGTCTGCGGGCGCTCGAAAAACTCCTCAAGCGGCTTCAGCCGGAGACGCTCGTTATCGAAGCCTATGGGCGGCGCACGTCGCTCCGTAGCGAGCGGATTGGACGGCTGTGCAAAGCGGCGGGCGCACTAGCAAAGGATCGGGGTGTCGACGTCGCGGTCTTCTCGCGCGCCGACATTCAGGCCTGTTTCGCCGATGTCGGCGCGAAGACGCGCCAGGAGATCGCCAACGCGGTAGCGCGGCACATTGATGCCTTAAGGCATCGCCTGCCGCGCCGCCGCCGGCCCTGGGAGCCGGAGGACCCGCGCATGGCGCTCTTCTCCGCCGCTGCGCTGGTCCTCACGCATTGTCGGTATTCGGCGCTCACGTTCCTCAACGACATGCGCGATCGAAGCGCCTAGGGCGAGCTAGGCCTTGCCCTTCTTGGCTACCGACTTGCTCTTTCGCCCACCGAGGCCAAGGCCCAGCGCCTTGGCCATCGCGCTGCGGGCCTCGCTGTAAGAGGTGGCGGTAGTGGGGTAGTCATGGGGCAGGCCGAACGAGGCTTTGTACTCTTCGACCGTCAAGCCGTGCGTCGTGAGGTGACGCTTGAGCGTCTTGTAGGGGCGACCGTCGATAAAGCTGATCAGCGCATCCGGGGTGATGCTTTTGCGGATCTGCGCGGCGGTCGCTTTCGCATTGGGGGCCACTGCTGGCGTTTCAGGCTCTCCCACGCCGGAAAGCGCGCCGTGAACGCTCTGGATCAGGCGGGGAAGATCGGCAACGGCGACCGAGTTGTTGCCGACGTACGCGGCGACGATGCCGGCCGCCAAGGTGATCGTGGCGTTCTTGTCTTCCACGGGTGTCTCCAACCTAGACTCGCTCTCGGCAGAAGCTTCGCACCCTTTAGAGAGGTGGGAAACTCTCACGAGGCTCAAGAGGATCGTCGCGCACTGGGCATCGAAAACGCAGGGTCCATAGCCCTGCCTGCACACCAAGCTACGGACACTGTTAGCTGCCGCTCGTCCCTAGCCGTAGAGCGGAAATCGATGTCTCCGATTGCCGCTGCGCTCCAGCTATTCGGTCATCGCGGCGGTCTCTTCTAGCGAGTGTGGTGCGGGCCTCTTCAGGCCGCGTGCACGCTTCTCCGCGCGCGCTCAACAACCTCACCGTTGTCGACTTCGAGGATGCGCTCTGCGCGCTCGATAAGCGCCGGCCGATGCGCGACTACGATCCGAGTGATGTCCAGCGCGCCAATGACGTCAGCCACTGCGGCTTCGGTGGCGAGGTCGAGATTGGCTGTCCCTTCGTCGAGAATCAAAACCTTCGGGTTTCTATAGAGCGCCCGAGCGATTAGCAGCCGCTGCCGCTGCCCCCCGGACAGGGCCGAGCCCATATCCCCGATCGCGGAAAGATATCCCATTGGCATTCGAGCGATATCGTCAGCGATCTGCGCCTTGTGGGCAGCCTCTTTGACGCGGGTCATATCGAGGCTCGGATCGAAGAAGGCGATGTTCTCGGCGATCGTTCCCGAAAACAATTGGTCGTCCTGTGCCACCACGCCAACCTGCGCGCGCCATTGCTTCCAGATTTGCGGATTCGCCGGAACCCCGTCCAAACGGATCTCGCCTTCGGTGGGCGCATAGAGGCCGAGCAACAGCTTCATGAGCGTTGTCTTGCCCGAGCCTGAAGGGCCGATGATCGCAACGAAATCTCGCGGCTCCAGTCGTAGCGACACATCCCGCAATACGAACCGGTCGGTTTCGCCATAGCGGTGAGAAACGCCCGCAAGCGTGATGCCGCCCTCGACCGAAATCTCCTGGAACGTGCTCGCCTCCCCTTCGGAAGGCGTTTCGACGATGTCGCTGAGGCGATTAAGATGGACGTCGAGAAGCCGGAACTGCATGAACTGCGTGATCAGCGCACCGGCGCGATCGGTGAAGGTCTGGCGAAACGACAGGAACGCCAGCAGCATCCCGATCGAAAAACCCTGCGCTTCGATTACCAGCTTGGCACCGAAGAAGATGATGGCGGACAACTGAAGCGCGTTTACGCCGGCCTGCAGCGCAGCCATGCTCGCGCGGATGTTGGCCAGCGAAATCGAGCTGTTGATCACACGGGCGTAGACATTGCGCCACAGGCCTTCCCGGTCTGCTTCACTCCCCATCAGCTTGATGACGCTCACGCCCCGAACCGTTTCCATTAGGCAGGACTGCTCGGCAGCGGCAGAACTTAAGTACTCTTGCGTCCGGTCACGATTGCCGCCGTAGAAAGCGGTCGAGATCGCCAGATTTAGCGCAACGCCACCAACGACCAGCGATGCGAGTAAAGGTGAATAGACCAGCATGGTGATTGCCGCGACGATAACCATGACGCCGTCCAGGATTGCCGAAATCATTCCTTGGGTCAGCACGTCCTGCATCGCGTAGGTGGACCGCACCCGCGACATTAGGTCACCGACGTTGCGCTTCTCGAAGTAGGACAGCGGCAACCTCAGCAGATGATGCACTATGTTTCCCGAGACCTGGAAAACCAGAAGATTGCTCAGCCGTGCGAGGATCAGCGCGCGGGTCAGTTCCAAAGCTGGCTGTAGCAGAGCGATCAGTCCGAAACCGACGCAGATGACGAGCGCGGTGTGCAGGTCGGCTCGCCCCACGCCTTCATCGACGATCATCTGAATCTGGAATGGCGCCACAAAGGCCGCGATCTGGAGTGCGGCCGAGAGCGCCAACACCTGCAATGCATTGGGCCAAAAGCCTTTGAGGTTGCTCCAGAGATCGGAAATCCGCAGCCGATGGCTGTCCTGGGCCGCGCTGAAGGTTTCTGTAGGCGTTAGTTCGAGCACCACGCCGGTGAAGTGGCCCGACAACTCCTCCCATCGGACGGAACGCATCCCGCGCGCCGGATCGTGGATGATGACTCCCGCGCGACCGACGCGGGTGAGGACGACGTAGTGGCTGAAATCCCAATGCAGGATGGCAGGAAGAACCAAAGCTGAAAGATCGTCGAGATCGATGCTCAGCGCCCGTGACGCCAAGTTCAACCGTCCGGCGATTCCAGCCAACCCCTTCAAGGTGGCACCCGACGCCGAGATCGAGAACTGCTGACGTAGGCGGCCAATGTCGGCCTCTCCCCCGTAGTACCCCGACACCATGGCAAGGCAGGCCAAGCCACATTCGGCCATCTCCGCTGAGAGGATAAGGGGAACGCCCTTGGCACGCAGGTCAAACAGGGGGTGAGGCATCAGCTTCTCACGGCGTATAGCGGATCGAGCAGCCAGCGGATCAAGGAGCGGCGCTCGAAGACGATGTCGCCGCTGGTCAGCATTCCCGGCTGTAAGGGTATCGTCGCGCCATAGGCGACCAGGGACTGTCGCGGCAGGGAAACCCGGACCCTGAAGGTCGGCTCTTTGATTTCTGTCAGGGGCGCGGAGAGCTCCGCTGGCGCGAGCAATGTGTAGGACACTGATCGCACAACGCCACGCGCGATACCGTACTTCTGGAAGGGAAATGCTTGGTATTTCAACCGGACCGGCTGACCAGGTCGAACAAAGCCGATCGCGCGCGCCGGCACGTAGAGCTCAGCTTCCAGCGGGCTATCCGCTGGCGCGATCACCGCCACTGTTGCACCTGCGCCGACCGTCTGGCCAACGGTCAACGGGCTGGCCAGCAGTCGGCCCGGTAGCGGTGCCCGTAGAACCTCGGTGTTTTCGATGTCGAAGGCCGCACGCTTCTGAGTCAGCTGTGCTGATGCCGCCTCGGCAGCCGCCTGGGCATTGGCGCGTTCGAGCGGCGCGCGCGCCAAATCTCCGTCCACGTCCGAGATTTGCTGGCTTAGCGCCACCATCGAAGCCCGCGCCGCCGAGGCCTCCTGCGCCGCCGAAATCCAGGATGACTTCATCTGATCCAAGGTCGAGCGGCTGACGTAGCCTTGGTTCGCCAACGGCGTATTGCGATCGAATCTGGCGTGTTCGACCTCAACGCGCTCCGCTAAGAGGCCGGCTTGCGAGCGAGCTTCGGCGAGCTGAGCAACAAGAGCGCGCCGGCGCTGCTGGAGATCGCCTCTCTTGGCATCGAGTTCCGCCAGGGTCGCGGCGGCCTGACGCGCCGCTGCCGAGGCTTCAACATCAATCTGGCGAGCCTGCACCTGTCGTGCATCGAGCGCTGACGATGCCGTTTCGCTTCCCAGCGCGGCGAGGACTTGGCCTGGCTTCAGGCTTGCTCCCTCAGTCACTGGCAACGCCGCGACGACCCCCGCTCGCTGAGTCTGCACGCGCACCACGCCACGGCGCGTGACAAGCCAGCCCGTCGCCGACTCCTTGCGCGCGTACGAGGCCGAACAGGCCGTCGCCACGATCGCCACCATAATCGCTAGCAAGGCAATGCTGGCGATCTTGAGGGGTTTACGGGAATCCAGAATGACCTCGCCAGCGAGACGTCGCTCGGCGAAGCGGCGGGCCTGAGGCCTGAAGATATCGTCGTCTGGGCTCAAGTCAGGCTCGGAGCCTGGAGCGCCGCGCGGTCAGCGGCATGGGCGATCAAACCCCTTCAGGTACTGTGCCAGGGGCGGCAAGCCGTAGGCACGTCGCGCGTCGTCAACATGTGCAGCATCAAGCAGCGGCGCAGGAACGGTCTTGCCGTTCAAGCACCGAAGTTGGGTTCCGAACCTCTGTGGATGGCCGCTGCTTATGGCGACCCGATCGGCCAGATAGGCGTAGTGCTCCGGCTTGGCCTGTCCTTCGGCAACGGCAGCTTCGAGCCGTTGAAGCGCGAGGCTTTGGAGCGGAAGATCGTGGTCGACATGCTGCGCGATAAGCCAGGCGTTCTCGCTTGCCTCCGCGCTATAGGTTTTTATCCCCGGCCACCGAACCGTGCGTAATATTCGCCGCAGTGCCCTGGCTTCCTTCCATTCAAAGTCACAGGCCCGCGCTTCCAGCACAGCGGCGAACAACTTGGTGGTCGCCTCATCAGGATTTGACCAATTTAGCAGGGCCTCGCCCATCCAAATCTGGTCAGCTGCGGCCAATCCGGCCAATTGCTGCTCTACCGGAGTGTGCGCAGTGGAGCGCGCGTCCAAGTCAGCCGATCGCGCCTTCGCTTCGAGATCCCGCATCTCGTCAACGACTGCCCTCCGCGCTCGACCATAGTCCTCCGCGCTCATCGTCGACGGAACGTTGGTCCAGGCCCGCACGTAGCGCGCCTGCCGGTTCGAGCCACAGGTCTCCCATGGGCCCCGCGCCCGGCCCCGAGCCCCCGGAACGGTTTCCGACCAGGTCCTGAGCGGATCAAGCAGGTTTGACTGCTGCCGTAACGGTCCAAAATCGTAACTCGCCGCGTCGATGCGGCCGGCCTTGATGCCGGCCACATCGCTTGCGAGCGGGGTGAGCGCGAAGACCGCGCTTGCTATTGACGCTAGGATAACTGAACGCGACATCGACCTGAACTAGCCGACCCCATGCTGAATGTGGAGATCGCGGAACTTCCGCTGAAGCATGTCCGCCTTGTATCGTTCGCCGATCGCATGGCGGGTTTCGATATCGTCAAGCAGGACGGGCCGATCTGGTCGCTTCCAAAGAAATTCGGGGTCGCCGCTTATCAGGAAATCCGCGACCAATTGCGTGACGTGAATCTTCGGATTGTTGGCCTCGATCCAGAGGAATTGCCCCTGCTCGTTGACTTCCAGGAAGACATGCTCGCCTTCGGGTGTGACGATGAAATCGAAGCTACCGAACACGATGCCCATGGCGCGGGCCAGAGCGAGGATCTTCTCCTCGATTTCGCCCGGCAGCTGATATTCCTCCAGAGGCAGAACCATCTGCCCAGGGCGGAAATCTAGGACCGTGGCGTCGTGGCTTTGCGAGTCGATCTTCACGGGCAGCAGCGTGCCGCCGCATAGGATTATGCGCAGTTCAAAGGCCTTGGGGACCAGGACTTGATATATTCCTGGGGCAGATTCCACCGCGTCCCTGTCCAATTCCTTCCCATTGATCTTGGTGGTGAAATTGGACACCCACGTCGTATCGTTGAGCGTCTCTCCCGCGATTTTCCACGTCCGGCCGTGAAACGACTTGTAGATAACCTTGCGCCCCTGCGCGAAGGCTACGACATCGTCGAAGTTGTTCGACATTAACGTTTCCGGCGTCGCCAGGCCGACGGCTCGGGCCTTCAGGATTTGCCAGGCCTTGGAGTCTGCTTGAAGCTTAGCGACAGGATCGTTGGCCCAGAGCGCCGTGCGTGCGCTGGTCAGCCAAAGCGTCCGCAAGAAGTGCCGTGTCTCGTCGGCGACAAACGCCCGATCACCAGGATGAAGATCGTCGTCGAAAATATTGCCGACGTTAGGGCGACGGTTCCACACGACCTTGACGTCGTCGAGGTCGAAGGTCTCCGATGCCGCTACGATCTTGAATTTATCGAGGCTGCTATCCGAAGGATAGTGAGCACTGATTTTCAGGTCGCGAGGAAAGTCCGAAGCCAACCACAGTCTGTGATCAATGCCGCGCTCACGAAGAACTTCCTCGACGACGTAAGCATGATAGTCGCCAAAGCAGGTGACCGTCACCACACTGGTCATTTGCTACCTAATGATTTGAGGCAAGGAAGGTGACGCCAGGCCCGGGTTCCTGGCGTCGATAGGCTTAGTCGGTGATGCCACCGTCTTCGAAATCGATGTCGACCGAGGTGTGCACCTTGGTGATCTTGCCGGTGGCGCGCGAAGCGACCGCTTCAGAGGCGCCCGAGACGGCCTGCATTTGGTCGTCCGTGAGCGTGCGGGCCGTCAGGCGGCCGAGCGGGCGCACTTGGCGACCGCGCGCGTTGGCAGATTGAAGCATTCGGGTACTCCAGTTCATGGTTAGCCCAGCGCCGACTGCGCTTAGGCAACCTAAGGCTGTTACGGTGAAGCTGGATTTGCAACTTAAAAACGCATATTTCTGCGCTATTGTTTAGATTGCATTTTACCCGAAAGTGGCGTTGATCGCCCCTGAGCTCGGATGTCCGTTTCCCGCCCCACCAGGAACTTCGTTCGGTCCGCTAACGCTATCTGCTCGCTGCTTTCGAACGGGATGGCGCGCATCCCATGGTCTCCTCTTTCAGCTACGATGGACGGAGCGCGCAATCACAGCGGCGAGCTGTTCTCGCCGGAGCTTCGCTTCCTCAGCCGACACCACTGTCTGGGACACTTTCACCCGATAGCCCTTCACCACATTCTCTGTGGAGGCCGGCGGCGGAGCCAGGTCCGCGATGTAGTCGGGGAGCTGCTCGGGCGAGAGGATGGACACGCGGGCGCGTTCGGCCTCCGACAAACCATCAAGCACCATGGCGCGATAGTGCGCCTGGCTGCGGGACGATTTCGTGAGCACGAGCACCACGTGCTCGATGCCGGCCGCCAGACACTTCCGTAGGTTTCCGCTCTCCCAGGCGGCAGGCGTCGAGACCGACACCTCAAAGGCCGCGCGCACGTCGCCCTGGATCAAGAGCACGTCTACCTGGCCGCCGCCCTCAAGCGGTGCTTCGACCGTCGCGCGGAAGCCCTGCTGCTCGCCGAGTTCCTTCACGAGGCTCTGTAGATAGCGGTGCGTGCGCCCGCCTTTGCCGGCCTCAGGCGGCGTGCGCGTGGGAGCCGGCGCGGGCCGAGTGGGTTGGATCTCTACGGGCTCTTCAGAAGGTGCCTGATCTGCGGGCGGTACCGGATCGGGCGGAGGCGGCGGGCCGGGTGCGCGCTCGGCTGGTGCTTCGAGCTGCGTTAGCGCGGGCCGCTCAAACGCCGGGATGTCAGCAAGCGTCCCGCAGTACCGGGCGCGGTTGCGGGCTACGAGTGCGTCGAGCTCCTCGTCCGTGAGGGTCGGTTGCCGTTCGAGGTGTCCGAGCGGGACCGTGAGGCGGATCGCGTGGGGCGTCTCGTGCCGGACCCAGGCCGCAAACTCGGTGCGCCCGTCCCCGCGCTTCATGCGCTCAATAAAGTCGGTGGTGGTGTGGAGCTCGTCAGCGAACGCCCGCGCATCCTTGTTCGAGAGGCCGCCGGCGAATTTGAGGGCGGTGTTCGCGTGGAAGATGGCGCGCAGCCGCGGCGAGATCTGGTCGAGCGCCTGGTGCGCCATGGTGAGACCCACGCGGAACTTGCGGCCCTGGGTAAGCAGGGTCTCAACCGTGTCGTCAAAGTACTCCTGCGCCTCGTCCACGTAGATGAAGGTTGGCGTGCGCTCCTCGGCGAGGACGGTCGAGCGCTCTAGGGTGGCCTGCGCGAGCATGGCGATGAAGAACCGGCCGAAGAGCGCCGAACCCTCCTGCTTCAGGAGGTCCTTTGCGGTGCTTACGAGGATGATCTTCCCGTCCTGCATCGCCTCGAAGAGATCGAGCTTGTTGGCGCGCTGCGCGAACATGCGCTCGAAAGCCGGCGTTGAAAGCACGCCCCAGAGCCGGCGAAGAATCTGCTTCTTCGTGGCGGCAAAAGACGGATGGAAGAACTCGGTCTCGAAGAAGTGCCGGGCCGATCCGTCGAGCTGCTCCATCTGTGGCTTGAACGCCCGGCCGTCTTCCATGAGCTGCATGAGCGTGTGGATCGTCGCGCCGTCTATCGAGAGCAGGAGGCGGGCCAGATACCGGAATACGACGCCCTGCTTCTGCGTGAGCTCGGCTCCGAGCATCTCGCCAAAGAAGGTCTCGTAGAGCTCCACGACACCGTTCAGCACCCGCTCGCGATCGGCCGGGCCGTACTCGGTAAGGCGGTCGAGCTTGGCGTCAAAGAGGTTCAGCGACGGCGGAAAGGCGACGTCGGCCGGGTCGATCACAATGAGCCGGTCGGCGAGGCTGTTCGGGTGCTCGGGCGAGAACAGGTCGAGCCGCATGAGGCGGTCCAGCATGTCGCCCTGGCTGTCGATTACGACAACAGAGCGCTTCTCCGTCTGCGCCGCCACAAGGTCCGCGTGGATCATGCGCTGAAGGAGCTGCGTCTTGCCGTGTCCCGTGCCGCCGAGCACGTGCGCATGCTCGAAGCGCGATGCCTTGGGGATGTGGAAGGGAACGGGGAGCTCCAAGAGGGAGCGCAGCGGCGTGTGTTTTAGGTAGAGGTCCGCGAGCTCGACAGGTGACTTTCCGCGCTGGTCGGTTGGGTGGATGCGCCTGGGCCACACGGTCCGAAGGTCCGTGTCCGGGCCGAAACCCGACGCCGCGACCATGTTCGACACGATCTGATCGCGGACCGGCACAAAGATTTCGCGCCGTAGAGTCTCGTCGCTGTAGAGGCATTCGGTTAGGGCCTCGATGGTCTCGCCAGGGCGGTCGAGGGCCTCGATGAGCGGCATATCGAAGTCGCTCGTTTGGTCTCCGCGATCCTCGAAGCAACTCGGCGGGAGGGCCGCGTACACCGTGTCGTACAGCGCAAAGAGCCGCTCTCGGGCGATGCCGAAGGTGCCGTCGTAGTCAGCGCTCCAGCGGCGACGGCGCGCGAGGAAGGTTCGGAAGTGCACGGCCTCGGCTATGTCGGTATCGATCACCGGCCAGACAGGCTCGACGTCGTTCACCGGCTCCTGGCGGAGGATGGTCGTGGACGCCTGACATAGAGCAACCAGGATCGGCAGCGACGGCGACCGGGGCGATTGCAGCACCCGTTCCTTCAGGAGGTCGATTGCCAGGAACGACACGTCACGGGTGGCAAGTGGCGAGCGCTTCCAAAGCGCCTGCACCTCCTCCCACTGCGCACGTGTTTGCGTTTGCTCGCTCGTGCGCGTGCCGCCGTTGAGCCAGTTGAGGATGGTGCCCCATTCCATGGGGCTAGAGCTCCACGATCTCCTCGCCGCCAAACTGCTTGGCGGCTTCGAGAACGGCTTTGAACGTGTGCGCGGCCTCCTTGATCTGCTCCTCAATGGAGAGCATTTCGAGGATGTCTTTGCACTCCAGTTTCTTGCCGTGCGTGAGATCGTTCACCGACACGTTGAGCGTGAACGCCTTCGCTGCCAGCTTGTGCGCGGCCCCAAGGAGCCCGGTCCCTCCGACCACTTCGTATGTGGCGTACAAGGCGGTTTCGCCCAGCTTGTACTTCCTGATGGCGGCGTGGTCCGCCTCGGAGATCTCAGCGCGCACTTCAATGCTGAAGACGGGCTTGCCGCCTAGCATCCCGGCGCGTTGGTCGCGGCGTAAAAGCAGCTTCACATTGGCCTCGCCAAGAGAATGACGGCATCAAACCATAGGCGAACTTATCATAAAATACAACCATAAAGGGCTTTTCGTTGTGCTGGATGCCATGAGGAAGCTGCGAGCGAAGCCGGGTTCGACCACAAGACTTGCGTGTGTGAATTTTTAGCGCATCTTAAACTTGAGCGAACTCAAGGCACCTGTTGGTGCTTGGGGCGAGGGGCGGAACGCGATGCTAGGTGTGTGGCGCAACCTGCGGAAGAACTCGGATTTAGCACTTGCTGGCGACCTCTCGCAGCTGGTTCAGGCGGTCCTTGCATTGGCGGCAGCTCTTGGGGTGGCGACCGGGGGGCTGACAATGTTGCCGGCCCCCACCAAGCCCATCATCGGGGGGATGTTGGGGGCGGCAATCATCGTCATTTTTGTATGGGTCGTCAGGATACTGAGAAGGCAAGCTGAATCAAAGCATAGAGACTGGAATCCTGGAATATGGATTAAATCTAGAGATGTAAAAGTAACGGTAAAATCAAAGACGACCATAGAATATAGCAATCATATTGGCGCTGTTATTGCATCGGATAACGTCCAAAGTTTGAATTGGCGACTTGGTTGGACTGGCGAGGGGTGCATCTCCCCATATGTGAAAAACAGAGCGTTTTCATTCGAATTGGAGCCGTGTCCAGTAGATAATGCTTACATACTTAAAATAAAATTTGATTACCCCAGAAACAAAGGTGACGAAATCGATATATATTTTGGCTGTACGACTGAGGGAACTATTAAGGATCAGCAGCCGTTTTATTCAATGACGCTCTACGAGTCGCGACTGCCGAGGGCTGCTTCAATTCAAATAGAATTTTTGGAGACGGTAAAAATCGAGTGGGCGCGCAAGGAGGTTTTTGCTAACGATACGGCCGTATGGCCGATGAGTCCTCCCGAGATGGTCAATCTCGGACGGGATCGTGTTGTTGATTGGCAAGTTCAATGCGAGGCGGGGCGGCGTTATGGCATCCGCTGGCAATATGAGGTAGAATGAACCCATGAATGACGGATAGAACATATTCAGATTTGGCGGCCAGAATTGCTTTTGCTGTCATTTAAATATTCCATACTTCCCCCTTTTGGGGGGGAGCATTGATATGATTCTGAACGCTGCTGTTCGGGTGGGGATTCTTTTTCCCATAAAATGAGTATAAGCTTTCGCGATCTGCGGAGGCATCAGATGTCTAGTCGGTCTTTAAATAGGGTCGGCATCTGGATACGGGTCTCAACTGAAGACCAGGTGCGCGGCGAAAGCCCTGAGCACCACGAACGCCGCGCCCGCGCCTATGCGGACGCGAAGGGCTGGGATGTCGTTGAGGTGTACCGCCTCGACGCCGTGAGTGGGAAAGCCGTCATGGCGCATCCCGAGGCCCAACGGATGCTCGCCGACGTGCGCTCCGGCCGCATAACCGGCCTCGTCTTCTCAAAGCTCGCGCGCCTGGCGCGCAACACTCGCGAGCTCCTAGAGTTCGCCGAGATCTTCCGATCCGCTGGTGCGGACCTCGTCTCCCTCCAAGAAGCCATCGACACCTCAAGCCCCGCCGGCCGCCTCTTCTTCACGATGATAGCGGCTATGGCGCAGTGGGAGCGGGAGGAGATCGCGAGCCGCGTGCAGGCCTCCGTTCCTATCCGCGCGCAGCTCGGCAAGCCCATCGGCGGTGCGGCCCCCTTCGGCTACCAGTGGAAGGACAAGCAGCTTGTCCCGGACGCCAAGGAAGCGCCGATCCGCGTTCTCCTGCACGAGCTCTTCGCCGAGCATCAGCGCAAGAAGACTGTTGCCCGCCTCCTAAACGAGCGCGGCTACCGGACTCGCAACGGCTCCGAGTTCTCAGACACCACCATTGCCCGTCTACTCGAAGACAGCACCGCCAAGGGGCTGCATCGGGCCAACTACACCCAGACCTCCGACCGCTCGAAGTCCTGGGAGCTGAAGCCCGAAAGCGAGTGGGTCTACACCCCTGTAGAGCCGATCCTGTCCGAAGAGCTCTGGGACACGTGCGCCCGCATCCTCGACGCTCAGAAGGCCCGTGCGCAGCCTCCTACGAAGCGCGCTACGCATCTCTTCGCCGGCTTCGCATACTGCGCCTGCGGGCAGAAGATGTACGTCCGGGCCAAGAGCCCCAAGTACGTGTGCGAGGGGTGCCGCAACAAGATCCCCGTAGACGATCTCGAAGCTGTCTTCCGCGAACAGCTCCGGCACTTCCTCATTTCGCCCGCTGAAGTGGCCGCCCATACCCGCGCCGCTGAAGATGCTATGCGCGAGAAGGAGCGCCTTATCCAAACGGGCGAAGCCGAGCTCAAGCGCATCGACGCCCAGGCCGATAGCCTCATTGAGCTGTATCAGGCGAAGGAGCTCTCCAAAGAGGACTTCGGCCGCAGGCACGCGCCACTCTCCGCCCGCCGCGCCCAGCTTGAGGAAGAGCTGCCGCACCTCCAGGCATCCCTTGATGTGCTCCGCATTAGCGCCCTCTCCCGAGAGGAAGCTGCAAGCGAAGTGCGGAGCCTCACGGACCGCTGGGGAGAGCTGCCGCAGGACGAGAAGCGGCAAATGGTGGAAGCCATAACCGACCGCATCGTCATAGGCCGCGAAGACGTAGAGATCGCGCTGCTCCATCTACCGCTTCGCGGAAATGAAGACCAAAGGGCAACGCGGCCACACGGATTCATCGCGGCCACCAGCTGCACCCGGGCCGGATAGCGGATGTGGAAATTGGCGCGGGCCACCATCACCTCGCCGGTCTCCAGCGGCGCGCGCAGGCTGTCCAGAGCCTGGCGGCCGAACTCGGGCAGCTCGTCGAGGAAGAGCACGCCGTTGTGGGCCAACGAGACCTCGCCCGGCTTGGCTCTCAACCCGCCGCCGGTCAGGGCGGCCATCGAGGCGCTGTGATGAGGGGCGCGGAACGGCCGGTCCCTGGTGAGCGCCCCGCGCGCGATCAGCCCCGCCACCGAATGGACCATTGAGGTCTCCAGCAGCTCCTTGGAACTCAGCGGCGGCAACAGGCCCGGCAGGCGCTGGGCCAGCATCGACTTGCCCGAGCCTGGCGGGCCGACGAACAGCAGGTTGTGGCCGCCGGCCGCGGCGATCTCCAGGGCCCGCTTTGCGTGCTCCTGGCCTTTCACGTCGCGCAGGTCTTTCGGCCGTTCGCCCTCGACGATCGGACCGGGCGAAGGGGCCGACAGGATCTGGCTGCCCCGGAAGTGGTTGATCAGCGACACCAGCGAGCGCGGGGCCAGGATCCGGGTCTCACCGGCCCAGGCGGCTTCGGGGCCCGACGCCTCCGGGCAGATCAGGCCGAGGCCCATGGCCCCAGCCGCCATCGCCGCCGGCAAGGCTCCGGCGGCCGGCACGATGCGGCCGTCCAGGGAGAGCTCGCCCATCGCTGCCCAGCCGTCCAGCGCGTCCATCGGGATGACGCCGATGGCGGACATCACCGCCAGGGCGATCGGCAAGTCGAAGTGGGTGCCTTCCTTGGGCAGGTCGGCCGGCGCGAGGTTGGCGACGATGCGCTTGCCGGGCAGCGAGAGCCCGAGGCCTGCGAAGGCCCCGCGCACCCGTTCACGGCTCTCGGCGACGGCCTTGTCGGCGAGGCCGACGATGACGAAGACCTGCTGACCGGTGGTCAGCTGCACCTCGACATCGACGCGCCGGGCCTCGACGCCCTCGAACGCGACGGTGACAACCCTGGCCGCCATCCAAGCCCCTCATGGATAAGGATTTTATCCACAAGTCACAGCATAGCTTGCGAAATGGAGCAAGAACGAAAAACGAACTTTTCAAGAAAACGCTGCGTTTCCGCAGAGTTACCCACCGCTGCGGCGAATGTCCTCGATGCGGTCCCAAAGTACAGCCGCCGCGTTGATGCCGGTAAAGCGCTTCAGCTGTTGGGCGCCGGTGGGCGACGTGACGTTGATTTCCGTCAGGTACTCGCCAATGACGTCAATGCCCACAAAGATCAGTCCACGGCGCTTTAGCTCGGGGCCGATGATCCGGCAGAGCTCCAGGTCGCGGGGGGTCAGTTCGACCGCTTCGGCGCGGCCGCCGACGCGAAGATTGGAGCGCACCTGGCCCGTCGCCGGCACTCGGTTGATGGCCCCGACGGGCTCGCCGTCGACCAGCAGGACGCGCTTGTCGCCCTTGCTGACGGCGGGCACGAACTTCTGGGCGATGACCTGCTCGCGGCCGATCATGGCGTGCAGTTCCAGCAGGGCGTCGAGATTGGGATCGTCCGCCAGCAGACGGGCCACGCCCGAGCCGCCGCCGCCGTAGAGGGGCTTGAGCACGATGTCGCCGTGGCGGGCGCGGAAGTCGTAGATCGCCTCGTGGTCCGAGGTGATCAGGGTCGGCGGCTGCACGCCCGGGAAGTCGGTGACGAACAGCTTCTCGGGCGCGTTACGCACCTCGGTCGGGTTGTTCACTACCAGGGTGTGGGGATGGATCTTGTCCAGGAAGTGGGTGGCCGTGATGTAGGCCATGTCGAACGGAGGATCCTGGCGCATCAGCACGACGTCGATGTCGTCCTTCATGTCGAGGATCACCGTCTCGCCCAGCTTGGCGTGCGCGCCCTTCTCGGCGAACACCTCCAGCGGCTGGGCGCGGGCGAACACCCGGCCATCCTCCTGCGAGAGCTTGTCGGGCGTGTAGAACCACAGCTTATGGCCGCGCTCCTTGGCCTCCATCATCATCAGGAAGGTCGTGTCGGTGTCGATGTTGATCCCCAGGACGGGATCCATCTGGACGGCGACTCGCAGCGACATGGGGGCTCCGGGATATTAGGCAGGCGAAATGGTGTGGCTGTGTAGTTAAGCCGATTTCGCGGGATTGCGAGGGCTTGGCGCGAGTGCTCACTGCGCCGGCATATGGTCGTGCTCGGTAAGGCAGGCTCCCGCGAGTTTCGTCTCGGGCCCCTCCTTGGTGACTAAGTGCCCGTCCACCCATCCGAAGGCGAAGCCTGTCTTGTCCGTGGCCGGCGGGGCCGCGCGATAGAGGCCGCAGCTCACGGTGTGCCCATCGCGTTGTTCGTGGGTGACCTCGATGATCTCACCGGGGACGCCGTCACGCTGGCGCAGAGCCTCGATAATGGCGCGGTTGGTCGCCTCCTCTGACGGGGCGGGCGGCGATGCGGGCGCCGGTTGTGGCGCGGCTGATTTTGACGCCGGATCCTTACAGGCCGCGAGCAACAGCAAAACGCTCGCGACGGCGCAGCGCGCGGGCCGGTGTTTCATCGTCAAGGTCAGTCCCTTTCAGTTCAACCGCAGCCGCACCCGTTCGCGCTGGGCGCGGGCGGCGATGGCCGCCCCGCCGTCCAGGGTCTGGGCGCGGGAGAGGGCCTGGAGCGCGCCGGCGAGAGCGCCTTGGCCTTCGCGGGCGGCGGCGACGTCCAGCCAGGGGCGGTGGTCGTTGGGGTTCAGCAGGGCGCGGCGCAGGGCCGAGCGCTCGGCGCGGACCCAGTCCTTGGCCTGCTGGGCGCGGGCGAAGATGTTGTTCTGCAGGCGGATCAGCACGGCGCGGTCCGAGATCGGGGCCATCAGCAGTTCCAGCCGCGAGGCGACGTCGGGCATCAGGCCGGTGCGCAGGGCCCGGCGCGACAGCTCGGACGGCAGGACGACGCGGCCCTCGCTGAACGGGTCCAGCGCCAGCGGGCCTTCCTCGGTCTCGATGCGCAGCAGGAAGTGGCCGGGGAAGTCGACGCCATAGAGCTCCAGCCCGACCTGGCGCGCGGCGTGCAGATAGAAGACGCCCAGCGCCACCGGCAGGCCCTTGCGGCGCTCGGCGATGGCGATGACGTCGGCGTTGTCGGGGTGATCGTAGGTCAGGACGTCGCCGGTCAGGCGCAGGTCGCCGGCCAGGGTCTCGGCCACGGCCTCCTCGGGCGACTCGGCCTCGGCCCGGCGGCGCAGGCGCTCGGCGGCGTCCTTGGCCAGGTCCAGGGCCGGCTTGGTGTCGCGGCTGGGATCGTCGTGGACGGCGCAGGCGAGCGCCGCTTCGAACAGCGGGAAGCCGTCGTCGGGGCCTTCGCCGGCCTTGGTCAGAATCTCTTCGGCGTCGTCGCGGGTCATGTCACGCTCCGACCCAGGCGTCGGGGAGGTGGCGCGGAACGCGGCCGGGCGCGAGGGCCAGCAGGTCGAGGCGCACGGAAAGATCGCGCAGCGCCATGCGGTGCGCGCTGACATGGGCGGCGGCGCGGCGCAGGCGCTCGCGCTGGGTCGGCGTCACGGCGTCCAGGGCGTCCTCGATCGTCGTCCTTTGCTTGACCTCCACAACGGCCAGCACCTTGCCGCGTTGCGCCAAGAGGTCGATTTCGCCCAGCGGCGTCGCCAGGCGGAAACCGAGGATGCGGTAGCCCTTGGCCATCAGCCACAGGGCCGCGACCACCTCGGCCCGCCGGCCGAGCTTGCGCGCCGCCGCGCCTCTCGCTTGGCGGACGCCGGCCACCATCAGGCCTGCTCCTTCAGCGCCAGGGCCTGGCGGTAGAGGTCCTTGCGGGACAGGCCCAGCGCCTTGGCGACCTCGGAGGCGGCTTCGCCCAGCGGCAGGCGGGCCATGGCCTCGCGCAGGGCGGCCTCGGCGTCGTCGGCGGTGGCGACCTTCTCCGAGCCCGGACCGACCAGGATGACGATCTCGCCTTTGGGGGCCTCGAAGCGCGGGTCGGCGGCCAGCTCGTCGAGCGTGCCGCGGATGCAGGTCTCGTAGAGCTTGGTCAGTTCACGGCACACCGCCGCCTGGCGGGTCCCGCCGAACACGGCGGCCATGTCGGCCAGGCAGTCGTCCACCCGCGAGGCGCCTTCGTAGAAGATCAGGGTGGCGCGGGTGTTGGCGAACTCTTCCAGGAAGGTCCGGCGCGCGGCGCTCTTGGGCGGCGGGAAGCCGGCGAACAGGAAGCGGTCGGTGGGCAGGCCGGCCAGGGTGAGCGCCGCAAGGGCGGCGGAAGCGCCGGGGATCGGGATCACCGGATGGCCGGCGGCGATCGCCTCCTTGGCCAGGCGATAGCCGGGGTCGGAGACCATCGGCGTGCCGGCGTCCGAAACGAGCGCCACGCGCTCGCCGGCTTCCAGGCGCTCCAGGATGCGGGGGATGGCCCGCTCGGCCACATGCTCGTCGTGGCGTTCCAGCTTGGTCTTGATGCTGTAGGCCGACAGCAGCTTGCCGGTGACGCGGGTGTCCTCGGCCAGCAGCACGTCGCAGGCGGCCAGCACGTCCAGCGCCCGCAGGGTGATGTCGCGCAGGTTGCCGATCGGCGTCGCCACCAGATAGAGGCCGGGCGCCAGGGGCGCGTCGGACAGGGCTGGCGGGGGAAGCAATCGGCTCAACGTGCAGGTGTCCTTAGGTTAGCCGAGTCAGGTCTATCAGGTCGCGAGCGCGCCTGTCAGCCGGTCCAGCACCAGGCGGCCGGCGCGAGTGGCGCGCAATCGGTTGCGATCGTCCACGAGCAGGCCGGTTTCGACGAGATCGCGGACTTTCGGCGTGTCGGGGGTCAGGCCCAGCGGGGCCATCTCGGCGAAGCTGACGCCGTCGTCGATCCGCAGGCCGAGCACCAGGCGCTCCTCGGCGGCTTCCTCAGGCGTCAGGATCTCGCGCTCGAAGCCGACCCCGGTCGTGGCGGCGGCGGCGACATAGTCCTTGATGGCGCGGTGGGCGACGGTGGCGGCGCGGCCTTCGGGCAGGCCTAAGCGCCCGTGCGCGCCGGGGCCAACGCCGACATAGTCGACGCCGCGCCAATAGACGAGGTTGTGCCGCGAGCGGGCGGCCGCGCCCCTGGCGTGGTTGGAGACCTCGTAGGCGTCGAAGCCGGCGGCCTCCAAGAGCTCCTGCGTCGTCTCGAACAGGGTGGCGGCCAGGTCCTCGTCGGGCACGACCAGGGTCCCGCGCCCGACCGCGCGGTCGAAGGCGGTGCCGTGCTCGATGGTCAGCTGATAGGGCGAGACGTGTTCGGGACCCAGGGCGATGGCTTCGGAAAGCTCGGCGCGCCAGGCGGCGTCGGTCTGGCCGGGACGGGCGTAGATCAGGTCGATGGACAGGCGCGGGAAGGCCTTGGTCGCCGCCGCGATCGCCCGCCGCGCCGCGCCGGCGTCGTGGTTGCGGCCCAGCGCCTTCAGGGACTCGTCGTCCAGCGCCTGGACGCCCAGGGACAGACGCTGCACCCCGGCGTCGGCCAGGGCGGCGAAGCGGTCGGCCTCGGCGTCGGTGGGATTGGCCTCGAGGCTGATCTCCAGGTCGGCGACCGGCGACCACAGGCGCTTGGCCGTCTCGATCACCCGCGCGACCTGGACGGGATCCATCAGCGAGGGCGTGCCGCCGCCGAAGAAGATCGACAGCAGCTCACGCTCGCCCGTGAGTTCACGCTGGGCGATCAGGTCGGCGACGATGGCGTCGGCCAGGTCCGCCTGCTCCTGCGTCTTGCCCCGATCGCGGACGACGTTGAAGTCGCAATAGGGGCAGATGCGCGAACAGTACGGCCAGTGGACGTAGACGCCGAGCTTATCAGTCAAACAGCGCCGCCTTCAGCTTGGCGAAGGCGCGGGCGCGGTGGCTCATGGCGTCCTTGGCGGCCGGTTCCATTTCGCCGAAGGTCAGGGTCTCGCCCTCGGGGACGAAGATCGGATCGTAGCCGAAGCCGCGCGTCCCGCGGCCGGGGAACACCAGGGTCCCGTCGACGCGGCCCTCGACCACCACGGCCGGACCGTTCGGCCACGCGACCGCCAGCGCCGAGGTGAACCAGGCCGAGCGGTCGTCGGAGGCCGTGGCCTCCAGCCGCTCCTCGACCTTGCCCATGGCCATGGCGAAGTCCTTGGTCGGCCCCGCCCAGCGCGCCGAGTAGATGCCGGGCGAGCCGTCCAGCGCCTTGACCGACAGGCCGCTGTCGTCGGCGATGGCCGGCAGGCCCGACAGGTCGGCGGCGTGGCGGGCCTTCAGGAGGGCGTTGCCGACGAAGGTGCTCTCGATCTCGTCCGGCTCGGGCAAGCCCAGCTGGCCGGCGGTGACGATCTCGAAGCGGCCGTCCAGCAGGGCGGTGATCTCGGGCACCTTGCCGGGATTGTGGGTGGCGGCCACGAGCTTCGATCCCATTTCAAGCTTCAACGCCATGTCACGACTCCGGGGGAAATCACCTGATGCGGCTTCTTTACGCTGCTATTTCGCCGTTTGCCCGCAAGGTTCGCGTCCTGGCGCTGGAAAAAGGCCTGACCGACGCCTTCACGCTGGAGCTTGTCGCGCCGTTCCAGGACGAGGGGCTGCGCGCCCAGAACCCGCTCTGCAAGGTGCCGGCCCTGATCCTGGACGACGGGGAGACGGCGTTCGATTCCAGTGTCGTCGCCGACTATGTCGACGGCCTGGCCGAGCCGCGCCTGATCCCGGACGTCCAGCCCGCCCGCCGCCGGGCGCTGACCCTGGAGGCCGCCGCCGACGGCATGGGCGACGCCTCGGTGCTGATCGTCCGCGAGCGGATGCGCCCCGAGGATGAGCACCGCCAGGACCTGTTCCAGCGCCAGCTGCGCGCCGTCAACGCCGCCCTCGATCTGTTCGAGACGGCGGTGGTCGAGGGCGGGCTCTCCGACACGCATTTCGGGATCGGCGAGATCGCCGTGGCGGTGCAGCTGGCCTATCAGGACGTGCGCCAGGTCAGCGCCTGGCGCGCCGGCCGACCGGTGCTGGCGGCCTGGTACGAGCGGGTCGCGCTGCGCCCGTCGATGATCGCCACGCACGCCACTGTGACCTAACGGCAACTGTTCCGGGCGAGCTTGCATCGTTACAAGAGTTTAATATCGTTTCTCGATAAACAAGATTGGCGGAACCGGAATCGGGGCCTATCTGTTGAGCCTGTGGATAGAGGCCGAATGGCTCGACCCCGTCCCAGCCTTAATTGGCACGTCTCTCAAACTGGAAAACACGATGTCCGCCGCCCGCCTGTTCCGCCTCGCCGACAAGGTTCTCATGACCGTCATCACCGCCGCGCTCATCGTGGCCGTGCCGGTGTCGGCCGTGGCCTTCGTGGTGCAGACGCTCTAAGGCGCGGCCCAGGATTTCCTGGGGATTTCTGGGGTTTTCCAGGCCGAGAGGCTGGATTTTTGACGCCCGCCGCGACGCGGGGCAATTTGCTTAGCGTCGCTGTCGGGGGGATGCAGCCATGCGCGCCTTGGGCCCAGGCTCAGTTTCGAGTTTCCTGAAGATCATCCTCGACGTCATCTACGTCGGCCTGTGGATCTTCGTCAGTCTGCTGTCGCTGTTCACGCTGGTCGCCCTGCTGTTCAGCTTCAATCCCGAACTCCTGGCCTCGCTGTTGCCGATCAGTGACGCCGTCGAGGCCATCAGCCGCGATGGGCCGCTGTTCGCCGGGGCCCTGGCCGCCTGGGCGCTGCTGCTGGGCGGCTGGATGGTCATCGTCGAGCGCCTGCGCAAGATCTTCGCCACCCTGACCGCCGGCGACCCCTTCCATCCCGACAATGTCGTGCGCCTGCGCCTGATCGGCCTGGTCCTGGCCGGCCTGGAAGTCGGGCGCTACGTGTTCTCAGGCATGGCCCGCTGGCTGGCCCCCAAGGCCAAGGTCATCGACGACAGCTTCACCCTGACCGCCTGGTTCTCGGTGCTGGTGGTCTTCGTCCTGGCCGAAGTGTTCCGCGAGGGCGCCCGCCTTCGCCGTGAAGCCGAACTCACGATCTGATCCGGAGCGATCCCCGCATGCCTGTCCGCGTGAACCTCGACCGCGTGCTGCTCGACCGCCGAATGTCGCTGACCGAGCTCTCCGACCGCGTGGGGGTGACGATCGCCAACCTCTCGATCCTCAAGACCGGCAAGGCCCGGGCGGTGCGGTTCTCGACCCTCGACGCCCTGTGCCGCGAGCTGCAGTGCCAGCCCGGCGACCTGCTGACCTTCGAATACGGCCCGGCCGACAGCCACGACGAGGACGACGAGGACTAGTTCGGCCGCGTCACGAAACCGCCTAGGGAATCACGGCGTTTCCACGGTGAGGCGGGGGCCTCGCCATCTTAGGAAACACCATTGTCCGTCACTCGCGCTCTCTTCGCTTCTGCCCTGACCGTCGCCGCCCTGGCGGCCGCGGCGTCCGCCCAAGCCTCCAGCCCGGGCGCCTGGGCCGAGTTCAACCAGCGGGTCACCCGCAGCTGCGTCGCCGCCGCCGGCTACCGCAATGCCCGGCCGTCGCCGATCATCGGCTTCGACGACCGCGTCGGTAAGGTCGCGGTGCTGGTCTCCGACAAGTCGCGCGGCTCCAACAACGCCAAGCTCTGCCTGTACGACAAGGTCAGCCGCAAGGCCTATATCGACAACGCCGACGGCTGGGTCGCCCCGCCGCAACCGCGCTAAGTTTGTCGGGAGGGGCCGCCTAGACGGCGCGCCCCTTCTCGTCCTCGCGCCACTTCAGGATCATCTGGCGGTCGCGGAATTCGAACGCGTCCAGGCGCTTGAGGAAGCTCATCCCCAGCAGCGAGCCGCTCATCGGGGCCTTGTTGACCATCACCCGGAAGCCTTCCAGCTTGATCGAGCCGATCTCCAGGCGCGTGGCGTCGTAGGCGGCGCTGTAGCCCTTGCCGTTGGCCGTCTCGGTCTCGTAGCCGTAGTTCAGGGTGTCGACCGGGACGCCGATGCGCTGGGCGTCGGCCGGGCTGAGCACCGTCTCGGTGGCGCCGGTGTCGACCATGAACCGCACGCGCTGGCCGTTGACCAGGCCGTCGACGACATAGTGGCCGTCCTCGCCCTGCGGCACGACCAAGGTGCGCTCGCCGACCTGCACCGGCGTGCCGACATTGAAGGCCATCTGCACGCGGTGCGGGACCTCCGAAAGCTCGGCGCGATAGGCGTAGCCCAGGGCCAGGACCGCGATGATCCCGCTCCAGACGGCGACATATTTCAGATGCTGGCCGATCGAGCCTTGCAGCCCCCGCAGCAGCGCCGTCGAGACCAGAACGACCACACCGATCTGGTAGACGAGGTCGGCCTTGTCGTCGCCGGTCTGGATCGCCTCGGGGAAGGCGCGGTTCAGCGCGAAGGCCAGGGCGCCGAGGCCGGCCAGCAGGCCCAGCCACATCAGCAGCCGATGGCGCGGAACCGCTGGCCGCGTCGGCTTGACCGGTTGCGGTGGGGCCTCAGGCTGATCCCAGGGGCCTTTGGTCAATTCAGGCGTCGCTTCTTCAGCAGGCTGGCGCGGTCCATCGAGCGGACCTCGACCTCGAAGACATCGCCTTCGCGGCGGATCTTCAGCGGCACGCTGACGCCGGCGTCGCCCAGGCTCCACATCGACTCGTAGAACTCGGCCAGGGTCGAGACCGGCATGCCGTCGACGGCCAGGATCAGGTCGCCGGCGGCCAGCTCGGCGCGGGCGGCCGGGCCCTTGGGCGAGATGCCGACGATGATGACGTGGTTCTCGGTCTCCTGGGCGAAGACGCCCAGCCACGGCCGGGGCGGATGCGGGCTGCGGCCGCGGGCCAGCTCGTCCAGCACCGGCGGCAGCAGCTCGGCGGGCACGAACATGTTGATCGGCCGGGCCTGGCCTTCGTTGTCACGGCCTTCCAGGGTCAGGGAGCCGAGGCCGACGAGGTCGCCCTTGGGGCCGATCAGGGCCGCGCCGCTCCAGTGCGGGTGGGCCGGGCCGGTGATGATGGCGTCGTCCAGCAGATATTCCCAGTAGCCGGCGAACGGCATGCGGGCCAGGACCTTGCCGGCCACGGCGTGGGCGCGACCGCCGGCCCCGGCGGCGATGATCGCATCGCCGGTGTCGAGATTCCGGGCCGAACCGATGGTCATGACGGGCAGGTCCAGCGGCTCAAGCGCCTGGACGAGGCCCAGGCCCGAACGCACGTCCAGGCCCAGCACGTGGGCCGGCACACGGCGACCGTCATTGCGGGTGAGGATGACCTCCTCCGCCTCGGTGATCAGATAGGCCATGGTCAGCACCAGGCCGCCGGGGCCGACGACCACGCCGTTGCCGACGCGCTCGGTGCCCAGGATGCCGGCCGTATAGGCGTCGGGCGGCACGGTGGCTTCCAGCGCGACCATCGAGGCCAGCGCCTGGTCCAGGTCGAAGCGATAGGCCTCCGCCGACGGGCGCAGGCGGGCTTCGACTTCATGGCCTTCGAACGGGGTGGGCACGCGGAACTCCTAATCCTTAAGACTGGAATCTGGGACCGACACCCCGTTCAGGCAAGTGGGACGTCTTTTAGCCGCCGATCGCCGCGCGCTGGATGGCGAACAGCTCGTTGATGCCCTTGTCGGCCAGGGCGTACAGGCTCTCGAACTCGGCGCGGGTGAAGCCGCGCTTTTCGCCGGTGGCCTGGATCTCGACGATGTCGCCGCCGCCGGTCAGGACGAAGTTGCTGTCGGCCTCGGCGTTGCTGTCTTCCTCGTAGTCCAGGTCGAGGACGGGGGTGTCCTTGAAGACGCCGCACGAGACGGCCGCCACCTGGCCCAGGATCGGGTCGGTCTTCAGCACGCCCTCTTCCAGCAGGTAGTTGACCGCCAGGCGCAGGGCGACCCAGGCGCCGGTGATGGCGGCGGTGCGGGTGCCGCCATCGGCCTGGATGACGTCGCAGTCGAGGCTGATCTGGCGCTCGCCCAGGGCCTTCAGGTCGACGACGGCCCGCAGGGAGCGGCCGATCAGGCGCTGGATTTCCTGCGTGCGGCCGGTCTGCTTGCCGGTGGCGGCTTCGCGGCGGCCGCGGGTGTGGGTGGCGCGGGGCAGCATGCCGTACTCGGCGGTGACCCAGCCGGCGCCCTTGTTGCGCATCCAGCCTGGGACGTTCTCTTCCACCGTGGCGGTGACCAGCACCTTGGTGTGGCCGAACGAGATCAGGCACGAGCCTTCGGCGTAGCGGTTGACGCCGGTTTCCAGCGTGACGGCGCGCAGCTGGTCGGGGGCGCGTTCGGACGGACGCATGGGAAGACTCCTGATCTCAGGGCTATTTGAATGTCTGTGGGTGGCGCTTATCCTATTGCGAGCGGACCTTGAAAGAGGCCGACTCCTTTTGTCCGCCGACCGGGACCCAAACGACACGCCCCATGGCCTTCAGAGCATGACGCATCTCTTCCCTGGTCCGATCGTCCCAGCGCCGGGCCTTGGCGAGATGGACAGCCGCGCCCGCGACATCTTCCGCCGGGTGGTGGAGTCGTATCTGGAGACCGGCGAGCCGGTCGGTTCGCGCACCATTTCCCGGGGCGGCCTGGCCCTGTCGCCGGCCTCGATCCGCAACACCATGCAGGACCTGGCGCAGCTGGGCCTGCTGGACGCCCCCCACACCAGCGCCGGGCGGATGCCGACCCATGCCGGCCTGCGGATGTTCGTCGACGGCTTTCTGGAAGTCGGCGACATCGGCGAAGAGGAAAAGCGCGCCATCGAGGCGCGGCTGGCGGTCAAGGGCCGCTCGTTCGAGGAGGCGTTGGCCGAGGCCAGCTCAGTGCTGTCCGGCCTGGCCGGCGGCGCGGGCATCGTCGTCACCCCGGTCCGCGAGGGCGGGGTCAAGCACGTTGAGTTCGTGCCCCTCGGCGGCGGCCAGGTGCTGGCGGTCATGGTGTTCGAGGACGGCCAGGTCGAGAACCGGCTGATGCGCCAGGCCCCGGGCGTCACGCCTTCCGCCCTGCAGGAGGCCGGCAACTTCCTCAACGCCCGCCTGCGTGGCCGAACATTGTCCGAGGCGCGGACCGAGATGGGCGGCGAGCTGGACATCGCCCGCCGCCAGTTGAACGAGACCGCCGCCCGTCTGGTCGAGGACGGCCTGGCCGCCTGGAGCGGCGGCGAGGGCGACGCGCGCTCGCTGATCGTGCGCGGACAGGCCAACCTGCTGGCCGACGCCCGGGCCCGCGAGGACATCGACCGCGTCCGCCAGCTGTTCGACGACCTGGAGCAGAAGGGCCAGCTGATCGGCCTCTTGGACGACGTCCGTGACGCCGAGGGCGTGCGCATCTATATCGGGGCGGAAACGCGCCTGTTTTCGCTTTCGGGTTCCTCGGTGATCGCGGCGCCCTATATGACGGGCCGACAGAAGGTGCTGGGCGCGATCGGCGTGATCGGGCCGGCCCGATTGAACTACGCTCGAGTCATTCCGTTGGTGGACTATACCGCCCGGGTGCTGGGGCGGATGATGGATGGATAAGGACTGTACGAGATGACCGACGAGCAAACGCCGGCTGAAGACGTCGCCTTCGAGGCTTCCCAAGACTTTGGCGATGCGTCGCAAGAGATCGAGGCGCTGAAGCTGGAAGTGGCCGCTCTGAAGGAGCAGGCCCTGCGCTACGCCGCCGAGGCCGAGAACACCAAGCGCCGCGCCGAGCGCGAGATGAACGACGCGCGCGCCTATGCGATCCAGAAGTTCGGCCGCGACCTGCTGGGCGTCGCCGACAACCTGTCGCGCGCCACGGCCCACAGCCCCAAGGACTCGACCGACGCGGCGGTGAAGAACTTCATCATCGGCGTCGAGATGACCGAGAAGGAGCTGCAAGCCGCCTTCGAACGCAATGGCCTCAAGCAGATCGCGCCGGCCAAGGGCGAGAAGTTCGATCCCCACCTGCACCAGGCGGTGATGGAGCAGCCGGCGACCGACGTCGCCGCCGGCGGCGTGATCAGCCTGCTGCAGGCCGGCTACGAGCTGATGGGCCGTCTGGTCCGTCCGGCCATGGTCGCCGTGGCGGCCAAGGGCTCGACCGGTCCCTCGACCGGCGAGCCTTCGGCGAGCGCCAATCCCTATGCCGGGGCAGGCTCGGACGGCGACAATTCGGGTGGTTCGTTCGACCAGAAGGCCTGACGGGAGCGAAAGCTTCGTTTTTCGCAACTCGGGGCGCGCGAATGACGGGCGCGCCCCCTTCCCCCCTTCGCGCTTTGCGATAATGTCGGCGGTCCATTCTCAACGGGGGTAGCGGTCGATTCCATCGGCCGACCGCGCGATCTGGACCGACTATGAAGCTTACCATCGAACGGGCGGCGCTCCTGAAGGCGCTGAGTCACGTGCAGAGCGTCGTCGAACGCCGCAACACCATCCCGATTCTGTCGAATATCCTGCTGTCGGCCGAAGGCGATCGCCTGTCCTTCTCGGCCACCGACCTGGACATGGAGATCATCGACGAGGGCTTCGCCCAGATCGACGTCCCCGGCCAGATCACGGCCCCGGCCCACACCCTCTACGAAATCGTCCGCAAGCTGCCCGACGGCGCCGACGTCTCGCTGACCTTCAGCGGCGATGACCCGCGCCTGGTCATTCAGGCCGGCCGCTCGCGCTTCAACCTGCCGGTGCTGCCGGCCGGCGACTTCCCGGTGATGAGCTCCGACGGCCTCTCCAGCCGCATCGCGGTCGACACCAACGAGCTGATCCGCCTGATCGACAAGACCCGTTTCGCGATCTCGACCGAAGAGACCCGCTATTATCTGAACGGTCTCTACGTCCACACGGTCAACGAGGGCGGCGACGTCAAGCTGCGCGCCGTGGCCACCGACGGTCACCGCCTGGCTCTGGCCGAGATGCCGGCGCCGGAAGGCGCCGCCGGCCTGCCGGGCGTGATCATCCCGCGCAAGACCATCGCCGAGGCCCGTCGCCTGATGGAATCGGCCGGCGAGACGGTCGACCTGCAGCTGTCGCCCCAGAAGGTCCGCTTCGAGTTCGGCCAGGCCGCCCTGACCTCCAAGGTCATCGACGGCGCCTTCCCGGACTATCTGCGGGTCATCCCGCGCGACAACGCCAAGATCCTGACTCTGGACAACGACCTGTTCGCCAAGGCCGTCGACCGTGTCGCCACCATCTCGGCCGAGAAGAGCCGCTCGGTGAAGCTGGCCATCGAGCCGGGCCGCATCACCCTGACCGTCCGCAACATGGAAGCCGGCCAGGCCGTCGAAGAGGTCGAGGTCGATTACGACGGCGAGCCCTTCGAGATCGGCTTCAACGCCCGCTACCTGCTGGACGTCTGCGGCCAGATCGCCGGCCCGCAGGCCGAGTTCCGCTTCGCCGACCCGGCTTCGCCCACCCTGGTGGTCGATCCGGTCGATCCGGGCGTGAAGTACGTGCTGATGCCGCTGCGGGTCTGATCCGCGGGTTTTGAATAAGAGACGGGCGCCCCAGAGCGCGCGATAGCGCGCTCTAAATCCTTGAAGATAGAGCCTGTTCATCTGGCTCGGATGTTCCATCCAAACCAGACAGGCTCTACGCGCCCGTTTTGCTTTTGGGGGTTCTGTCATGCGTCGTCGTACCTTCCTCGCCGCCCTGCCGGCCGCCGCTTTCGCGGGGCAGGCCGCCGCCCAGTCGCAGCTGCTGACGGGTCCCAATCCCAACCTGAAGCGGCCCGACGTCCACGGCGGCGACCGGGTGGACGGCGCGACCTGGGCCTCGCGCTCGGCGGCGTGGGGCGTCCACGGCGCGGCCGCCACGGCCCATCCGCTGGCGACCCAGGCGGCGATCGACATGCTGCGCAAGGGCGGCTCGGCCGCCGACGCCGCCATCGCCGCCAATGCCGTGCTGGGCCTGGTCGAGCCGGTCTCGTGCGGGGTCGGCGGCGACTGCTACGTGATGCTGTGGGACCCCAAGACCAAGCAGGTCATGGGCCTGAACGGCTCGGGCCGCTCGCCCAAGGCCCTGACCCTGGAGACCGTCCGCGCCCGGGCCAAGAACGGCAAGATCCCGTCCTTCGGCGCGGTCAGCGTCAGCGTGCCCGGCGCCGTCGACGCCTGGCGCGAGATGCACGAGCGCTACGGCAAGCTGAAGTGGGCCGACCTGTTCGCTCCCGCCATCGGCCACGCCGAGGAAGGCCATCCGGTCACCCAGAACGTCGCCTACTACCTGGCGGGCAGCTATCGCCGCTTCACCAACCCGACCTCGGGCATCGAGGAGGTCGAGAACTTCAAGGCCGTCTGGGCCCCGAACGGCAAGACCCCGGTCGAGGGCGAGGTGTTCAAGAACCCGCGCCTGGCCAGGACCTATCGGATGATCGCCGAAGGCGGCGGCCGGGCCTTCTACGAGGGCGAGATCGCCGCGACCATCGAGGCCTATTTCAAGCGCATCGGCGGCTGGATGACCAAGGCGGACCTGGCCGCCAACCGCGCCGTCTGGACCAAGGTCCACAAGAGCCCCTATCGCGGGGTCGAGGTCTGCGCCCTGGGCGACAACACCCAAGGCCTGGCGACCCTGCAGCTGCTGAACATCCTGGAGCGCTTCGACGTCAAGGGCATGGGTTTCCAGTCGGCCCAGGCCATCCACCACGCGGTCGAGGCCAAGCGCCTGGCCTATGAGGACCGCGCCCGGTTCTACGCCGACCAGGACTTCTACAAGTCGCCGATCGACTGGCTGATCTCCAAGGACTACGCGGCCGAGCGCGCCAAGCTGATCCGGCCCGACAAGATCCTGACCCCCGCCTATCCCGGCCAGGCGCCCAGCAAGGGCGACACCACCTATTTCACCACGGCCGACAAGGACGGGATGATGGTGTCGATCATCCAGTCGAACTATCGCGGCATGGGCTCGGGCCTGTCGCCGGACGGCCTGGGCTTCATGTTCCAGGACCGGGGCGAGCTGTTCGCCCTGACCGACGGCCACCCCAACATCTTCGCGCCGGGCAAGCGGCCGTTCCAGACGATCATCCCGGGCTTCGCCCTGCGCGAAGGCCAGCCGTGGCTGTCGTTCGGGGTGATGGGCGGCGACATGCAGCCCCAGGGTCAGGCCCAGATCATCAGCAACATGGTCGACTTCGGCTTAGGGGTGCAGGAGGCTGGCGACGCGCCGCGCTGGCACCATGGCGGTTCGCCCGAGCCGACGGGTATCGCGGCCGAGGACATCGCCGTGCTCGATCTGGAGAGCGGCGTGCCGGTCGAGACCCGCAAGGCGCTGGAGACCATCGGCTGGACGCTGAAGACGGAAGCCGGCGGCTATGGCGGCTACCAGGCCATCGAGCGCTGGCCGGGCCGCTACGCCGCCGCCACCGAGATGCGCAAGGACGGGGTGGCGCTGGGCTATTGAGCTCCGCCCGCCCGTCGTGCGAACGTCCGTTTAAATAAGAAACGGGAGGTGGCCCATGGCCAAGCTGAACTACGTGACGGTCGGTTCGAACGACCTGGAGAAGGCCAAGGCCTTCTATGACGGCCTGCTGGGCTCGATCGGCTTCAAGCCGCTGTACGAGCATCCGTCGGGCGGTCGCCTCTATCGCGGCGACGGCGCCATGTTCGGGGTGCTGGGTCCCTATGACGGCAACCCGGCCTGTGTCGGCAACGGCATGATGGGCGGCTTTGCCTTCGACACCGTCGAGGAGGTCGACGCCTTCCACGCCAAGGCCCTGGAGCTGGGCGCGACGGACGAGGGCGCGCCGGGCGCGCGGATGCCCAAGGTCTATTTCGCCTATTTCCGCGACCTGGATGGCAACAAGCTCTGCGGCTACAAGATGGGCTGAGTAGCGTCGGCCGGCGACACCGCTTAAGAACGCGCCATGGCGTCGGCCGCACTGCTTTCCCTGACCCTGACGGACTTCCGCTCGTACGAGCGCGCCCGCCTCGATACCGAGGGGCGCAGCGTCTACCTGTTCGGGGCCAACGGGGCCGGCAAGACCAATCTCCTTGAAGCGATCAGCCTGCTGACCCCCGGCAAGGGTCTGCGCGGCTCCAGCATGGCCGAGGTCGGTCGCCGCATGCCCGGTGAGACCGTCGGCCGAGCCTGGGCCGTGGCGGCCGAGGTCGAGAGCGGCCAGGACGCTCCAGTCCGTATCGGCACCGGGGTGGAGCAAGGCGGGGCCGCCCGCCGCACCGTCCGCATCGAGGGCGAGACCGTCCCGCCGGGCCGCCTGGCCGACCACGTCCGGCCGATCTGGCTGACCCCGGCCCAGGACCGCCTGTTCCTAGAAGCCGCCTCCGAACGCCGCCGGTTCTTCGACCGCCTGGTCTTCGCCGGCGAGCCTAGCCACGCCAGTCACGCCAACGCCTATGACAAGGCCCAGCGCGAGCGGATGCGCCTGCTGACCGACGCCGCCGACAGCGGCAGCGTGCCCGACGCCACCTGGCTGAACGCCCTGGAGGCGCGGCTGGCGGAGTCCGGCGCCCTGCTGTCCCAGGCCCGCGCCCGCACGCTGCTGGCCCTGCAGAACGAGATCGACGGACGCGGCGATCGGCCGTTCCCGCAAGCTCGCCTGACCCTGACCGGCGAGTGGGAGAAGCTGGCGCTGGACGGCGTCCCGTTCGCCCAGATCGAAGAGAAATTGGCCGCCGCCCTGGCCGCTGCCAGGCCCCGCGACGGGGCCGCCGGACGGGCCTTGACGGGTCCTCACCGAGGCGATCTGGCCATCTTCCACGTCGAGAAGGACCGTCCGGCGGCGGAATGCTCCACCGGGGAGCAAAAAGCCCTGATTTTGAACCTGGTTTTGGCCCAGGCGGCGCGACTTTCGCGTGCGGAATCCGCGCCGAATCCTGTAATATTGCTCGACGAAGTCGCCGCGCATCTCGACCTTACCCGTCGGGCCGCCTTGGCCGATGAACTCACGGCGCTCAAGCTCCAGGCCTTCCTCACCGGCACGGACGAGTCGCTGTTCGACCATCTCAAGGGTCGGGCGCTAGGCGTTCGCGTGGGCGACGCCGGCCTGGCCACCCTGGAAGACGAATGACCGAGAACACCGAAGACCAAGTTCCCGAAGTGTCGGCCCCGGAAATGACCACCGAGGAAGCCGCCGCCCAGTACGGCGCGGACTCGATCAAGGTGCTGAAGGGCCTGGACGCCGTCCGCAAGCGCCCCGGCATGTACATCGGCGACACCGACGACGGTTCGGGCCTGCACCACATGGTCTACGAGGTGGTCGACAACGCCATCGACGAGGCCCTGGCCGGTCACGCGACGAAGGTCCAGGTGATCCTGAACGCCGACGGCTCGGTGACGGTCACCGACGACGGTCGCGGCATCCCCGTCGACATGCACGAGGGCGAAGGCGTCTCGGCGGCCGAGGTCATCATGACCCAGCTGCACGCCGGCGGTAAGTTCGACCAGAACAGCTACAAGGTCTCGGGCGGTCTGCACGGCGTCGGCGTCTCGGTCGTCAACGCCCTGTCGGATTGGCTGGAACTGCTGATCCACCGCAACGGCAAGGTCCACCAGATGCGCTTCGAGCGCGGCGACGCGGTGACCTCGCTGGCGGTGACCGGCGACTCGCCGGTGCGCGAGGACGGCCTCAAAGCCGGCGAGACCCTGACGGGCACGGAAGTGACCTTCTTCCCGTCGCGCGACACCTTCGCGTTCATCGAGTTCGACCGGAAGACCCTGGAGCACCGCCTGCGCGAGCTGGCGTTCCTGAACTCGGGCGTGACGATCTGGTTCAAGGACCATCGCGACGCCGAGCCGTGGGAAGAGAAGCTGCACTATGACGGCGGCATCGAGGCCTTCGTCCGCCACCTGGACAAGGTGAAGACCCCGCTGCTGAAGGCCCCGATCTCGGTGCGCGGCGTCAAGGACAAGGTCGAGGTCGACCTGGCCCTGTGGTGGAACGACAGCTACCACGAGCAGATGCTGTGCTTCACCAACAACATCCCGCAGCGGGATGGCGGCACGCACTTGTCGGCCTTCCGCGCGGCCTTGACCCGGATCATCACCGGCTACGCCGAGAGCTCGGGCATCACCAAGAAGGAAAAGGTCTCGCTGGGCGGCGAAGACGCCCGCGAAGGCCTGACCTGCGTGCTGTCGGTCAAGGTGCCGGACCCCAAGTTCAGCTCGCAGACCAAGGACAAGCTGGTCTCGTCCGAAGTGCGCCCGGCCGTCGAAGGCCTGGTGCAGGAAGGCCTGGCGACCTGGTTCGAGGAGCACCCGAACGAGGCCAAGGCCATCGTCTCCAAGATCGCCGAGGCCGCCGCCGCCCGCGAAGCCGCTCGCAAGGCCCGCGAACTGACCCGCCGCAAGAGCGCGCTCGACATCACCTCGCTGCCCGGCAAGCTGGCCGACTGCTCTGAGCGCGATCCGGCCAAGTCCGAGATCTTCATCGTCGAGGGTGACTCGGCCGGCGGCTCCGCCAAGCAGGCCCGCAACCGCGACAACCAGGCCGTCCTGCCTCTGCGCGGCAAGATCCTGAACGTCGAGCGCGCCCGCTTCGACAAGATGCTGTCGTCCGACCAGATCGGCACGCTGATCACGGCCCTGGGCGCCGGCATCGGCCGCGACGACTTCAACCCGGACAAGGTGCGCTACCACAAGATCGTGCTGATGACCGACGCCGACGTCGACGGCGCCCACATCCGCACCCTGCTGCTGACCTTCTTCTACCGGCAGATGCCGGAGCTGATCGAGCGCGGCTACATCTACATCGCCCAGCCGCCGCTCTACAAAGCCGCCAAGGGCAAGTCCTCGCGCTATCTGAAGGACGACAGCGAGATGGACGCCTTCCTGATCGACGAGGGCGTCGACGGGGCTGAACTCGATCTGCCGTCGGGCGAGCGCCGCACGGGCCAGGACCTGCTGGCCCTGGTGCAACTGTGCCGTCAGGCCAAGGGCAATATCGACCGCCTGGCCGCCCGTGCGCCGTCGTTCGCCATCGAGCAGTCAGCCCTGGCCGGCCTGTTCGGCGACAAGCCGGACATCGCCGCCGCCTCGGCGCGCCTCGACCTCTATGCCGAGGAAGGCGACGGCCCGTGGACCGGCGAGCGCAACGAGACGGCCTATGTCTTCAAGCGCGTGCGTCGCGGCGTCACCGAGAACGTGGTGCTGGACGATGGCCTGCTGCACGCCGCCGACGCCCGTCGCCTGGCCGAGCGGGCCGGGGCCCTGGCCGAGATCTTCTCCGGCCGGGCCGTGTTCCGCCGCAAGGACAAGTCCACGACCGTTCGAGGGCCGATGGACCTGATCGCCGCGGTGATGGACGCCGGCCGCAAGGGTCTCTCGATCCAGCGCTACAAGGGCCTGGGCGAGATGAACCCCGACCAGCTGTGGGAGACCACGCTGGACGTCGAGGCCCGCACCCTGCTGCAGGTTCGCGTCAACCATGCCGACGACGCCGACGAGATGTTCAGTCGCCTGATGGGCGATCTGGTGGAACCGCGCCGCGAGTTCATCCAGGAAAACGCCCTCGACGCCGAGGTCGACGTCTAGAACGACGTTCTCTTCGCCGAAATCTTGAGCGCCGGGCGCCCGTTTCGCGGGCGTTCCGGCGCTTTTTCGTTAACCAAGCCCCTGGCGGCTTGGGTGTGGCCATCGCTGTCATCGCGCGGCGATGACGGGGGCGTCATCTTGCTTGAAGCGAGTCGATTCACTCGAAAAGTTTGCGTGGGGACGCGTGATTGATGGAACAGGACGCCAGCCTGCGTCCCGAACGCATTCTGGATCTGTCGGAACGACTGTCCAGCGTCGCGGGGGAGAAGATCGGCGAGATCGCCCGGGTCAACCGGGCCGCCAAGATGCTGTCGATCAACGCCCTGATCGTCGCCGCCCGCGCGGGCGAGGCCGGCAAGGGCTTCGCCATCGTCGCCGAGGAGTTCAAGAAGATCTCCACCGAGATCGATGCGGTGGCCGCCGCCCTGGACAGCCAGGTGCGCGCCGACCTCGACGAACTGTCGGCCATCGGCGGGGCGATCCTGGGCCACATGCGCGGCCAGCGCCTGGCGGACCTCGCCTTGAACGCCATCGAGATCGTCGACCGCAACCTCTATGAGCGCACCTGCGACGTGCGCTGGTGGGCCACGGACTCCGCCGTCGTCGCCTGCCTGGCCGATGATGGCGACGCCGCCCGCCGCTACGCCAGCGAGCGCCTGGGCGTGATCCTGGACGCCTATACGGTCTATCTGGACCTGTGGATCTGCGACACGCGCGGACGGGTCGTGGCCAATGGCCGGCCCGGCAAGTATCCGGGCGTGGTCGGCCAGTCCGTCGCCGACGCCAAGTGGTTCCGGGACGGCATGCGCACCGCCACCGGCGACGACTTCGTGGCCTGCGACATCGAGAAGGCCCGCGCCCTGGGCGATGCGCCCGTCGCCACCTACGCCACGGCCATCCGCGAGGGCGGCCAGGCCAAGGGCAAGATCCTGGGCGTGATGGGCGTCCACTTCGACTGGCGGCCCCAGGCCCAGGCGGTGGTGGACGGCGTGCGCCTGACGCCGGAGGAGCGCGAGCGATCCCGGGTCATGCTGCTGGACCAGAAGGGCCGGGTCCTGGCCTCGTCCGACAACCAGGGCGTCCTGACCGAAGTCTTCCCGCTGGACGTCTCCGGCGGCGCGATGGGCAGCTATGCCGACGGCGACATCACGGTCGGCTACGCTCTGACGCCGGGCTACGAGACTTACGCGGGTCTCGGCTGGTACGGATGTTTGGTCCAGCGTCGGCAAATGACGGCCGTGACTGTGGCTGCTGCCTAGTCTTTCGTCGGATCGACTGCGAAATATTCGAACGACTTGATCGCCCAAGACGCGAAAGCGACCAGATTCGCGGCATTACCGATAGATTCTTGCAGCGCAGCATTGTCATGCGCGACCGCACATGGTTTTTTAAACGTAACCACAGCCCGAACAGAATGTCTGTGCATCTGTTGGGCGAAGGCATGCACGTCATATTCCTAGTCTAGATCGTCGTTAAGATTCTCTTTCGCGCGTAGATTGCATTGCAGGTGTGATCTTCGGGGAACGGTATCCCTAGGAAACGACGAAAACGCGTAATCCAGCTAGAGCATTCGTTTCTGGTGTCCTAAAGGGACGCCGTTCAATTGAGAGAGCAATCATGGCCTCCAACCGCACTCGTGCCCTGGCCCTAGGTGCAATCCTAGCGATCGCCCCGCTCGCCCTGGGCCCGGCTACCGTCCTGTCGATCGCAAGCGCTGCGACCACGACGAAGAAGGATCAGGCGCTTGCGCTGATCAACGACGCCGTCAAGAACGCCACCGCCTCGGCGGCGTTCAAGGCCGCGGCGGCCAAGGGCGCGGCCGCTCAGGCCGTCCTGGACAATCCGAACGCCTCGGACGCCGACAAGGCCCAGGCCAAGGCCGATCTCGCCGACGCCCAGAAGGCGCAGGCGGATCTTCTGACGGCCGCCGTCGCTGGCGCGATGCAGGCCGCGATCGCGGCTGGCGTGTCGCCGGGCGAAGTCTCGGCCGCGCTCGCTCAGGCTTCGGCCTCGGGTGTCGTCCCGGCCAATGTCGCGCTCGCCGCCGCCACGCAGGCGACCGCGACCTCGGCCACGAACGGGGGCGGCGCTCCCAGCGCGGTGAACCCGGCGGGTCCGGCGGCCGGCGGCGGGAATGCTCCGACGGCGCCGTTCGATCCGTGCGCCGGCGTGATCGCCGCCTACTGCGGCTAAGATTTAATATTCAGGCGGATTGGCGCGCCACGACGTGCGCCGACCGTCTCTTGGTGGGGATTAAGCTATGCGACTTCTAACGTGCTCGGCCATTGCGGCCTGCATCGCGTTGACCGCGCCGCAAATCGCCCAGGCGCAAGACCTGGGTTCGCAATTCAAGCGCGACAAGAACGTCTCGGTTCGTCAGCGTCCGCGTCCGGACTATGAAGCGGTGGGCCAGAAGGCCGGCGGCTTCACGGTCTATCCGCGTGTGACCGTCGATCTCGAGCACAACGACAACATCTACGCCGTCGCGGCGGGCAAGATCGACGACAACGTCTGGCGCGTGAAGCCGGAAGTGGCGGTCCGTTCGGACTGGTCGCGCAATGCTCTCGGCTTCTTCGCCGGCGGCAACGTCATCCGCTACGGTGACGAGAAGACCGAGAACGCCGAAGAGTACACCGTGTCGGCCAACGGCCGCCTCGACGTGGCGCGCGGCTCGAACATCTCGGGCTCGGCCCAGTTCCAGCATCAGATCGAACCGCGCACGGCCATCACCGCCGGTACGCCGGCCGGCGCCACGCCCAAGCCGGTGGAATACGACCTCACCAGCACCAACCTGACCGCGGTGAAGGAATTCAATCGTCTGCGCCTGACCGCCCGCCTGGACGACAAGGACTATAACTTCAAGGACCAGGGCGCGGCGTTCAACCAGAACCAGCGCGACCGCAACGAAGTGTTCTACGGCGCGAAGGCCGAGTACGCGATCAGCCCCGACACGGCCGTCTATGCGACCGCCACCGGCAACAAGAAGAGCTACGACCTGAGCGGCCCCTCCGACCGGTCGTCGGACGGCTATGTCGTCGGGGTCGGCGCCAACGTCGAGCTTTCGGATCTGGTGCGCGGCGACGTGCAGGTCGGCTACATGAAGCAGTCGTACGATCTGGCGGCGTTCAACAGCATCAGCGGCTTCAACGCCGTCGGCCGCCTGGAGTGGTTCCCGACCCAGCTGACGACGGTCGGCCTGAACGGTTCGCGCACGATCGAGGAATCGACCGCGCCGGGCGCGCCGGGCTTCATCTCCAACAACATCGGTGCGTCGATCGACCACGAACTGTTGCGGAACGTCCTGTTGTCGGCCGCCTTCACGCACGGCAAGGACAATTACAAGGGCATCGATCGCGACGACAAGCGCGACAACTTCTCGACGACGGCGACTTATCTGCTGAATCGCCGTGTGGCCTTGTTCCTGACCTATAACTACCTCAAGCAAAAATCCGAAGGCGACCCGACGCAGCGCGGCTCGTCGTTCAAGGACAACAAGCTTATCGCTTCCGTGGCGTTGCAGTTCTAACAACGTCCACAAAACGGCAAGGTTTGCCGATTACTGAGAGTAGTTATGGACGGCTCCGGTTTTGAATCCTCGAACGCTCCGGTGAAAGACACCGGAGCGTTGTCTTTTGATCTGAACATCCTGATCGCGACGTTCAGGCGACGCTTCAGGCTGTTTGCGGCCGTGGCCGTGGTCGTGTTCGCGGCGGTGGTGCTGTTCACCCTGCAGCAGACGCCGCGCTACACCGCCACCGCGCAGGTGATGCTGGACGTCCGCAAGGAACAGGTCACCGACATGAGCGCGGTGCTCTCGGGCCTGCCGGCGGACACCGCCGTCGTCGACACCGAGGTCGAGGTGCTGCGGTCGCGCTCCCTGGCGGCGCGGGTCGTCAAGGACCTGAAGCTCGAGGAAGACCCGTACTTCAACCCCAGCCTGGCCAAGGCCAAGGGTGCGCGGGCCTGGCTGTCCTCGCTGAAGAAGGCGGCGGCGCCGACCACCAGCGTCGTCACCGATCCGGTCGAGCTGCAGCGCCGTCGCGAGCACATCGTCGACGGTCTGCTGAGCGGTCTCAATGTCCGCCGCGCGGGCCTGACCTATCTGATCTCGATCGAGTACACCCACACCGATCCCAAGCGCGCGGCCGAGCTGGCCAACGCGTTCGCCGATCTCTACCTGACCGAACAGCTCGAAGCGAAGTTCAACGCGACCGAGAAGGCCAACGAGTGGCTGGACACCCGCGTCGCCGAACTGCGCGACCAGGTCCAGCAGGCCGACGCGGCGGTGCAGCAGTACAAGATCGCCCACAACCTGCTGAGCGCCGAGGGCGCGACCCTCACCGAGCAGGAGATCTCGGGCCTGAACCAGCAGCTGGCGCTGAGCCGCGCCTCGCAGGCCGAGACCGACGCCCGCCTGAACATCGCCCGCCAGCAGCTGGCCAAGGGCAGCACCGGCGAAGACGTCGGCGAGTCGCTGAACTCGCCCGTCGTCCAGCAGCTGCGCAAGCAGCGCGCCGAGAAGAGCGCCCAGGTGGCCGATCTCGGCGGCCGCTACGGCGATCGTCACCCCGACCTGCTGAAGGCCAAGCGCGAGCTGGCCGACATCGACGTCCAGATCCAGGCCGAAATCCGCCGGATCATCTCGAACCTCGAGGCCCAGGCCCAGGTCGCGCGCCAGCGCACCGGATCGGTGGCGTCGAGCGTCTCGGTCTCGCGGGGCACGCTGGCGGGGAACAACCGCGCCAGCATCGGCCTCTCCGAGCTGGAGCGTAAGGCCCAGTCGGTCAAGACGCTGTACGAGAGCCTGCTGAGCCGCTTCAAGCAGACCACGACGTCGGAAGGCATCGAGCAGGCCGACGCCCGTGTGGTGTCGCCGGCCAAGATCCCGACCGGCCCCAGCTATCCCAAGCCTTCGCTGAACCTGGCGCTGGGCCTGATCCTGTCGCTGGGCGCCGGCGTCGCCGCGATCGTCCTGGCCGAGATCCTGATGGCCGGCCTGTTCACCGAGGACGAGGTCGAGCGCCGCCTGGGCCTGCCGTATCTGGGCGCCGTCCCGACCCTGGGCACCACGGTCGACGACGCCAAGACCCTGAAGGGCATGACGCCGCCGGACTACCTGCTGGCCAAGCCGCTCTCCAGCTTCGCCGAAAGCCTGCGCAAGCTGCGCGCCTCGATCCTGTTCTCCAAGGTCGGCGAGACCGTGAAGGTCATCGCGGTCACCTCGTCCCTGCCGGGCGAAGGCAAGACCACGACGACCTTCTCGCTGGCCCGCACCCTGGCCAGCTCGGGCGCCAAGGTGGTGGTGGTCGACTGCGACCTGCGCCAGAGCGCGATCAGCCAGTTCCTCAAGGAGCCGGCCTCGGTCGGCCTGCTGGAGATCCTGAACGGCGTCGCCACCATCGAGCAGGCCGTGGTCACCGACGAGAGCGGCGCGCACATCCTGCCGCTGGCCAAGTCGGCCTACACGCCGCGTGACGTGCTGGGCTCGGCGGCGATGCACAAGCTGCTGCAGGACCTGCGCGCGCGCTACGAGATCGTGCTGCTGGACACCGCGCCGCTGCTGGCCATCGCCGACACCCGCATCCTGGCGCCGCACGCCGACGCCGTGGTGATGCTGGTGCGCTGGAAGAAGACCCCGGTGAAGGCCGTGCAGTCGGCCCTGGCCCTGCTGCAAGGCACCCGCGCGTTCATCGCCGGCGTGGCCCTGACCCAGATGGATCTGAAGGCCCAGTCCCGCTACGGCTACGGCGACAGCTATTATTACTACGCCAACTACCGAAAGTACTATGCGGACTAGGACCCGCACGGGCGGGGGAGCCTCCTCGCCCGGTGCGGCCAGGGCGCGGAAACTGCAAGTCTCCGAGGGCGTCGCGATCGGCGCCCTCGTCGCTTTCGTCCTGGCCGAGATCATCGCGTTCGGGGCCAGCGACGTGGTGGTGGCCGCCGTGTTCGGCGCGCTGCAGGCCGCCTTCCTCCTGATCCTGCTGACCACCTGCGCCTGGGCGAGGAAGGTTCCGAGCGTCCTGGCCGCGCCGTGGCCCGGCCTGCTGTTCGTCGCCCTGCTGGTCGCGACGGCCTGGCCGCTGACCGCGTTCGGACCGGGCGGCGCGCATCCGGTCTGGAGCTATCTGGGCGCCGGCGGCGGATCGATCACCGTCGACCGCTCCACGCTCATCCTCAACCTGCTGCGGCTGGCGGGCCTGGCCTGCCTGTTCCTGGCGGCGCAGATCATCGGCGTGTCCGAGACCCGTCGACGGGCGCTGGTCTGGTGGCTGCTGCTGGCCCTGGCGGCCTTCGCGGCCCTAGCGATCCTCCACCATGTCAGCCTGCGGGCCGGCCGGCGCCTGGACGCGACCCTGTTCAGCCCCAACACCGCCGCCACACTGATGGGCGTGGGCGCGATCTTCGCGGTGATGTTCTTCTCGCAGGCCATCCAGCGGACCGGCGGGTCCCTGAGCCTGGACCGGCTGAACCTGGACGCCAGCCTGAGCCTGGCGGCGTCGGCGGTGTTCATGGTCGCCCTGGCGTTGACGGCCTCGCGCGGCGGGATCTTCGCCACCGTGATCGGCCTGGCGGTGCTGCTGACCTGGCAGGTTCTGGCGCAGGGGCGGCGGATGCGGGCGATCGCGATCCTGGGCGGGGCTGCGGCCCTGCTGGTGGTCGTGGGCGTGGCCATGCGCAGCGCCGATCTGACCGCCGCGCGACTGGAGCATCTGGACGGCGACGTCGCCACCCGCAAGGCGATCTTCGACGCCCACTGGCAAGCGTTCCAGACCTCGCCATGGTTCGGTTTCGGGCTGGGCTCGTTCCCGATCGTCAACCAGCTGATCACCACCACCGAGACCCTGAAGGTCCTGTACGACGTCCGCGCCACGCACAATCTCTATCTCCAGTGGCTGGAGGAGGCCGGCGTCGTCGGTTCCGTCGTCATGCTGGCCTGGCTGCTGGGCGCGCTCTGGCGGGTGGGCAAGGAGTCGATCAAGTCCGGCACCATCGGGGCGCTGGCGCGCGCGACGATCGCCGCCACGGTGCTGGTCCTGTTGCACGGCCTCTCGGACTTCGCCGTCCAGACGCCGGCCCTGCAGGCCCTGTTCGCCGTCGGGCTGGGCGCGATGAGCGCGACCGCGGCTCCGCGCCGTCCGCGAACCGAGCGCAAGGCCGATTGGACGACGACCGTCTTCGCCGGCGTGGTCCTGACGGTCTCGCTGCTGTTCGCCGTTCCCCTGGCCGTGTCGCGGTTCGGCGGCGACCTTTCCGGCCTGCCGACGGCCTCGGCCGAGGTGCTGGCCACGCGCATCGAGGCGGGCCTGGCCCAGCCGAAGACCGACGCCGCCGAGCAGGCGCGCCTGGCGGCCCTGAGCCGCCGCGAGGTCACCTTACGTCCCGGCTCGGGCAGCGCCTGGCTGCGCAAGGCGGCGGCCGATTTCCAGCGCGGCGACGTCGCGGCCGCCAATCTGGCGCTGACGCATTCGCTCGCCGTGGCGCCCTTGCAGACCAGCCTGTTCATCAGCCGCACGCGGCTGGCCTACGAGCACTGGTACGACCTGACCCCGGCCATCCGTGAGCAGGTCAACTACCAGGCGCACGTGGAGTTCGGCCGTTGGGGCGGCGAGGAGCGGCTGACGGCGCTGGCCAACAGCGTCCAGAGCTCGACGGCCCGGATCGGCCTGGTGTTCCTGATCATGACCGAGCGGGCGGCGCGCGCGCAGGCCGAGGCTCAAGCCAAGGCCCAGGCCCAGCCTCAGTAGGCGTTCTCGGCGACCAGCAGGCTGGGGATGGTCAGGAGGACGATCTGGGCGTCCTTCAGGATCGACCAGGTCTGGATATAGACGATATCGGCCTCGACCCGCTTGCGCATCGCCTCGACCGTCTCGGTGCCGCCACGCAGCCCCTTGACCTGGGCCCAGCCCGTCAGGCCCGGCCGCGCCTGGTAGCGGGCATAGTAGTCGGGGATCTGGGCCGCGTAGTAGTCGTCGTGCGCCGCGGCGTGGGGCCGGGGACCGACCAGGGACATGTCGCCGCGCAGGACGTTCAGCAGCTGCGGCAGCTCGTCGATGCTGCTGGCGCGCAGGAACTGGCCGACCCGGGTGATGCGGTTGTCGCCGCGCTGGGCCTGGGTCAGGTCCGGGCCGTCTTCACGGCAGTGCATGGTGCGCAGCTTCAGGATCTGGAACCGCGAACCGCCGAGGCCGCCCCGGGTCTGCCGGAAGAGGGCGGGGCCGGGGGATTCAAGCTTGATCAGCAGGGCCGCCAGCAGCAGCAGCGGTGCGAACAGCAGCAGAAGCAGGGCCGAGGCGACGATGTCGAGCGCCCGTTTGTAGGGGTCGAATGCAACCCTTGGGAGCGGCTCGCGCAATCTTGGCGAGAGAAGCCCGGTATACGATCCCCCGTCCACCAGATAACCCTCTAACTTCCCCACCGCGTCGCGGACTGGTGACCAGTTCCTGCATCTTTAAACTAGCGCAAACCATTCACAGCGTCGCCGGGAAAAATCCCCAAGGCGCGCCCGATATGTTTAATGCACGTAGACTCTGTTCATTCACGGGCGATTAGCCGAGCCCGGATTACAGTCCTCACATCAGGAGTGTGATCGATGCTTGAAGCCAAGATCTCGTTTGTCCAAGTCGAAGCTGCCGCGCCCGTGCGCGCCAAGCGCTTGCCGCCGCTCATCGGACTGGGCATGGGCGCTGTCATCTCGGCGGGCCTTTGGGGCGCGCTGGCCCTGGCCGTCTCGCACATCCTCTAAGCCTTCACCGCCGGTCCCAAGACCCGGCCGTCGCGCCCGCTCATGACCTGAGCGGGCGTTTTCGTGTCTGCTGTTCTGTCTGCTGCGCCACGCAACGAAAAAGCCCCGGACCTGCTGGTCCGGGGCTTTTGCATTCAGGCCTGATGTCGGATCAGGCGATGGTGGTCCATTGCGAGGTGCCGGGCACCTGGCGCTCGACCCAGTGGTAGTTCAGGTCGCCCCAGGGCGTCGCCCACGGGGTCAGGTTGTCCAGCACCCAGTCGCCGCTCTCCAGCGAGACCATCAGCACGGCGTGGCTCTCGCCGCGGTTGGTGAAGGCGACGGCCATGGACAGGGCGGTCTCGGGCACGCCGGCCTCGATCAGCTGGCGGCGCTTCTCCAGCGCGTAGTCCTCGCAGTCGCCGTACAGCTTGCCGTTCACCAGACGCGGCAGCGCCCAGTATTCGACCTGGCCGTAGAGATCCAGGTCCGTGGCCTTCTTGACCGTGCGATTGACCAGCTGGTTGACCTGGTTCAGCAGCTTCATCTGGTCGCGCTCGGGGCGCGTGGTCCAGGCGAGGGTGGTCAGGACGGCGCCTTGGGCGGCGGGCGCGACGACGGCCTTGACCGGGCGAGCCTGGCCGGCGGCGACGAAGTCCTCGACCGCAGCCGGCGTCCAGGCCTGGACGATCTCGACCGTGATCAGGCGGGCGGCGTCTTCGGCTTCCTGGGCGTTCGTCGCGGCGGTGTCGAAGTGGCGCGGGGCGACCGGGCCGACCGACGAGGTCGGGGCCAGACCAGGCGCGGCGCCCAGCATGGCCAGCTGGCTGGCGGGCGAGCCGCAAGCGCTGGTGTCGCGACGGCACAGCTCGGCGAAGCCCAGCGGGGCGCCAACATCCTGGCCGCGCGGCATGAAGGCCGCCGAGCCGGCTTGAGCGCTGGCGCCGGACATCATCGCAATAGCGCTAACCAGACCCAGAACAATGTTACGCGTGTTGAACATGCTGACCCCGCTGTGTTCGTGGGGTCAGTATTCATTCGGGCCGCAAATTTGAGCTGAATTTAGATGGTATAATCTGGATGTTTAACTGTGGTAATTCTGAAATTAACTACAATGAAAGAGAAATATACTTGGTAAATTGAATGGGAATGATCATGATAAATTGCGAGTAAACGTCCCATGGCGCCGTTGAACTACGCTGCTGGCTGGGGCAAAATCGGCGATTATGGCTCCGGCGTTCGCTCGGCGCCCTGGCGAGTTCGATGTTCAAGTCCCTCTTCCGGTCCAAGTCCCAGCCGCGCAAAGCCTCGTCCACGGACGGTCGAATGGTTTATGCGGTCGGCGACATCCATGGCCGGCTGGACCTGCTGGACGGCCTGATCGGGGCCGTGACCGAGGACTACCGCGCCACCGGGCGCGAGGATCCGCCGGTGCTGATCATGCTGGGTGACTATGTCGATCGCGGCGCCCAGTCCTGCGCGGTGATCGAGCGGCTGATCCTGCTGCAGGGCCAGGCGGCCGACGGGCGGTTCGAGTTCCGCGCCCTGATGGGCAATCACGAGGAGACGCTGCTGCACTTCCTCGACGATGCGATGGCCGGGCCGTCGTGGGTGGAATATGGCGGCGGCGAGACCCTGGCCTCCTATGGCGTGCACCGCCCGGTGGGCCGCGCCGAGCCCGAAGCCTGGGAGCAGGCCCGCCAGGCCTTCCGTGCGGCCTTTCCGCCCGCCCACGAGACCTTCCTGCGCCAGCTGGAGCTGGTGGTGGTCTATGGCGACTATGTCTTCGTCCACGCGGGCGTGCGCCCCGGCCTGCCGCTGGAGCGCCAGGTCGCCGCCGACCTGCTGTGGATCCGCAACGAGTTCCTCGACAACCCCCATGGCCTGAAGGCGACGGTCGTCCACGGCCACACGCCGGTCGAGGAGGCTTTCGTCGGCCGCCAGCGGATCAATGTCGACACCGGCGCCTATGCGACTGGCGTCCTGACCGCCGTTAGACTTGATGGCGGCGAACCCAAGATCATCCAGTTCAGTAAAGCGCGTGCGGCCTGAGGCTTGATCTTGTTCATGTCACGGTCACGTGCGATGTGGCATTTCGATTTCCAGGCCTGACCAAGTCCTCAAGTTTCAAACGTCCAAGGTGAGACGCTTCGCGATGATCGGTGTTTCGAAACTCTCGCGCCTCTTTTCGATGCTGGCGCTGGTCGTCTGCATCGCCGGCGGCGCCTGGGGCGGCGCGGCGCGGGCTCAAGCGCCCGTGGTCAGCGACACGCCCGTCCCGGTGGCCCAGTCGATGGACTATCTGCTGGGGGCCGGCGACAAGGTCCGGGTGACCGTCTATGGCGAACCCACCCTGTCGGGCGAGTTCTTCGTCACCGGCAGCGGCCTGATGTCCCTGCCGCTGATCGGCGAGATCAAGGCGGGCGGCCTCACCGTCGGCCAGTTCCAGGACACCGTGCAGAAGTCGCTCAGCGACGGCTACCTGAAGGAGCCACGCGTCAGCGCCGAGGTCCTGACCTTCCGCCCGTTCTACATCCTGGGCGAGGTCGAGAAGCCCGGCACCTATCCCTATACCGCCGGCCTGACCGTGCTGAACGCGGTGGCCACGGCCAGCGGCTTCACCTACCGGGCCGACAAGAAGAACGTCTACATCAAGCACAATGGCGAGACGACCGAGGTGAAGGGCGCGCTGACGCCGTCGACCCAGGTCGCCCCGGGCGACACCATCCGCATCGGCGAACGCTTCTTCTGATCCCGGAAGACAGCCCGACATGAACAAGGCCCGGCGGACGACCGCCGGGCCTTCGTCGTTCTGGGCCGTGCGGAGGCTAGACGGCGATCGCGCTGGCGGTGGACTCCAGGATCGGGCGCATGGTCAGCAGGGCCTGGGCGCGGTTCTGGACGCCCAGCTTGCGGAAGATCACGGTCAGGTGGGCCTTGATCGCCGCTTCGGTGACGTGGAGGTCGGCGGCGACCTGCTTGTTCAGGCGGCCGTCGGCGATGTTCATCAGCACCTTCATCTGGGTGGCCGTCAGGCCGTCCAGGCGGCGGTTCAGGGCGGTCAGCTCCTGGCTGGCCGAGGCCGCGCCGGTGAGGGCGGGGAACGGACGCGCGCCCTCGAGCACGCTGCGCAGGGTGCGGGCGATCTCATCGATCTCGGCGCACTTGTGCAGGAAGCCCGCTGCGCCCAGCGCCTTGCACGAGCCGACCATCTGGTCGTCGATCCGCGAGGAGAAGACGACGGTCGGGGTGTTGGGCAGGCGCTGATGGACCATGACCAGCACCGACAGGCCGCTGCAGCCGGCCAGGGCCGGATCCATCACCACCAGGTCGATCGTCTGGCCGAAGCGACAGCCGGCGTCGATGGCGGCGAGATCGCCGACTTCGATGGTGTGCGCCTTGGGCCAGACCGACAGGACGACGGTTCGGATGGCTTCGCGCATCAGCGGATGGCTGTCGATGATCAGGACGCGTTTCACGGCGGGTGCTCTCGGTGGGCAACTGTTGCGAGCATGAAATGCCGGGACACATTCGTCGCCGCGCCAAGTGTCGCATCTCGCCAATGTCGGTTCGTCGACTTTTGTTCGTCGAATGTCGCTCAAACCCTTATGGCGCTTGGGGTGCCGATACTGTGCAAACGTTTTTTACAGGGGTTTGCTGCGCTGCAGACGGTTGCGACAGGGTGACGCACGGGTTGTGCCCCATTTATGTCTCCCTCCTTGCGATACGCATCAGAGGGCGAGTGCAAAGCGCATCTTCTCACTAGACGTTAGTCTACATATTCCCTGTTTGTTCTATTCCGGTAAGGTCCGGTTAGCTGTGATCGCTCGCTTCATGGGGCTCGATTTTTCGCCTCAGGAAGTTTCGCGCCCCGCTCATGACCCACCCGGGCCCTCACAAGACCAGCAAGATCACCGCCCTGCGCGGCGTGTCTGCCTGCGCCCTGATCGGGGTCGCGGCGCTGGTCTGTGCGCCGGGTCTGGCGCGGGCGCAGTCCACCCAAGACCCGACGACCATGACGCCCGCGGCGACCATGATCGACAACGTCGCCAGCCTGTCCGTGAAGACCGGCGACAACATGACGTCGCTGCCGTCGAACAAGGTCTCGCTGCAAGTGCAGGAGATCCTCGACGTGCGCGTCGACGTCCTCACGCCCGATGTCGATGTCGAAGCCGACAGCCACAACCAGCGCCTGGGTTTCCGGATCACCAACCTCGGCAACGGCTGGCAGGCTTTCGACCTGTCGTTCTCGATCGTCGATGGCGGCTTCGATCCGCAGGCTTGCACGATCTGGGTCGACTGGGACGGTGACGGCCATTTCGACGCGACGCGCGATCGCCAGTCGACGGTCACCCCCGTCCTGGCGCCGGGCGCCTCGGTGGTGGCCTGGGTCTCGTGCAGCATTCCGGCCAACGCCGCGACCGGTTCGTGGGGCCGCATCCTGCTGCGCGCCTATCCGGCGGTGCTGCGGGGCGGCGCCACCCCGGGGACCATGGCGACCGCCGGCAATGGCGGCACCTTCGTCGTCCTGGGCAAGACCCTGCGCCCGCGCGTCCTCGTCGGCGGCGGCACGGGCGGAACCGGGGGCGGCACGGGCGGTGGAACGGGCGGTGGCGGCACGGGCGGCGGAACCGACGGCGACGGCAGCACCAGCCCGCCGGCCACCTTCTATGTCGGCCGCGCCAACGCCCAGCTGATCAAGACCCAGACCGTCGCCGATGCCGCCGGCGGCGCGCGCGCCGTGCCGGGCGCCATCGTCACCTACAGCCTGGAAGCCCGCTTCGGCGCCGGCGTCGCCCTGCGCCAGGCCGTGGTCTCCGATCCCATTCCCGCCGGCGCGACCTATGTCGCCGGCTCCCTGACCCTGGACGGCGCGTCGATCAGCGACGCCGCCGACGGCGACGCGGGCCGCTTCGCCGACGGGGCCATCGCCGTCGGACTGGGGGACATCGCCGTCCCGACCGTCCGCACCGTCACCTTCAAGGTTCGCATCAACCCCCTCGGGAGCGCCTCATGACCAAGTCCTTCCTGCTGGCCGCCGTGGCGTCTGGCCTGTTCCTCTCCAACCTGGCCGGCGCCGCCGCCAACGCCCGGGTCGCCGAGCACGACGCCACCCTGACCTCCGCGGTCTTCAAGGAGGTCGAAACGCCGGGTCCCAAGGGCGCGGTGATGAGCCGCAAGCCCGCCGGCAGCGTCACGCCGGGGGAGCAGGTCATCTATGTGCTGACCTATCGCAACGGCGGCACGCGCCCGGCCGATGGCGTCGTCATCACCAATCCTCTGGCCAAGGACCTGGTCTATGCCGGTCCGGCCGACACCCGTCCGCCGGTGGTCTCCATCGACGGCCAGACCTTCGGTCCGCTGGCTTCGCTCAGCAAGGCCGCGGCCGGCGGCGCTTCCGCCCCGGCCACCGCCGCCGACGTCACCGCCATCCGCTGGACCCTCGACCAACCCGTTCCGGCGGGCGGCGAGGTCCAGCTGTCGTTCCGCGCCCGTCTGAAGTGACGCGCGCTTCCAACCAATCAAACAAAGCGGGGTCCACCATGAAGAAGTCATATCGTAGAGCAGCACTGGCGGGGGTCTCCGCCCTCGCCGTGGCGATGTGGGGGCCGCTGGCCTCCGCCGCGACCGGCACCCAGGCCGGTACGAACATCAACAACACCGCGTCGGTGTCGTACTCGGTCGGCGGCGTCAGCCAGACGCCCGTCGCCTCGAACATCGCCACCTTCGTCGTCGACCGGAAGGCCAATGTCATGGTCGCCGAAGTCGGCGGCGCGGCGACGTCGGTGGCCTTTGGCCAGACCGATCAGGTGACGACCTTCACCGTCACCAACACCACCAACGCGACCCAGGACTTCCGCCTGTTCGCGACCAATATCGGCATCGGCCTGACGACGCAGCTGGGCCACACCGACAACTTCACCGTGACCAACATCCGGGTGTTCGTCGATTCCAACGGCAACGGCACGTATGATGCGGGCGTCGACACGGCGACCTTCATCGACGAGCTGGCCCCGGATCAGACCAAGACTGTGTTCGTCGTCGCCGACATCCCGGCCTCGGGCCCGGCCAGCGGCATTTCGGGCGTGCAGCTGACGGCCGTCGTCGCCACCGGCGGCGGGGCCGGACTGGGCGCCGACCTGACCCAGAGCCTGGTGGACGATCCGGCCCAGATCGACACGGTCTTCGCCGACGCCGCCGGTTATGTCGACGCCGTGCGCGACGCCCGCTTCAGCGCCGGCGACGAGTACAACATCGCCGCCCCGACCGCCCAGGTCACCAAGACCGCCGTGGTCATCAGCGATCCGCTGAACGGCGTGGTGGCGCCCAAGGCCATCCCGGGCGCGGTCGTCGAATACTGCATCCAGGTCAAGAACATCGGCTCGCAGGCGCTGACCAGCGTCGGCGTCACCGACAACATCCCGGCCAACACGACCTATCTGGCGAACAGCACCTATGTCGGCGGCACCGTCCTGCTGGCGGCCTGTGTCTTCGACGGGGCCCAGGCCACGGACGGCAACGTGTTCAACGGCACGCGCATCGCGACGTCGATCGCCAACATCGCTGTCGGCGCGACGACCACGACGCGCTTCCGCGTGACGCTGAACTAGTCGCTTTCCAAGAAGGACGAAGGTTTCCCCCGGGCGGCTCCGCGCCGCCCGGTACGGGGCCGCATGCCAGAATGACATCCCTTTTGTCCCGCATGAAATTGGCGCTGACAGGCCTGGCGATCGCCGCCGGGCTCTGCACGCCCGTCTATGCGCGACAGACGACCCTGACCAATACGGCGCGGCTCTCGTTCACGAGCGCGACGGGGGCCGGCGGCGTCAATTCCAACACCACCACCTTGGTTGTCGCCGAGAAAAGGCGCCCAAACATCCGCTTGATGCGCCTGGCCGTCGGGGCCGAGGGCGTCGCGATGGGCGCCAGCACCACGCAGTGCCTTGTCGACAGCAAGGGCTTCGAAACGCCTGGCCTCGATGGCGACAGCGAATTCGATCCAGCTTCGGTCAAGCTCAGGCCGGCCACGTCCTATCACGCCGGCGAGCCGGTTTTCATCGACATCGACGCCCCGGACAGCAATGTCGACCCGACCGCGCGCGACGTGATGACCCTCACGATCAAGACGTCGCTGGGCGACAAGGAAACTCTGAAAGTCTGGGAAACCGGGCCGAATACCGGCCATTTCCTGGGGTATATTCCGGCGACGGACGTTGAGCCTGCTCCGTTCGACTGCCAGATCTCGGGCCCTCGTGGCGGCGCCCTCGACGTCACCGTGGCCGATCTCTACGACGGCACGTCTGCGACCGCCGAGGCGCTGATCGACCCCTACGGCTACGTCTTCGATTCCCGCACGGGCAAGGCCATCGACGGCGCCCGCGTGACCCTGGTCGACCAGGAGACCGGCCAGCCGGCCACGGTGTTCGGCGACGACGGCGTCAGCGCCTATCCGTCCACGGTGGTCAGCGGCGACAACGTCACCGACGCCGGCGGCGCGGTCTACCAGTTCGCGCCCGGCCAATATCGTTTCCCGCTGGTGGCCTCGGGCCGCTACAGCCTGTTCATCGAGCCGCCCACCGGCTACGCCGCCCCGTCCACCGCCACCGAGGCGGCCCTGGCCAAGCTGACCGCACCCGACGGCGGCGCCTTCAAGATCCTGCCGGCCTCGTGGGGCGCGGCGTTCGACCTCGTCCAGACCGATCCGCTGCAGGTCGACGTCCCGCTGGACAGCGGCAAGCGCCCGATCGTGGTGCGCAATTTCGTCAGCGGTCTGTCGCTGGAGAAGTCGGCCTCGACGACCAAGGCCGCGTTCGGCGACTTCATCCGCTACAGCCTGACGATCCGCAATCTGGGCGCCGCGCGCACCATCAACACCGTCCAGGTCAGCGACGTTCTGCCGCGCGGCTTCCGCTATGTGCGCGGCTCCTCGCGCCGCGACGATGGGTCGCTGGCCGACCCGCAGATCAGCGCCGACGGCCGCACCCTGACCTATCCGCTCGGCACGTTCGGTCCATCACAGTCCAGCAAAATCAATTACTTGGTCACGGTCGGACCTGATGCGCCGACCGGCTGGGCGATCAACCGCGCTATCGCCACCGGGGCGCTGGGCGCCTCCAGCGGCGAGGCCCAGGCGCGCGTTCGTGTCGCAGCCCCGCCGCTGATGACCGACGCCGGCACCATCATCGGCCGGGTCACCGAAGGCGCCTGCGCCACCCGTCGAGAGGACGGTCGGATCGGCGTGCCCGGAGTCCGTCTGGTCATGGAGGACGGGACCTTCGTGGTCTCCGATCGCGACGGCCTGTTCCATTTCGAAGGCGTGCGACCGGGCATCCACGTGGTGCAGATGGACGCCGGCGCCTTGCCGGCCGGTTTCGAGGCCGTGGCCTGTGGTCGCGACACCCGCATCGCCGGCCGCGCCTGGTCGCAGTTCGTCGAGATCGGCGGCGGCGGCCTGCAGAGAGTCGAATTCCGCCTGCGGCGCACCGCATCGGCGCCCGGCGCCGCGCCGAAGATCGCGCCGACCGCCATCGACGAGGCCGCGCCGGGGACCATCGACTGGTTCGCCGGCCAGGAGCCGGGCGCGGACTTCGTGTTCCCCGCCAAGGACCACAACCCCGCCGTCCCGGCCATCCGCGTGGCCGTCAAGCATTCGCCGGGCCACCAGGTCAGCCTGACCCTGAACGGCGCGCCGGTCGATCCGCTGTCGCGCGACGGCGTCGAGACCAGCGCCGACGGGACCATGGCCGTCTCGCTGTGGCGCGGCGTGCCCCTGACCGAGGGGACCAACATCCTGGTCGCCAAGGTGGTCAACGCCATGGGCCAGACCATCGCCGAGCTGAAGCGCGAAGTCGCCTACGCCAACACCCCGGCCCGCGCCGAGCTGGTCCAGGAAGCCTCCAGCCTGACCGCCGACGGCCTGTCGGCCCCGGTCATCGCCGTGCGCTTCACCGACCGCTTCGGCCATCCCGTCCGTCCCGGGACGATGGGCACGTTCGACGTCGCCGAACCCTACGCCATCGCCGCCGATCCGAACTCCGACCAGCGCATGGCCGGCGAGGGCGCCCGCGCCGCCACCTGGCGCGTGCTGGGCGAGGACGGCGTGGCCCGCATCGCCCTGGCCCCCACCAGCCAGGCCGGCTCGGCCGTGCTGCGCTTCAAGCTGCCGGGCCTGGCCGACAACGCCGCCCCGACCGAGGTTCGCGCGTGGCTCAGCGCCGCCCGCCAGGACTGGATCGTCGTCGGCTTTGCGGCCGGCACGGCGGGCTACAACACCCTGTCGCGCCACGCCTCGCCCCTGGCCCGCAAGGACCGCGGCAAGACCATGGTCGACGGTCAGCTGGCCTTCTACGCCAAGGGCCGCGTCCGGGGCTCGTGGCTGCTGACCCTGGCCTATGACAACAAGCGCGCCAAGGACGACGAGCGCGGCCTGACCTCGACCATCGATCCGGACCGCTACTACACCGTCTATGGCGACGGCTCGGGCCAGGCCTATGACGCCGCCAGCCAGCGCAAGCTGTACATCCGCGTCGAGCGCAAGGCGTTCTACGCCCTGTTCGGCGACTTCCAGACCGGCTTCGATTCCACTCGCCTGGGCCACTTCGACCGTACGCTGAACGGCCTGAAGTTCGAGCGTCAGGGCAAGGTCATCAACGTCGCCGGCTTCGCCGCCGAGACCACCCAGGACCACGTCCGCGACGAGCTGCCGGGTTCGGGCCTGGCCGGCCTCTACCAGCTGTCGCATCGCGAGATCGTGCCGAACACCGACACGGTCACCATCGAGACCCGCGACCGCCTGCGCGCCGAGCTGATCCTGGCCAGCAAGACCCTGGTCCGCGACATCGACTACGACATCGACTACGCGACCGGCGCCCTGACCTTCCGCGACCCGATCCCGACCCGCGACGCCGATCTGAACCCCAATGTCGTGGTCGCCAACTACGAGATCGACGGCGCCGGCGAGCGCACCACCGAGATGGGCCTGCGCGTCTCGGCCGACCTGCTGAAGGGCAAGGCCACGGTCGGCGCCACCTATCTGCACGGCCGTCCGGGCGAGGCCCGCGCCGAGGCCGACCTGGTCGCCGCCGACCTGGTCGTCCGCCCCCGCGCCGACACCGCCATCCGCCTGGAAGCGGCCACCAGCCAGTCGGTCTCGACCGACCGCCAGACCGCCTGGGTCGCCGAGGTCGAGCATCATTCGGCGCGCCTGGACGTGCTGGGCTACGCCCGCCAGGCCGACAAGGCCTTTGGCCTGAACCAGCAGAACCTGGCCGAGTTGGGCGCCCGCAAGGTCGGCGTCGACGGCAAGGCTCGCCTGACCGAGCGCCTGTCGCTGACCGTGGCGGCCTATCACGAGGACTATCTGGACAGCGGCGACCAGCGCGACGTCGTCGACGCCAAGGTCGACTACCTGGCCCCCGGCGGCCTGCGCCTGGGCGCCGGCGTCAAGGCCGCCCACGACACGCCGGAGACCGGCGAGGCCGTCCGCTCGGACCTGCTGACCCTGTCGGCCAGCCGCGACTTCCTGAACCGCCGCCTGCAGCTGACCGCCGCCTCGGACTTCGCCCTGGGCGACGCCGAGAGCCTGGACTTCCCGGTCCGCCGCCGTGTCGGCGCCACCTTCGAGGTCCGCGAGGGCGTGCGCCTGCTGGCCAGCCGCGAGACGGTCGAGGGCGTCGGCTACAAGGCCGCCGTCATTGGTGGGGGCCTCGAGATCTCGCCGTGGAAGGGCGCGCGCCTGACCAGCGCCCTGAACCGCCAGGACCTGTCGGCCTTCGGTCCCCGCACCTATGCCCGCCTGGGCCTGGCCCAGAGCATCCAATTGAAGGGCGGCTGGAGCGTCGACGCCTCGATCGACTCCGCCAACACCGTGTCCGGCCGCGCGCCGGTCCCGAACACGATCAGCGACAAGGCCACGGGCGCGGGCCTGGCCACCGAGGACTTCACCGCCGTCAGCCTGGGCGCGGCCTTCCGCGCCGAGCGCTGGAGCTGGAACGGCCGGGTGGAAGCCCGTCGCGGCGACGTCGCCGACAGCTGGGCCGTCCGCACCGCCTATCTGCGCCAGCTGCGCGAAGGCGTCACCGCCGCCCTGACCGTCCGCGCCGACCAGACCAAGACGGCGACCGGCGCGATCTCGAAGGGCGCCGAAGTGGCCGGCTCGATCGCCTGGCGTCCGCTGGACAGCAAGTGGTCGGTCCTGGACAAGCTGGAAGTCCGCCGCGAGGAAGCCCGTGGGATCACGCAAGGCGCCGCCGCCGCCGGCTATGGCCCGACCGCCCGCGCCGACGGCATCTCGTCGAAGCTGATCAACAATCTGGCCGTCAATTTCGACAGCGACCGTGGCGATCACGAGCGCTGGGCGGTGCAGGCCAGCCTCTATCACGGCGCCAAGCTGGTGCGCGGCCGCTTCGACGGCGAGGCCCGCACCAACCTGGTGCAGGTGATCGGCGCCGAGGCCCGCCTGGACTTGAGCCGCAAGATCGACCTGGGCGTGAACCTGTCGCTGCGCCACGCCGGCAAGGACGGCGGCACGGCCTATGCGATCGGCCCGTCGGTCGGCGTCTCGATGGCCGAGAACACCTGGATCAGCGTCGGCTACAACGTCGTCGGCTACCACGATCCCGACTTCGAGGCCGCCGGCTACAGCCGCAAGGGCTTCTACATCACCGCCCGGGTGAAGTTCGACCAGAACACCTTCGCCGGCCTGCTGGGCGGCGCGCGCCGATAATCAAAAGCCTTAGAACGAGGAGACGCCCATGCGCATGTTGACCAGTCAGGATCACGAGGAGCTGCTGCGCCTGGCCGCCCTGGTGCGCTCCAACATCCTGTCGGTGTCGCGCGATCCGGCCCTGGACCGCGTCGCGGAAGCCGCCAAGACCTTGTTCGGAGCCTTGGCCGGCATGGTCACCTTCGTCAGCGTCGATCGCCAGTTCTACAAGGGCAGGGCCGGCGTCGACATCGCCGACACCCCGCGCGACGTCTCGTTCTGCAGCCACTGCATCGAATACCGGAACCTGCTGTGGATCGAGGACACGCTGGAGGATCCGCGCGTGGCCGACAATCCGTTCGTGGTCGGCGCGCCGCACGTGCGCTTCTACGCCGGCGCGCCGGTCCGCGACGCCGACGGCTGGCTGCTGGGCACGGTGTGCGTGGTCGACCTGGCCCCGCGCAAGTTCGACGCGGTGCTGTCCGAAGCCCTGATCGCCCTGGCGGCGGTGGTCTCCGACCACCTGGCCGTCCACGGCTCGGAATAGGCTAGCCCGGGCCGTCGCCGCGCGGCTTGCGCGGCGCGGTCCGGATCATCTGCCGCACCAAGCTCTCGCGCCGGGCGGCCGGGGCCAGCCGCGACAGGATCGCCCGGGCCTCGCGAGCGGCGTGCGGCGTGGGCATGGTGATGATCTCGACACTGTCGATCTGCGTCTGCTGATCGCGCCAGGTCAGGCGCAGCAAGGCGTCGTCATCCCCGGTCTCGATGCTGACGAGCCATTTCATCGTACGGCCGAGGGCTGAACGTGGAAATTCACCCGGACATGATAAACGAATGTAGGGTGATCGCAACCTGAGCGGGTGGCTTGGCCGCAGGCATCGTCCCCGAAATGGTTAAGGTTGTGTAACCCGCCCGACAAAGCGGCGGGCAGGGCGGCTTCACGGCTTCGATTTCAGGAGAAGTGGCGCACCCGACACGATTCGAACGTGTGACCTTTGCCTTCGGAGGGCAGAGAAATGATCCTTCATGGATCCTCCTGAGACGTATCTTTCATTGTTTTAATTGACGATTTATCTCAAGCCGTCCATCATTTTCCCAGCATGTTTTCCGTACTTTTTTCGTACGGAATGATCGTGGAGATTGGTCGTGGCGCTGGATCTGAGCAAGGTGAAGGAGCGGGATGCGCTTACGGCGCGCCGCGAACCTTACTGGCAGCGCATCCGGCCAGGCTGCTTTCTCGGCTATCGCCCGTCGGCTCGCGAGGGCGCGGGCACTTGGGTCGCTCGTGCATATGACGAGGAGCAGCGAGCGTACCGGCTAAAGGCGATTGGCGATTTCGGCGCCCTCTCTGGACGCGATCGGTTCATGGTCGCGAAGAAGGAAGCGGAAGAGTTCGTCGCCGTGATCGAAGCGGGTGGGCAGATCGAGAAGGCGCTCGAAACCGTGGACGACGCCTGCCGACGCTATGCGAAAACGAACACCGAGGCGGAGGGCCGCTTCACGCGACACGTCTATTCAGATCCCATCGCAAAGGTGAAGCTTTCGAAGCTGCGGCGTGGCCACCTCAAAGCTTGGCGTCAGCGACTGGAGGAAAAGCCAGCGCTCGTCTCACGCAGCAAAGAGGGCGATCAGCGCACCCGTCCACGGGCACCCGCGTCGGTCAACCGCGACATGGCAATTCTGCGTGCGGCGCTCAACAAGGTTCTGGCGCCCGGTACGCCTAACACCGAAGCAGCATGGCAGGCGGCGTTGCTACCGATCCGAAATGCGGACCGGCAACGGACCCTCTATTTGGACCGCGATCAGCGCCGTGGCCTGCTGGAGAATATCGACTCTGAGATAGCACCATTTGCCCGAACGCTTTGCCTGCTGCCCCTTCGACCTGGCGCGGTCGCCCGACTTTTGGTCGGCGACTTTGACGAGCGCACCTCCGAATTGACCATCGGCAAAGACAAAAGCGGCAAGCCGCGCCGCATCCTTTTGCCAGCTACAGGCGCAGACCACTTCGCAGCGCAGGCCAAGGGGAAGCTGTCCGACGCGCCGCTCTTCGCGCGAGCAAACGGCGCGCCTTGGGACCGGGAAACCTGGAAGAAGCCGATCGCGACAGCAGCCGAGAAGGCGAAGCTTCCGGCGGGCGTCACCGCCTACACTTTGCGTCACAGCACCATTACCGACCTCGTGAATGCCGGCCTACCGTTGCTGACTGTGGGGCAGATCAGCGACACCAGCGCAGAAATGATCGAAAGGCATTATGGGCATCTGAACCGACGGGCGGCCACCGAGGCCTTGGCCGGCCTTGCCCTATAGCGGCGTAAGAAGGCGACCAACCCGTCTATCCTGGCGCATCTGCGCGGTAGGCCGCCGGGTCCGCGATCCACCGATTGATTGCCGATTCCCGCCAACCGGCGCCATGTACGCTTATCGGCACCTGCCGAGGAAAGGAGCCGTCACTGATCTTTCGGTAGAGGGTTGAGCGGGTGAGGCCCGTACGTTGGAGCACGGTTTGGATACGCAAGATGCGGTCGGCTTCGGCCATCGTCGCAAGCTCCACAGACTGGGATCTCGAGGCATTTGATGAGCCAGAATTGGATCGCTTGCCGCAAGCGGCAAGGCCTCGCGGGGCTAGATCGTACTGTGGGATACAAAGACAGGCTCCCGGCGCCAAAAGAGTAGGTTGGCGCGCCTGGTAGCGGCGGCAGCGTGCCTTGATGGCCTTGCCTGCGGCCAGTTGCGGCGCGCTACTTCTTCAGGCGGACGCCCGGCCCGCCGATCTCGTCAGCCGACAGAAACATGACGCCGGCGTTCTCCAACGACTGTCGAACCGCATCGACATTTGCGGCAGAGCTTCGGCCAGGTCCGACCGAACTCTCCATACGCACGATGGTCGGCAATGAGACGCCTGAGGCCGCTACCAGCTGCGGCTGGCTCCAGCCTAAAAGAGCGCGAGCGGCCTTGATCTGCTCCGCCGTAATCATTGGGCGATAATTTTATTATCGTATATGATCATTTTATGATTGACCTCTCGGCAGGGACGGGTGATAATAAAATAGTCACTCATGATTATAGAGCAGAGGCCATGGAGTCACGTCGAAAGGCGGGGCGCGCGCCTGCGCGCGTGGATGAACTGTCCAGGCGAGCAATGATGGTTGGCAGCGCCGTCACCTGTGGGGTTGCGGTTATACCCGCGCCCCAGGTCGTAGCGGACCCGTCTGTCGCCATCTGTCACCGCTGGCTGGCCATCGACGCCGAACAGCGGCAGCTCCAGTTAGAGTGGGGCACGCTTGAAGGCTGGCTGATGACCAAGCGCAATTGGTATCAGCTGTCACCGGACCAGCGGGCCGCGATCCCCGAAGGCGCCAGGCTTGCCGAGATCGACGCACGGCTCAACGTGCTGGAGGTCGAGGGGCACGCCCTTCTGAAGGCCATGCGGCCGAAGCCCGCAAAGAGCATTGAGGCGGTCGTCGCCAACCTGGCGGTGGCGGCTCGCCTGATCTTCGTGGAAGACCATCCCGAAGCCCACGGCCTGATCACCCGCGCGGTCCGCGACCTCGCGACGTTCTCCTCCGGTGGCAAGTGACCCAACGGGGTGCCCGGCTCCGCGACGGCTCCGACCGCCCGCTAGCGGCGACGTTCCGTCGTAACGCGGCCGGTTTCCACGCAGCAGCCGAGGCGGCGCTACCCCAACATCCCGAGGCGGCCCGCTACTTCCTGGCAATCGCGATCGAGCTGGCGCTGAAAGCGCACCTCCTGCACCGGGGGATCAACGACGACTGGAACCGCGTCTATCTCCGCCACGACCTGAGCAAGGCGTTGAGGTTCGCGCGGCGCGCGGGGTTCAAGGGCGCCCCAGCAGCCCTTCCTGAATTGGCCGCGCTTCTTGGCCCGCACTACCAAGTCCATGCCATTTCACAGATGCCGCCGGAGGCCGTCGCATCGGTCTGCTGGTCGCAGGCCTGTACGACGGTTCGGGATCTGATCGACGCCGTTGTCGAGGCCGCCGGGTTTGATGCTTCCGATCATGAAGGCGCCGCGTGATGGCGCCCCTCCGCAGGCCTTGGCCGCTCGTGGCCAGCCAGTGTTGGTGGTGGCGATATCCCGATCTCTGGCGAGGCCGTGTCTTCCATCCGCACAACGCCCAGCAAGTCATGTCGTACGCGGTGCTGCGCCTTCGGCGGGAGACGCGGGACGTCTTCCTGCTCAACCACATTGAGGCGCTGGACTACGCGCTGATCGCTCGCCACCTGGGGCTCTCTGTCGCCGACGTTCAGGCGCGCCTGGCCGAAGCGCTCTGTGAGATTTCCCGCACGGTCGATCTGATCGAGCGCGTCCGCCCTAAGCCCATCAACCTTTCCAATGCGGAGCATCCCGATGTCTGACGACAAGGAGCCCTTCGCCGTTTCCCGGCGCGTCGTCCTCGGCGCGGCCAGCGCCGCGCCGGTGGTCGCCGGGGCCGGTGGCGCCGCAGTCCCGGACGCCGCCGTTGCCCGCTGCGCCGAGTGGTTGGCGCTCGACGCGGAGATCGACCGCCTGGGTCTGCGCTGGTCGGACCTTGAGACCATCCTCGTGCGCCAGAAGCGATGGGAGCGCATGACGCCAGAGGAGCGCGGGGAGTTGTTGCCCTCCGAAGAGATGGACGCCATCGACGAGCAGTTGAAGCCGCTGTTCGACCAGCGCGAGGCCTGGCTAGAAGCCCTGCCTACGGTCCGTGCGCGCGACATGTACGGCGTCGCCGCCAAGCTGGAAGTGGCGCTACAGGTGATGGTCCACCAGCAGGGCGACGGATACGACCTCTTCAAGGCGACGATGGACGAGTTGCGCACCGCGCGCTGTCCGAACTGCGGGGCGCCCGTTTGCAAGCGCTAGCCGCGCCACTCACGGCAACCACCATGCCCATCCCAACCTGCGGGAGCCAGGACCGGGACGGTCGGTGCTCGCCCTGGAGCGCTTGGAGAGCCTCTGCCGGGCGGGATGGTGCGGGTCAAGGGCGGCTTCGCCGTCGCTCCGCGAGACACCCGAAGGGCGTCCCCTTGACGCGCGCCAGCCCGTCCGGCCCTTGTTCCACCAAGCGATCCAGGGCGTCTTGTCTCCGAGCGAAGGTCGGCGGCGGCTTCAAGTCCTGGGGGCGGTCGGACCGGCCCAGCCCAGCGGCCACCTCAGGTCCGCTTGAAACGCACGCGATCCTTACCGGTCAGCAGAAAGGCGTCATAGCCGGCGTCACGCCAAGCCTTGAGCTGCACATGGCGTGTGTCCGGATCGGTTGTGTTCGCCCACCACTGTGGCCGAGCCGCGCTCTTGGTGAGCATGCTGCCGAGGATGCGTTCGATCTCCGCGAAGGTCAGTTCGAGTTCGTCTTGACGCTGGCGACGCAGGTGACCCGACAGGGGATCGTACTTGGGCATCCCTCAGCATGGCTGATTGATCCGAATGCGTCGAATCCAGGAGCACTGGCGTAACTGGAGAGCGACCTTGAAAAGCCAACGCGCAGGGCCTTCTTGCGCCGCCAAGAACCTTTCCGGTTGGCGGCGCGCCGACCAACCGATGCCATGGAGACTTTCGTGACCTCTATCCCTGAAGCCCGGACGCCCAATGTCGTTGACCTCCACGTCGGAGGCCGCGTGCGCATGCGTCGGAAGATGCTGGGCATCAGCCAGGAGCATTTGGCCGACGCGCTAGGGCTGACCTTCCAGCAGGTCCAGAAGTACGAGCGCGGCGCCAATCGGGTCAGCGCGTCGAAGCTGTACGAGATCGCCAAGACGCTTCAGGTCCCGGTGTCATACTTCTTCGATGGGCTCGCCGACCCTGTCACCGATGAGAGCGACGATGCAGGCGAGGCCGCCAATCGCGTCATCACGGACTTTCTGAACACGCCCGAGGGGCTAGAGCTGGCGGCGATCTTCCCGAAGATTGGAAAGGGTCGTGTCCGCCGACAGATCCTCGACCTGGTTCGCGCCATGGCGGACGATGAAGATCAGCCAAAGTCGTCGTAGGGACTGACGAGGCTGGGCGGTCAGCCAGGCGTGTTGTCGCTCTCGAACGCCCGCTTTCCACCGCGCCGCCAGAGGGCCAGGGTGTGTTCGCGATCTTCGCCCCGGAGCATCATCGCCAGCGTCAAGAACGCGCCGTAGAGCGCGGCGCGATCGTCTTGGGTCAGTTCGACGAGTCCTGCCTTCCGCACCAGGCCGCCCAATTCGATCAGGTGATGGGTCCGCTCACGCCGCTGCATCACCCAGCCCCGCGTGTCCGTCCTGGCTCGCCGCGCCTCAATCCGGTGTCGCGCCGCCGTGGTTCGCCGGATCGCGTCATTGGTCGCCGCCAGCAGCGTGCGCAGAGTCTGCCTTCCCACTGCGAAAGAAACCCGCGCCGCGCTTGCGCCACTCAGCCTTGCGAGCCGCATCCTTCGTCTCGATTAGGCCCAGCAGTCCGCCCGCCAAGGTCTCGACATCCAGCGCGTCGGCCCCGGTGGCGATCACCAACTCACCGAGCTGCTTGACCTTCCGCTCTCTCAGCGTCTTGGCCTTGCCTTCCAGTGTCTTCAGCTCAGCATCAAAGTCCCGAGGTTTACGCATCGCAGTCTCCATGATGGCGGGATGCGGAGAGGATAAAACAACGGGTCTCGGAATGCTGTAAGGTCGATGGAACACATTGGGACGGTCCGGTCCCTCCCGAGATTTTAATCTTGGAGGGCGCGCTTATACGTCGTGCCGACGTGCGCTCAGGATAGTAAGTGGTCTGTCGCCATGGCGATCTACCACTTCTCCGTCAAAGTCATCAGCCGCGCCACCGGGGCCAGCGCCGTGGCCTCGGCCGCCTATCGCTCGGCCTCACGGCTGCACGACGAGCGGCTGGATCGCGACCACGACTTCACCAACAAAAGCGGCGTCGTTCACTCCGAGGTCATGCTGCCGGACGGCGCGCCCGAGCACCTGTCCGACCGCGCGACGCTGTGGAACGCGGTCGAGGCCGGCGAGAAGCGCAAGGACGCCCAGCTGTCCCGCGAGGTCGAGTTCGCCATTCCGCGCGAGATGGACCAGGCGCAGGGCATTGAGCTAGCTCGCGACTTCGTCCAGCGCGAGATGGTCGATCGCGGCATGGTCGCTGATCTCAATGTGCATTGGGACATCGGCCGCGATGGCCTGGCCAAGCCCCATGCTCACGTCATGCTTTCGATGCGCGCGGTCGGCGAAGACGGGTTCGGCGCCAAGGTCCGAGACTGGAACCGCACCGAGCTTGTCGAGCACTGGCGGGAGGCTTGGGCGGACCATGTCAACGAGCGCTTGGCGCAACTCGATATCGACGCGCGCATCGATCATCGCAGCCTGGAACACCAGGGCATCGACCTTGAGCCGCAACATAAGATCGGCCCCGCCGCCGGGCGCAGGGCCGACGAAGGCCTGGAGGCTGAACGGCTCGACGAACACCGCGAGATCGCGCGAGCCAACGGCGAGCGGATCATCGCCGATCCGCGCATCGCCCTGGACGCCATCACCAAACAGCAAGCGACCTTCACCCGCCGCGATCTGGCGATGTTCATTCACCGCCACTCGGACGGCAAGGAGCAGTTCGACCGCGCCATGGGTGCGGTGCAGGCCTCGCCCGAAATGGTCGTCTTGGGCCAGGACGGACGCGGCCAGGACGGACGCGGCCAGGATCGGTTCACCAGCCGCGAGATGATCGCGGTCGAGGACCGCCTGCATCGTGCCTCCGCTTTGATGGCCGAGCGTCGGGCGTATCGGGTCAGCGAGTTGGATCAGCGCCGCGCACTGGCGCATGCCGAGCAACGCGGTCTGGTCTTGTCCGGTGAACAGAAGGCGGCGTTCGAGCACGTCACCGCGCCCCGCGATCTGGGCGTGGTCGTCGGCTATGCCGGTACGGGCAAGTCGGCGCTGCTGAGCGTAGCGCGGGAGGCTTGGGAGGTCGCCGGCTATCGCGTTCAGGGCTTGGCGCTGTCGGGTATCGCCGCCGAGAACTTGGAGGGCGGTTCGGGCATCGCCTCACGCACCATCGCCAGTCTGGAGCATCAGTGGAGCCAGGGCCGCGAGTTGCTGGATGCCCGCGACGTGCTGGTCATCGACGAGGCCGGAATGATCGGCTCGCGGCAGATGGAGCGGCTGCTGTCGGCCGCCGACAAGGCCGGGGCCAAGGTGGTGTTGGTCGGCGATCCCGAGCAGCTTCAAGCGATCGAGGCCGGAGCAGCGTTCCGCTCGATCGCCGAGCGTCATTCGCATGTCGAGATCACCCAGGTTCGCCGGCAGCATGAGGACTGGCAGCGTGACGCCACCCGGCATCTGGCCACCGGCCGGACCGGCGAAGCGCTGGCGTCTTACGAGGCGCGCGGCCTGGTCCACGCCGCCGAAACCCGCGACCATGCGCGCGAGGCTCTGGTCGAGCGGTGGGATCGCGACCGCGTGGCAGAGCCGGGCAAGAGCCGCATCATCCTGACCCACACCAACGAAGAAGTGCGCGATCTCAATCTGTCGGCGCGCGATCGGCTGCGCCTGGCCGCCGCCTTGGGCGAAGACGTGACGGTCAAGGCCGAGCGCGGCGAGCGCGCGTTCGCGGCCGGCGACCGGCTGATGTTCCTGAAGAACGATCGTGGGCTGGGTGTGAAGAACGGCATGCTCGGCGTGATCGAGCAGGTCTCGCCCACCCAGATGACCGTGCGGCTCGATGCCGGACGATCGGTCGCGTTCGATTTGAAGGACTACGCCCAGGTCGATCACGGCTATGCGGCCACCATCCACAAGAGCCAGGGCGTCACGGTCGATCGGACGTACGTCTTGGTGACGCCGGGGATGGATCGGCACGGCGCCTATGTCGCCCTGTCGCGGCATCGTGACGGCGTGCAGGTCCACTACGGCCGTGACGAGTTCGAGGATCTGGGCAAGCTGACCCGCGTGCTATCGCGCGAGCGGGCCAAGGACATGGCCAGCGACTTCGCCGAGCGACGCGACATTCATGTTCCGGCGTCGATGCGGCCCAAGGAGCCGCCGCAGCGCGAGCGCGGGATGTTCGCCGGGTTCCGGCCGGCCAGTCCCGCGCATCAGCCAGCGGCGCTGGCGCGTGATGATGACCAGCTTGCTCGACGCGCCGCGATCGAGCGCCACGCCCGCGCCGCCGCCGACGTCATGCGCATGAACGACCGCGGCCTGCCGGTCCTCGCCCATCAGCGGCGGGCGCTGGTGCAGGCGCGCGAGGCCATGGGGAAGATCGGTCCGCACGCAGCGAAGGATCTGGAGCGGGCCTATGTCCGCGATCCGGCCTTGGTCGGCGAGACGGCTTCGGGTCGCACGCAGCGGGCGATCCGCGTCCTTCAGCTTGAAGCCGAGGTCCGCGCCGATCCGCGTCTACGCGCCGATCGCTTCGTCGAGCGCTGGCAGGGTCTGGAGCGCCAGCGCTCAGCGCTGCATCGCGCGGGCGACATGACCGGCGCCGGCCAGGTCAGGGACCGCATGGGCGCGATGGCCAAGAGCCTGGAGCGCGACCCACAGGTGGAATCGCTGCTGCGCTCTCGCCGGCCTGAGCTTGGGCTCCCCGCAGAGATTGGGCGGAACGTGGGCCAGGGCCTTTCTGACTACCTCGGCATCGGTCGCGGCCGGGGACTTGGCTTGTAGGAGGATGGGATGGATCAGGACATCGGATCAGAAGCGCAGGTAGATCCGGCGGCGGTGGCGTTCGAGGCGTTGCGGCGGGAGGTGGCCTTGCTGAATGTCGCTCTGGCAGGGCTAGCCGCCGAACGGGCCTCGGCGCCGGACTACAGCGACACCCTAGGAGAGATCGCTCAAGGCGTGAGGGTCGCGATTGGACGGATAGGGAAGCTGGCGATGAGTCCGGCGTTGGCGGCTACGCCCGCTGAGATAGCGCAGCAGATCACGGCCGCCGGTGATGAGGCCCGGCGACAGGACCGCGCGACGTTGCGTCAGGCCGAGGAGGTGCTTCAACGGGCGGCCGGCGATCTTCGCGGCTGGGTCGACACCGCGCGTTTGGCCAGCGTGCATAACTGGCGGCTTTTGCAAGCGGCGCTGGCCGGCGTGGTCGTTGGCGCGATCCTGGGCGCGAGCTTTCCGGCCATCGTTGCAAAGGCGGCCCCAGAACAGTGGGCTTGGCCTGAGAGGAGGGCGGTGCGCGTGCTGAACCGCGATATGTGGCCGGCAGGTGAGCGGATCTTGTCGGTCGCCGATCACTACGCTGGCGAGAAATTGAGATCGCTCAGCGGATTGTCGGTCAGAACCGTAGAGTTCTGGCTCGTGCTGAATCTTGCTTGCAGATAATTCAAATCGTAATCCAAATAACTTGGCCAAGGACCGAAGCGCGCAGGCCTTTAAACGCACATCGACCTGAATCACTACGGGTTCGCGCTATCAGAGCTGTTAAGGGATGCCTGCCTCGGACTCCGAGCCATCGCGACCCTGGTTGATGCGCCGCTTTGGCCACCGCTCTGGCGGCGTCACGCCAGCACGGGGGGCACACGAAAAATCTATCCCACAACCATCTATGACATGGAGCGCTGCAGAGAATTTCCCCGCCGGTTTTCGCTAACCCGCCGCTGTGTGGTCTGGGACTTGGGAGAGATCGAAGCTTGGCTGGCGCAGCGCAAGCGCGCCAGCGCTGGGGCTGCTGGCGAGACCGTCGAAGGCCCGGACGTGCGGACGCGTCGCACTCGCCCGGTGCGCAGGTCATTGCCTCTCGCCCAGGATCGTCCTCGCGGCCGGTTGCGACGCTGGGCGGGCGCTCGCGATCCCATAGCAGCGCCCGCCATTCCGCCAAGCCCAGTCCTGCTCGCGTCAGCGCTGCCGCAAGCCAAACAGCCGCGTCATAGCTTCACCCCTCGAAGCCGCAAGGCATTGAGGATGACGCTGAACGAGGACAGGGCCATCGCCGCCGCCGCGAGTTGGGGCGACAGCAGGAGCTTCATCGATGGGTACAGAACCCCGGCGGCGATCGGCACGCCAGCGACGTTATAGATGAAGGCGAACACCAGGTTCTGCCGGATATTGCTCATCACAGCCTTCGACAGCCGGCGCGCGCGGACCAAGCCGAGCAGGTCCCCCTTGAGCAGAGTGACGCCCGCGCTTTCGATGGCGACATCCGCGCCCGCGCCCATCGCAATGCCGACCTCCGCCGCCGCGAGCGCCGGTGCGTCATTGACACCGTCTCCGGCCATGGCCACCGATCGCCCCTCGCTCCGAAGCCTCTGCACGACCTTGGCCTTGTCCTCGGGCAAGACCTCGGCCTCGACCTCGTCGATATCCAGGCGCTTGGCAATGGCGAGCGCCGTCGTGCGGTTGTCCCCCGTCATCATGACCAGACGGACGCCGACCGCCTTCAGCGCCTGCACGGCCTCCAGGGTGGTCGGCTTGATGGGATCGGCAATTCCCAAGACCCCGGCCAGGCGCCCATCGATCGACGCGAAGATGGCCGTCGCGCCATCACGACGAAGACGTTCGGCCTCGGCCTCGAGCGGCGACATGTCCAAGCCAAGCTCCGTCATCAAACGCGCCCCGCCCAGCACGATGCGCTTGCCGTCGACGACACCAAGCACGCCCTTGCCGACCGGCGAGTCAAAGTCGCCAGCCTCCGACAGCGTCAGATTTCGGTCCTTGGCCGCGCGCAAAATGGCGTCGGCCAACGGATGCTCGCTGCCACGCTCAAGGCTCGCCGCGAGACGCAGCAGCTCGACTTCCTCCAGGCCTGCGACGGGCGTTATGGCGATGACCGCCGGACGGCCCTCGGTCAGGGTGCCGGTCTTGTCGACGACCAGCGTGTCGATCTTCTCGAAACGCTCCAACGCCTCGGCGTTCTTGATCAGAACGCCGGCCTGAGCGCCTCTGCCGACGCCGACCATGATCGACATCGGCGTCGCCAACCCCAGGGCGCACGGACAGGCGATGATCAACACCGATACGGCCGCCACTAGAGCGTAGGACAGGCGCGGATCTGGCCCCACGATGGCCCAGGCGGCGAAGGCCAGCGCGGCGACCGCCAACACCGCGGGCACGAACCAGGCCGAGACCTGATCGGCCATCCGCTGGATCGGCGCGCGGCTACGCTGGGCTTCGGCGACCATCTGAACAATGCGCGACAGCAGGGTGTCGGCCCCGACCTTCTCGGCGCGCATCACGAAGGAGCCGGTCTTGTTGATGGCGCCGGCGATGACCTTGGCGCCGGATTCCTTGGTCACCGGCATCGACTCGCCCGTCACCAGGGACTCGTCGATCGAAACCCGCCCTTCCAGAATTTCGCCATCGACCGGCACCTTCTCGCCGGGGCGGACGCGGAGGCTGTCGCCGACATGGATCAAGTCGAGCGTGACCTCCTCATCGACGCCATCGCCGCGAACGCGCCGCGCGGTCTTGGGCGCGAGATTGAGGAGGGCCTTGATGGCGCCGCTGGTCTGTTCGCGGGCGCGCAGTTCGAGAACCTGGCCCAGCAGAACGAGCACGGTGATGACGGCGGCGGCTTCGAAATAGACGGGTACAGCGCCCGTCGCATCTTGGAAAGCCGGCGGGAACAAGCCCGGTCGCAGCACCGCGGCGATGCTGTAGATCCAGGCCACCCCGACACCGATCGCGATCAGGGTGAACATGTTGAGGCGTCGGGTGACCAAGGAGTTCCAGCCTCGGACGAAGAACGGCCAGCCCGCCCACAAGACGACGGGGGTCGCCAGGGCGAGCTGAATCCAGTTCAACACCTGACGATCCATCAGCATCATCAGGCCGGTCAAATGGCCGCCCATTTCCAACGCGAACACCGGCGCGGCCAAGGCCAGCCCGAACCAGAACCGCCGGGTCATGTCCGTCAATTCGGGATTGGGCTCGTGTTCGGCCGTGACCGTGACCGGCTCAAGGGCCATCCCGCAGATCGGGCAGGAGCCCGGCCCGACCTGGCGAATTTCCGGGTGCATGGGACATGTGTAGATCGCGCCAGGCGACGCCGGCGACGCTATCGCTTGGGAACCGGCGTTCAAATACTTGTCCGGATCGGCCACGAACTTCGTGCGACATCCCACTGAACAGAAGTGGAAAGGCTGAGCATCATGCTCCGCGTGATGGGCCGTGACCTTCGGATCTACGGTCATCCCACAGACAGGATCCTTGACCCTCCCATCGGTCTCGCTCGCGCCGGCCGAAGGCTCGGCGTGGTGGTGAAGTGTATGGTCGCGCGGATCATGTTGCATGGACGCATCCTCCATACCCCCTAGGGGCATAACGCCGAAAAAGAGATAAGCCCAGGACCGGCGAATTGCAATTACCCCCAGGGGGTATATATTCAACCAACGTCCGGGAGCTTTGAATGATCCGCGAAAACAAGTCGCGCCTGCTGAACCGATTGAACCGCCTCGAAGGCCAGGTCCGTGGCATCGCGCGGATGATCGAGGACGATCGCTACTGTATCGACGTGTTGACCCAGCTACAGGCCGCCCGCGCCGCGATCCGGGTGGTCGAGACCGAGATGCTCAAGGAGCACATCGATCACTGCGTCACCACAGCTATGATTAGCGGCGACGAGGAAGAGCGCCGCACCAAGGTGGCGGAACTGATTCAACTCCTGGAGCGCACCGCCAAGTAGATTTGGCCGCAAGCCCAAGGATCGCATCCTTCACGAAATCGGCGCGATGGATTTGATCCATCGCAACGCCGAGGCCTCCTGACCGTGAGGAATTGTGCTGGCACAGGGAACATCATCATGCGCCTCGCCCTCTTCCTCACCGCTGGTCTCGTCGGTCTTGGTCTCGCCAGCGCGTCGATCGCCCAAGAGACCGACCATTCAGCGCATCACCCCCAAGTCGAAAGGCCGCCCGTCACGACGCCGGTGGCTCCCCCCGCTCCCCCGACGACGCCCGACGCCATGCCGTGCAAGACCATGATGGACGAGATGTCGGGAACGGAGGGCAAACCTGCTCCCGGCGCCGCGCCGATGACCGGCCACGCTGGAATGACGAGCGAGGAGCGCCAAAAGCACTGCGCGGACATGATGGACCAGATGCGCAAGCCGGACGTGGACAAGACGCCTAAAAAGTGAGGGAGGTGACGGCTCGCGCGTCTCCCTCAAAGGGTTCGTGCAGTCACGACGCCTGGCGAGGTGCGAGGCTTCCAGTCAGCAGGCCCAGAGCGCCGCAACACCCCTTGGGGTCCTCAGCCGCCATCACCGCCAGCCCAGTCACGGGCAGCTTGAGGAACACGTTGCCGGCCGCGGTCGGCTCGGGCAAGACGCCCGCGCGGATATTCACCTGCAACGCCGGCAGGATGAGTATCGGCGCCGCCAGCGTGGCGTCCCGGGCCTGGCGAAGGACCACGAACGCCTCCTCGCCGACGCCGTCATGGACATGGACGTTGCGAGCGCGCTCTTCGGCCACCGTGGTCTCCCAGCGATACTCCGAGCGACTGGCCGGCAGGTAGTCATGACCGACGAAGACCCGCGTCGTTGGCGGAAGGCCAGAATCTTCCGGATCGACCGGTAGAGCTTTGGCGGCGGCGGCTTGGTGCTGGCCACGCCCCTGCTGCTCTACGCGGTGGGCATGAAGGACGCCCATGTCGCGATCGGCACCTCGGCCGCCGCCGTCGCGGTCAACGCCGCGGTGGGCCTTGTCGCCCAGGCCAAGGCTGGTCGCGTCAAATGGCCTTGCGCCTTGGCCTTCGGCGCGCCAGACCTCGCCGGGTCGCTGGTCGGCGCCCATGTCGCCAAGGCGCTGCCGGGCGACACCCTGCTGGTCTGGTTCGCGGTGGCGCCGCGGTGGGCCTGGCCATGTTCCGCAAGCCAACCTCGCCCGGCGATCCTGACGTCCATATCGACACCGGCAAGGCGATGCGGTTGACGCCGGTCGGCGGCTGACGGGCTTGGCCGCCGGCTTTTTTGGCATCGGCGGCGGCGTCCTTATCGCCCCGGGCCTGATGGCCGCGACGGACATGACCCTGGCCAACGCGGCCGCCTTGTCCCTGGTCTCGGTGACTCTGTTCGGCGCGGCGACCAGCGCCAGCTACGCGGCCTCGAGTCTTGTGGATGGACCCATCCTCCTGGCCATGATCGCCGGCGGCGCAGCCGGCGTGGCGATCAGCGCGCGCCTTGCGCCTGCCCTCGCCGTCAAGGCGCTACTGGCGCGACGCCTGTTTGCCGCCATGATCGTCGTCACGGCGGCCTATCTCGCCTGGCGGACGCTGATGGTCCGGTAGTTGGACGACACGTCATGGGGCGCCGTCGGCGAACTCACCTTAGTCCTTCTCCCAGAAATCGATGCGGGCCTTCCAGTAAACCATTTCGCCTTTCGGCAACCACCAACTGACTTCAGCGCCGAAGGGCAACCAGACGCCGCGATGATGGCGGTAGTCCAGGAACCGTCCGCCCCAAGGCGTCGGCACGATTGATCTGGCGACCATCCGGCCCCGGTCGGGGGCGAAGACGCTGGCGATCCGGCCATCACTATCCAGAGTCAGCGTCACCTCGGCCGCGTCTTGACCCGAACCCGCGCCGACCACCAAGCGATCGGGTCCGTCCTCGCGCCACCGCAGGTCGGTGTTGTGAAGAATGGCGTCGGGCGCCCAGGCCAGCTCGGCGAGGTAGCGCATCAGCTGTCCACGCGTCAGTTCCCGCGACGGCTTGACATTGACGATCGGAAGGACGCCCAGCGCCAGGACGTTGAACCGTCCTCTCCCGCCCTCGAGGGCGTCGCGCACGAAGATCAGACCGGCGGGACCGCATCGCGCTCGCCAGTCAAAATCGCAACGGTCGGTCGCGAGGGCTTGCCTGGCCTTGAACGGCATCCAGGCTCTGCTGACGTCCTGCCGCATCTGTCCCAATTGTCCAAGCCGGACGCGGTTGGCGTCCGCGGCAGGGTCGGCGCCGAGGCGTAGAGCCAGATCAACGACGGCGCGCGGGAGCCGGCCCCGAAAGCGGTTCGTCATTTTTGGCCCCTCGACATCGGGCGCTTGTCAGCCTAGCGACCAAGTGGATTCCCCATTCT
>Ga0164241_10000259_pt1 | contig 116894 bp, 110 predicted proteins | sample OricomyardsoilBY_FD_108780 | JGI IMG/M metagenome (GOLD analysis project Ga0164241, IMG submission 108780) | Backyard soil microbial communities from Emeryville, California, USA - Original compost - Back yard soil (BY) | ecosystem: Environmental > Terrestrial > Soil > Unclassified | place... | reverse complement strand
CCGTCGCTTCGAATACTTCACGGAGAGCGTCCTCCGTGATCGACTCGGGCAAGCCCGCGACAAAGAGCTTGCGTGCGTCCTCAGTCGCCATCTGATTTAGCGTTCCTATCGTACTGACGTAAGTGCGGCATATTCGTGCCCGAGAGAGATTCAGGCAAACAGAAGCGCCCGGCCCCGACGATAACTTTCATGGATTCAGCGTTCAAGGGGCCGACGCGAAACTCTCGCCGATGTCGGCCATTTGGCCGATTCATTTCGCGGGTTTAGCGCGACGTTCGAGCGCAGCCCGACCCCCGCAGACGGGCAGGAGCGGGCTAGATTCGCCACGTGCACCTGCGCGTCATTCTGAACCCCACCGCCGGCAGCGGCGGCGCTGCCCGCAAGCGAGCAGCCATCATTCGTGCCCTCACCGTCGGCGGCGCCGCGCCCGAGGTCGTCCAAACCGAGGGTCCCGGTGACGCGGGCCGACTGCTCCGACAAGCGCGCCACGATGGCGTCGAGTGCGCAGTCTTGGTCGGCGGAGACGGCACTTTGAACGACGCCGTGCAGGGCTATCTCGAGGACGACGGGCGCGTGGCGCAGGGGCCGGCGCTGGGCCTGATCCCGTCGGGCACGGGCGGAGACTTTAGGCGCACGTTCGGTTTGAACGACGGGGTCGAAGAGGCGGCGCAGCGAATCCTCGACGCCTCCCCTCGCCCCATCGACCTCGGTTTGTTGTCGGTGACGAGCCACGATGGTCAGCTCGTACGGCGCGCGTTCATCAACATCGCCAGCTTCGGCATCGGCGGCCTGACCGATCGCATCGTCAACTCCACGCCCAAATGGATGGGCGGCAAAGCGGCGTTCTTCCTCGGCACGCTGCGGGCCATGCTGGTCTACAAGAACGCGCCCGTGCGCGTGAGGATCGACGGCAAGGTTTGCTTGGAGGCGCCCATCTTCAACGTCGCGCTGGCCAATGGCCGCTATTTCGGCGGCGGAATGCTGATCGCGCCCGACGCCGATCCGAGCGACGGCTTGTTGGACGTGGTGGCGCTGCAAGACTTGTCCAAAGCCGAGAGCGTCGCGCTCTCGCAGCACATCTACAAAGGCACTCACCTCGCTCGCCGCGGCGTGACCGTCGCGCGCGGCCGGGTTGTCGAGGCGGAGGCGCTCTCCGCCAGCACCGAAGTGCTGGTGGACATGGATGGCGAAACGCCTGGCCGATTGCCGCTGCGCGCGGAGCTTGCTCCCGGCGCGCTAAGCCTTCGAGTCTGAAGCCAGCGGCGGGCTCTGGAACGCTTCGGGGATCTGCGCGCGCTCGAAGCCCGCGCCCTGCGACACTTTGCCGAGCACCCGCCAGAGCAAGAACAGGCCGGCGGCCAGCATCACGAAGCACTCCCACTGGGCCGGCGTGAGGAAGAAATAGCGCGGATCGATCGCGCCCCGCACGTCGCCCGGGATGGGCTCGTGCTCGCGCAAAAAATCGAGCGCGAAGCGCACCGGCGCGTAGCTGGTGCAGCCCAAGGCCAGGAAAAAGCCCCACGGGCGCGGCTTTCTCGCCAGCCACAAGAAAGCAATCATCAGCGGGATGGTCGCCAGCAGCTCCAGCAGCCCCAAATCGAAGCGGCCGCCCCCCGGGAACTGCACCGCCAACCAGGACTCGCTGCGCAGCCCGGGGTGATCGTGCGCGGTCGCGCAGCCCGTCCGCCCGAAAGCCCAACCGACGGGGAACATGGACATCACGTTGTCGCAGTAAGGCAGGGTCTCCACCTTGTTGCGCCAGCGCCAAATCAACATGCCGATGAAAGCGCCCACGAACCCGCCGAAGCTGGACAGGCCATCCCACAAGCGGAAGAGCGACAACGGATCGGCCAGCACACGCTGCGGGTAATAGAGCAACTCGTCGAGCACGTGCCCCCCCACGAAGCCAATGCCCACGATCCAAGCGATGAACGACGCCATCACGCGCTCGTCCAAGCCGACGCGGCGCGCGCGCTTCAGCGTCAAGTTGGAGCCGAGCAAGACTCCGGTCGCGACCAAAGCCCCAAACGGCTTGATCGAGATGTCGACGGGAGGAAAGCTACCGAACGTGTGGGCCGGCACGAGCGGCAGCTCGGGTAACGTGAAGTACGGGATCAGCGGCGCGTGCATCGCCGCGGAGCGTAGAACGCCGATCCGCCCTCAGCCACTGTGTTCTCGGCAATTCGTTTACCGTGAGCCGCGGCGTGGCCTCGCTCAAGGCAAAGCCGGCGCTATCTCGAGGCTGTCGTCCTCTTCGGCGCTGGGCGCGGCCAGCATGCGCGCGGTCAGGCCGCGACAGCGCCGCATTAGCACCAGCGGCGGCGTGACGGGCAAATCTGGGCACTCGGCGACGGGCAGCGCTGGTTCGAGCAGGGCGCGTACCAGCAGCACGGCTCGATTGACGGCGTCCGCCCGCTCTTCTTCGCTGGGGCGGGGCAAGAGCCGCAAAGAAAGCGCCTCCGCCAGGCGCGTCCACAGCTCGGGGCCGGCCAGCCGCGCCCGTTGCAGGAGCCCACGCTCCAATTGCAGCTGCACCTCCAGCAGAGCGGCTCGAGTCACCAGCTCACGCTCGCCCGGCACCTCGTAGCTGAGCTGTAGAAGTTTTTTGCACTCATCACCTTGGCAGGAGCCGTGCGGCTCGCTGAGGCGGAAAGCGAAGATGGTCTCGTCCGCCAGCTCCGAGGTCGGCTCGCCGAAGGTCTTGATGCGCGTCAGGCGCGCGGTCCAATCCTTGAATGTTGCCACGAAGGCGCGGCGCTGCCGGTCGGCCTGGACGAAGCGCCCCTGCGTGGCCGCGATACGCGCGTCTTCGTCCGTCTGCCGATCGAGCTGGCGCTTGCGTTTGCCCTCGAGCCAAGCAATGCGCGAGTTGACGTCCTCGATGTGCGGGCCCGCCGGCAGCGCGGCTCGGTAGGCGTACAGGTTGGGGAGGCGGTTGAAGGCCCTGAGAAAGTACTTCTCTTCCGTGGCCACGAACCAGCCGCGCAGCTCGGCCGCGTGCGGTCCGCGCGGCGCATCGCGCAAGTAGCGATCCGCCGCGCGCAGCCGCTCTTCGAGCGTCGGCGCGACGCGCGCGCTGCGGTACAGGTGGTAATGCTCGGGCCGCTCCGTCAGGGTCGGCATGGCCGCGCAACCGAGCAGCGCGCTCGCGACGAGCCAGCTACCGAGGCGCGCCTTCACGGCTTGCTCCCCGGGCAGAAGTCGCACTCGGTGGGGATGGTGGGTGCGTGATCGCTCATGTATCCGCGAAAGTCGTCGCAGCTCCCGTTCTGAAGCGCGCGCAAGCACACCTCGCCGTCGTGGACCAAGGGCACGCAGTCTTTCGGAAATTCGCTCTGCACCAGGACCTCTCCGCAGGCGCGTTCGCACGCCGCGGTCGTCAGCTCGCAGGCTCGGCATTCGTCGCATTCGGTGCCTTGCAGGCTCCAAAAGAAGGTCACCGGATCGAGCTCTTGCGGCTCTTGCCCGCAGCCGCCCACGTCACCGGGCACCGGCGCCGCGCAAAAAGCCAACGCGATGAACGCGAGCCCGAGCTTGGCCAGCTGAATGGCGCGCTGCTTCATGGCAAATGCTCCCAGTCGAAGAAGACGCCGAGCGCCAACGAGGCGACCGGAATCGCGGTTGCCGCACGCTCGACGGTGGCCGCTCCGTAAAAGAGGCTGAAGTCGAGCTCGGCCCCGATGCCCAGGTTGGCGCTGAAGAAGTAGGCGCCGCCCAGGCCAGCCTCCAGGCCCACCGCCGCGTCGGGCTCGAGCACGATCGGGAAGCCCGCGCGCGCGTAGCTCAGGACACGCGGCGTCAGCCTTCGCACGAGCAGGTACGACGGGGTCGCGACCTCTTGCCGAATCCCGTCGGTGGCGATGGAAAAATGGAGAGCCACGCCGTGCTCGAAGCCGTTGGGCGGGCTGAAGGTGCGCCCCACGTGCACGTCGAGGTACGTGGCGCCGAGCGAGAGCGACCTCGCGTCGTCACCCAGCACCCGGCGCAGGCGGTACGGATTGTTGAAGCGCAGCCCGCGCCCCAAGTACACGCCGCCCAGCCAATGTTGATAGCCGGCCGCACCGCGCGGCGTCTCGGCTGGCGCGGGCGGCGCAGGCGGCTCGAGCGAAGGGGCCGGGCGCTCCGCGTCGCCGAACGGAGCCTCTGCGTCGGCCCAGGCCGAGCGCGGAGCCATCGACAGCAACGCGGCTAACCCGAGGCTCGCCCACTCAGCTCTGACAGGCGCGCTCGACCGCATCCACCGTTCTCGGAATGTGCGCCGTCAGTACTTCGTTGCCCGCGTCAGTGACGAGCACGTCGTCCTCGATGCGAACCCCGATGCCGCGATAGCGCTCGGCCGGCCCCGTGGCGTGCTCCGACACGTAGATGCCCGGCTCGACCGTGAGCACCATGCCTGGCTCGAGCGGCCGCCCCTTGCCGCCTCGGTAGTACGCGCCCACGTCGTGCACGTCCATACCCAGCCAATGGCTGCACTTGTGCATGTAGTACGTCTTGTAGCGCTGCTCCTTCATTGCCTCCTCGAACGGGCCCTCGACCAGCCCGAGCGAGATCAACCCGCGCGTGATGACCTCGGCGGACGCGACGTGCACTTCGTCGAGCGTGGCGCCGACCTTGGCTTTGTCGATGGCGCGCTCTTGCGCCTCGAGCACGATGTCGTAGATGGCGCGCTGCTCCGGCGAAAAGCGACCGTTGACCGGGAACGTGCGGGTCACGTCGGACGCGTAATATTGAAGCTCGCAACCGGCATCGATCAGCACCAGCTCGCCGTCGGCTAGATCGCGGTTGTTCCGGCGATAGTGCAGGATGGTCGCGTTCGGTCCGGAGCCCACGATCGGCTCGTAGGCGGGCCGCTCGCAGCCATGCTTGCGGAAAATGCCTCGAAACAGCGCGTCCAGCTCGCACTCGTTGACGCCCGGTTTGGCCGCCTTCATCGCCGCCACGTGCGCTTCGCCGCTGATGTGGGCGGCGCGACGCATCACGTCCAGCTCGTCGGGCGTCTTGAACAGCCGTTGCTCGTGCAGCAGCACCTCGGCGTCGCTGATGCGTGTCGGATAGACGGCGCCGCGGCGACCGCGTCGGCGCGCGGCCTCCAAGGCGGCGAGCAGCACGTCGTCTTGCTCGCGATGACGACCGAGCGCGTAGTGCAGCTCGCTCGACCCGAGCAGCAACTCGGGCAGGCGCGCGGCCAGCTCGGCGATCGGGTAGGCGGCGTCGGCGCCGAACTCTTTCAGCGCGCCCTCTACCCCCGCTCGCCGGCCGTCCCAGGTTTCGCGCTCGGGATCTTTGGGCCGGACGAACAGGACGAACTTGTCCTTCTCGGCCACGCTCGACAGCACGAGCACGCTGTCGGGCTCGTCGAAGCCGCTCAGGTAAAAGAAGTCGGAGCTTTGCCGGTACTCGTGCTCGACGTCGTTGTTGCGGATCGCGGTCGGCGTCGAAAACACCACCAGCACGCCCGGGTGGAGGGCGGAAAGCAGGCGGGCTCGACGCTCGCTGAAAGACTGCATCTTGCCGATACTATGCCTGACCGTCGCCCGAGAGACCGCCCAACACAGCAGCTATCTACCGGAATCATCGAGCTTTCCCGCGCTTCGCATTGACTGACGCAGTGCGCCAAGCTACGAGATCGCGGGCGTGCCCACCGAGCCCCCGCCCTCCCGAGACAGCAAGGACCCCGACGAGCGCGACGAGAGCCGCGTCGAGCGCGCCCTGCGCGAGGTAGTTCGCAAAGTCATCGAGGCCGGCTACGAGCGTCTCAGCGAGGGACCGGAAAACGTCCGCAATCTGATGTCCGAGTTGAAGCTCCCCAAAGAGACGTTCAGCGCTCTTTTCGGGACTCTCGACGACACGAAGAACGGCCTCTACAGGGTCGTCGCCCGCGAGGTGCGCGATTTCTTGGAGCACTCCAACCTGGCTGAAGACATCGTTCGGGGCCTGACCGCCCTCTCCTTCGAAATCAAGACCGAAGTGCGGTTCATCCCCAACGACGCGCGTCCGAACCGCCCAACGCCGGACGTCCGTTCCAAAGTCACGGTGAAGCGAGGCTCGGCGCCGCCTTCGGCGTCGCCCGCGCAAGACGGGGCTTCACATCCGGGCCCGTCTGAGAAAGATTCGGACCCTTCCCCGGAGAGTTAGAACGTGAAGGCACTCACAGCTGGCAGTGAAATCGATAGCTATTGCACTCGCTGCCGCATGGATCTCGGTCACCGCATCGTCGCCATGGTCGGCGGCGCGCCCAAGCGCGTCATCTGTCTGACCTGCAACTCAGAGCACAACTACCGCGCGCCCCGCACGGCCACGGGCCCATCTGTCGTCGTCCGTAACAAGAAGACGGAAGCCAAGCCGAACGCGGCCCAACGCGTGACACAAAAGGTCCGCGCCGAGAAGGATCGCCAGGATACCTGGGCCACGCGCGCGCTCGGCAAGCCCTTGGACGCCTTCACCAAGTACGCCATGACCCACGATTTTCGCGAGGGCGAGCTGGTGATGCACTCCAAATTCGGAGAAGGCTACGTCGAAGCAGTGCTCGACGGCGGCAAGGTCAGCGTGATGTTCCGCGACGGCGCCCGCACGCTCGCGCACCGCATTGGCATGAGCTGAGGTCTCTCGATGTTCCGGCTCGGGCTTTGCCCGAGCTGGCGTCGTGAAGTGTCTTCAGCGAGTCGGGCCGCGGCCGCGCTTGGCTTGGAAAGGGGCCGCGTGGCCCGCAGCGCCGTCGCGACCGCGCTTGGCGTTGAACGGAGCCTCACGGCTCGGGCCTGGTCGGCACCCCTTGGGGCTGAAGGGTGCTTTGCCGAGCCCGGCGGGCGCGCGAACGCGCTTCTCTTCGAAGACCTTGGGCTCGGCGTTCTTGGCGTTGAAGCGCTTCTTCTCGCGATGCGCGGCGTTGAACGGCCTGGTCGCGGGAGCCGGCGCCGCGTCGCGAGCAGGAGCGCGTTTGCGATCGAAGCGCGACGGAGCGGAAGCGGAAGCAGCCGCGTCGCGAGCAGGAGCGCGCTTGCGATCGAAGCGCGGCGGAGCGGAAGCGGCCGCGTCGCGAGCAGGAGCGCGCTTGCGATCGAAGCGCGGCGGAGCGGAAGCAGCGGCGCGGCTCGGTGCTGGCTTGCGATCGAAGCGCGACGGAGCGGAGGCGGAAGCAGCCGCGTCGCGAGCAGGAGCGCGCTTGCGATCGAAGCGCGACGGAGCGGAAGCGGAAGCAGCCGCGTCGCGACTCGTAGCGCGTGACCTTTCGAAGCGAGCCGGCTCGGCGTCGTGCGTCTCGCGACGTTTGGCGCTGCCGCGCTGCGGCTCGCGGCGTTTGGCGGCGGAGAAGCGCGGCTCGACGCGCCGCTCGCCCGGCTTCCGACCCTCTTCCCAGCCACCCTTGCCGACCGCCGCCTCGAACTGCGGAGGCCGCACCTTCTTGGGCACGCCGTAGTCACGCTTCAGATCGACGAGCTCGTCGACCGTCAACGGGCGCCACTGCCCGGGCCGCAAATCTTCGCTCGTCACGCCCGCGTGCGAGATGCGCGCCAAGCGCATGACCGGAAATCCGGTCGCCTCGCCCAACCTACGCACCTGGCGGTTCCGCCCCTCGCGCAGCGTGATCTCGAGCCAGGTTTTGTCTGCTTCGAAGCGCAGCACCTTCACCTGCGCGGGCTGCGTGGGCCGGCCATCGATCACGATCCGTTGACTGAAGCGCTCGAGCGCGGGTTCGTCCACGACGCCCTGCACCTTGGCCACGTACACCTTTGGCACCGCCTTCTTGGGGTGGGCGAGCGCCTGCGCAAACTCGCCGTCGTTCGTGCACAAGAGGGCGCCGCTGGTGTGAAAGTCGAGGCGACCCACCGGCACGACGCGAGCGCCAGTATCTTTCAGCAACTCCGAGATGGTCGGACGCCCTTCTGGATCACTCAGGGTGCACACCACGCCGCGCGGCTTGTGCAATACGAGGTAGATCAATTTTTCGGCGACGATCTTGTTCCCGTCGACCTCGACGCGGCTCTTGCGTGGGTCCACTTGCGTGCCCAGCTCGCGCACGATTTTGCCGTCGACGCGCACGCGGCCAGCCAGAATGATTTCCTCTGCTGCCCTCCGCGATGCAATGCCCGCCTGCGCCAAAACCTTCTGAAGCCGTTCCATGCTGCGCGGTCACTAGCACGGAACTAGAGCGTCAACCGTAAGGCCGGCCCCGAGATGGGGCCACAGAGCCTCACGCGGCGGACGCGAGCGCAAAGCAGGCTGGCTCGGGCTCACCCATGCTTTGGCGAGGGCAGATCACGCTCCGCGCAGGAGAGACCGGCGGCGACCAACTCGACGAGGCCGAGCGCCAGTCCCAGCTCGGGTGGCGTACGTCGCCCTCCGCTGCTCACGGAGACACGGAGGAGAACGAGCGAGGAGGCGCGCTAGCGATTCCTCGGGCTCACGTGGCCCTCCACGGGCTTGCCCTCGGCTTCGTCGGCCTTCCTCTTGGCCTCTTCGATCTCGGCGGCCTTCTTCTCTTCGGCCTTTTCTTTGGCCTCGATGTCGCGGAGCGCGATCTCGTCGCGGTCCCAACGGTCGACGCGGCCGTCGAAGTCTAGATCCACGCCCAGGCGCTGCAGCCGGCCTTCGTCGTAGATCTCCCACTGGTCGGGCTTGCCGTCTTTGTTTGTGTCGCGCTGGGCGCGCGCCAGCTTGCCACCGACGTAGAACTTCACTTCCTCGGGCTGGCCGCCGCCCGATTTGTCGAGCTGCACCTTGGCGATGCGGCCGCGCGAGAAGGTGATCCAGGTGTCGACCTTACCGTCGAAGTTGGTGTCCGCCAGCTCGTTCAGCGGCTCGCCCTTGTCGGTGTAGGTCCGCATCACGTCTTTGGCGCCGTCGAGGTTGGTGTCGACCTCGCGGCAAAGCAGGATCTTCTTGCGGTCTTCCCCCTCGCCCACGATCGAGAAGACGCGGCGAATGTTGGTCTGCTGAGCGCCGGGACCGCGCACCTCCTGAACCTCGCGATCGGCTCGACCCTTGTAGTCGCAGCGCGAGGCGTCGTCCGAGGCGACGCCCGACACCTGCTTGTCCGACATCTTGGGATGGACCTGGGTGCTTGCCCCGCCACCGCAACCGGCAGCGAGCACGGCCGAGAGCGTCAACCACGGCAGAAGCAACGCCCTCACTTGCTCGCTCCGTTCTTCTCTTCCGGTTTGGCCTCGTCAGCCGGTTTGCTGTCGACCTCGGTCGGCGTAGATGAGGCCTTGTTGAAGTCGGGGCTCTGCGGCGCCGCGGGGCCTTGCCGCTCTGGAGGCACGTAACCTGTCTCTTTGCAGTAGTCCACGGTGGCGCCGGGGTCCGGCTTGCCGTCGTTGTTCACGTCAGAGTGAATGGTCGGGCAGCCCGGCTGCTTGTACTCCCACCACTGATCGATGACGCCGTCGCCGTTCGAGTCGCGTTCGCTCCGCGTCAACGCGCCCGCCTGGTAGAAGTCCCAGGTATCGAGCTTGCGCGCCATCGCGGTGGCTTGCTCCTTCGCGGTCAGCACACCCGCCTGGTACGTCTGGATCTCGTCGATCTGCCCGTCGCGATCGTAGTCGTACTCGCGGCGTCGCAGCCGTCCGGAGCCGTCGTTGTACGAGAACGAATCGATCACTCCGTCGAAATTCAAGTCGATGGCTCGGCACAGCTCGCTCGAGCCCTTGCGGACGATGAAGATATCGGGGCGGCCATCATTGTTGGCGTCGATCTTCTCGGCCGCGCTCGCGGTGTCGCAAGGATCGTGAGTGACGGCCGTGTCCCGCTTGGTCACGCCGCCCGTCGCAGCGCCGCCAGAAGCGCCAGCCCCGCCGCCACAGCCCACCACCAGTAGAACCGTCGCCAGCACAGTCCAACTCCTCGACTCCTCAGTGTTTTTCATCAACTTGTTCCCAGGGCCCGAGCGGTCGCTCAATGGCAGCCTTGGCGTTTTACCCTGCCGCGGCGCGGCCGTACAGCGGGGCGCCCCGACCGCCATTGCCGCCCCCGTTGCGGGCCACGGGCGCCGGACTGGCCCTGCCGCACTGGCTCGAGGGCCGACGCGCCACGGCATCGCCCGGCGACGGCCTGGCGCCTAGGCCAACGGGCCCAAACTCAATTTTGCCCCAGTCACACTTCACCTAACCACTTTAAATCATTGCAAAATTATCATTGCACCGGCCACACGCGGCATTGACAACACGTGTAGGGGCATCTATTGTAACGGCTGGTAATTCGGGCGGCATGTCACGTAACAAGATCTCCACGACTGTCTACATCACGCAGGAGCAGAGCGATAAGCTGCGCCTCTTGCACGACCGCACCAAGGTGCCGGTCGCGGTGTACATCCGCGAGGGGATCGACCTCGTGCTCAAACGGTACGAGCACGCGCTCCCCGGCCAAATGAGCCTGACGGACACGGCGCCGAAGGCCTCGAAGAAGTAAGCTGGCGCGTGTAACCCGGCGGCACTCCGTGCTGGTCGCGCCTCTCTCTCGGCGCTAGACAGCCGCGCCCGCGCCTCTCAAGGCTTCGGCGCCACCTCCTCTTCAGGGCGTGGCTCTCGCGGCTCCTGTCCCCCTCATGCCGACCGACCCCAGCAAGATCCGAAACTTCTCCATCATCGCTCACGTCGATCACGGCAAGAGCACCCTGGCCGATCGCATTCTGGACGTGACCGGCGCCATCACGGCGCGCGAGCAGGTAGATCAGTTCCTCGACAAGCTGGAGCTGGAGCGGGAGCGCGGCATCACCATCAAGGCGCAGTCGGTGCGCCTGCGGTTCCGTTCGCAAGACGGCAACGACTACCAGCTCCAGCTCATCGACACGCCCGGGCACGTCGACTTCAACTACGAGGTCTCCAGCAGCCTGCGCGCGTGCGAGGGCGCGCTGCTCGTGGTCGACGCCACCCAAGGCGTGCAGGCCCAGACGGTCGCCAACGCCTACCTTGCCATCGAAAATGACCTCGAGGTCATTCCGGTCCTCAACAAGGTGGACCTGCCCTCGGCCGACGTGGATCGCGCGGCCGAGCAGATCGAAGAAGTCGTGGGCATCGACTGCAGCGGCGCGCTGTTCGCCAGCGGCAAGACCGGCGTGGGCGTGCGAGAGGTGCTGGAGGCGGTGGTGGCCCGCATTCCCCCGCCCCAAGGCGACCCCAAGGCGCCGCTGCGCGCGCTGCTCTTCGACAGCTGGTACGACAGCTATCGCGGCGCCGTCATTCAGCTGCGCGTGATGGAGGGCACCCTCAAGAAGGGTGACCGCATGAAGTTCATGGCCACCGGTCGCACCTACGACGTGACCGAGATTGGCTGCTTTGCGCCGCACGCGGTGGCCATCAACGAGCTGGGTCCGGGCGAGGTCGGCTTCGTCGCTGCCAACATCAAGACCACCGAAGATACCAAGATCGGTGACACCATCACCACCTTTCACGGCGCCGCCACCGAGCCATTGCCCGGCTTCCGCGAGGTGAAGCCGATGGTGTTCGCCGGCTTCTTTCCGACCGACGCCGCCGAGTACGAGAACATGCGCGACGCGCTGTCCAAGCTGCACCTGAACGATTCGTCGTTTCAGTTCGAGCCGGACACCTCGGACGCGCTGGGCTTCGGATTTCGTTGCGGCTTTTTGGGTCTCTTGCACATGGAGATCATCCAAGAGCGGCTGGAGCGCGAGTACGATCTCGACCTCATCACCACGGCTCCGAGCGTCGTTTACAACGCCTACAACAAGCAGGGCGAGCTGATCCGCGTCGACAACCCATCCAAGATGCCGCCCGTCGGCAACTTGGAGCGCGTCGAGGAACCGATCCTCAAGCTCACCGTGCACGTGCCGTCCGAGTACGTGGGCGCGGTGGTTGCCTTGTGCGAAGCGCGGCGCGGGCGGCAGCTCGGCATCAACTACGCCACCAAGGACCACGTGGTCGTCACCTACGAGATGCCGCTCGCCGAGGTGATCTTGGATTTCCACGACAAACTGAAGAGCGTGAGCCGCGGCTACGCCAGCATGGACTACGAAATCACCGGCTACCGCGCCGACGATTTGGTGAAGCTCGACATGCTGCTCAACGGTGAGGCGCTGGACGCGCTCAGCGTCATCGTGCACCGCGAGGGCGCCTACACGCGCGCCCGAGCGCTGGCCGCCAAGCTGAAGGAGCTGGTGCCGCAGCAGCAATACGAGGTGGCGATCCAAGCGGCCATCGGCTCCAAGATCATCAGCCGCGAGACGGTGCGAGCGCTGCGGAAAGACGTCACCGCCAAGTGCTACGGCGGCGATATTTCGCGCAAGCGCAAGCTGCTAGAGAAGCAAAAAGAGGGCAAGCGGCGCATGAAGGCCGTCGGCAGCGTCGAATTGCCGCAAGACGCCTTCTTGGCCGTGCTCAAACTAGAGGACTGAACATGCAAGGCACGAGCGCACGCCAGCTGGCGACCATTGAAAAGATCTTGTCAGGGGTCAACGCGGAGGCGCCCGAGCACGGCCGGCTCGAGTTCGTCGAGACGGTGCCGTTCGGGGCGTCGCTCACCATCGAGCGCTACCGCATGCAAAACGGGCTCGCCATCTTGCTGTGCGAGGACAAGAGCGCGCCGGTGGTGTCGGTGCACACCTGGTTTCGGGTGGGCTCGCGCCACGAAGTGGAAGGCAAGACTGGCCTCGCCCACTTGTTCGAGCACTTGATGTTCAACGAGATAGAGGGGCGTGGCGCGGGCGAGTTCGATCGCAAGCTGGAAGAGGCAGGCGCCGAGAGCAACGCTTCGACCTGGCTCGATTGGACGCAGTACAACATCGCCATCCCGAAGGAGCAGCTGGCGTTGGTGCTCGAGCTGGAAAGCGAGCGCATGAGCAAGCTCGTGCTGCGCGAACCGCAGGTGACGAGCGAGAAAGAGGTCGTGGCCAACGAGCGCCGCTACCGCGTGGACGACGACGTGGAAGGCGCAGTGAACGAGCTGCTCTGGGCCACCGCCTTCACCAAGCACGCGTACAAGTGGCCGACCATCGGCTGGATGAAAGACATCGAGGGCTTCACGACCGAAGACTGCGAGGCGTTTTACCGGGCCTACTACGCGCCCAACAACGCCGCGCTCGTCATCTCGGGCGATTTCAAGACCGCCGACGTGCTGCGCATGATCTCCAAGCGTTACGGCGTGCTGCCCAGCTCCAGCTTACCGCTGGAGAACGCCCAGCCCGAGCCGCCGCAGACCAGCGAGCGCCGCCTCGAGGTCAAGAAGGCGACCAGCACCGAGAAGCTCGTGGTCGGCTATCACGCCCCCGCCCTCGGTGATTTCGATCATCCGGCCATCTCGCTGCTCTCGGAAGTGCTGTTCGGTGGGCGCGCCAGCCGTCTGCACCAGCGCATGGTGCGCGAGCTGGAGCTGGCCAGCGAAGTGCGCGGCTCGGTGGGTCCGTTTCACGACCCCGGGCTGTTCGAGGTGTACGCGGCCGCTCGCGAGGGGCACTCGGCCGAAGAGCTGCTGGCCGTGCTCGACGAAGAGCTGAAGAAAGTGATGGACGCGCCGGTGACCAACGAGGAAATGGCGCGCGCCTCGGCGCGCTTCGAGCTGGGTCTGCTGGGCGGGCTCGAAACCGCGGACGGTAAAGCTTCGACCATCGGCTTTTACGAGGCGGTTTTGGGGCGGCCCGCGGCCGCGTTCGAGCGCTTGGACGCCACCCGCCGGCTCACGCAAAGTGATCTGCTGCGCGCCGCGCGCCGCTACCTCGACCCCAACCGACGCAGCGTCATCTTGGTGCGGCCCGAGCTGGCCAAGGCGGGCGCGGAGGCAGCAGAATGACGGCCGCCGCAGCGACCGGGCGCGCTCCCGCCGACGTGCTGGTCGAAACCAGCCGGGCCTTGCCCCTGGTTTCGTTCAGCATCGCGCTCAAGACGGGCTCCTTGCTCGATCCCCCTGGCATGAGCGGCGCCACGCGCATGCTCACCCGCTGGATGCGACGCACCGCCGGTGGCCGCGAAGCGCAGGCCATCGACACCGAAATCGATGCCCTGGGCGGAGCCTTCGGCGCCGACGTGTCGCCCAGCACCCTGGTCTTCCAGGGCACGGTCATCACCCGTTCGCTGGACGGGCTCATGCGCATCACCGCCGACATCTTGGCCCGCCCCGGCTTCGCCGAGGCCGAGCTGGAGCGGCTGCGGCGCGAGACCCTGGCCGAGCTGACCGAAGCACTGGACGACGATCGCGGCCTCGGGCGGCGTTGGTTCCGGCAGCGCGTGTTCGGCGAGCATCCGTACTCGCGTTCCGTGACCGGAACTCCGAGCAGCGTCGCGCGGATCCAGGGCGAAGATCTCAAGGCGCTGTACCAGCGCATCGTGCGCCCCGAAAACCTCATCTTCGCGTTCTCGGGTGATATCGAGCCGGCCCGCGCCGAGACGCTGGCCCAGCAGCTGCGTGAGCAGCTGGCGAGCGGAGCGCCCCCCGACGACAGCGTGGGCGACCCCGCCGTGATTCCCGGGCGGCGGCTGACGCTCGTCGACAAACCGGATCGCACGCAGACGCAGATCTTGATCGGCGGGTTGGGCACGCATCCCCTGGATCCCGATCATCTCGCGCTGCACGTCGCCAACACCGTGTTCGGCGGAACGTTCACGGCCCGCCTCACCCAAGAGGTGCGCGCCAAGCGGGGCTGGTCCTACGGAGCCTACTCCAGCCTGCCCATCGATCGCCGCCGCCAGGCCTTCAGCATGTGGACCTTTCCCAAGGCCGAGGACGCTGCGCCCTGCATCAGCCTCCAGCTCGACATGCTGCACGCGCTGCGCACCAAGGGCATCACCAAGAAAGAGCTCGCCTGGGCCAAGAAGTACTTGGTGCGCTCTCACGCTTTCGCGCTCGACACCGCGTCCAAGCGGGTGGGCCTGCTGCTCGACAGCGCGCTGTACGGACTCCCGGCCGGCTACTACGAAGAGTATATCGAGCGCATCAAAGCCATCACGCTCGAGGCCGCCAACGCCTCGGTCGTGGAGCGGCTGTCGGAGGACGACTTGCTGGTGACGGTGGTCGGCACCGCCGCGCAGATCGGCGACGCCGTCAAAGCGGCCATCCCGAACCTCGCCGCGAGTGAGGTCGTGCCGTACGACGCGGAGCCGAGCTGACCTTCGCGCCGCCGGCGACGCCCTCCACCACGTGGAGCGCTTGCGGGGTGAGCTGCCAACCAAAATAGCTCCGCGGCAAGGCCTCGGGAAAGAGCTGGCTCGCGCCATGGTCGAGCGCCGTGACGGGCGCCGCGGACAGGCCGAAGCACGCGGCCGCCAGCTCTTCGTCGCTCGGGCAGCGCGGGAAGTGGAGCGTCGAAGCGAGGCCGGGAGCCTGCGCGCCGTCGACCGACCAGCGATCGTGAAAGCTGGCCCAGGAGCGGCCCGACAACAGCGGCAACACTCGCCGCGCGAACTCGGCGCGGAAGCGCGCCTGCTGCTCTTCGGGCAACTCCCAGTGCAGCTGGCCGAGCAAGTTGCAGAACAAGACCGAGGCGCGAGGCCGTCGCTGCAGCACGTCGTCCAGGCCGGGAGCGCCGCTCAGCAGAGGACCGAGCAGCAGGTCACGTGGCTCCAGTTCGAACCGAGCGCGTGGCAAGCGCAGCTGCAGCAGCCGGCGCGCGAGCGGATCGGGCTCGAGCGCCACCAAGCGCCCAAAGGCGCCGAGCCGCACCAAGGGCAGGCAGTGCCCGGCGCTCGGCCCGACCAGAATGAGCTCGTCTGCGAGCGGCAGGCTCCGCTCGAGCCACGCGGCCAGAGCGGCGCGGTACGGTGCCCAAAGCGTGCGCCCGTAGCGAAGGGCCCGCAAATGATAGACGAGCCCGCCGGAGGGAGTGAAAAGCGACATGCGGGCGACCAATCCTCGGGGCACACCGCGCGCCCAGGCGCGCCGATCGCGCTAGAACCAGCCCAAGAGGCCGGCGTTGACGCCAACGGAGCGATACGTGCGATCGCCCTTGTCGATGGGCGATGGATCGCGCGAGCCGAACATGTCGACGTCGAAGCTGGGGCCGATGTGGAACGCAAAGTGCGTGGCCGGCGAGAACGTGAACGGGCACTCCAGGCTCAGCGCGAAGCCCTTCTCGTCGAAGTCGTTGTCGATGTTGGTGGTGTGGTAGGTGAAGCCGGCGCGCGGCCAGATACCCACGACGCGACCAAACGCGTACACGTAGCCGATGCGCGGCGCGAGCAAGAAGGTGGAGTAATCGTCACCTTGATCGGCGTCCACCGAGGCGTAGCCGAGAGAGCCGCCGATGCTCAGATGCTCGATGAACACGTAGTCGAAAGCGAAGCGCGCCACGTCGAACGGCGAAAGGACGGGCGAAGCGCGCCAGCCGAAGCTGATCGAGGTGAAGTCGTTCTTGTACTCGGCCGGGCCAAGCTCGCCGGCAATGTGCGTACCCGTGACGCCCATCAAGCGATCGACCGAGAAGATCACGTCGCCCTTCGAGCCCAGCTCCTGCGCTGACGCCAAGGTGGGCAGCAAGAGGCCGAACGAAACAACCAGAGCCGATAGCGCGTGCTTCATGTTTTCTCCCTTTTTGGGCCGGTTTCGCCGACCCTAGCGCGCTTCCTCGTCCGGCACATCGCCGCTGCGCACGACAGGCCGAGCACCCGGCCAGCATTCGCGAGCGCGGAGCGGAATTTTTGGCTCAGCGCCGAAGCAGGGCCGCCAGCTCTTGCAGCAAGTGAGCGGCGTCGCGCCGCGCGTCGGCCAAACTGCTGGCGAGCCGACTTTGCAGCGTGATGTTGCGCTTCACGTGAGCGTACAGCTTCAGCTTGGGCTCGGTGCCGCTGGGTCGCAGAAATACCAGGCTCGCGTCGTCCAGCTCGAGCTCGAGGAGCGGAGCCACGCCGAGCCACCCCGGGCGCTCTTCACCGCCCACGCGGTAGTCGACTACGCGGACTACGCGTTGCGAAGCCAGGCGCAGGTCGCGGCGCGTCGCCAATTCATCGAGCAGCGTGGCCACGGGGCGGGCCGAGCCGTCGAGAGCAAGGTTGAGCGCCGCGCTCGCCCACAGCCCATGCTCCACGTACAGCTCGTGCAGCCGGTCGAACAAGGTGGCGCCGCGCGCGGCCAAGAGCGCCGAGAGCTCGGCCAAAGCGCGCCCGGCCGCGATGCCGTCTTTGTCGCGCACGGCGGGAAATACCGAGTAGCCGAGGGCTTCTTCGTAGCCGAAGCAGAAGCGGCCCACTTCGTGCCGCTGTAGCTCGAGCGCGGCGGTCCACAACCATTTGAAGCCGGTGTGGGTCCGCTCGCTGTGAGCACCACGGGCCTGCGCCATCAGCGCCACGAGCGGCGACGACACGATGCTGCTCATCACGAGCGGCCGGGGCGAAGACGGGTTGCAGGCGCGTGACAGCAAGTGATCCGCCAAGAGGGCTCCAACTTGATTGCCGTCGAGCACGCACAGCGCCCCTTCGAGCCTGGCCGCCGCGGCCAGGCGATCGGCGTCCGGATCGTTCACGAGCAAGAGCGCGGCGCCGCGCCGTTCTCCTTCCGCCAGCGCAAGATCCAAGGTGCCGGGCTCTTCGGGGTTGGGAAAGGGCGTCGTCGGGAAGGTGCCGTCCGGCTCGGCCTGCGCGGCCACGACGCCGACGCGCGTGAAGCCAGCGTCGGCGAGCGTGCGAAGCATGGGGGCGCTGCCCACGCCGTGCAGCGCGCTGTGCACGATGGCTAGGTCTCGGGCGTACGTCTGGGCGGGGATCGCCGCAGAAACGGCGGCAAAATAGCCGTCTAGCTCCTCCGGGCGGAGTAGGGTCAAGCCGTCGTGCTGGGAGTCGCCAAAGCTGGTGGGCAGCCGAGGCACGTCGCGCGCGGCCGGGGCTCGCTCAATCTGCTCCGCAATTCGTTCATCGACGGGAGAGACGATCTGCACCGCGTCGGCGCCGTACACTTTGTAGCCGTTGTCTTGGCGCGGGTTGTGGCTGGCGGTGACGACGATGGTGATCGCGGCGTTGAGCTCGCGACCCAAAAACGCGCACAGCGGCGTCGCGACCGGAGTGGCAAAGGCGACGACGCGATGCCCGGCCGCCAGCAGCACGCCCGCCGACGCTTCGGCGAACGCGCGGCTGGTCGGGCGCGCGTCGAAGCCGATGACGATCGGCCTCCCGGTGGCCGAAGGTTGGTCGGCCAAGTAGCGGGCAATGCCGTAGGCGGCGCGGAGCACGACGGCCAGGTTCATGCGGCCGCTGCCTGCGCCCACCGCGCCCCGCAGGCCAGCGGTGCCGAACGTCAGTGGTTGGAGGCGCGGCTCCAACGCGGCCAGATCGCCGGACTCGAGCAGCGCCGAAAGCTCGCGCTGGGTGACCGGATCGGGGTCGCCTTCGATCCAGGCGTGCGCGCGCGCCAAGAGCTCACCCTCGGGCTTGTTCATGGGCGTTTGACCAGCTTTTCCGCCAAGCTGGTGTCGTAGGCGGCGGCCGTGAACTCGGGCGTGGCCAGCACTTGCCGCAAAAATTGGAGGTTGGTGACGCGGTCGGCCTTCGGCCCGACCAAGCGCAGCTGCGTGTCGGCCAACGCGCGGTCGAGGCGAGCGATGGCTTCGGTGCGATCGCGACCGTAGGCGATGATTTTGGCGAGCATCGGATCGTAGTGGGAAGTCACCTCTTGCCCGGACTCGACGCCGGAGTCGACGCGAATGCCCTCCCCGCTCGGCCAGCTCAACGCCTCGATGCGCCCTGGCTGCGGCAGGAAGCCGCGCCCCGGGTCTTCGGCGTACACGCGCGCCTCGACGGCGTGCCCGCGCGTCGTGACCGCGAGCACGGACGGCTGCAGGCGCTGGCCGCTGGCGATCAGCAGCTGCTGCTCGACCAGATCGAGCCCCGTCACCGCTTCGGTCACGGGGTGCTCGACTTGTAGCCGCGCGTTCACCTCCAAGAAGAACAGCTCTCCCGACGAGTTGGCCACGAACTCGACCGTGCCCGCGCCGCGGTAACCCACGGCCGTAACGACGGCGAGCGCCGACTGGTGCAGCGCGCGACGTCGCTCGGCGCCGGCTTCACCCTCGAAGAATGCGGCCGCGGACGGCGACTCTTCGATGATTTTTTGGTGCCGGCGCTGCACGCTGCACTCGCGCTCACCGAGCGCGACCGCCTGCCCTTCGTCGTCACACAGCACCTGGACCTCGATGTGACGCGGACCTTCCAGGTAGCGTTCGAGGTAAATGCGCTCATCGGCGAAGGCCGCCTTGCCCCGATCGGCGCAGCTCTGGGCGGCGCGCCCGAGCTCGCCCGGCTCCCGCACGATCTGCATGCCGATGCCGCCGCCCCCGCCCGCGGCTTTGATCAAAATGGGAAAGCCAATGCGCGCGGCTTCCTGGGCGAGGTGCTCCGCGTCGCTCGGCAACACCGGGCCTTCGCTGCCCGGAGGCGGCAAGGCGCCGACCGAACGGGCGACCGCGCGAGCGCGCAGTTTGTCGCCCAGCGCTTCGAGGGCGGCGGCGGGAGGGCCGATGAAGGTGATGCCCGCGGCCCGCACGCGCTCGGCGAAGCCGGCGTTCTCGCTCAGCAAGCCGTAGCCGGGGTGAATGGCGTCGGCGCCGCTGTCGAGCGCCGCCTGCAGCACGCGCTCGACGTTCAAGTAGCTCTGCGCGAGCGGGGCCGCGCCCAGACGAAACCCCTGATCGGCCGCCGCTACGTGGGGCGCCGTCGCGTCGGCGTCGGAGAACACGGCCACGCTCTCGATGCCCAGCCTTTCGAGCGTGCGAAAGATGCGACAGGCAATCTCACCGCGGTTGGCGACCAATACGCGCTTGAACATCCGTCACAGTATAGCCGCTGGTCGAATCGGCGAATCAACCGTCCTTCCGCCCCTCCAGCTCGAAATCTCGAGCGCGCGAGGTGGCCTGGATTCGCCACGGAAGCTTCTGCGATGCGGGCTGCGACTCGGCAGCCCCCGGGTCAGGCTTCGTCTCGTTCGCGGAGCGCGTCGCGTTCGCGCTTTTTGCGGACGAGGTCGTCGGCGATGGCGAGCTGGCCGCAGGCGGCCGAGACCTCGTCGCCACGGCGCGTGCGCACGAAGCAGCTCACGCCGTTGGCGGAGAGCACGCGCTGGAAAGCCGCGACGCGCGCGCCGCTGGGCGCCTTCAGCTCCGAGGCGCTGATGGGGTTCATGGGGATCAGGTTGACTTTGACGCGCAGGCCTCGCAGCAGCTGCACCAGCTCGCGAGCCTCGGCTTCACCGTCGTTCACGCCGTTCATCAAGGTGTACTCGATGGTGATGCGGCGACGCATGGGCAGCGGGTACTCACGCAGGGCGCGCATCAGCTCCACGATCGGGAACTTGCGGTTCATGGGCATGATGCGGTCGCGGATCACGTCGTTGGGGGCGTGCAGCGACACCGCGAGGCCGACCTTGCCGCCGAAATCCGCGCCCAGACGGGCAATTCCCGGTACCAGGCCGACGGTGCTGACGGTGATGCGCCGCGGGCTCATGCCACGCGCGGCGGGGTGAGTGAGCAGGCGAATGGCGCGCGCAGTCTCGTCGTAGTGATGCAGCGGCTCGCCCATGCCCATGAACACCAGATTCTTGAGCTCTTCGTTCTGCGTCAGGTGCGTCTTCGAGATCAAGACTTGGCTCACGATTTCCGAAGCGGTCAGGCCACGCTGCAGGCCTGCTTGGCCGCTGGCGCAAAACACGCAGCCCATCGCGCAGCCGTACTGCGTGGAGACGCACAAGGTGACGCGCGATTTTTCCGGCGCGCTCGCTTCGGCGTCGTCCTCGTCGTCCTCCGGGGCCGCCGAAGCGTCGGCGTCGGCGTCGGCCAGATCGGTCATGGGAATGATGACGCACTCGACGCGCGCGCCCTGTCCGAGCTCGAGCACCAGCTTGCGGGTACCGTCGGCGGCCGCGTGCACGTCGACCACCTTCGCGGGCGGCGCGAAGCCGTCGGCCTTGAGGCGCTCGCGCAGCCCTTTCGACAGATCGGTCATCTGCTCGGGGTCGAGCACGCCGCGCTCGTGGATCCAGCGGAACACCTGCTCGGCGCGGAACGGCTTTTCGCCCAGGCGGAGCATCGTCTCGCGCCACTCTTCGGGTAATCGCCCGACCGGGTCGACGCCGCTCACGGCTCACGCTCCTTGGCTTCGTTCCAGTAGCCATCCAGCGTTTCCAGCGGCAAACCGCGGGTCGGCTTGCCGCGTTCGTCGCGCGGAAAGCCACCGTGCCGCTCTTTCACGCGCGCCTCCACGTGGGCGAAGCGGCCGGCAAAGCGATCGGCCGTCTTGCGCAAAGCCTGCTCGGCGTTCACGCCCTGGTGCCGCGCAAAATTCACGAGCGCGAACAGCACGTCGCCCAGCTCGCTCTCGATGCGCTCTTGCGAGCCGCCCGCGACCGCCTCGTCGAGCTCGCCCAGCTCTTCGCTCACCTTGTCGCGCGAGCCCCGCGCGTCGGGCCAATCGAAGCCCACGCGGCTCACCTTCTCGCTCATGCGCTGCGCGCGGGCCAGCGCCGGGAAGGCTCGAGGCAGGCCCGCGAGCACGCCGCGGTCGCCGTACTCTTGCAGCTTGATCTCTTCCCAATTGCTGAGCACCTCGTCGCTGCCTTCGACCCGAGCTTCAGCGAACACGTGCGGGTGGCGGCGGACCAGCTTTTCGACGATGGCGCGGACGACGTCGTCGGGACCGAACTTTCCGTCGCGACGAGCCAGCTCGCCCAAGAAGACGACTTGGAGCAGAAGATCGCCCAGCTCGTCCTTCAGCGCTTCGGGCCGACCGGAGTCGATGGCGTCGATCACCTCGCACGCCTCTTCGAGCACGTACTTGCGGAGGGAGGCGTAGCTCTGCTCGCGGTCCCACGGGCAGCCGTCCGGCGCCAGTAAGCGCTGCATGATCGCGACCAGCCTCGGGTAGCTTTGACCCCGCTGCTCGGCGAGCGCCGGGACCGCGCTCTCGGGAAAATCGAAGCTTTCGCCCATGCGCGGCGCTCTAGCACGCCCGGGAAGGGTCGGGCATGCTGGTGCCATGTCGGAATCGCCTGCCCAGGAGCTCCTGGTCAAAGATCAGGGACCCGTACGCCTGATTCGGCTGCAACGGCCCGGCGCCAAAAACGCCCTCACGCTGCCGTTGATTGCCGCGCTGGACGCCGCTTTGACGAGCGCAAACCGCGATGGCTCGGTCCGAGCGGTCGTTTTGTCGGGCACGCCGGGCGCGTTCTGTTCCGGGGCCGACCTACGCTGGCTGGCCAGCGCGGTGGAGGGGGGCGAGCCGGTGCGGCCCGTTCTGGAGCGCTTTCAGGCGCTCACGCTCGGCGTAGTCGGGTTGGACAAGCCCGTCGTGGCTGCCGTCACGGGCCCCGCGGTGGGCTTCGGCGCGGACCTGGCGCTCGCCTGCGATTTTCGAGTCTTCGCCGAATCGGCGTACCTGCAAGAGAAGTTCGCGGCGGTGGGGTTGATGCCCGATGGCGGCGGCAGCTATTTCTTGACGCGGCTCGTGGGCGTGGCGCGCGCGCTCGAGATGCTGATGCTGGGGTCGCGCGTGGACGCCGCTCAGGCCGTCTCGCTCGGTTTGGCGACGAGCATGACCGCCGACGCCGACACCGAAGCCGCCGCGTTGGCCTTGGCCGCCACCCTGGCCACCAGCGCGCCGCTCGCGCTTTCGCGCATCAAGCGCGCCGTGCACGCCGACGGCGCCGAGCTGCGCGCCGCGCTGGCCCGGGAGTGCGAGGGCCAGCTCGCGCTTTTGGCCAGCGCCGACGTCAAGGAAGGGGTGCGCGCCTTCTTGGAGCGCCGCACGCCCGTCTTCCGCGGGGAGTGAGCCGAGCCCGCCCCGTTAGAACAGGTAGCGCTCGCCGGAGTCGCACAAGATGGTGACGACGTTGCCGGACCCGAGCTCATTCGCTGCCTCGACCGCGGCGTGCACGTTGGCGCCCGACGAAGGGCCGACCAACAAGCCCTCTTCGCGCGCGAGACGGCGAGCCATGCGCTCGGCCGCGACGTCGCTCACCTCGATGATTTTGTCGATCAAGGTGCGGTCGAGGATGTCGGGGATGAAACCGGCGCCCAAGCCTTGAATGCCGTGCATACCGGGCGGCTTACCCGACAGCACTGCGCTGCCCGAAGGCTCGACGCCGAACACCTTGACCTTGCCGGCGAGCTTCTTGCGCAACGTGCGAGAGACGCCGGTGATGGTGCCGCCGGTGCCGACGCCGGCCACGAAGCCCGCCAAGCTGCCGCCCACCTGCTCCAAGATTTCGAGCGCGGTGCCGTGCTCGTGGCTCTCGGGGTTGGCCGAGTTGGTGAACTGGCTGGGCATGAACGAAGACGGCGTGTCTTCCAGCACGCGCCGCGCGCGGCTGACTGCGCCCGCCATGCCCTCGGTGGCCGGCGTGAGCACGATTTCTGCCCCGTAAGCGCGCAAGATGTAGCGCCGCTCGAGGCTCATGTCCTCGGGCATCACCAGCACGCAACGGTAGCCGCGCACGGCGGCGATCATCGCGAGGCTGATGCCGGTGTTGCCGCTGGTGGCTTCCACGATCACGGAGCCGCTCTTCAGCGCCCCGCTCTTTTCGGCGGCCACGATCATCCACAAAGCGGGCCGGTCTTTCACGCTGCCGGCCGGATTCATGTATTCGACCTTGGCCCAGATGGTCGCGCCGCCCTGCGGGCTCACCCGCCCGAGGCGCACGAGCGGCGTCTTGGCGATCAAGCTCAGGGCGTCGTCTGCAACGCGTAGTCCGCTCTCGGTGATCCGGCTGGAGGCCTGCTTGTCCATGGGGCGCCTCGAGACTAGCTCAAGATGGCGCCCGCGCCGAAGGCAACGCGCACGGGCTCGCCAAGAATGTTCAGCTCGGCCCGCGACTCGAGCGCCGACGTGGAAATGCTGGCTAGAAGCCTGGAGCCGCCCGGCGCTTGGTGCACGCTGGACACCCGGCCCGCAACGCTACCGTCGGCGGTCAACACGTCTCGAGGCTGGCCGCTCGCCCCGAGCAACGCCGGGCTGGCGTCGAGCGCCACGAGGCGGCGCTTCACTTTTCCGCGCATGTCTTGCATGCACACCACCTCTTGCCCGAGGTAGCAGCCCTTGGTCCAAGACACCGCGACGCGATCCAGCGAAGCTTCGTGCGGGTTGTCTTTCTCGTCGAAGTCGACGCCGAACACCCCTAGCCCATGCTCGGCGAGCAGCTCGGCCGCGTCCGGCAAGGCGGCGGCGGTGGGCTGGGACAGCGAGAGCTGGGCATCGAGGGCCCCGATCGTCAACGCGCCTGAGGCCAGGGCGCCGACGACAGCTGCATCCTTGCCCTCGCCGACCGAAAGGCCCCACCCGAGCGGCTCTGCCGGCGAGTCCAGCTCCGCGTCTTCCATCACCAAGTAGCGGTCGAGCAGCTCGCGCACGGGTGCGCCGCGGCCCGGCGCCACGCCGAGCCAGAGCGTTCGACCGTCGTCGACCAGGAAGGCGTCGGTCACGATCTTGCCCTGCTTGGTCAAGAGCAGCCCGTACAGCGCGTGGCCCGGGGCGACGCTCGTCACCGGGCAGGTGAGCAAGCCGTCGAGCCAAGTTTTGCGATCGACGCCGCGCACGAGCAAGGTGTCGCGTAGTAGTGCGTACGCCCCGCGCGACGGCTCAGCCATCGGCTGCGACGCCCTCGTCGACCATCGGATAGATGGCGCCTTCTTTGAGCGTGAGCTCTTGCTCGCTCTTGTCGAGCTTGCGCACGAGCAGCGAGATGCCCGTCGCCGCGTTGGCGTTGATCTGGCTCTGGGCTTCGCCCTCCGCCATGGTCTTCACGGGTTTGCCCTGAATTTTGAGCAGTTGGTCGCCCCGCCGCAGCCCCGCGCGCGCCGCGGGCGACTCGCGCAGCACCCGCGTCACCACGACCTCTTCCCGCCGCAGCTCGTAAAATAGCCCGATGCCCAAACGGCCATGCGCAGGCTCTGCGATGAGCCGGAGCTCGGCGCCGCTGTTGCAGTTGATCTGCACGGGCGCGTCGGTCGAGACCTCGGCGTGCAGATCGCGCAGCTCTGACACGCAGATGGGATGGTTGTTGATGGGGTTACTGTCCCAAAGCTCGACCTTGATCGTAGCGCCCGAGCGCACCTGGTAGTTGGCCTTGCGCTGGTCGGGCCAGGTAGGTGTGAGGGAGTTGCTCTGCACGGGCGTCTCCAAGATCAGTTTGCCATCCACGAGCAGCTTGGCGAACGCGTCGGGCAGCGAGCCGCCCACCGAGTCCCAGTTGCGCCCGTCACGCGTGCGGGTCGGGATCACCGCGCCCGCGAATTTGAGGTACAGCAGGTCGTCGGGCGGCGGGGGCGTGAGGGCCACGTGGCCTGGCGGCGAGCGCACCGGCGTTTCAAGCTGTGGGTAAACTGCGCCACACCCGAGCAGGCCAAGCGCCACGACCAGCAGAGACTTCGTCATCGAGCGGCGGACTTTAGCCGCGCTCGCCGCCTCGTACAATTCCACACGCTTGCGCTACATCGTCACGGTAACGAAGCCAGTGGTCGAGAGCGCCTTGCATGGCACCCAGCACCGCCACCTGGCGAGCCGGGACCGTCACGTTGTCCAAGAGGCTTCGCCACGCCGCGGCGCGGTGCCCACCCTCCACGCTGCGGTGGGCGCGCGTCAGCGCCAGCGCCTCGAGCGGGAGACCGTAGTGCCGGACGAGCGGGTGCTCCGTCAAGGGCGGGGCCGGCCGGCGCGGGGCCGAGGCCGAGAGCTCGCCGCGGTCGAATTTGGTGCCCTCCAGGAACAAGGTGGTCACAGCGGCCGCCACGTCCCACGCGTCATCCTGGGTGCAGCGGTCCAGAAAGGCACGATACGCCGCCGCCGCCGGCAGCAGCGTCACGTTCTCGAACCGGGCGAGGTCCATGCCCAAGCCGCGCGGGTATTCGAGAAACAGCTCGGGATGAGGGCGACCGGCCCCCAGGCGGCCCGTCTCTTCTTCGAAGACGTTCTCGATCAGGTCGCGACGCACCTCGGGCAAGGGGCATGACACGTACGCGCGCGCAACCAGCACCGGAAAGTCCCGTACGTAGGTGGCGTACTCCTGCTCGAGGTGGATGTGGAGCAGCTCGCGCGGGACCTTGCCCGCGCTAAAAAACGGCCAAGCCCAGTGCTCTTTGGCCTCCATCACTCCAAGCAGCGCTTCCATGAATGCTTCGCGATCCATCGCCAGGTGATGGTAGAGCGTCGTTGGCTACGCGGCCAAATCGCTCGGGACGGGCCGGCGCGACGAGCGTTCGGGTCGGCGTCCCAAGCGCCGCGGCGCTCGGGCCCGCGACACTTTTCAAATGTTTCGACCCGCGTGGCTCGCGGCCTCGCCGAGTGTGTCACCAAAGGATGAGCGAGATAGCGACGAAGCTACGTGCGAAGGGCCGCTCCGGGCGGTATGCTTGAAGCAGGCGTCCGGCTTTCACCCACCGGTCCCCCACCCCAAGATTATGGCACGAATGTTCGGCTTTATCGGAAACCGCGCCGACCTGGGAGCCCGGGTGCTGGAGGCGAATCGGACCTTGCTCAAGGCACGCCGAACGGACGGCGAACCGCTCGGCTGGGGGCTCGGCTTCTACCAATCGGGCGAAGTGCTGCTCCGTCGCCGCCCCATCGACGACCGCGCCGAGATCGACCTGGTCGAAGCCGCCGAAGACGTGCGCACCGACGTCATGGTCGGGCACGTACGGCGCGCGAGCGTCGGCGCCCTGCGCACCGAAAATACGCACCCGTTCCGCTACCGCGCGTGGCTGTTCGCCCAAACCGGCACCATCGTGGGCTTCGAGCGCCTGCGCGCGCGCCTGCTCGAGTCCCAACCCGACTTCTTGCGGCGCAACGTGCGGGGCGAGACCGACAGCGAGTGCTTCTTCTATCTCTTTCTGTCGTTCCTGCACGACGCGGGACACCTCGATGACGCTCACGTCCAGGGCGACCACGTCGCGGCGGCTCTACGCGCCTCCATCGCGCTCGTCGATCGGCTGTCGGCCGAAGAAGGCCACGCCGAAAACACGGGCGACATCCTCGTGACCAACGGCGAGCAGCTGATCGCGGTCAATCGCACGGCCTCCACCGTCTTCCGCCGCTGGAAGGGCCGCTTCGAGATGGAAGAGCTGCTGGGCGAGGACGGCCTGCGCAAGGCGCGTATCCCCAGCATCGAAAGCTCGTGCTTTTCCCTGCTCGCTTGTGACGTGGACGCAGCGCCGCCGGGCTTTCAAGCCGCGCCGCAACGGTCCATCGTCCACTTGAGCCGCAGTGACGAGCCGCGCATCGAGCCGTTGTGAAGGCCGGCGCGATCTGCGCGCCGCTGGCCGCCGCGAGCGTGCTCTTGGCTTGTTCGGCCGCGGAGCGAGGCCCGATCTTCGCCACGTCGGAGAGCTTTCCGCAGGCTCCGCGCAAGCCGCCGAGCTTCGCGCCCGAGCTGGCCCCGGCCCCTCCCGCATCGGCCAGCGCGCTCGCTAGGAGCGACGACGCTTCCGCGCGGCGCGTGCTGGTGCCGCTCGACTCCGAGGCGGCGCGCGAGGTCGTGAGTCGCTTCTTCGTCGCGGTGCTGCTCGAATCGAGCCGCGACCTCTCTCCGCTGCTAGCAACACAGTCGTTCGTGGTGTCGGAGGGCAACCGCCAGCCCGCGGCGGCGCTGTGGCGTGCTCGCTTTGCGCAGCTCGACTACACGAGCCTTTCGGGGCGCATCGTCGCGGCCCCGCAAACCCTCCGCACCTACACGTTCGGCAGCGCCGCGCGCGCCAAGGCGGACGGCGTGCCCCCGCCCGCCACCGCCGTCGAGGTCGTCGTGGTGGCCCGGCCAAGCTTGTCTTGGGCAGGAAAAACCAGGCTTTTTGGCGATCAGCTAGCGTTCCGGCTGCGGCCCAAGGCTGACGAGCCCCGCTACGAGATCGCTGAAATCGTGGAAGACTTTCGGCTACCATGAGGGCTTGGGCCAAGCTCGGGCCCGTGAGGGAAACCCATGGCAATGCCGGAAGCGATGGCAGATTCCTGCCCCCAGTGCGGGGCTGATGTTCGCGCTTCAGGTGCGCGCTGCAACAGCTGCGGCTTCTGGCTGCCCGCCGCGCCGGCGCCCCGAACCCGACCGCCGATGGCGCGGCCGCTGCCACTCAAGGACGACTCGCGGCGCGCGACCATCGCCGTGCTGGCGGTAGGAGGGTTCGTCGTGCTGGGGCTCGTCACCGCGGGGGTCCTGATATTCTTGCGGCAATCGGAGGCCCGCAACGCGCCGCCGCCGGCCGCAGCCGCCCTCACTGCTCCGACCGCGCACGCGCCGCCGCCACGGCTCGACCCGAGCGTGCTGCTCGCGGACGCGCGACGCCAGGCGAGCAGCTGGCACAGGGACGCGATGCTGGTGAGCCTGAGCGCCGGTCCGTTGGACGCGCGCGGCGTCGCGGCCGGAGGCAAAGTCACCATCACCTATGCCGAGCCGAGCGGCCTCCGCATCGCAGGAGGCGCCGACACCACCGGCCAAAGGTTGGTGCTGAGCTCGAGCGACGGACCACTGGCGAAGACCGAAGAGCGCGCGGGCAAATCCCGGATTGCCCCCGAGCCCAATTGCTTGTTCGAGGACGCGTGGGCCTCCGCGCAGCGCGCAGGCGAGGACGCGAGCGCCGGGCTCAGCCTTCGCTACTCGTGGAACGAGAAGCAGGGCCGCCCGATTTGGGAGGTCACCAGCAGCGACGGTCAGGTGCTGCGGCGCCTCGACGGCGTCACCTGCAGCATCTTGACTCGCTGAGGCTACATGCCCGACAAGATGCGGAACGAGCTGCCGGTGCGCACGAGCTCGAGCCGATTGTCAGCGACGCGGCGACGCCACACCTCGTTCGGCCCCGGCGTGGCGCTGCCGGGAATGACCGGGCCCGGCACCTTGTAGCTGGCGCTGTAGGTGTAGTCGACGAACACCTGATTGCTGCGTCCGATGCTGATGTCGCGATAGAAGATTTCGTACCGGATGGCCTTGGTCTTGCTGAACTTGTCGCGCAAGTACGACTTCAGGCCGTCGAGATCGAGGTCGTCGCTCGTGTCGACGGTGCCGCCGTCCTCGTAGTATTTCGGGTCGGCCATCTTCACGAGCTGCTCGGTGTTACGGCGCTCCACGGCGTGCCGGTAGTCTTCGCAATAGGCGATGACGTCGCGGTTGAAGTCCGAGTCCTCCACCTGAGTGTTCGGGATGTAGTCGTGGTTGCAGCCGACGAGCGTGAGCAGCGCGAGGCCAGAGCAGAGCTTGGAGGAGGCAGACAAGGGCATCACAGGGGGGTGAAAACGCCGGCCCCACGCGGGCTATTCCGGCGGGCGCACAGTGCCAAAACCCCCCGGGCCGGGCAAGCCAGCTGCTCGACAGAAAGCTTCCAGGCCGCGAAAGCCGATATTTCCCGGTTCGTGGGCCAAGCGCCGAGCGCGCGCGAGCTCCGCGTCGTCGAAGAGCGGACCGGCCGGGGCCGCCGAGAGCACCAGAGCAAAGCTGCCCTGCTCGGGCCCGCGGATCCCCTGCGCCTCGAGAGAGAAGCGGGCCGCGGCGCCCGCCTGCTCGGCGGCCACGACTACCAGCACGTCGGCGTCACCCGCCCCTAGCCAGTCGCGAGCAACCTCCAGGGCTTCGAAGGCCGCCTCGGGGCCGGCCCCGACGCCGTGAGAGAGCCCCCCGAGCCCGAACGCGATGGCCACGTGACCCGCGGCAGCGTTGGGAGAGGTGCCCGGAAAGCGGCGAGGCTCCGCCTGAGCGAGCCCGCGCGCCACGATGCGAGCGCCAAACTCGGCGTTGGCCTGCAACGTGGCGCCCACGCTGCCAACGACCACGCCTGCGCGCGTGCGCTCGTAGCTCAAGCCTTGCTCGGCCGCTGCGCGCAGCGCCTCCGCGGAGGCGGCCACGGCCAGAGCCGACAGCACGTCCGAGCGAGGCAAGCGTTCGCTCGGCGCGACGAGCAACCCTGCCAAGCGCGAAACGTCGAGCTCGTGGCACACGGTGCCGGCCGCGACCAAGTACGTTGGGCGGCGAGCTCGTCGCGGAGCCGCGCCGGGAGAGCGTGACAGCACGAGGGCGGCGTTCGCGCCGCCGAAGGCCGTCGATAGCTTCAAGCAGTGCCGCGCGTTGCCGGGCAGATTTTCGTCGGGCAGCGTGAGGGGCAGCTCGGGCATGGGAGTGCCAGGGCTGATGGACGCGGGCAGAACGCCGTTTTCCAGGGCGGAAAACGCGGACAGGGCTTCGAGCGCGCCGGCCGCGCCGAGCGTGTGCCCGACCACGGGTTTGAACGCGTGCAGGTGCAGCGCAGCCGCGCAGGTGCCGAACACGTGCCGTAGCGCGGCCACCTCGGCTGCATCGTTGAAGGACGTACCGGTGCCGTGAGCGCTCACGAAGCCGACGTCACGGCTGGTGAGCGCGGCGTCACCGAGGGCGCCGGCGGCCGCGCGCGCCAAGCCCTGCCCGGTGCGATCGGGCGCGGTGATGTGAACCGCGTCGGTGGTGGCCGCGAACCCGGAGACGAAGGCTCGCGCGTCTTTGGTGGGGTGCGTGAGGGCCATGAGGGCCACGCCTTCGCCGAGAGCCATTCCGTCGCGCTCGGCGCGAAACGGTCGCGGCGCGGCGCTGCTCGTGGCTTTGAGGGCGTCGAAGCCAGCGCCGACCCAGTCACTCTCGGCGTCGTAACCGCCGGCGATCACCAGCTCCATCTCGTCCAGCTCGAGCCAGCGCAGGGCGAGCCCCAGCGCCAAAGTCGACGACGCGCAGGCCGCGTGCACGGACACCACTCGCTCGGGCGTCCGCCCCAGACAGGCAGAAACCCCGCGGAGCGGCGCGAAATAAGCGGCGTCCGCCCAGTCGGGGTGCTCGGGCGGCGCGCCGAGAGAGAGCGCCCGTTCGAGGGCGGCAAAGCCCCCGCTCGACGTACCTACGATCACGCCGAGCCGCAGGCGGCGCCAATCGGGATCGCGCGCGGTCAGCTGCTGGACGACTTGGCTCAGGCCGAGCTCGAGCAAGGCGCGCGGACGCCGAGGGCGCTCCGCCGCGCAGCCCAGCACGCGCGCAAACGGCTTGCCCGCCTCGCGCGCGGACCAAGCGCCGACGGGGCGCTCCCCCGGGCCGCCGACGTCGAAGGCGGCGCGCCCGACCCCGAGGGCAGAGGCGGCACCGAAGGCAACGACCGCGGCGGCCACGCCCTCAGCCCCCCGCCTCGACGCGCCCGCACAGAGTGGCCGACCACGAGCGCCCCGCGCCCGACAGCACGAGCACGCGCTCGTGCTCGCCTGCGCCCAGCAGCTCGACGGCCACGGCCATCGCGATGGCGCCGAGGGCCTCGTGGTAGCCATGCTGGCTCGCTACGTCGACGACGAAGCAGCGCGACCAAGGCGAATCGGCCAACGCGCGACGCAGCTGGGCGCCTGCGACGCCCAGGACCACGGCTGCTCGCAAACCCGGCCCAGGCTCGGGGAGCCCGAGCAGCTCGGCGTGCTGCGCGACCTCCAGCTCGCCCGTGTAGCGACCGAGCAGCTCGGCGGCTACGGGCCCCGAAGCCCGCGCGCCTTCGAGCTCTGCCACGAGCGTGAAGCCCGCGCCTTCGCCGCGCTGGACCGCGCCAAAGCCTTCTGGCTCGAGCAGCGGCCCCAGCACGCGCTCGACGATGGCATCGCGCGGCGCGATGGCTCCGGCCAGCATGCGCTCGGCGACGCCCAGCTCGACGAGCTCGCACGCCGCCGCGAAAGCGGCCTCGCCGCTCTGGGCGAGATCGCTCACCGCGAAGACGGGTCCGGTCAGGCCCGCATAGATGGACGCGTTGCCGGCCGCGGCCGACGGAACCAAGTGCGGAAATTCTGCGGGAGGCACGTGGCGCGCCCCGCGCTCGCGTCCCCGCGCCAGAAACGCCATGGTGCGCTCGACGTTGCCGAACGCCGTCCCGAGCACCAACCCGGTTGGCGCCGAAGCCGCCTGGACCAGGCGCGACGCACCCACGGCCGCGAGCGCCGAGCCCGTGTCCAAGCGGCGTGAGCGCTCGGCGTCGAGCGACTTTTCCGGCTGTGCGCCGGCTCCGAGCCAGGACCCGCCCAAAAGCGCCACCCGCCGCGACGAAGCCCGCGGCGCCGGCGCGGGCTGGTCGCGCTGACAAAACGCCAGCACGCAGCTCATGCCGCCAAAACCGAACGAGCTGGAGAGCGCGGCCGCCAAGCGCTCGGGGCGCCCGACCGCGCCCACGTGCCGCAGCCCGGGCAGCTCCGGCTCGAGCAGGCCGACGCCCGGCAGCACTTCGCTCCGTGCGATGGCCAACACGCTGAGCGCCGCTTCGATGGCGCCGGCCGCGCCCAGCGTGTGCCCGAGCTGCGCCTTCGAGCTCGAGATCCACGTTGCCGAGCCCGCCCCGAACACCTCGAGCAGCGCGCGCGCTTCCATGGCGTCGTTCTGCTGGGTGCCGGTGCCGTGCGCGTTCACGTAGCCGACCTGTTCGGGGGTGAGGCCAGCGCGCGTCAAGGCGCTGCGCAGCAGCGCGGCCGCGCGCGCGCCCGTCGGCTCTGGGTGCGTGATGTGATGAGCCTCGGCCCCCACGGCGTAGCCGTCGAGCCACGCCAACACGTCTGCGCCGCGCGCGCGGGCGGTTTCTTCGCGCTCGAGCACGAGCACGGCCGCCCCCTCGCCCAAATTGAGACCGCCGCGGCTGCGATCGAAGGGACGACACGCCTCGGGATCGGTCGCGCCGAGCGCGTTGAAGCCGAGCACGGTCAGGCGGCACAGGCCGTCGGAGCCGCCCGCGAGCACGAAATCGACCTCGCCGCGCGTCAACCAAGCCGCCGCTTGGACGAGCGCGATGGCCCCCCCCGAGCAGGCGCTGCAGATGCTGCGGCTCAGGCTCACGCCGCCGATGGCCTGCGCCACCCGAGCGAGACTGGCCGAGAGCGGGTAGCGCACGAGATCGCCGGCGCGCTCGGGCGAGATGCGGTCCCGCTCGGGGCTGGACAGCACGTTTTCCGTCTCGAACATGCCGGCGGTGGTGCCGCCGAGCACGACGCCCAGGCGCGCGCCCCGCGGGACACGAGCCTGTTGGAACGCTTCGCGCGCCGCCGCGACGGCCAGCGCATCGGTGCGCGAGAAACGCTCGAGCTCGCCTGGCGGCGCCACGTCGGCCACCGAGAGCCCGCGCACCTCGCCGACGAGCTTGGAGCGCACGTCACCGGGGTCGAACAGCGCCAACGGCTGCAGGCCGCGCTCGCCACTCGAGAGCGCGCGGAAGGTCTCGGCCGCCGACTGCCCGAGGGCGGACACGAGCCCGACACCGCTCACCGCGATGCGCGGAGCCCTCACGGGCGCCTACCCAGCCTCCGGCGCGTTGGAGCCGGCGGCCCCACTTTGCACCAGGAACTCGGCGATCGCGTCGACGGACGCGAACACGGCCCGGCCCGCTTCGCCTTCGGGCACGGCCACGCCGAAGCGCTCTTCGATGGCCATGGCCAGCTGCAGCGCGTCGAGCGAGTCGAGCCCGAGGCCTTCGCCGAACAAGGGCGCCGCGTCGTCGATGTCTTGCTCGGACTTACCGCGCAAATCGAGCTCTTCGATCAACGCACGCTTGATGCGGCTCTTGAGCCCACTTTCGCCGGCGTTCAAGCCCGCACCTGCCGCGCGATCGCCGCCACGACGTCGGCGTCTTTCACGCCGTCTACCTCGGCCCGGTACGACAAGACCAGCCGATGACGGAGGGCGGGCAGCGCCACGTACAGCACGTCTTCCACGTCGGCGGCGGCCTCGCCGCGCATGGCCGCGTGGGCCTTGGCGGACAGCACGAGGGCCTGGCTACCCCGGGGGCCGGAGCCGAAGCGCACGTAGCTCTTTACCTCTGGCAAGGCTGCTTCACCGGGGCGAGTCGCGCGCGTCAAACGCACGGCAAGCTCGACGGCCGCTTCGGTCACCGGCACGCGCGGAACGAAGGCTTGGAGCATGCGCAGCTCGTCCGCGGAGAGCGCGCGGCTCACCTCGGGCACGTGACCCGAGGTGGTGCGACGCGCGATCTTGCGCTCCTCTTCTTCGCTCGGGTACTCGACGTGCACCTCGAGCATGAAGCGATCGAGCTGAGCCTCGGGCAGCGCGTACGTGCCCTCTTGCTCGATGGGGTTGCGGGTGGCGAACACTTGGAAGGGCGAGGGCAGCGGATGCGTGGTACCCCCGACCGTCACCGCGCGCTCTTGCATGGCTTGCAGCAGCGCGGCTTGCGTCTTGGGGGGCGTACGATTGATTTCGTCGGCCAGCACCAAATTCTTGAAGATGGGGCCCGGCAAAAAGCTGAGCTCGCGCCGACCATCGTGCTCCGTCAAAACATCGGTGCCGGTGATGTCCGCCGGCAGCAAGTCGGGCGTGAACTGAACTCGGCCGAAGCTCAGGTCCAGCGCGCGGGCGAGGCTCGCGACGAGCAGCGTCTTGGCCAGCCCGGGCACGCCCACCAAAAGGGCGTGACCCTGCGTCAACAGGGCGATGATCAGATGGTCGACGACCGCGTCTTGGCCGATGATCACGCGGCCGACTTCCTGGCGTAGCCTGGCGCACGCTTCGGAGGTTTGGGCGAGGAGCGCCGCGTCTTGGGACTTCGCAGGATCTTGAGTCACGGTGAGGGGCGCGGAGCTTAGCATCATGGGCCGGTTGCGGGGCGGAAGGAGCAAGGCTATGGGGCCCGCGTGCAAGGCGCGCCGACGACGACCGTTTTTGTTCGCGATCGCCCGCCCGAAGGGCCCGCGCGCGGCGCCTTCGCGGCCCCGACCTTCCTCGTGGCCTTTTTGAGCGTGGCGCTCGTGGCCTTGGCCGGCTACGGCCTGCTGCGCGCCTACCGTCGACGGGCGAAATGAACGCCATCGTCCGGCGCGTGCTCTTGGTGACGCTGGTCGGCGTCCTTTTGTACGGCCTGTTCGCCGTCTACACGGGCGTGCAGCAAATTGGCTCGAGCCTGTCGCGCTTTCACCCGAGCGCGTTCTTGGCGGCGCTCGGCTTGGCTTGCTTCAACTACCTCTTGCGCTTCGGCAAGTGGCAGTACTACCTGGCGCGCCTCGACATCCGCGGTATCCCGTGGCTCGACAGCTTGCTGGTATTTCTGACCGGCTTCGTCCTCACCATCACCCCTGGCAAGGTGGGCGAGGTATTCAAGAGCGCGGTCCTGGCCAAAACGCACGGCATTCCGCTGGAGCGCACCGCCGCCATCGTGATCGCCGATCGCCTGACCGACGTGATCGGCATCGTGCTGCTGATTTTGCTGGGCGGCGCCAGCTTTCCGCGTGGGCTGCCTTGGGCCTTGGCGGGAGCGATGGCGGTCGCGCTGGGGCTGCTGTTCATCTTGTGGCAAGCGCCCGCGCTCTGGCTGTGCGAACGGCTCGAGCGCCGCGACGGCAAGCTCGGGCGAGTGGTGCCCAAGCTGCGCGAGGCGCTAGAGCGACTGCGAGTGCTAGCCACGCCGCGCGCGCTCGTCGTGCCCACGCTCTTCTCGGTCCTGGCTTGGGGCTCGGAAGGTACCGCGCTGTACACGCTCTTGGGCGGCTTCGAGCAGCACGTCTCGTGGACGCTCTGCGTGCTGTTTTACTCGACGGCGACGCTAGCTGGCGCCCTCGTGCCCGTGCCGGGCGGCCTGGGGTTGGTGGAAGGCATGCTGCGCGAGGCCATGCTCCACCTGGGCGGCGTCGAGCAGGGCGCGGCGACGGCCGCGATGATCTTGGTGCGCCTGGCAACGCTTTGGTGGGCCGTCGTCGTGGGCTTCATCGCGCTTTTCTTGCTGCGCCTGCGCTTCCCCCAAGCCTTGCGGAGCGCCACCGAGGGTGATGCGGTGAGGTCCGAAATCAGCTAACTTGAGTAGGATCACCTTGCCCATGACTGGCGCCAACCTCCCCACGCTTCGAGCCGTGAGCCTGCTGTGTGTGGTGGCGGCGTGCGGTGGCGGCGCGGCCGAAGCACCTCCGAGCACCGCCGCCGACACTAGCCGCGAAGTCAGCGCGGCCAGCGGCACCGCTCGGCCCCCCGGCGACGGGCTGGATTCGCTCGAAGCGCTCGAGCAAAAGCTGCGCTCCCCCACGCCCAAGGAGCTGGATTTGGCGGCCAAAGGCTGGGGCGCGGCGCTCGGCCGCGTGCTGGGCAGCGCCCAGACGCTCGACGGGCTCGAGAAGCTCGACGTGAGCGACAACGACCTGGGTCCGGACGGCGCGCGCGGCCTGCTCGGCTCTCGTCACCTCGGCGCGCTCAGCGTTCTCGATCTCGGCGGCAACGAAATTGGAGACCAGGGCGCCAGCGCGCTGGCCGAAAGCAAGCTCGAGCAGCTGACCACGCTCAACCTGAGCGGCAACGGCATCAGCGCGGTCGGCGCCAAAGCGCTGGCCAAGACCCGCGGCTTCCCTGCCCTCAGCTCGCTCGACTTGAGCATGAATCAAATCGGCGTCGACGGCGTCAAGGCGCTGGGCGGCGCGGGCTTCACCAAGCTCACGGCCCTCTTTCTATTGGGCAGCGAGATCGGACCGGACGGCGCCAAGGCCCTGGCCAAAGCCGGCTTCAAGCTCAAAGTGCTGGCGCTGTCGGGCAATTCGGTCGGCGACGAAGGCACCAAGGCCCTGGCCGCCTCCGCCAAGCTAGCGTCGTTGAGCACGCTCGACCTGAGCGCCAACGGCATCGGAGACGCGGGCGCCAAGGCGCTGGCCGCATCGCCTCACCTGAAGGGTTTGAGCAAGCTCGAGATGTTCGCCAACGAGCTGAGCGCGACGGGCAAGAAGGCGCTGTCCACGCGCTTCGGCGACGCGGTCAAGCTTTGAGGCCACGCAGCGCCTGAAGCGCCGCCGCGAAGTCGGCGGGCAACGGCGATTCGAAGCGCAGCTTGCCGCCTGTCATCGGATGCACGAAGCCCAACACGGCCGCGTGAAGCGCCTGGCGTCCCAGCGCTTCGGCGATGGCTTGCAGATCTTCTCCCCCCGGCTTGTGACCGTACAGCCAATCGGCGAGCAGCGGCGTGCCGGCCTGCTCCGAGAGGTGAACGCGGATTTGGTGCGTGCGCCCGGTTTCGAGCCGGCACTCGACCAGCGCCGCGCGTCCCGCTCCGAACGCCTCGCACACCAGCACGTGCGTGACCGCGCGCTTACCCTGATCCGTCTTGGACGTGAAGCGTAGCCGTGAGCGCGGATGGCGGTCGTACAACGTTTGGATGGCTCCGCTCTTGGGTACGCCTAGCGTGAGCGCGCGGTACACGCGCTCCATGCTGTGCTCGGACAGCTGCTTCTTGAGCCCCTCACGCGTGGGCTCGTCTTTGGCTACGACCAAGACGCCGCTCGTGTCTTTGTCGATGCGGTGCACCACGCCGGGCCGCACCGCGGCGTTGGGGTCACGCGCGTCGGCCGCCGCTCGCTCGAAGCCGCCGCGCGCCAAGAGGCCGTTCACCAGCGTGCCCGAAGCGTGGCCGCGCGCAGGGTGAACGACGAGGCCCGCCGGTTTGTCGACGACGATCAGATGGGCGTCTTCGTACAGAGCTTCGAAGGTGACGCTGGCGTCGGGCGTAGCCGTGCTGGGCGGCGGCTCGCTCGGCTCGACCTCGAGCTTGGCGCCGCCGCGAACCTGTTGCTTCTGCCGACAAATCTTGCCGTCGACCTTGACGCGACCTTCGCTGATCCAGCGCTGCACGGTCGCGCGCGACACCTCGGGCATCAGCCGCACCAACGCTTTGTCGACGCGCTCCGCTGGCTCGTGCACGCCGAGCTCGAATGAGCGTTTCAGCGCCGCTACCAGAGTCGACTTTTGATGTGGCCCTTGGACTTGACCAAGATGTCGACCAGGGCGCGATCGTAGAAATTGCGATGGTAGAGATCGGGGGAGACGCGGCTCTTGTAGAGCGCGCGCCCTTCCTCGATCTCTTCGGACAGCTCGTCGAAGAGCGAGTCGTGCTCGATGCCCCGGATGATCTTCTCCTCGTTGTAGAGAGAGAGGTCGCTAGCGATGGCGCGAGCAAGGCGACGTGCGGCTTCTTCCGTTTCAATCAGCGGCATCCAAGGGCTCCTAGGGAGGAACGGAAATTATCATCTGCCGCCCTCGCTGCTGTCAAAAGACTCGAGAACGCGCCTCGCCCATCCGGCCCGCGTCGAGCGATTTCCGGCCGCCTTGCCGGGGCAAAATCAGGAGCCACGCGAGCCACGGCGACCAAATCAGAGCGTAGCGGGGCGCGCCGAAAAACACGATGTGGGTCAGGACACACATCCCCAGCAGACTGGCCGCGAGCCAAATGAGCGGCCGGTGGCCCGGTCCCGGACGTTCGGCGAGCAGGCCTCCGAGCACCGCGAGCTGAGCCAGCGCGCCCCAGGGGCTCAGGGTGAAGCCGGCCGCGACCAGCGAAAAGCCGCGCCCCAGCCAGCCGCTCGCGGCCCGCAGCAGCCCCAGGCAAGCGCCGAGCAGCAGCAGGCGTGAGTACAGCGTCTCGACGGTCGAAATGGCCACGCGCCTCCCGTCGGAAATCAGGCTCGCGTTGGAGGCCTGGAGGTACGAGCTGGCAACGGCGCCATGGTTGAAGAGCTGCCCCAGCTTTTGCGGCGCCAGCGCGAGCCAGGCCCACGGCGCCGCGCGGATACGCTCGGCCCCGGCTCGCCCGAAGCAGCGGTCCTTCCCAGCCTCTCCGTACACCTCTCGGCAAGCCGGAGGTACGGTCGGCCCCGCGATGGGCGCGAAGCTCCCCCGCCCTTCGGGCAGCGTGCCGATGAGCAGATTCCAGCCGCCGTTGGCGCTGACGAACACGCAGCCGTCCATCTTGGCGCAGTTACGCAGCGTCCACGGCGCGCAGCACGCCAGCGCCACCAGCAGCACCTCGGCCGCCCCGCGCAGCCGCAGCAGCCAGGCGCGAGAGCGCCCCGCCTCCGCCGGCACGCTCACCGCCACCGCGCCGAGCAGCGGCAGCATGGGCAAGAGCTGGGGCCGGATGAGCACGAGCAAGGCGCCCAAGGCTCCGAGCGCGACCCGAAAGGGCCAGCCGCGCGCGCTGTCACGCAGGAAGAGCGCGTAGCTCGTGAGCAGCACCAAGAGCGAGGCGGCGGCGGCTTCGGTCATGACCGCGGCGGTGTACAGAATCAACGTCGGGTGCAGTGCAACCGCCAGCGCCGCGAGCCGCGCGCGCCCGAGCGACGCCCAGCGCAGCGCGCAGGCGTGTACGCCGACGACCAGGAGCGCTCCCATGAGCGCGTTCAGCAGCATGGCGGTGAGCGGCGAAGCGCCAAAAATGGCGTAAGCTGCGCCGAGCAGCGCCGGATAGCCCACCGGGTAGTGCGCGGCATACGTAACGGCCCCATCCGGCCAAGCCCAGGTGTAGCCGGCTCCTTGGGCGATGCGCACAGCAACCGCATGGTAGAAAGTGCCGTCATCAGCCGGCGGAAAGCGACCTTGCGCCACGGCCACGACCACCAGCCGCAGCGCGAGCGCGGCGCCGAACAACCACGCCGCGTCGCGCCGCCCCGCCTGCCGCCGCGCGCGGGCGTCGAGCACGCTTGCCGCGCTCACACGCGCGCCTGCACCGGCTTGAACGCGAGGCTCGCGACGAGCCCCAGCGCGCGCAGATCGGCAAGCACCTCGCACGCGGGCAGCCCTACGACGTTCGTATAAGAGCCGACCAGTCGCTCGATGAAGAACGAACCGATGCCTTGCGCGGCGTAGGCTCCAGCCTTGTCCAAGCCTTCACCGGTGGCGGCGTAGGCGCGAACCTCCGCGGCCTCCGCCGCGCGAATGTGGACGTGGGTCTCCACGGTGCGGGCCACGCTGACTCCCGCCTCGCCGACCAAGCCGATGGCGTAGCGCGTGTAGACGGAGTGAGCGCGACCGGTGAGGCGCGAGAAGAGCCGCGCGGCGTCGTCGACGTCGCTCGGTTTCCCCAGCACGTCGCCGTCGACCACCACGCTGGTGTCTGCGACCAAGATGGCGGCGTGCGGCGAAGCACCGAGGCGCGCTCGCACGCCCGCGAGCTTTTCGGTCGCGATGCGCTCGAGGTAGTCGAGCGGCGCCTCGCCCGGCCGCACCGCTTCGTCGATGTCGGCGGCCAAAACCTGGAAAGGCAGCCCCAGGGCCGAAATGATCTCGCGGCGGCGGGGCGAGCCGGAGCCGAGCACGAGGGGGTGAGAAGCATCGATCAACACGGGTGGCCTTCCTCTGGTAGCTTGGTGCGGGTGCGTCGCGCCGCGCCCACGACGATCATCGCCTCGAGCGCTCTGGCCCTCGTGCTCACGCGCGAGGCGCTGGCTGAATGCCGCCCGACAGCGCCTTGCGTGGACGCCGAGCCGATGTGGCAGAGCCCGAGCGCGGTGCGCTTCACGGTAGTGTCGGACACGGCCGCTCCGCGAGCCGGCGCGCTGGCGCTCGGTGCCAGCCTCGCGTACCGGTTTCGTCCGGCGGTGCTCACCGTGCCCGCCCCCAACCAAGACGGGCGCGACATCAACCTGGTGAGCCACGCCCTGGCGTGGTCGCTAGTCGCCCGTTGGGGCATCGGCAATCGCTTGGAGCTCACGGCGCTGGCGGCCGGGCTATCCCAGCGGGGAGCGGGTATCAAGGGCGTCACGACCCAGTCTGCGCCCGGCATCGACTCCCCCGCTTTGCAGGATCCGCGCATCGGCTTTGGTTACGCGCTGCTGCCCGCGGTCCGCAGCTTGGGCGCCAAAGTTCGCTTCGAGGCCAAATTGCCGTTCGGAAACGCCCGGGCCTTGGCCGGCGAACGCACCGTGGTGGCGAGCCCCAGCTTCGTATTCTCCGCGCGCTCCGGGGGGGCCTTCGCCAACCTGGAGCTGGGAGCTCGGCTGCGAACGCCGACCGACTTCTTCGGGCTGCGGGTGGGCAGCCAGGGGCTCTTGGCAGTAGGCGTCGGCTACGAATTTGCAGGCCCACGTCTCGCGTTCGCCATCGAGCAGTACGTCCTCCCGAGCCTCATCGAGGGTAACCGCTACCGTAACGTGCCCGCAGAGTGGCTACTATCGGGACGCTGGGCTCCGGCCTCGCTCGGCGCCCTCGCGCTCGGCGCCGGCGTTGGCGCGGCGCTCCCCTACGGCGGCCACGGCGGGTTCGGAGCGCCCGGCTTTCGCGCCCTCAGCTACGTACGGCTCACGCCCGCCGGCGACTAGAACAAACGTTCGTGCACGAAGATGCGGTCGCCCGACTGCAGGGGAATATCGGCCGAGCGCCCCTCCATGATCGTTCCGATTGAAATGACGACCGTGCGCGATCCGCCGCTCACTCGCCGCGTGAGGTTCACGCGGTCCAAATTGGCGATGCCGGTCAGCCCGCCCGCTTGCGACAGCGCCTGAATCAAGGTCAAGCCCGTGGTGTACGGGAACGTGCCGGGCTTCGAGACCTGACCCATGATCGTGACGCGGCGGCTGTTGTACTCTTTGACCTGGACCACCACACTGGGGTCGCGGAGCACCTTTCCTTCAATCAGCAGCTTTCGCACCAGTCGCGCAACTTCTTGCGGCTCGAGCCCAGCCACCGGAACGGTGTGCAGATATGGCAGGTCGACGCTGCCGTCCGAGGCGACCTGATACTCGCGCGGCAACTCTTTCTCGCCGACGATTTCCATCGTGAAGATGTCGCCGGGCCCGACCGTGGATTTCTCGGTCGGAGACGGCAAATTCAGGCGTTGGTTGTCGTTGGCGCCGCCGCAAGCGGCGCTCGCGAGCGCGGCTCCAACGACGGCTGCGAACGCGCGACGGGTGAGCCCTACGACACGTCGTTCAAGCATGATCCGTCGTCACCAGAAGAGACGCATGCCCACGTACGCTTGCCAACGATCGTAATCGAGGTGCTCGTTGTTCACGACCTCGCTGTTGACTTGATCGTATTGAAGGGTTGCGTTGGCGGCCAAGGTGTCCGTGAAGCGGTACTCGCCGAACATGCGCGCGTCGAGACGCAGCTGCGAGAACGCAGGCGTGGGCGTGGCGCCGGTGACCTCCGGGAAGGCCACGCGCGACACGCCGACATCTATGCCTCCGGCCACGGCGCCCAGCACGAACATGCTGAAGTTGAGGTAACCGCGATCACGTTGATAGAACGATCCCAAGTACCCGTTGTTGAAGGTACGCACGTACCCGAGCGCGACTGACGACAGGCCGGAGGTAATGGTGGCGGAGTCGAGGTCGGGCCGAGACTGCAAGAACCAGCGGGCCTCTGCGTGAGCGACCAGCGAGTCGAACTGACGCGCTTGGACGGCCCCGTTGTCTCTGTAGAAGCTGGAGCTCCAACCAACGAGGCCCATCAACGCCAGGTGGTAGGTTACGAGACCGTGGAAACCAACCCGAGCCCGGAGGACCTCACCGTCGGTCTGGGCCGTAGGGCGCGTATAGCGGACGAAGATGTAGTCGGTGTCGAATAGCAGCGCTGAACGCGGCAAGAAGCGCCAACGACCGCGTGACGTGATGTCGTGCTGGATGTTCGTCAGCGAGTCGTAGTCGGACTTCTCGAAATAGTTATAGGTGCCTTGGTAGCCGTTGCGCCACTCGAAGAGCCCGCCCCCCGGACGCCAGGTGATGCCCGCGCCGCCTCGGGCCGTGCCGCGATCGAAGCCATCGCCCGCCAGATCATCCGAGCTGCCGTCGGTCTCGACGACCCGCACGTAAGAACCCAAGACGTCGAAGCCGATCTTGCCGACCGGGAAGACGTTGAGGCGCGCGCTCACACCGCCCCCGACGTTGCGCTTGGCGGCCCCGCTCAATTGCTCCGATCCAGCCGCAAATGCCTCGTGGTAGGCAGCGTGCGCGCTACTGGTGAAATCGAAGCTCCGAGGCGTGGTCGCGTTGCGCCGTTCGTCTCCGAGCGTGGACAGCGTGAGTGACGGGGTGACACGCAGCTTGAAGACGTCGATGACGCCTTCCTCATCGGACGCCCGGAAATAGTTCGAGTCGTACCCGAACTCCGCGCCGATGCTGGGATGGAGCTCCAAGTTGCCCACACGAATGCCGACCCCCTCGGAGAAATCGGGATTGGTAACCCACGCCTGTGCCGACGCTTGCGCGGGAAGGATCGCCAGGCCAAGGGCCGCAATCAGCGGTATTCGAGCTTTCATCGCAACTCAGTAAGAAACGAATCTATGGTGGGGCCGAGACTACTAGTTCTGCGACGGATTACTACTGGGTTGGGCTGCTGAGCACGGGAGGCTCGCTCACCAGTGGATCATCCGGAAAGTCGGATGGATCGGCGTCGGGAACCGCGGGATCGATGTCTACGGTCACGTCCGTGTTTCCAATGAACCCGGTATCTTCGCCGATGCACTGCTGAGCCTCGGCGACCAACGTCTGGACGCGCTCTCGCAGCACTTGGATCACGGTGAACTCGTGCTTCGAGCGATCGGCATCGCTCTGACTCACGGCGGACGTGAGATCTACGACGCGGTCTTTTGCCGTGTCGGTGGCGAGCTTCATCTGCTTGACCTTATCGTCCAAGCAGAGCGCCTTGACGACGTCCTTCTTCTTCTTCGCGTCAGCCAGTTGTTGGGCGACGGCGCCCCGCAGCTTGTCCATCTCGGGGATGAAGCCGCGCACCTTTTCGAGCATCTCTTTCGGGCTCAGACTGACGTCTGCGCCGCCTTTGACCTCGTTGGGTGCAAGCGAGGAGGGCGCGGGCGCGACGCCTTCTTGGGCAATGGCCACGCCGACGCCCGTCACCGTGACAACCGCGATACAGGCAATGGCCCAAGGCCTAGATATTAAGCGCATTCGAACGAAGCCCTCCTGAAGCGGCCGCAGTATAGGAGGCGATTTCGCAATGTGTCAACGAGGCGAGGCATTCAAAAACGTGGCTGCTTTCCACGGCTTTGAGTCGCCTAACGCCATTTCCGTCGTCGCTCGAATGCATGTCGGCTCCCGTGAGACTCAGATGCGCCCACATCTTCGGCGATTCACGCGGGCCCGGTCTTTGATGACGAAGGAAGCTGATTTATTGCTTCACGAACGTCACCGGAACGGCGATGACCGCGCTGCCGCCCTCGGGCGGGTCGAATTGCGCCGCCTGCGCGCGCGCCACGACGCACGAAACGACCGACGCCGGCAGGTTACCCGAAGACGACGGGGTCACGCCCGCGACTTCGCCGCCGGCGCCCACGCGGATAGTCAGACGAATGCCGCCCGCCGCGTCGGGGTTTTCCGCCAAGCCACGCTGGTAGCAGTTGCGGAAGCCAGCGCGCATGCCCGCGACGACGCGCGCCGCGTTGCTGACGGTACCGCCGCTGACGGCGGCGCCGCCCACCGAGGCGTTGCCCTTCGGCCCCTCGACCTTGGCACCGGTACCGGTACCCTCGGTGCCGGTGCCGCGACCGGTGCTACCGATGCCGGCGAGGCCGCCACCAGTGGCGCCCGGGCGAATCGAGCCACCGCCGCCTTTGAGGCTCAGGTCTCCACCGGCCCCCACCGCCGCCGCGCTGGCCGCCGCTTGATCGAGCGAGCCGGTCGGAACCTCGCCATTTTTGAGCACGCCCGCCGTGGCCGGACCGGTGCCGGCGAACGCGAGCACCGCCATATCGATCTTGTCGAGCTCGTTGGAGAGCGCAGCCGTTTCCTTCGCGCTCATGGGAGCGGCCGGGCCCTTCGCACCAGCAGGCGCCGCCGTCGCCGCCGCGGCCTTCGCTGGCTCGGCTTTCTCGGGCTTCGCGGTTTCGTCGGGCTTCTCTTCCGGTTTTTCTTCGACGGGCGGGGGCGGCGGCAAGCTCTTCAGCGAATCGATCAGCCCCGCGACGCTCACCTCGTCATCGATCACCGGATCGAGCCAGTCCGAGTAGATGGCGCCGAGCGCCATGAAGTGACAGAGGAACGACAACGCCGCGATGATGGTGGTGTTCCAGTCGATCGAGCTTGCCCCGCGCAGCACCGCCACCGGCAGCTGCGGCTTCGGTTGAATGGGCGGCGGCGCGACGAACTGGAACAAGAACGTCGTGTCGCCAATCACGACCTTGCCGCGCGAATCTTCGGTGAGCCGAACTTGGTAGGCGCCCTGCGCGTTGCGCTTGGCCTGCCCCTTCAGCATGTTCAGATCGGAGATGCCGGTGGGCAGCGCGATGCGGCCCGTCATGCCGTCGAGGAAGTTGAGGTGGTAGTCGTTGCCCACCAGCTCGAACACCCGGAACGTGGGCGGCAGGTTCTGCGTCGACACCACGAACATGTTCTTTTCGCTCGCGCCCACGGTCACGTGGGTGCGTTGCTTGATGATCCGCTCTTCCGCGACGCGCCCGGCTTGTACGACGCCGATGCGAAGCACCTTGGGGCCCGCGTTGGCGGCAACCGCCCGCATGACTGCGGTCATTTGACCAGGGCGCTGCGAGGTTCCGGGATGTTGCTGCTGGGTCATCGATTTTCCTCTAGGGAGTCGTGCACTCCGTACCTACGTGCCAGGTCTGCGTTCGCTCTCCGACGCGACAACGACCACCTCACAAAGTTCCATCAGGCTACCCAGTCCTGTCAGACGGGTCCACTCCTTGTCGCCTGCCCCCGTGCTCTCTCTCGTCGTCCCCTTCGCCAGGTGTCGGCCAGCGAGCCGACCCGGCGATGAATCTCGCCGCAGGCGGCCCAACCCGCCATTCCCGCGCCGAACGACAGCAGGGGCGGGAGTAGGTTCGCGAGGTCGTACGCGCGGCCGCCCGTGAGCGCCAAAAAGCTGAAGCCGGTGCCGCCGAACAGCGCGGCGCGGCCCAGGGCTTGGACGTTGCGCTTCGCTAACCCAAGCTGCAGCGCGCGCTCCCTCGCCGACAACTCGAGCTCGACCGCGTCGAGCTCGTCCGCGTCGCCTACCCCCTGCTCGATAGCGCGGCAACGCCGGAGCGCGCTCCAAGAAAACCAAACACAGAGCGCAGACAACGCGCCGGCCCCCGCGGGGATCAGCACGGCGCCTCAGAACGGATCGTTGTAGACGGCCTTCTCGATGCGATCGAGAAACGGCTGACGCAACTCTTGCAGCGTGAGCTTGGGTTGAATCCGGCTCACGTCCACGGCCGCGATCGGCTTTTGCACGCGACCGACGATGGTGACCTCGCTGATGGTCACGATGCGCGGCTTCTTCTGCGCCGACGCTGTCGCCGGCAAAACGAGGCCGAGCGCACACAGGCTGGCGGCCAAGAGCGAGGAGCGAACGGAGAGCGAACGGCTTTTCGACATGATTCCTCGATTACTTCTTGGGTGCAGCGGGTGCGGCGGCTGGCGCGGGGGCCGCCGGTGGCGCCGCGGCCGGCGGCGGAGCTGCGGCTTCCGCGGCCTTGGCTTCGACCAAAGCCTTCTGCGTCTTGGCGCGGGTGATGAGCTCGTCCGAATCGTCGGGCGCCCCACCGACGGTTCGAGGCTTGAGCTTCTTGTACTGCTCGAGCTCGCTGATGGCGCGGTCAGCGGCTTGACCCGGAGTGAGGCCGGGCACGCTCTGCGAGAATAGGTAGAGCAGGCCCAGGTTGTAGTGAGCTTGCGCTACGCTCGGGTCGGTCTTCACGACCCAGTCGAGCTCGCGCTGCGCCTCGGACGTTTTGCCGAGCAAGCGGTAGGCGTCGCCCAGGTTGAGGCGGGCCAGCACGTTCAGCGAGTCGTAGCGGAGCGCCGCCTCGAGTAGCCCGGCCGCGTCGCTGGCGTTGCCCGCTTCGAGCAGGTAGTTGGCCAGGTGCACGCGGGCCTCGACCAAATCGGGCCGTAGCTCGATGGCCTTTTGCAGCTCGGGAATGGCCGCCGCTTTGAGCCCCTGCTCCTTGTAGATCAAGCCGCGCAGCAGGCGCGCCTCGGCGTTGTTCTTGTCGCGGGGCGGGTTCTCTTCGCCGTAGCCGTCGAGGATGCCCTTCAGCGCATACAAGGCCAAATCCAAGCGGCGCGAACGGTAGTGATCGCGAGCGAGCGTGATCATCGCCGGGCGGTAGTCGGGGTTCTTCTTGAGCGCTTCCTGGGCCAGGCGCTGCGCCGCGCCCGAGTCACCTTGAATCGACTTCACCTCGGCCATGGCCGCCGTGACGGCCGCGCTCTTCGGCATCTGCGCTTGACGGCTGCTCAAGAAATCGTTCGCCTCGTCCGCCTTGCCGGTGCGCGCCAAGAGCACGCCATAAGCAACGATGGCCGGCTCGTAGTCGGAGACGATGGTCGTCGCTTGACGGTACGCCTGCAGCGCACCCGAGCTCTCGTTCATGCGTTCGCGCACGACGCCCAACGAGTAATAGGCTTGATAGGCCTTCGGATCGGCCTGGGTGGCGGCGACGAACTGGTTCTTGGCGCCTTGCAGATCCCCAGCCTGGAAGGCCTGCATGCCCGCCTGGTAGGAGGTCAGCGCGCTACCGTTCATGGCCGGACGTTGCGCCGCGGGCGCCGAGTCGCGGCTGGTGGGCGCGTCGCTCACCGCGAACTGCTGACCGGCAGGTGCGGTCACCGCCGTGCCGGGGTTCTGCACTGGCTGCGCTTGGGCCGGCGTCTGCGGCCCTTTGGTCTCGGCCGCGCCGCCCCCGCAGGCCACGGTGAGCAAGAGCAGGCTGACGGCGACGCCGCCTGGCAAGGGAATGCGAACGAGGTTGGACAATCGATGAGCTCTCATGGCCGGCTGCTTCATTGGACGAACGCCGGCAGGGGCGCGGGCGTGCCGTTGGGCGGAGGCGCCGAGGAAATACCAGGCCGCATGCGCGGGTACATGCCCTCGGTGTAGTTGAGGTCTTTCACGGAGGCCGTAAATTGCTTCATCTTCGCCTCGCCGATGACGTCGGTGAAGAAGGCCAAGCGCCGAATGGAGCGGATGACCTGCGGGTTGGCGACGTTGAAGCGCTTGGCGAATACGACGGCCGTGGCGTAGCGCTCGATCATGATGCTGTCGGCGCTGTTGAGCTCCTGCTCACGCTTGTCGCGCCAGGTCTTCTGGGCGTTGACACGCGCGGCGTCGGCCTTCTCTTGCAGATCCGGGTTGTCGCTGCTCTCTGCGCGCTTGATGATGGCCTCGGTCTTGGCGTCGAAGATTTTCAGCTCGGGGGCGCGCGTGTTGTACAGGCCGGTGCGCAGCGCGTCGTACAGCGAGCCCTGACGAGCGACGGACGCCGTCGTCCACTCGGGGGAGACGTAGGCCTCGTTCACGTGCTGCAGCTTGTCGAACCACTTCTTGGCTTCGACGGCGTCCTTTCCGTACTGGGCGATGACCTCTTGCATCGTGCCGCGGTAGCGGTGATGCCCGGTCTCGTAGTCGAACTGCCGGTTGATCTGCTCGTCGAGCATCGTGAAGTCGGCTTCGGCCGCCATGTTCGCCTCCTTCGAGCCGAGCGCGCTGTTCTTGCCGCCCTCTTGTGGAGCGAGGCGCTTCCACTTCTCGAACGAGTCGATCGTGGTCTGCCACCACTTGTCGGTGTCGCCGGCCAGCACCGCCTTACGGGTCTTGGCCGACCAGTACGCGGCTTGCACCACGTACTGGGCCGCCGAGTCCTTGTTCTTGTTGACGGTGTAATAGTCTTCCATCGCGCGCTGCGCGGTCTTGCGCGCCGCGCCGTTCGCGCCGTCGTCTCCGCTGTACGGATCCCAGCGCTTCAGCTCGGCGCTGGCGACGATGAAGTCGGCTTCGGCCATCTCTTTGGGCGATGCCCCCAAGCTCTGGAAGCGTTCGCGGGCGCGGGTCATGCCGCCGCGGTCACCCAGGCTGGCGTACAGCGATAGTCCTTGGCGCGCCGACTCGCGCCGGCTCTTCTCGTTGAAGTTCTGGTTGTTGCTGATCTTGTCGTAGGTCTCGGCGGCGCGCGGGTAATTGAAGAACAGCACGTAGGCGCCGGCCAAGGCGTCGTAGGCGTTCTGCAGGTACTTGACGCGCTCCTCGTACTTCTTCGGCTGGGCCGCCACGGGTGGCTTGGCTTTGGCGTCGCCGTTCTTGAGCGCGCTCAGCGTCTTTTCGTTGCCGTATTTCGAGATGAACAGCTCGTACATCTCGATGGCCTTGTCGTATTCGCCGACCTGCTTGTAGGCAAACGCGCCGTTCATGGCCGCTTCCGGCGCCTCGTCGCGATCGGGAGCCTTGTCGAGCGCGACCTTGTAAGCCGCGGCCGCGTCGCGCCATTTCTTGTTGCGCTCCGCGCCCTCGGGCATCTTCTCCGCTTCTTCGTACAGCTTGCGCGCGTCCAAGTAAGCGACGCCCTGCTGCACCGGCTTTCTGATGCTCTCTTCCGCCTTCTGCGTCTCGGCGTCGTACGCGCAGCTCTTGCCCTCCGCGAGCTTACGGCTCTGCGCCGCGTCGCCCTCGAAGTTGCTCATGCTGATCAGCTTTTCCCAGGCCTTGTAGCCCCATTCGTTCACGCCGCAGTACTGGTCGTACATGGGCTTGAAGCGCTTCTTGGCGTTCTCGAAATCGCCGTAGACGAAGTACAGATCCGCCGACTGAAATGCGTACAGAAGGCCGTTTTTCTGCGGATCTCGGTCGAGGGCGATGCGGTCGTTGTACTCGTCTCGCGCTTTGATGGCGTCGAGCACGGGGCCCGGCACGACGTCCTTCACGGGCTTGCGCGCGTCACCCTCGCCGCTGAACTTCAGCTCTTCGCGCTTCTCGATACCTTGCTGGCCGTTGCTCTCGTTGAACACGCGGTACTGATCTTCCAGCACCTTCTCGGCGATCGTCACCACGTAGTAGGCCGACGGTTGCAGGTACTTGTCGTCCTCGTTCGAGTCGCGCACCGCGGCGGCGCTGTCGCGCGCGGCCTTCACCTCGGCGGCTTGCGGCGTGCGACCGATACCGGCTTGCAGCACCACGATCCAAAAGCGCGAGTCCGCCAACCAGAAGCGGCTCTCGTAGGCGTCCATGGCCTGCGCGTCTTGCTCCAGGTACGCGTTCCAGCCGGTCTCCGCCATGCGATACTCGGCGATCGCCTTCTCGACCAGCGAGCGCTGCTCGCCCGGGTCGTTCAGCTCCAGCGCTTTGTCTTTGTAAGCCCGCGCGAAATTGGTGTGATCGGCGGCGGCGCGCTTCAAGCCGCCTTTGACCAGCTGCTCGGCGGTGGTGAGCGCTTCCGGATCGTCGCGGTTGGCGTCGACCCAGGGCGTGGTGCCGACGTAGGCGGCCAGCTTGGTGCGAGCCTCCAGCGCTTTCGAGCCGAATTCGCTGCGCGCGGCCGAGCCGTCGGGGGCCAGGCGCGAGAGCTGGTCGTACAGCTCCGCCACCTTGTTCTGCATCACGGGCGCGTCGCGATCCATCGGGAACTTCTTGAGCATCAGCTCCAGCGTCGCGACGGCGTTGCGGTTTTGCGTGATCTCGATGAACTCTTGGGCGAGCGCCTTGTAGATCTCAACCGTCCACTTTTTGTCCTGTGGAATCAGCTGGGCGTCCTGCACGCGCGTGATGGCGATCGCCATCTTCTCTTCTGCGCGCACCGGATCGGACTCGGTGTCGAGCACGTCGCTGCGCGGAATGTAGGGGTGCTCGGGCGGCGGCCCCTCGAAGTCCACGTAGGTCAGCGAACCGGCGATGTACGTAAACGCCTCTTGCCGGAAGTCAGCGCCGGGGTCGCCGGTCTTGGCCTCTTGCTCGTCCGCGTAGCCGAGCAGCTGCACGAAGTTGTCGACGGCGGTGTGGTAGCGCTGCTGCTTGAAGAACGTCCACGCCAGCTTGTACAGGGCCACCCCGTAGATGGGCGGCTTCGGGTACTGCATCGACTGCTGGTAGGCGACGACGGCGCGATTCAGGTTGTAAGGGCCGCCGTGCGGATCGATCTGATCGAAATGGAAATTGCCGAGCTGCCACCAAATTTCCGCCAAATAACGCGGATCTTCTCCGGGCTCGACCTTCTGCGGCAGCGGCTTGCAGCCGTCGTACGGATCGGCGAACGATAGCTCTTCGGTGTCGACCAGCTTGTCGGCGCCGCGCTTCACCGCGCCGCGCTTGACCTTGGCCTGGTCGAGCGGGACGGGATTTTTGTTGTACCAGTCGTTCCAGAACTTGTCATCGTGGTCCTGCGGCATGGGCTGCAGCAGGATCTTGCCGGCGTCCTTCGGATCGTCCTGAACCGAGTAACGCGACGCGCACGCCAACGTTCGCCAGGCCTGCTGGCCCTCGTCGATGCGACCGGCGTCCGTGAAGGCGTGACCGAGGTAATAGTGAACAGCCGCGATCTCCTCGTACTGAGGAAACTCTTTGATGATGCGGCGGTAGATGCCGATGGCAGGCTCGAGGCCCGTCGATAGATCGGAGTCGGTCTTGGCCCGCGCCTTCTCTTCATACAGCGCGCCGAGCCGGAACATGGCGTCGGGCGTGGCGCGCGGATCGGCGTTGCTGCCGGAGTAACGCGATACGAACTCCTCGAGGCGAGCGATGGCTTCGTCGCGCGACTCGTCCAGGCCGCGCTTCTCGACCGACAGCTCGCGATCGAGCGCCGAGAGCACGCGCTTTCTGCGCTCCTCGTAGTGGTGGCGCACGATCATGGTCAGGTTGCGCCGGAAGTCTTTGGTGCCCTTCTCGTAGTCGGCGGCCTCTTGCTGCAAGATGGCGAAGGCCTTGAGCTGCGCGGCGGTGGGCGGGGGCGAGGGCGGAGCGCCCTTCTTGTTCTTGGCGGTGGCCGAGCTGGCCACGGTGGCCGAGGGCCCCGAGGTCGTGGCCGAGCTCGACGCCGAGACGCCGGTGGTCGACGCGGCCGCCGGCGGGTTGGCCGCTTGACCCGACGCCGAGACCGGCGACAGCACGCCGGCCACCAGGGCCAGCAGCACGGGAACGAAGGCCTGACGGTGGGTCCTCATTGTGAGTCCTCCGAGTCGTCGAGCACTTCGCGGAGCTCGTCGTTCAGGTTCTGCTCTTCGCGAGCGCGTTCACGCTGAAGGTTGCGCACCCGCACGCGCTGCTCTTCTCGCACCTCCCAAGCTTGCTGCACGATGCCAACGTCCGCTCTGAGCACGATGTTCTTCACGCGATCCCTCACCAACGCGAAATTCTTCATCGCGATTTCACCGACCAGGAGGCGCGCCTGCTGATCCAGCCCGTCCAGATTCTGCGCGTACGTCTCGAGCGCCCCGACCTCGGCCGCGATCTTGGCGCGCAAGGCCTGAGCTTGCTCCAGCGCTTGCGTCTCGAGCTTGCTGCGCTGCGCTTCCAAGCGCTGCTCGTCGATGTCGGCACGACCCAGCAAGGACTGAATGCCCTTGGCGTAGTCGCCAGCGCTGCCGGAGTCTTGCCCGGCCGCGACCATGGCCACCTCGCGCGCGAACAGCTCGCGGAAGCGACGGCGAGCGTCGTCGTCGTCGACGTAGCGCTGATCGCCGAAGCCAATCATCGCGCGGCCGTTGTCGATCGCGTCGCGGTACTCGTCGATGCGCTTGTTGTACGTGATGAGGTCGCGCTCGTTCGCCTCGATCTCGAGCTTGAAGCGCGCGCGGCTGTTGGCGTCGGCGGTGACGCCGTATTGATCGGCGTCCTTCAGCACGCGCTTCAGGCCGTTCACGATCGCGGCCAGCTTGTCGGCCTCGACGGTGAGGCTCTGCAGCACCTGCGAGACCTTGTTCCATTGACGATCGCCCGAGTCGTCACGGCGCAAGAAGTCGCCGTCGGTGACGGGCAGCCAACCGAGCCGCTTTTGCAGCGCCCGCCGCTCGCTGCGGATGCGCCCCAGCTCGCCACCGGCGTCACCGGCGACGTCGTCCATGCCCTCGGCCAGGGTGGAGCGCGCCTTGGCGATCTTGTTCATCAGCGACATCGAGTACTGAATGCCGCTGCGTAGCTCGGGGAAAGCCTTGGCGCGCGTGGGCACCGAGAGCACGGCGTCCAGCTTCACGGCCAACTTGCGCGAGCGTTTGACCAGATCTCGCGAGCGGGTAACGTCGTCGATCATGCCGAACACGTGCTGGTCCTCGGCTTGCTCGCGCGCCCACTGCAGCACGACCTTCGGCAGCTTCGTCTCCGTGGCCATGGTGGCTTCGTCGGCGGTCAGCTTGTCGTAGTAGACGGCCGGATCGCTGGTGGAGGCCAAGAAGTCGTCGACGCTCTTGCGGATTGGATCGAAGTGCTCGCGTACGTTGCGGTACAGGTTGAGCGCGTTCTGAAAGTCGCCCGAGCGCAGCATCAAGTCGGCGCGCAAGAGCGAGCCGTCGGCCAGCTCGAGGTTGTTCGGGTCGGTGATGGTGAGCACCTCGAGCGCGCGCTGCGCGCGCGAGAAGTCGCCGAGACGCACGAAGACCCAGGCCAGCTCGTACAGCGTGACGGAGAACTCGGGCGAGTTGCGGCCGACGTGGCTGTAGGCCTCGACGGCGTCCAAGTAGTTGTTGGTCTCGTAGAACAGGCGGCCGATGGCCATCCAGGCCAGATCGACCACGTGCTCTTGCTCGGGCGTCGTCGCGGGAATGCGCGTGACCTTCCGAAACTGCTCGACGGCCTGCACGAAGCGGGTATCCGGGGGTGGCGCGGCGGGAGCGGCGGCCCCGCCGGCGGCAGGCGTGGGTGCAGCGGGGGCGGCGGCGGGAGCTGCCGGGGCGGCTGCCAACGCCTCCTTCAACAAGACGACGCCGAGCAGGTACTGCGCTTGAGTCGTGTAAGGAGAGCCGGCCGGCACGACGTTCACGGCCGCCTTGGCCGCGCCGTAGTCTTTCTTTGCGTAGAGCGCCTTCGCCCGCGCGTAGGCCAGCGAACCGGTGCGGTCCGTCGAGGGCAGCTTCGATAGCCTCTCGAAGACGTAGTCGAGGCCAGGCAGGTCGTCGCTGCGCAGGGCAATGTCCACCAAGCGGCTGAGGGCCTTGCCGACGAAGCCGTCATACGGGCTGCGGGCGCCGTTATCCAAGATCTCTCGGAAGTGACGGCGGGCCGACAAATACTGCTTGGTCGACATGTAGGCCTCGCCCAAGAGGAGCGAGGCGTCGGCGTAGGCGGCTTCGGGAGCTTTGCCCTGGCGGTAGAGCTCGAGCACCTTGCTCAGGGCCTCGATGGCGCGGTCATAGTCCTTGTTGCGCAGGAGCATGTCGCCCGCCGCCACGCGCTCCGCCGGCGTGGGGGGCCTGACCGCGAGCTTGGAGTCGGGCGGGGCGCTGGTCATGGCCGACTCGACGCCCTGCACGGCCAGGGTTGCGCGGCCCTGCGCCTCGCTCGAGCTCAGCGCCCAGGCCGAGCCCGGCAGCGAGAGCATGATTCCGAAAGCAGCGAAGGCTGCCCCCGGGACCCCTAGCTTTCTCATCACTTCGCTCCTGCGCCGACCGAGATGCTGCCGCCCGCTTGCGCTTTGGCGGGCGCCGAGGGAGCCCCCTCGCCCGTGACACCAGCGCGTAGATTTTCGACGTAGCGAATCGAGGGACGCTGCTCGAGCGCGGTCGTGACGTCGCCCTTCTCCCACGCGATCACGTCCATCTTGAGGGTCTTGCCTTCGGTGATGGTGAACGTGTGGCTCGACGGCACCTGGAACTTGTAGCCGCGCAAGTACGAGAACACGCCGTAGCCGTGGCCGCGCAAGCGCAGCACGATTTGCAGCGTGTGATCACCGGGCGGAATGGAGCCGCTGAAGACCGGGATTTCTTTCTGCGCCGCCAGCGCGCTGTTCTCGGACTCGTCGGTCTTGTTGTACTGAACGGCGCCGTCGAGCACGAACGTGGCCCCCGTCACCCGGAAGGCGCTCGAAAGATCGTTTTTGAAGGTAATTTCGGCGCGTGCGCCGCCGAGGCCGCCCGACAGGATCGTGTCGGACAGCAAGCTGAGCCGAGTGTGGCTCCGTCGGATTTGCTCCTTCAGCTCGTCGATGCGTTGCTCCAAATCGCGCAAGCGCACGACGTACGTGGCGCCGTCGATCGAGCCGGCCGTGTCGCCCGTTGCCGTGGCGGGCGCGGCAGCGGGAGCGGCGGCGGGCGCCGGCGCGGCAGCGGCCGGCGCGGCAGCGGCCGGCGCGGCAGCGGCCGGCGCGGCAGCGGGTGCCGGCGCGGCAGCGGGTGCCGGCGTGGCAGCGGATGCGGGGGCCGCAGCGCTTGCGGGGGCCGCGCTCGCCGTAGACGCGGGCGCAGCCGGGGCAGTCGAAGCGGCGGGCTTGGCCGACGCGGCTGGCGTCTGTGCAAACGAGCCAGATGAAAAAATGGTGACGGCTGCGAACGCGGCGAGGCGGAAGCTATTCATGAGTCGCATCGGTTTCCCTCAGTGGTGGTTGCTCCGGTGCGCGTCGGCGTGTGCCGCGCACTCTTCGCGTCGGTGTAGCGAAGCCGGACTTCCTCCAGGCGACGCATCTTCCTCTGACCCGAGGCTCTAGCCAAGCCGCAATTTCTACCCGGGGGCCCTGGCCCCCATCAAAGAATCATCAAAGGTTTGATAGCGTTCCCGGACGCCTTTGACCACCGATCGGTCGCCGCCGCCTTGCCCCGAGCCTCTCCCGGAGGGTACGTTGGTCCCAGGTCATCGGAAGATCGTTCCCCGGGCTCGTGCGTCTGAACCTGTGGCGCGGAGCACCCTGCTCCGCCCCCTCGAGCCCGGCATCTTCCGCTCACCCGAAAAGAGTCGGAACGGGATGGCGGCCGTTCGCGGAGATGCCTCTGACGAGGTGCTGATGGTTCGTTACCAGCGTGGCGATCGGGATGCGTTCGCCTTGTTGGTCAAACGTTACAACAAGCAGGTCTACAATTTCGTGCTCCGCCAACTGCGAACCCCAGCGTTGTGTGAAGACGTCACGCAAGAGGTCTTCATGAGGCTCGTGCAGAACGCGGCCGAGTTCAAACACGAGGCGCGCTTTTCGACTTGGCTGTACGCCATCGCTCGCAACCTGTGCATCGATCAGCTGCGCCGGCTGCAGCACCGCCGCCACCCTTCGCTCGACCAACCTCTGGGAGACGCCGGCGAAGGCCGCACGCTCGGCGACGCGCTGGCGGCCCAACACCCGTCGGCCAGCGCCGAACGCGCGGCCGTCTCGTCGCAGGTGCAGGCGTCGATCATCAAGGCGGTCGACGCGTTGCCCGACGACCAGCGCGAAGTCTTCTTGCTGCGCGAGATCGCCGATTTGCCTTTCAAGGACATTGCCGAGATCACCGGCGTGCCCGAGAACACGGTGAAGAGCCGCATGCGTTACGCGCTGGATCGGCTGAAACAAGCCTTGTGCGAGTTCGAGGAGTATGCCCGTGCGCTGCGCTGACCTGACGACATTTTGCCGCGTTTTTTCCGCCCTAGCGGGAGGTACGCCCGCCGCTTGAGCAGGGCTCCGCATGGACTGCGAGAAGTTCGATCGCATCGTGCTCGACCTCATGTACGGCGAGCTGGATGAGCTGACCGAGGCTGCGGCCAAACGGCACATCGAGCACTGTTCGCGTTGCAAGGGGGTAAGCTCCGGGCTGCGCGCCACCCGTGAGGTCGGCGCCATCGCGTTGGTAGACCCGCCCGATAGCCTCGAGCTTGGGATCCTCGAAGCCGAACGGCGTTTGAACGCGAGCCTACCGCTGCGCAAGAAGCTGGGACGCGGAGTGTCGATCTTGGCCGTGTATGCCATGCGACCACAGCTGGCGATGGCCGCGCTCCTGCTCTTGATGATCGGCTCGACCTTGTTCTTCTTGCGCGGACGCCCCGGCGCGCGCGACAGCGTGCTCATCACCGAGCGCGGCGTGCCCGAGACGGAGGTCGAGCACGTGGCCATCCGTCCCGCGCCACGGCTCGAGCCGAGCGAAGCGCCCGCGGCGGCGGCCACGTCGGCCATGCCCAAGCTGGCCAGCGCCAAGAACGAAGCGCCAGCGACGCGCGAGCACGACGGCGACAAGCCGAGCGAGGTCGCGCTGGGCGCCGCCGAAACCGCGAAGGACAGCGAGCCCAAGGGCGCGGCCACGGAAGCCGAAGCGCTGCCTGGCACGGAGCCGGCGGCGGACTCCATGGACGCCGCGACCGCCGCTTTCCAGGGCGGCCGCTATGTCGAGGCGCAGCGGCGCTTCGAAGAAATCGCCGCGCGCGGCGGCAGCGAGGCGCCCGCAGCGGCGTTACAAGCCGTCGAAGCCCTGCGCCGCCAACGCGGTTGTCCGGCCGCGGCGCCGCGCTACGCGGAGGTGCACTCGCGCTACCGCGAGACTCCTTCGGGGAACGAAGCGGCCTGGCAAGCGGGCGATTGCTACCGGGCGCTCGGCGAGTTGTCTCAAGCGAGACAGAACCTCGAGGCGCTGCTCGAGGTCGCCGAGTACCGCTCGCGCGCCGAAGCCGCGCTGCAAGAGCTCACGGCGCGTGAAGAGCAAGTTGCTTCCGCCAAGAAAGCCAAAGCGGCCGCCGGCGCCGCCGCCCCTGCCGCCGGCGCTCCCCTCCCCGCGGCCCCTCCCGCCGAAGTCAAAGCCAAGCCCAAAGCGTCGCCCTAGCGAACGCGAGCCGGCGGATTCGTAGGCGGCGTCGTAAGTCTCGAGACTTTTACAGGAAGGTCGGAAGGACGGAAGGACGGAAGGACGGAAGGAGAGAATTTGGGGGTTCGCGCTGCCGCCCGCGAGTGGGGCCTTCGTCGAAGGCGGCTGGCGTTTCTCGTGCCTTGGTCGAAAGAGATCTTTCTTGGATGCGGTCATCGCATCCAGAAGCGAATCTCGAGGGAGGACGAGCAGAGTTTGTGACCGTGCCGACCGCAGGCCCTTCTGCATTTGAAAAGTCAGTTCGGTATCGAACTGACTTTTGCGACGTGAAGAGGCTGCTCAGCCGCTGAAGATGTGGCTGAGCCTCGAGGCACAAAGTATTCGGAGCTCCCGTGCTGCTCCGAATAAAACGCTCACTCGTGCGACGTGGCCTGGCTCCGCCACGGCAGCTTCTGCAGAGCGAGCTGCGATTTGGCAGCCCGCTGGCAAAGGGAGGTTACGCGCCGGACAGGTTACGCGCCGAACATGGGGGCGTTGGTGCCGGCTTCGGCGGAGTCGACGTCGTCGGACGTGAGGTCGACGGCGCGACCGTCCGGGGGCTCGAAGCCGGCGCGGCCGACCTGTTTGGTCCCGAGGCTGGGAATGAACGTGGCCAGCACGTACTGGCGGAAAAAGTAAAACCACATGCTGTAGTGCATCAGCTGCGGGTCGATCTTCGGTGCCAGTTGGGCGTGGAGCTCGGGCAGCTTGCTCCAGTGGGTGCCCGGGTGCTCGTGGTGAGCGGCGTGGAGCCCGTTGTTGAAGAGCATGAAGTTGATGCCCTTGCCGTAAAAGCTACGCGAGTGGTTGTGGTCGGACCACGGATCGGTGTGAACGTGCTGCTCGTAGTTGAACAGCATGATCGTCCACAGCGCGAAGAAGGCGGGAACCGCGCACACCATCAACCAGACGTACAGGCCCTGCTTCCAGCCGTGGAGCGCGACGGCCGTTGCGGCTAGCGCCACGTGCGCGCCACCCCAGAACACGTACTGGCCGATGATGCGCCGGTAGAGCGACGGGTTCTTGGCCTTGGCCTTGGCGATGAAGGCCTTGATCGGATCACTCTGGAAGTAGCTGGAGACGAAGAAGTAGCTGACGGCGACGAGCAGGTTGTGACGATTGGTGTAGCGCCACGTGATGGTGGCGTCGCCCGCGCGGTTCACCAGCTTGTGGTGGTTCAGGTTGTGGGTGGGGATCCAGGCAAACGTCGGGTAGCCGTACCAAATGCTGATCCAGTTCCCGAACCAGTTGTTGGCGCGCTTGTCCGAGAACGTCGGGCAATGATTGTGGTTGTGCGCGATGACCCCGCAGGTCAGCGCGAAGTAGCAGCTGACCCACCAGAGGTACGGCACCAAATCGGGCCGTGCGAATTGGAGGGCGACGAGGGCGGGCGTCAGCACCAGCGTCCAGAGCAGGGCTCGGTAGTCAGCGGCAAACCGGGGCAACATGCGCGGGGCACTGTAGCAGCCCAATTCTGCGCTGTCGTCACGCTTCGGTCAGTTGGCGGGGCGCAAACCCTGCAAATAGCGTAACTTTCTCTTCGCGGAGGCCACAAACGGCGCGAAGCGGCTTACGCAGGCTATTTGGTGGACGCGAGCGCCGTCTAGTTCACGTTGTCGCGCACGTAAGCGATGGTGCGGACCGTGTCGATCAGCCGGGCGCGCGCTTCGTTCGTGAGGTCGACGAAACGGATGCCCATGCCGGGGTTCGGGTTGTCGGACAGCATGCGGACGATGTTCACCCACTGCACCTGGCCGTGCAGCACGAACTGCTCATCGGAGCCGGGCGGCGCGAACGTCAGGGTCAGGCGCGTTCCGACCTCGAGCGGCTCTTGCGTCCGCACGAAGATGCCAAACTCGGAGATGTTGGCGATGCTGGCGTAAAGAAAGGTGTCGCGCGACGCGCAGTCCACCGACCACGTCACCTCGATGCGATCGGAGCCGCGTCGGTTCGACACCGGGGGCCTCTCGGAGGGCTTGGGCGGCTCGTCACTCACCCAGCGTGCTTACCGCCGCGCGCTGTGGGTGTCACGCCGAAAAGCCCCGGCCGTCAGCGGACTTGAAGCGTTCCTGCCACGATCCGATCGTCGCTTTGCGGCCCTTCTGTCACGGGCAGCCGTCGATCTCCCGCGAACAGTCCAAAGTAGACGCGGTAGGGCCCGGGGGAAAAGTTGGGCTCGAGCCGCACATCGGTGCTGTCGACAATGACGTCGTCCTGCCGCCAGAGCCGGAGCGGGTACTTCCCCTCCAAGGGCTCGTGATCGGCGTTGAAGCGCCGCTGCAATCCGTCGATGTGCACGAAGGTTTGCCAGGCCCCCGAGAGTGGCTTCCGCACTCGAAAGTAGACGGAGAAGCGAAAGCTGGCGCCAGGTGTCACGGCGCGCAGAGGCTCGCCGGAGGGCGCGCGCGCGCTCCAGCCCAGAACTTCCAGCTGCTCGCCGAGCACAGCGTGGAGAGGGTGCTGAATGGCCGGAGGCCGGTCGAGCACGCTGGCTGCGAGCGGGCTCGCGTCGCGCTCGCCTGGAGCCCGTCGGTTCGACGCCAAAAGCACTTCGCTCGAGCGCGCGTCGAGCACCGGCAGGTTGACGTGGTGCAGGTCGCGAAAGCGCGCGTTCAGCTCGGGCAAGTCGGGCCGGCGGAGCACGAGCCAGCGGCGCTGTGCGTCGTCGGCCGTGAGCCAAGCGAACGCTGCGTCGACGCCCGCCAGGCTCTCGGCCGAGAGCGCGCCCTGGTAGCGCACGGCTTCGCGGCTCTCGCCGATGATGCCGAGCGGCTCGCCCGAGTGGTGGAGCTGGCGGAAGCTCTCCAGCGCTTCTTTCGGTGAAAGCTGGCGCGCCAAAGCCGGATAGAAGCCGAAGCTTGCCACGCCACCCAGGGCCGCGAACACCAACAGCAGGCCCTGACCGCGAGTGGCGCCGAGCGCGCCCCCGCCGCCCGGGCGCGCGCGAAAAGCGCTGCGCGAAGCATCGCGCAAGAGCATGGCGCCGAGCGGCAAGAGCGGCGACAGCGGTAGGGCGATCGCCGCCACCGCCACCAGGTGGCGCGTGAAGGAGCCGAAGCCTTGCAGCTGCGGTAGCGGCACCAGCCGCTCGCTCACCGCAGAAAGGAGCAAGAAACCGACCAGCCCTGCCTCGAGCACCAAGAGCGCGAAGAGCAGGTTACCGCCCCACAGCCGCTGCAGGTTCGAAAGCACCTGCGCATACTCGCGACGCTCGAAGACGCGCGGCCGCTCGCCGTCAGGCGCTGGCTCGCGCTCGAACAAACACAGCACCGAGCCGAGCGCGAGCGCGACGGCCCCCGCGAGCCAGAGCGCGGAGGATGCGCCGTGCAAGCTTTCGGGTAGCGTGACCGCGGGCAAACCGAACGCGACGAGCGTCTTGTCGGGGTACGTGCGTAGGTCGAAGCCGATGACGACGGCGAGCGCGGCCAACGTGAGGGCCAGAAGCGGCGAGCCGACGCGGGCCTCTTCGACCTCGTGGAGGGCGACCGCCAGCAACGCCGCGAAGCAGCAGAGCGCGGGCGGTAGCAGCGCGCCGAGGTAACCGGAGAGCCAGGCGGAGGCGGCCAAGCTGAGCCCTAGCCCCAGACCCGCCGCCAGCACGACGGCGTGACCCGGCTCTTCGCGCTCGGTGCGCCGACAAAGCAGCGCGAGGGCGAGCGGAGCGGCCGCGCTCCACGGAAACGTGGCGTGAGCAAGCACGCCCAAGGCCGCCTCGAAGGTCGTGGGCGGGGGCGAGGCCGAAAGCGCGGTGCCCACGAACACCGAGTACTCACCGGTTCGCTCCGCCAGCTCGAGCCCCGAGCAACCGAGCGCGACCGCCAGGACGCCCAGAACGCCCGCCGCCAGCGCCAACCAACGCGCGGCGCGCTCGCGCGGAGGACTCGAGAGCGCAGCGAGGCTCACCGCGAGGGCGGGTACGGCCACGCTCACGATCGGCCCGCGGCACCAGAAGCCCGCGTACAGGCCGAGGCCGCCCCAGAGCGCGAAGCAGGCGCGGGCGCGGCCAGAAATATCCGGGGCAAGGCACGCCGCCGCGAGCCCCGACCAAGCCATGGCGAAGGTCGCGAGCGTGACGGCGTCTCCCAGGAGCACGCGAGCTTGCAAGAAAAAGAGCGGGGTCGTGGCCAGCACGAGCGCGGCGTACAGGGCGACCCGTGGACTGCACATCCGGGCCAGGGCCAGGTGCAGCGAGCCCAAACCGAGCAGAGACCAGAGCAAGAGCGGCAGCCGCCCCGCCCACTCTGACAGCCCGAACAGCCGAAAACCGAGGGCCGCAGACGTGAAAGGCAGCTCCCCGCGGCCCAGATCGGCCCGGATGGGCAGGCTGTTGTCCGAGCCGGGAATGAACAAGTCACGGCCGCCGAGCAGGTTCAGCGCGATACGCCGAGAAAGCTCGGCCACCGTGACCTCGTGCGGATCCCAGAGCGCTCCGCCCCGGATGCCCCAAATCAGGCCGCCGAGCGCGAGCAGCGAGGCGACGGCTACCAGCCAATTCCGGCGCACCGGGCCCGGTTACCCCCTTAGCGGAACGGCCGCAACTTGCGCGAGCCCCAAGATTCTGGGAAATGGGGCGCGCCCCAGCCTCAGGTTTTGGGTGCCTCCCCCGAACCTATCCCACCATGAGCCAGAATTAATGCGAGCCGGAACGATCGCCATCGTCGGCCGCACGAACGTTGGAAAGTCGACGCTCCTCAACAAGATCTTGGGGGAGCGCTTGGCCATCGTGTCGCCGCTACCGCAAACCACGCGCGACGCCCTGCTCGGCGTGGTGCGGCGCGAAGGTGCGGAGCTGGCGTTCATGGATACGCCTGGCTTCCACAAGCCGAAGACGGAGCTTGGCTCGCGCATGAACTCGTCGGCCATTTCGGCGGCCGAGAGCGCGGACGTGGTCGTGTTCGTCACCGACGCCAGCGCGGGCTGCAAGCAGGTGCAGAAGAAGGTGAAGCGCACGGAAGGCACGCCGCCGCTCGTCGACTTGGCGCCGGAGGACTGGGAGCTCTTGAAGAGCATCAAGTCGCTCAAGAACGTGCCGGCCGTGTTGGCCCTGAACAAGGTCGACGCCGTGCGCGACAAGGGGCTGCTGCTGCCGCTCTTGAACAGCTACTTGGAGGCGGTGCCGTTCCGCGCGCTGGTGCCGCTGTCCGCGCTCAAGAACGATGGTGTGGACCGATTGCTCGACGCGATTGCGGAGGTCTTGCCCGAGGGCGAGGCGTGTTACCCCGAGGACACGCTGACCGACAAGCCGTCCACCTTCTTCGTGCGTGAGTACGTGAGAGAGCAGGTGCTCTTGCACCTTTCCGGCGAAATTCCGCACGCCGTGGCCGTCAGCATCGACAACTTCGACGAGGGCACGGACAAGCTGCGCATCGCCGTGACCATCCACGTCGAGAAGGTGGGGCAGCGCAAGATCTTGGTTGGCACCGGCGGCACCGTCATCAAAGAGCTGCGGCTCGGCGCCGAAAATCGCCTCAAGCAGCTGCTCGGGCGCAAAGTGCGGCTCGAGCTGTTCGTGCGCGTCACGCCGCGCTGGAAAGAGACACCACGCATGCTGGCCGAGCTGGGTTACGACCGCATCAGCGGAGACAAGAAATGACGCCCATCGTCGCCGTCGTGGGCCGCCCCAACGTCGGCAAGAGCACGTTGTTCAATCGCTTGGCCGGCAAATCGTTGGCCATCGTCGACGACCAGCCCGGCATCACGCGCGACCGCCACTACGCGCCCGCGCACCTGGCGGGTCGGGAGATTCAGCTGGTCGATACCGGCGGCTTCGATCCTGCCAGCGGCGATCCGATGCAACAAGGCATCGCCCGGCACGTGGAGGCGGCCATCGCCGAGGCCGACGTGATCGTGTGCGTGCTGGATGGCACGTTGCCGCCCACCACGCCCGATCGCGAAGCCGTGAGCCTGCTGCGTCACAGCAACAAGCCGGTCATTTACGTGGCCAACAAGGTCGACAACGCCGGCACCGCCTTGCAAGCCACCGAGCTTTTCTCGCTGGGCGTCCCCGAGCTGGTGAACGTCTCGGCGCTCCACGGCTTGGGCACGGCGCAGCTGGCCATGAAGGTGGTGGCCGCCCTCCCGCCCTACGAGGAGGAGATCCCGGCCAACGACGAAATCCCGCGCATCGCGCTGCTGGGGCGCCCGAACGCCGGAAAATCCTCGCTCTTCAATCGCCTGAACGGCGCCGAGCGCGCGCTGGTCGACGATCGCCCGGGGACGACCCGCGACGCCTTGGACGCCAAGGTCGTGTACGACGGCAAGCCCTTGTGGGTCGTCGACACCGCTGGCATCCGCCGCAAGTCGCGGGTCGAAGAGAAGGTGGAGCTGGCCAGCGTGATGCAGGCGCTCCGAGCGGTGGAGCGCGCGAAGATCGCCGTCTTGATGTGCGACGCGACCGAAGGCGTGTCCGAGCAGGACGCGCGCCTGCTCGGCCTGTGCATGGATCGTAACCGCGGCTGTATCATCGCGCTGAACAAGATGGATCTGCTCTCGCGCGAGGAGCAAAAGAAGGCGCGCGAGCAGGCCGAAGACACGCTGGGGTTCGCCAAATTCGCGCCCATTTTGGACCTGTCGGCCAAGACCGGCCGCGGTGTTTCGGAGCTGGTGAGCAAGGTCGTCAGGATTTCCCGAGAGTGGGAGCGCCGCATCAGCACCGCCGAGCTGAACCGCTTCTTTCGCGACGTCATCGAGCGCCAACCCCCGCCGACCGACGGCGGGCGTGCGCCACGCATCTTCTACGTGACGCAGGCCGAGAGCTCACCCCCGCTGTTCGTGGCCATGAGCAGCGGCGCCGCCAACATCAAGACGAGCTACCAGCGCTTCGTGACCAACCAGATGCGCGCCGCCTTCGGCTTCGAGGGCGTGCCTATCAAGGTGCACTACAAAGAGCGCTCGAAGAAGGTGCTCGCGCCCAAGCCGCAGAAACGCAAGACGAGCCGCTGAGCGGCCGCGATGGCCGAGTGGAGCGACGAGCCCCCTGCCCTCAAGGCGCGGGCTCGACGCCGTCGGCCGGCGCCGTGGGCTTCTTTTCGCCGGGCGGCTTTTCGGCGGGCGGCTTCTTGACGACGGGCGGAGCCGCGCCGTACTCGTCACGCAGCTTCTTGAGCAAGCCGTCGCGGAACATGCGCTCGTAATACTCGGGCATGCGCGGCAAGTTGACGAACAAGCGAACGCCGCCGTTGGACTCGATGACCTCGAGGGTGCCGGTGACGAAGCTGCCCTTGCCGCTGCCAGGCGTCGCGTATTTGAAGATCAAGTACGCCGCCTCCGGATCCTTCTCGACCACCTCGTAGCCGAGGTCGACGCGCACGTAGCGCAGGGCGCCGCTGTATGTCTGAGCCTTGCTGTAGGACGAGCCGGCGTCCACGCGCGCGTCCGCGACCGTCGCCGAGACTACCAGCGCCAGAGCGGGCAGCAGGCCGACCAGGGGGCGGAGCGCGCTTCGTGCCATCCCTGGCCGCTACCGCAGGGGCTCCGGTGGGGCCAAATTTTCAGTCGATTTCGGGCATGCTTCCGCGGAGAAGCGCGGCGGGGCCGTCGTGGAACAAGAAGCGGATTTCGTCCTGGCCGTAGCGCTTTTCGATCAGCGCCAGGCTCTTTGCGACCGTGGCGAGATCGGCGGGGCGATGCAGGTCGGTGCAAGCGGCCTGGTACAGCTCGCGCTCGAGTAGATCCTCGGCCGCTCGTTGTGGGCGACGACCATATTTCCCCGTCAGGGCCATGCAATCCAGAAGCGTGGCCACACCTTGGTCGACGAGCCGCTCGAGGGCCTCGGGCTGGTCCCAGAACTTTCGGTAGCGCTCGGGATGAGCGATGACCGGCAAGATTCGGCGGCGCCGTAGATCGAACAGGCGCTGCTCGATGACGGGCGGGAAGTCGATCTCGTAGAACTCGAGCAAGGCGGCGCGGCCGCCCGGGTACGGGAGAGCCTCGCCGTTCAATAGGCGCGTATACACGCGCTCATCGAAGTAGTGCTCGCTGGAGAGCGAAAGCTCGGGCACGTTGCGCCCGCGCACGGCGGGCAGGAAGCCTTCGTAGGCCTGCGTGAGGCCCTGTTTTTCGTTGTCGAACATGCCGGGGCGCATGTGCGGCGTCGCCACCACGTGCGTGAAGCCGAGGGCCTTGAGCCCTTCTAGCATGGCCACGCCGTCAGCTTGGGTGGGAGCGCCGTCGTCGATGCCGGGAAGAAAGTGACAGTGCAGGTCAATCACGAGGTGGGCCTAGGGTTTCACCTCGGGGGCACGCGCGCCAGGTGCCCCGGCCTCTCGGCGCTTCAGCGGGCCGCGGCGTGCGAAGTCTCTGTCAAGATGCGACGGCAGCCGTCGCTGAGCCGCGCGTAGTCCGCGTCGTCGGCGTCGCCCAACGCGCTGATCGAGACCTCGAAGCCGTCGATGAGCAGCTGGCGCACGGGCGGCCTCTGCCCTCGGAAGCCCAGCTCCTCGAGCCGAGGGTCGTTGGCCGGTAGGGTCGAGATCGCCGCGAGCTCTTCGCACACGCGCGCGGCGCCGGAGCCGGCGACCAGACAACCGGAGGTGTCGGCGATGGCCAGGGCCGAAAGCCCGCTATTTTGCCGCGCGGCATCGAGCAGGCGGCAGAGCGAAACGAGCGTATCGGTGGAGCGGCCTTGGCGGCGTTCGGTCTCGAGGGAGCGGTGGGACATCGTGCGCATAGCTTGGTGGAGCCGCGCTAACTCGGACAAATTTCATGGAGTTACGGGGTCAGAAGCCATGCTAGGCCTACCGGGCCTGATGACCGAAGACCGCTTCCAACGCCTCACCGCAGCGCGCCGCGTGGTGGTTTGCGCAGGCGCGGGCGGGGTCGGCAAGACCACGGTGGCCGCTGCGCTCTCCCTGTCGGCCGCGCAGCGCGGGCGGCGCGTGCTCTGCCTCACCATCGATCCAGCGCGGCGTCTGGCCGACAGCCTGGGCATTTCGCTGGCGCCGGGGATCGAAGCAGAGGTGCCCGCGGAGCGCCTGGCTGCGGTTGGCGCCCACGCCTCCGGCAGCCTCAGCGTCGCCATGCTCGACCCCAAGCAAACGTTCGACGACTTGGTGACGCGGCACGCCTCGTCGCCCGCCGTGGCCGAGAAGATCCTGAGCAACCAATTCTATCGGCACGTCTCCACGCAGCTTGCCGGCACCCAGTCGTACATGGCGATGGAGAAGGTGCTGGGCGTGCTGAAGTCGGGTCGCTACGACTTGATCGTGCTCGACACCCCGCCGACCTCGGAGGCGCTCGATTTTTTGGATGCGCCCGAGCGGCTGGTGGAAGCGCTCGACAGCCCCGCCATGCGTTGGCTGGTGCAAGCCATGCAGCCGTCCGGCAGCTTCAGCGTGCGGCTTTTGGCCCGCGGCGTGGCCGCGCTATTGCGCACCATGGGGCGCCTGACCGGTCGCGGCTTTCTGGAAGACATGGCCGCCTTCGTGGGCGAGCTGAACGACCTGTTCGGCGGCTTCAAGGAGCGGGCCAGCGAGGTCTCGCGCGCTTTTCGGGCGCCAGATTTCGGCTACCTACTGGTGGCCGCGCCGAGCGCCCCCGCCCTCGAAGAGGCCCGCTTCTTCGCCGAGCGCCTGAGTCGCCTGGGGCTACGCGCCGACGCCCTGGTGCTGAACCGCGTGCACACCGACAGCGCCCAGGCCTCGCCCACCGCCGTGGCCGCCCTGCTGCGCGAGCGTGGGCTGGGCGTCGACCCCGAGCAATTACTGAAGTCCCAAGCCGACGAGCTGGCGCGCGCCCGGAGCGAAGCGCCCGAGCTCGAGAAGGCCCGGCGGCTGTTCCCGCCCGAGCGCCTCTGGCTCGTCCCCGTCATGGCCGGCGACGTCCGCGGCCTGGCGGATCTCGCCAAAGTCGCCGGCGCCCTGACCAGGGGTTGAGCGGCAAACGGCGGCTGGGGCCCGGCCCCTGACCCCTCTGTGTTACATCTGCGGCCCCCAGCATGGATGCCGACGGTGCCCTCAGCTTCAGCCCCATCGGGCGCTACGAGCCCCTGCGCTTGCTGGGGCGCGGAGCCATGGGGCGCGTGCTGCTGGCCCACGACCCGGTCGTCGATCGACGCGTCGCCATCAAGCTGCTGCGTGACGACTTGGTCATCCCGCCGGAGCAGAAAGACGCGCTGATCGACCGCATGCGTCAGGAGGCCCGCGCCTCGGCGCGCGTATCGCATCCGAACATCGTCGGCCTGTACGACATGGGTGAAGATCCGGAGCTCGGTCTGTTCTTGGTCTTCGAATATGCGGAGGGCCTGACGCTGGAGCAACGCATCGGCCGCGGGCCGATCGGCGCCGAAGCGGGGGCCCGCTTGGCGCGGCAGCTGGGGGACGCGCTCACGACTGCGCACGCCGCCGGCGTGCTCCACCGCGACATCAAGCCGCAGAACATCATCCTCACGCCCACCGGGGCCAAGATCGCCGACTTCGGCATCGCGCGCGTGCCGGACTCAACGCTGACGCGCGACGGCGGCCTCTTGGGCACGCCCGCCTACAGCGCCCCCGAGTGCATCACGAAGGGCATTTTTTCCCCGCTTTCTGACCAATTTTCTCTCGCCGCGACCCTGTACGAGGCGCTCAGCCAACGGCGAGCTTTTCCGGGCGAAGACGCGGTTTCGGTCGCGACGCGCATCACGACCGACGTCCCGCCCAACATCGCCGAGCTGTGCGGGCTCGACGCGCACGTCGACGCCATCTTGCTGCGCGGCCTGGCCAAGCTCCCCGGCGACCGCTTTCCGAGCGCGCGCGAGCTGGGCGAGACCCTGGCCGAAGCCCTCGGCATCCCCACGCGCAAGATGCAGCCAACGCTGCCCGATCGACATCACCGTCACGCGCCGTGGCAAGAGCCGGCGGAGCGCCGCGGCCTGCGCACGTTCGCCGGCGGCGCGGCTTTCGGCGGCTTGCTCGGCGTCGCCGCCCTCCAGCTGTCCAACATGCTGCGCGAGCCCGAAGCGATGCGCGAGGCCGCCCCCGGCGCGCCCCACGTAGCCTTGGCCTGGTTGGCAGAGAAGCCCGTGTCACGGCGCGAGCCGGAAGCTCCTGCGCCGGCCAGCAGCGTCCGCAAGCCCAGCCACGCTCCCGCGGCGGCCTCGGCCGAGCCCGCTGTGCCCCCCCGCGAGCCCGCGGCGAAAGAAGCGGCGGAAAACCCGCCGGCGCCTGGCAGCGAAGGTCCCGACATTGCGCCATGACGAGGGGTCGCCTCACGCTGGCGGCGCTCGCGGCGCTGAGCTTGAGCGAGGCCTCGCGCGCCACCGCCGGTGAGCCCGCCCGGTCCGAGCCGCAGCCGGTGCGCACCGTGCGCGCTACGCAGAGCGCCGTCGTTTACCTGCGGCCACTCAGCTTCGACATGGGCTCGAGCGAAGAGGAAGCGCTGGCGGCGCTGGTCCGCTGCAAGCGCGAACCGTTGCCCGACCGCTGTGACGAGACGACCTTCGCCAGTGAAACGCCGCTTCACCGCGAGCACGTGGCAGGCTTTTGGATGGCTCGCACCGAGGTCACGGTCGCCCAGTACGCGCGCTGCGTAGCCGTCGGGCGCTGCGGGGCGGCGGGCTTCGCCGGAGGCGGGCAACGCTTTCAGCGCCCCACGTTTCCGGTGACGCTCGTGACCTTCGACGATGCTCAGCGCTACTGCGCCTTTCGCGGCGGGCGACTACCGAGCGAGGCCGAGTTCGAGCGCGCCGCGCGCGGCGCTGCGCGCCGCCGCTATCCCTGGGGACAGGCTTACCACCCGCGGCTCGCCAACCACGGCCGACTCGGCGTCGACGCCACCGACGCCAGCGATGGCTTCAGCGAGCTTTCGCCGGTCGGAGCCTTCCCCGATGGGGCCACCCCCGAGGGGCTGTTGGATCTGGCCGGCAACGCCGCCGAATGGACGCGAGACGCCTACACCCCGGACTACGGCTCCGCGCCCGGCGGCGAGCGCGCCGTCCGCGGGGGCAGCTTCGCGAGCTCGGCCGCGTTCTTGCGCGGGGCGGCGCGCGCCGGCAGATCGCCCGAGACGCGCGAGCCTACGTTAGGCTTCCGCTGCGTGTGGCCCACGAAGCCGCTGCGCGAATGAGCCGCCCTCCCATGCTAGAGCTACCGATACATCCGCTGCTGAAGATCGTCTTGGTGCGCCCGCACTATCCCGAGAACGTGGGGGCCGCCGCGCGCGCCATGAAGACCATGGGCTTTACCCGCCTGGTGCTGGTAAAGCCCGGCAAAATGGCCGCGCCCGGCCACGTGATGGCCATCAAGATGGCGGTCAAGTCGCTCGACGTGCTGGAGGCCGCCCCGGTCGTGCCCGACGTGAAGACCGCGCTCGCCGACGTCGACTTCACCTACGCGACCACGGCGCGGCGCGGCGTCTCGGGCATTCTGACCTCCCGCCGCGCGGCACGCGACGCCGTGGAGCGCGCCGCGCGAGGTGAGCGCATCGCCTTCTTGTTCGGTAACGAGAAGACGGGCCTGGCCGAGGAAGATTTGATGGGCGCCCACGCGCGCGTGCGCATTCCAATGGCCGCGGAGCAGCCTTCGGTCAATTTGGGTCAGGCCGTGCAGCTCACCGCGTACGAGCTGTTCATGGCCGCTCTAGAAGCCCGCGAGCAAGCCGGGGGCGAAGGCGCGTGAAGCAGGCCGCGCTCGGTGTGGCCGCGCTCTGGCTGTTGGCCTGCGGCTCGCCGCCCCCCGCGGCGTACACGCAACAGACCGAGCAAGCGCAAGCCGCCCGCGTGAAGGGTGACCACGCCGCCGCCGCTCGCCACTACGAACGCGCCGCCGCGCTGGCCGACGAGCCACGCGACGCGGACGAGGCCCGCTATCGCGCCGCCGACGCTTACGCCCGCGCCGGCGAGCTCGCCCGCGCGGAAGCGCTGTACCAGCGCTTGGCCGCGGCGGGCCCAGACGGCGAGCGGCAAGCGCGCGCCGATTTCGCGCTCGCGGACTTGCTTCACCGAGCGGGTCGGGAGCCCGAAGCCCAAGCGCACCTGGCCGCCGCGATCCAGCGCCACCCCAACTCGGGCTTGTCCCGCCCCGCGTTGGGCCGGCACCTAGACTACCTCCGCGAGCAGGGCGGCAGCGAACGCGTGCTCGCCTACTTGGCCAACGAGGGCCGCAGCTTTGACTCGAGCGAGCTAGCCGAAACCGTCGCCTACCGGCGCGCGCGCGAGCTCGATCTGTTGGAGAAAACCGCCGAGGCCCGCGACGCCTACCTCGCCTGCGCTTCGCGCTTCCCCTACCCGCGGGGCGCCTATTGGGACGACGCGCTGTTTCGAGCCGCCGAGAAGGAGCTGGCGCTCGACGCGCCCCAGAGAGCGCTCGCGCACCTGCAGCGCATGCTGGCCGAGCAAGAGAGCGCGGTCATCACCGGCAGCTACGAGCGGGCCCGCTACGCCGAGGCGCAGCTGAAGATCGCCGAAATTTATCGCGACCACCTGCACGATCCCGCGCGCGCGCGGCGCGAGCTGCGCAAGGTTTGGCAAAACCACGGCAAGAGCAGGCTCGTGGACGACGCGCTGTTTCAAGAAGCGCGGCTGGCGAGGGACGCCGGGGACGCCGCCGGCACTTGCGCGCCGCTCGCCATCCTCGTGCGGCAGCGGCCTGACTCTCGCTACGCGGCGTGCGCGCACCTACTGTGCGCCACGCTGGCGGCGACGTCGGGCGAATGCCACGACTACATCAAGCGCGCCGCCGGCCTACCCTAACGGCGCGCACGAGACCGAAGCGAGCCCTCAGGGCTCTTCGTCGGCTTCTTCTTCCTCGTCTTCGTCATCATCATCGTCGTCGTCATCGTCGTCATCGACGTCGACGTCGTCATCGCCTTCTTCGTCGTCGTCTTCGGACTCGGTCCCCTTTTGGTCGGTCTTGAGATCGATACCGACCTCACCCAGCTGGGTCTCCAAAAGCTCGAGGAGCTCGTCGACGTCGTCGCCGCCCCACTCGTCTAGGACGTCGGTCAAGAATTCGAAGAAATCGCCGGCATCGAGGCGCCGTTCGATCTCCTCGACCTGGTCTTCGGTAAACGCCTCGAGGATGTCTTCACGGAGGGACTCCATGTCGTCCTCTTCGATGGCTTCTTGCGCCGATAAACGAATCTGTTTGACGGCACGCTTGTCGAGGTAGATTTCCATCGTCGGCTCTGTTCTGTCGGGCTTGCCCCGGCTTTAGACGAATGGTTTGGCGTTCGTCAAGCCCGTGGAAAAACGAGATGCCTCAGGCGCGCTCCAAGTATCAGCGAAAACCAGCTTTCAGCGTCGTCTTGGCGCTGGTCTGGGCGCTGCTGGCGAGCGCCGTGGCGCGGCCGGCCAGCGCCGAAACGCCGGCGCTCCCGCCACCCACGAGCGTGGAGTACATGCAGTACGGGGTGTCGCTGCACACCTTGACGCTCCTGGACGGCGCCTCGGTGTGCCCCGCGAACGCCGCCACGCCGTGCATCTTGGGCTCCGGCGGCGGCCTGGGCCTGCGCGCCGGCTACCGCTCGCGTGGGCCATTCTACCTCGGCGCCAGCTTCCAGCTCTCACGACTCAACTCGTCGAACCTGCTGCGCTTGGGCATTCTTCAGCGCTTGCTGGCCGAAGGGCGTTACTATTTCGATCGCGGCAATCGTCTCACCCCCTACCTGCTCGGAGGCCTCGGCGGGGCCATTTACGGCAATGAATGGGGCGCAGACTCGGGCGGGGCCGCCCTCAGCTTCGGGGTAGGGCTCGAGTATCAAATCAGTGAGCGGACGGTCGTCACGCTGCTGCCGACCTACCAACCCATCCTCTTTCGGCGCTTCTACGACTCGACGGGGCAGGCCCGCGCCGCCGGTCCCTTGGGCTTCGGTCTCGCCCATTGGCTGGCCGTTCAGATCATCATCGAAGCGCGAGACCCCCTTTCCCGTTGGTAGCCGCGTCATTGCCCTGCCGCGTTGTTGCCGTAGGGGGCCGGGTCGGGTAGCGTCGCACCTCCCCTAGGGCAGGACTAAGTGCGAACGGCAGAAGAGGCCACGACGTCGTGAACTGCAGCCGATGCGGCCGGGACAACCCGGACGGTCTCAAGTTCTGCCAGGATTGTGGGAACCGCCTCAACGCGCCCGCGCCCGAGGCCGCTGCGGCGGCGCCACCGCCGGCGGCCACCTCCGCCGCCGCACGACCCGATGTTGGCGCGCGCCCCGCGGCGCCCCCGCTCAACTTCGTGGCCACGAGCGAGAAGCGTTGTCTGCACTGCGGCACCGGCAACCCCGCCAATGGTCGTTTTTGCGCCAACTGTGGCTCGCCCTTGCCGGCTGAGGCGCCCGCCGCAGCCGCAGCCGCAGCGCCCGCAGCCGCAGCGCCCGCAGCACCGGCAACACCCGTGAGCGTCGTGTGCTCCCGTTGTCGTGGCGCCAATTCGCCTCACATGGCGTTCTGCCAATACTGCGGCGCCAAGTTGGCTGATGGCGTGCCGCCGCCGGTTGCTGCGCAGCTCATGCCGGGGCCGGTGCTGGGCACGAGCGTGGGTCCCGCTGCGGCCTTGGGGCCGGCGCCTGCCGCTGCTGTGCCTTCTGGCTCACTCTTTGGGGCCGGCACCAGCTTTCAATTCGGGGCGGGGCAAAGGCCCGAAGAGCGGGCCAAGCTCGTCGTGATCGGGCAGGACGGCAAGCCGGGCCGCGAGTACGAGATCGAAGGCGAGCAGACCGATGTCGGCCGCGAAGAAGGGTCAATCCTGCTCGTCAACGACCCTTATGTATCTCCCCGCCACGCCCGGCTCCAGTTCAGGGAGGGCCGATTTTTTATCCGGGACCTCGAATCGGTGAACGGAGTATATGTGCGGCTTCGAGCGCCAGAACGCCTGCAGCACGCAGACTTGGTGTTGGTAGGACTTGAAGTGTTAAGGTTCGAGGTCGTGAGCGACGCAGAGCGAGGGCTAGGCCCTGCAGCAGAGCGCGGGACCCAAGTCTTCGGGTCACCCGCTGCGCCGCGCTATGCGCGCTTGTGCCAGCGGACGGTGGAGGGTGTGACCCGAGACGTCTATTATCCGACCCGAGAAGAAACCGTGGTCGGGCGGGAGGTGGGGGATGTGGTGTTCACGACGGATCCATTCATGAGCCGCAGACACGCCGCCATCGTCCGAGACCCCGCGACCAATACGTTCACCTTGAAGGATTTGGGTTCGTCCAACGGGACCTACCTCGGCATCCGGGGCGAGCGCGAGCTCGTGCCGGGCGACCACGTGAGAATCGGCCAGCATCTGTTCCGGCTGGATTTCGGCGGGGGGTCGCGAAACCGATGAACGGCGAAGCTCCCTCCAGCGCGGGCATTCGCGTGCGCGTCTTCGGCCGAACCGACGTCGGGCAGATCCGCGAGCACAACGAAGACAATTTTCTCGTCGCCGATCTGACCCGCAAGAGTCGCAGCTTGATGGAGAGCGACCGCGTTCAGAGCGTCTCCGCGCGCGGCACCCTGCTCGGCGTCTGTGACGGCATGGGCGGGGCCGCCGCCGGCGAGGTCGCCAGCCAGCTAGCCGTCGACATCATTTACGAAAAGCTCACTCAGGGTGACCCGCCGCGTAACCACGACGACCTCGCGCGGCGCCTGGTCAACTCGGTAGAAGAGGCCGGCGGACGCATCTTCGGCGAAGCGCGGGCCGACCGCACGCGCCGCGGCATGGGCACGACCTCGACCATCGCGGCGCTGCTCGACGGGCGCCTGTTCGTGGCCCAGGTCGGTGACAGCCGCGCGTACATCCTGCGGGGCGATAAGTTCGTGCAGGTCAGCCGTGATCAGTCTTTGGTCAACCAGCTGATCGAAGCGGGCCAGCTCACCGAAGAAGAAGCCGAAACCTTCGAGCACAACAACATCATCCTCCAGGCGCTGGGCACCGCCGAGACCGTGCAGGTCGATTTGACCTACGTGGATCTTCGCTACGGCGACACGCTGCTGGTCTGCTCGGACGGCCTGTCCGGCATGGTGCGCGCCGACGAAATGCGCGAGGTCCTGCTCAGCCACCGCGAGCCGTTCGACGCCTGCAAAGAGCTGGTCGATCGGGCCAACCGCGCCGGCGGGCACGACAACATCACCGTCATCGTCGCCGTCTTCGAGGGCGCGCTGCCACCGCCCGGACCCCAAGACGCCCTGGCGTACCAAAAGTACGCCCTCCCCGAGGCGCCCGCCGAAGCAACGGTGCGGGCCCCCAGCGTGCACGCGCCCGACGTCTACTCGCCCCCGGCCAGCCAAGAAGCCCAACGTGAATCGCGGAAGCTGCGCGTGGGTCACACCATGGTCGGAATGACCAACCCCATTCCGTCGACGCCCACCTCGGGCACGCCGGCGGCGCCGCGCGTCTCGAGCTCCCCGCCGACCTTCAGCTTCGAAGACGACCCGGTGTCCATCCCCACCAGCGGGCTTCCGCCATCCATGGTCGGCACGCTGGTGCTGGTTGCCATGTGCCTGGTCGCCATCGCAGGTTTCTTGCTGCTGCGCTGAGCGCGCGCGCAGCCGAGCTCCGATGACCCTGGCCCGCGCGGGCAAGCTGACGTTCCGCCGGGTGTTCCCGAGATTGCTGCGGCTGCTGCTCACGCTGCTGGCCGTGTTGATCGCGGGCTTTTTTGGCGCGGCCAACGGCGCCAAGCGCTTGGGCTCCGGCTGGGCTTACCGGGCGCTGCCGGTGTTCGTGAACCCTTCGCCCAGCGACGTGCGCGAGCGCGCGCTGCGCGCGATGCGCACCGCCGCCGGAGACGACACGCCCGACGCCCGAGCAGCGCGGGCCGAGCTGCTCCGCTTGGGCGGCGCCGCCCTCCCCCATGTCCTGCCGCGGCTCGACAGCTTGGAGCCCAGGGCGCGCGGGCGCGTGGCGGTCGCGCTCGGTCCTCTGGCGCTACGAATGCGGGTCGCCAGCGTGGAAGAGGTCGCGACGCCGGAGCGAGCGCTCTTGTTCTTTGGCCGGTTTTGGCAAGATCGGTCGATCGAATTTCGCCCGACCACCGTCCGGCGCGCCGTCGAGCGCCTCGCCGAGCGGTCGCTCACGCTGCGGCGCGATGACGTGATTCACGCCGACACCTACGCGCTCGAAGCCTTGATAGGCGCGCTGGGCAAGGTGCGGAGCCAGGCCGACGTCGCGCGCGTGGCCCGCCTGCACCCGGTGCTCATGCACATCACCGGCCGCGGTGAAGCCTTGCCGCGCGAGCCTTCCGTCGAGCAAGCGGCGAGCGCGGCCCGCCGCTGGCAAGAGCTGTGGTTGCAAGAGGGCGCCGACTACAGCGTGCTCGAGGGGCCACGGCGCATCGCCGCCCTGGCCACCGAGACTCAATTCGGCAAGTGGCTCGCGCAAGCTTTCCTCTGGAAGCTCGGCCGCACGCGCGACGGCTCGAGCGTCAGCGCGACGGTGTTGGCCGCTGTGCCCAGCAGCGCCATTCACGTGCTCTTGCTACAGCTCTTGGCGATCGCGGTGGCCGCCGCCACGACGCTCGTCGATCGCTCGGCGGGCCTGCCCGAGCGCGCGCGAGCTCGCGTCGCCGCCACCTCGGCGTCGCTCGTAGCGCTCCACCCCATTTTGCTCACGCTGGCGCTAGCGCTCGAGCTGAGGCGCGGGCACGGCGGCGTGCTCTCGCTGTGCGCGGAAGGCTTGCGCTACGGCGACGTCAACTTGACGATGGGCGCGCTCTTGGGCTTGACCCTGCTGTCGGAGTTGTTGGTCACCCTTCCGTCGCGGCTCGCCGCTGCCGGGCACGCCGAGCAAGGGCTGCACGAGGACGACGAATGAAGCCGGCCGCGTCTGCTTTGCGACTGCAACTAGCGCATTGGATCTTGGGTCTGTGGCTGGCCTCCAGCGTCGTCGGCGCGTTGCTGCCGAGCGCGCCGACGCTCTTGGTGGGCTTCAGCAGCGATGCTTTGGCGCTCGGGGCCGTGCTGCTCCTGGCGTTGCTGGTGGGCGTACCGCTCGGCGCGCTCGCCGGCAGCGGGCCGCGTTGGCTCGACGTCACGCTCGCTTTCACCACCGATTGGATCGCGGTGGTGCCGGTGGTGCTGCTGCTTGCATTCCTCCGGCCAGCAGGCGTTACGCCGACCGGCGGGCTCGTGCTCTTGGGTCTGCTGCGCTCGCTGGAGGTCGGGTGGGTGGTGCGCAGCGCGCTCCTACGAGCCGCCGTTGTCGATCCCACCTGGGCGGCGCGAAGCCTCGGCTACATGCCGTTGTCGGTGTTCCTGCGTCAGCGCCTGCCTGCGGCCGCCGGCCCGGCCCTCGCCCATCTGGCGCTCACGCCTCTCTGGACCTTCCTGCTCGACAGCGTCGGCACCGCCGCCGGTCTGGGTGCCGCCAGCTCGAGCCGCAGCTTGGGCGCTTTCGTCACAGGCCCGCTCTCGAGCGTTCCCGGCGCGTTCGCCGCAGTTCTGGCCGTGGTGTCGCTCACCTGGGCGCTTCACCGGCTGGGTCGCCACTACGGCTTGCGGCTCGCGCGGAAATGACAATATTAGCCTCCTCCATGTCTGCCTCCCTACCCGTCGTTACCGAGCGCACCTTCGAGCAAGAGGTGCTCACGAGCGAGCTACCCGTCTTGCTCGAGTTTTCGGCCGAGTGGTGTGGGCCCTGCAAACAAATGGCGCCCGATTTATTGGCGCTGTCACGCGAGCTCGAGGGCAAAGCCAAGGTGGTCACCCTCGACATCGATAAATCGCCCAACATTCCGCGCCAAATGGGGGTGCAGTCCGTGCCCACGTTCGTGGTGTTCCACGGCGGCAGGCCCGTCGGCGGCAAAGTGGGCGCCATGCGCAAAGCCGAGCTGCGCGCCCTGCTCGAGCCGTACCTGCCGCGGGCTGAAGGCGCCATCCGCCCCGAAGAGCTGGTGCAGCTGCTGCAAGCCGGCCGTGTCAGCGTCGTCGACACGCGCGAGGCTCCCGTCTTCAACCGCGCGCACCTGCCGAGCGCCATCAACCTCCCGCTCGAAGAGATCGAGACGAGGCTCGCCGAGCTACACATGCTGCCGGCCCCACCCGTCTTGTACTGCCGCTCTGGCGACCGCACCAAAGAGCTCGCGGCCAAGCTCGCCGAACAGGGCGTAGCCTGCGCCTTCCTGGAAGGTGGCGTGCTGGGCTGGGAGGCTTCGGGCCTCAAGCTCGAGCGCCCCGACTGAGGGTCGCCTCGGACGAAGCCCACCCAGCTCGACTGCGATACTGGCCGCGTCCCGCCCGCAAAGTCAGCTGGACATCGCTCGAGATTCGTCACGTCTTTTCGCCTTCGCCGACCGCGGCTGGCGCCTTCTTGCGAGACCGAGCTGACCTTGGCCGGCCGCGACGGGCGCCTTCTTGCGAGACCGAGCTGACCTTCGCCGACCGGAGCACGCCCTCCTGAACGCAAAAGTCAGTTCGCTACCGAACTGACTTTTCAGAACCGGAAGGCCTGTTCACGTCGGAAGAGTCAGTTCGCTACCGAACTGACTTTTCAGAACCGGAAGGCCTCTTCGCGTTGGAGAGCTCAGAGGAGGGTGTGATGAATCTCGAGCGAGACCGAACTGACTTTCGGTCTCGAAGAAGCGGTGCGCGACGAGGGACGCCCTGTACGGAAGGGCTGTTTCTGGCGCAAAAGCAGCTATGGCTTACTCGAGGCGCCAGCGCGAGCAGCAAAAACTTCTCGCTTCCGTCCTTACGATCTTCTTGTGAAAATCTCGCCACCAACGACGCACGACACGTCTTGCGGGCTCGCGACGAGGGTCGGGCCGGCCCGAAGCGCTCGCCCGGCGTGGCCCAAAGACGCTACGACAGTTTCTGCAAGCGGCCTGCGGCTAGACGCTCTCTAGGGAGAGGGCGGCGGCGAGGGCGGCGGCGATGACGGTGCGCACGGGGACGTCGTGGAGGGCGGCGGCGGCGGCGCAGGCGTCGAATTCGGGTTTGAGCTGAGGCGGGCCGTAGGGGCCACGCGCGACTTTGACCGGCAGTTTTCCGAAAGCAGTGGCAACCTCGAGCAGCTCGCGGGGGCGCTCGGTACGGCCCACGGCGACGCGGCGGACGCCGATGCTGCTGGTCTCGCGGAGCAGAACCGTTTCGAGCACGGAGAGCGAGGAAGCGGTGACGAGCGCCGAGAGCACCAAGCCGGGGCGACCCTTTTTCATCGTGATGGGGAGCGCCCATGCGTCGAGCGCGCCGGCAGCCAGCAATTTGGCGATGGCGTGAGCGGCGAGCTCGCCGGTCATGTCGTCGACGTTCGCTTCCAGGACGTAGTGCGTGGCGTCGCGGTCGCGCTCGACCTGGGGCGCGACGGGCGCGCCCAAGACGACGCGCAGGGCGTTCAAGCGATCCGGAAGCCGCCGCGTTCCCGCGCCCCAACCGACGGCCAGGGGCGTCAGGCTGGGCCAGCGCTCGAAGCGCGTGGCCTGCGAGGCCACGATGGCGGCTCCGGTGGGCGTCACCAGCTCCGCTTGGACGTTGGCGTCGTACGTCGGCACGCCTCGCAAGCAAGCGACAGTGGCGGGCGCTGGTAACGGCAGGACGCCGTGACGGCACTGGATGCTGCCGTGCCCCATCGGCAGCGGTGAGCAAACCAGAGCCGCTTGGAGGTAGGCGAGCGCGGCCGCAGCCCCCACCACGTCGGCTATGGCGTCCACGGCGCCGACTTCGTGAAAGGTGACGGCCTCGAGCTCACTGCGATGAACGAACGCCTCGGCCTCGGCCAAGCGCCGAAAGATGCCTTGTGCTCGCGTTCGCGTGTCGTCGTCGAGCTTGGCCGAGGCCAACAGCCGAACGATCTGCGCGTAGCTGCGCTCGGGGTGCTGGCCGTGCTCTTCGACCACGAGGCCCACGCCGCCGATGACGCCGGTTTGCGCGGGCCGAAGCGCGACCGAAACCCCGGCGAGCCCGACCGCGGCGATGGCGTCTTGTATGACCTCGAAAGGCACCCCTAGATCGACGAGAGCCGCCACCGTCATGTCGCCGGCCACGCCGCTGAAGCAGTCGAAGTAGATGACCTTGCCCGCTCCGGCGCCGCGCGCCAAACGTGGGTTACCGAAGCGTAAGGCGTCACCCGCGCGCGCGTCTTCGTGCGTGTGCTGGCCGGGGCCGGAGCCGTGCTGGTGGCCGGGCACCCTCAAAATGCCTTGAAAGCGCGGCTTCTTGCCGGACGAATCGCTCACGCGACGGGTACCCGCTTCAGCTGGCGCATCACGGCCATGGCGGCGCCGAAGCCGTTGTCGATGTTGACGACGGTCACGCCGGACGCGCAGCTGGTGAGCATGCCCATCAACGCCGTGAAGCCTTGCAGGGCCGTGCCGTAGCCGACCGACGTGGGCACGGCGATGACCGGCGCGGCCACGAGCCCGCCCACGACGCTGGGCAACGCGCCCTCCATCCCCGCGATTACGACCAGCGCCTCGGCGCGGTTGAGCTCGGGCAAAACCGCCAGCAGCCGATGAATACCCGCCACCCCGACGTCGAAGAAGCGCCGACAACCGATGCCAGCCATACGAAGGGTTTCGATCGCTTCTTCTGCCACCGGTACGTCGCTGGTGCCTGCGGTCACGATCGCGACGCGCTCGGGGTTCGTCGGCTCGCCGGGCGCCAACTGAAACGACGCCGTCCGCGCGGCGTCGCGATAGACCAGCTCGGGAACCCGCGCGGCAACCTCGACGAAGACGGGCGCTTCGAGCCGCGTCACCAGCACGTCTTGCCCAGCCGCGATCAACCGCGAGGCCACGCCGGCTATCTGCTCGGCCGTCTTGCCCGGCGCGAAGATCACCTCGGCCATGCCTTGGCGCAGGGCCCGGTGATGGTCCACGCGCGCATAAGACAAGTCGCTGAAAGGCAGCTGCGACAACTCGGCGAGCGCCGTCGCCACGTCCACCTGCTGGGAGCTGACGGCCTGCAGCAATTGGGCGAGGCGAGACCGGTCCATACACCCCGGTAGTATCTTGAGAGCGACGGCTCGCCAAGGCCTCCGCCGGATATTTCCTCGGGGCAGCCTTCGTGCTCTGCTGCCGCCCCATGCCGGTGCTGATCGCGCTCCCGTTCGGCCTCTGCTTGGGCGTCACCTTCGCGTGGCTGGCGCGGCGCGAGCTGCGGCGGGTCACGACGGGCGAGGTGGGCAGCCGCGGGCTGGCCATCGCGACCCTATTCGGCTTGTTCGTATTTGCCCCCGTGTCCGCCTACTTCTTGGCGTTCGAGCCCGATTGGTGCCTGGCCTATCTGGTCGACACCGCGCAGGCTTCGTCGGCGTGGCTCCCTGCCCTGTTGCTGTTGGCCGTCTCCAGCGTGCCCGGTGGCTTCTTGCTCGGGCGGCTGCTGCTCGAGCGCGCCCACGACGAAGCGAGCCTGCTCCGGGCGGTGTCGGCCGGGGCGGTGGTCACGTTGGGCGCCATCATGCTCGGCCTGCGGCGCTTTGCCGTGCAGGGCACCTACGCGCAATTTCATGGTGACTTCGGCACCCAGCCGCTGGCTGGGAGCTCGCTCGGCTATGCTGTGCTGCTGCTCGGGTTCTGGCTCACCGCGGGGCTCGGATTCGCGGTATGGAACCTGCGTCGCCTGGACTGACGAAAGCTCTGTATGTCCGACCCTACAATAGATCCGACTCCCCGACTCCTCGAGCTCGCCTCCGATCTGGTCCAGCGCGCGCGCAAGCGGGGCGCCGACGTAGCCGAAGCGAGCGCCCGCACCGGCTGGGAGCTCTCCGCCAAAGTGCGGCTCGGTAAGACCGAATTGGTCGAAGAAGCAGGGCACCATGGCGTCTCGCTGCGCGTCATCCGCGGCGGTCGCGTCGCCACGACGGCCACCAGCGACTTGACCCCGCGCGGCATCGAGCGCTGCGTCGCCGACGCGCTCGAGCTGTGCGCCCTCTCGGAGCCGGACACCTTCGCCGGCCCGGCCGCGGCCGAACAGTTGTGCCAGCCGCCCTACCCCGATCTGCAACTGTTCGATCCCAGCATCGACGCCATCGACGCCGAGCGCGCCATCGCCCAGGCGCGGCTCGCCGAGCAAGCAGCCCTCGACGCCGATTCGCGCATCACCAACAGCGAGGGCGCGACTTACTCGCGCACCAGCGGCGCCAGCGCCCTCGTGCTGTCTTCGGGCTTTGCAGGCGCCGTTCGCGGCTCGTACGCCGCGTTGTCGGTTTCGCCCGTGGTGGAGGACGAAGGCGGAAAGAAGCGCCGTGGCAGCTACTACTCCGCCAGCCGCCAGCACACGGACCTGGAGACGGCCGAGCACATCGGTCAAGAGGCGGCGCGGCGTACGCTGCGCAAGCTGGGCGCCAAGAAAATTCCCACGACGGAAGCGGCCGTGGTGTTCGATCCAGACGTGGCACGCTCGCTGGTCGGCAGCCTGGCGGGTTGCATCGTGGGCGGCGCGCTCTGGCGCAAATCGAGCTACCTTTTGGAGCGCGAAGGCACCGAGGTCGCAAGCTCGCTCGTGAGCATCGTGGACGATCCGCTCATCCTGCGCGGCCCCGGCTCGCGCCCGTTCGATGGCGAGGGCCTGCGCTCGCGCAGGAACGTCATCGTCGAGCGGGGCACCTTGAAGGGCTTTTTGCTCGACTGCTACAGCGCCCGCAAGCTGGGCCGCGAGTCCACCGCGTCGGCCGGCCGCAGCGGCGGATCGATCGGCGCGTCGACCAGCAACTTCATTCTGGCCGCGGGTAGCACTCCGGCCGCCGACATCGTCAAGAGCACCGCGCGCGGCCTGTACGTGACCGAGCTGATGGGCTTTGGCTTCAACCCCGTCACCGGCGATTTCTCGCGCGGGGCAGCCGGATTTTGGATCGAGAACGGCGAGCTTGCCTTCCCGGTCAGCGAGATCACCATTTCTTCCACGCTCGACGCCATGCTCAAGGCCATCGACGCGGTCGGAGACGATCTGGAGCTCAAGACGTCCACGGCTTCGCCCACGCTGCGCGTGGGCAGCATGACCATCTCCGGCACCTGAGCGCCTCACTCGGCGAGCACGTTCGGCGCCCCGGGCGACGCTCCCTCGCCCGCGTGCTCCCCGAAGCCCGTGGGGTCGTCATCGGCGCCGTCTAGGTAACGACGAGCCTGGCTGCGCCCCGCGTGCGTGGCCGGAAGCAGCGGAAATCGCGACAAGACGCCTTCGCGACCGACGAGCAGGAGCGCTTCGCCACCGTTGGCCAGCCCGCGCGCGCCCAAGCTCGGCACGCGCAGCAGCCGAACGTTCGCGGGCACCGGCACGTCCAGGCCCGACGCTCGGAAATCTTCCGCCACCACCAGCGCCAGCTCGCCCGGCGCCAGCACGACGTCTGGCAGCGGCACCGCTCCGCCCGAGTCTTCGAGCCATACTCCGGAGAGAGATGCGGCGTGCTCGGCGTCGTTCACCAGCTCCAGCCATTCGGCGTCGGGCTCGGGCCCGAGCGGATTGGCCAGGACCTCGTTCAACACGAGGTGCCGCTGCGCAGCGGTGGTGGTGATGCTGCGGCGAAAGGATACCTGCTCTCCCTCGCTCGAGAGCCACCGCCCCACCAAGGTGACCTCACCTTGCGGCGGCAGTCCACGCAGCAACGAGATGCGCGAGCCGGCCCGGGCCGGCAATACCAGGCGCTCCGGCTCTTCGAGCACGAGCAGCAGATCGCGCGCCACCGGAGTCACGCGCAGCCGGTCGTCTTGCACCTGGAGGCAAGCTCCGGCTAGCGGCTCGCCGCGGGGGCACGGAGGCTCGGGTTGGTCGCCAGCGCCTGCGGCGAGCAGCGGCAGCCAGGGCTGCGGCTCGAGCAGAGCGCCGGCCAGGCGAGGCGGCGCGACCACCGGCTCGACGAGCGAGCCCTCGACCTGCAACGTAGCGCAACCCTCACGAGGCTGACCGGCGACCCCCGGCGTGACCTGCAGCGCCACGCCGCCCGGCTCGAGCAGGAGCGAAGACGGGAGCGGCTCGGCGCCCAGACCGCACACGACCGCCAAGCGCTGCAAAGGCGCGCTCGGCAACGGAAACAACCGCTGCGCGCGGCGCTCGTCCTGCTCTTGAACCTGGAAGGTGCCAACGACTCCTACGCCGGCCACGGCAAGGCTGTAGTTGGTGCCACCCTCTAGCCAAACGCTGGGCTGCACGGCCAGGCCCTCGCCTTCACGCCAGAAGCCGAGCGGCACGGCCCGCTCGCGCAGCGCATTGGCGATTTCAGCGCGCTGTAGCGCCCGAGCGTAGTGCTCGGAGAGCTCGCCCCGAAAGAGCCAGGGCACGCCGCTCGCCGGCAGCCCGCGCAGGTGCGCCCGAAACAGCGGCGCGACCGAGCCGCCAACGATCTCTGGCTCGAAATTGACCTCGGCCGTAGCTGCCTCTCGCTCGGGTACGTCCAGCGAAGGCCCGGCGCAGCTGCACACGAGAACCGCCCCGACCAGACCCACTACCCCTTGCCAACGGCGCATGCCCCCGCCCTATCGGCCGATGGAGAGTGGGGTTGCCAAAAATGGTAAACGTTGGCGGGTGACGCCGGAAGACATCAAGGGCCTGCGAAAAGAGCTTGGTTGCACCGCTCGTGATCTGGCCACCACGCTGGGCATCGAGCAAAAAGAGGTGCTCGCTTGGGAAGCGGGCGAGCTCTTTCCCACCAAGCGCTTCGTCGATCAGATGGCGACCCTCCGCGCCAAAGGACCGAGCGCGGTGCTCAAGACGGCCAAGGGTAAAGCCGTGGCACCGACCGATCGGGTGTCCGATCCGGCGTTTTGGTCGATCGTGAAGAAGCTGCTGCTTTACCCAGCGCTCTACGATCAGGTGAGCAAGCTGGCCGACCAGTTCGACGAAAAGAAGTAGCGCCGCCACGGCAGCGGCGCCCGTTTAGCTATTCGTCGTCGTCGTCGTCGTCGTCGTCGTCGTCGTCGTCGTCGTCGTCGTCATCGTCATCGTCATCGTCATCGTCATCGTCGTCGGCGTCGGCAACAGGCTCGGCCCCGCCACTCACCGATTCAGGTGACTTGTCTTCGGACGGCTCGTCTTCGTCTTCGTCCGCGTCGTCTTCGTCTTCGTCTTCGTCTTCGTCCGCGTCGTCTTCGTCTTCGTCGTCGTCGTCGTCGTCTTCGTCTTCGTCCGCGTCGTCTTCGTCTTCGTCTTCGTCTTCGTCTTCGTCCGCGTCGTCGTCGTCGTCGTCGTCGTCGTCGTCCGCGGCGTCGTCGTCCGCGTCATCCGCGTCGGCGTCTTCCGCGTCGGCGTCTGCTTCGTCCGCGACGGCTTTGCCCGCGACGGCTTCTTTCACGTCGTCGTCGTCGTCGTCGTCGTCGTCGTCGTCGTCATCCGCATCGTCGTCGTCGTCGTCGTCGTCGTCGTCGTCATCCGTGTCGTCGGCGTCCGCGGCGTCGGCAGGTGCTTCGTCCGTAGCGTGGTCGGGCTCGGCCGCAGCGGCGTCGGCGTCAGCGGGGCCGTCTTCTTGCTCGGCGGCTTCGCTTGCGGGTTCGCCCTGTTCGGACGTGAGCTCGATCGGGCCCTCGGGGGCGGTCTCGCCGATTTGGCTCTCGAACGTCTCCCGCGACTCTTCGCTCAGCTCCGTAAATTCCTTCAGCGTGGGCAAGTCGCGCAGCGACTTCAGGCTGAACACTTCCATGAAGCTGGGCGTGGTGCCGTACAACATGGGCCGCCCTGCCTCGTCTTTCTTGCCCAAGATGCGAATCAGATCGCGCTCGAGCAAGCCTTTGAGCACGGGGCCCGAATCCACGCCGCGAATGTCGTCGATCTCGGGGCGGGTGATTGGCTGCCGGTAGGCGATGATGGCCAAGGTCTCGAGCTGCGCGCGCGACAGACGCACGGGCTTCAAGGACAAGTAGCCGCGCACGTACTCGCCATATTCCGGGTTGGTTCGGAACGCGTAGCCGCTGGCGACTTCGTCGATGCGAATGCCGCGGCCGGCGTAGTCCCGTTGCAGCTCTTCCACCAGCTCCTGCGCGCGCTTGCGATCGATCTTCGCGGCGCGGGCCAGCTCTTTGATGTCGAGCGGGTGATCGGAGACGAAAATCAGCGACTCCACCAGGCTCTTCAAATAGGTGGTCGTGTCGGCAGTTTGGGTCTCGGCCCCGGTCGGCTCGCCCTCGCCGAGCAGCCCGTGCTCGTCGGCAGGAGCGCTTTCGTCACCCTCCGCCACGCCGTCCCAGCCGGCGTCCACGGCCGCCGCCTCGCTGGTCGGCGCCTCGGCCTCCTCGGCCACGCTACCGCCGCGCCGAGCACGCGCGGCGGCGATGCGCTCGCGATCTTTTTCGACGCGGCGCGCCTCCGCTTCGGCGCGCTCTTGTGCCTTGGCCTCGGCCTTCAACCGGCTCTTCTCGGCCGCTTCCGCGCGCGCCTGCGCCTTGAGCTCGGCGGCGGCGCGAGCCTTCTCTTCGCGCTCGGCCTGGACCTTCGCGCGAGCTTCGGCTTTCTCGCGGGCGACCGCTTCGGCCTTGGCCTGCGCTTCGGCCTTGGCCTGCGCTTTGGCGCGAGCTTGCGCCTTCGCCTCGGCGTCGGCGAGCTTCTTGGCCGCGGCCTTCGCCTTGGCCTCAGCCTTCTTTTGCTTCTTGGCTTCGGCCTTCGCGCGAGCCTTGAGCTTTTGCTCGGCCTTCTTCTGCTTCTTGGCCTCGGCCCTGGCCTTCTCGGCGAGCTTTTTTTGCGCCTTCGCCTCGGCCTTGGCTGCGGCCTTGGCCCGAGCCTCGGCGCGCTTTTGCTCCTGGGCAGGGTCGACCGGCTTTTTGCCGCCCTTCGGGGCTTTGGCGGGCTTGGCGTGGGCCTTTGCCGCCTTCTTTACCGGCGGGTTGGCGCCCTGCTGGGCTTTGCCAGGTTTCTTGGCGGGCTCAACCGCGGCCGATTTCTTTAGTGATTTTGGTGACTTGCCCGCCGCTTCGGACTTGGCCGCCTTCGCGGGCTTCGCCGCCTTCGCGGCCTTCACGGACTTCGCCGCCTTCGCGGGCTTGGCCGCCTTCGCGGGCTCAGCGGGCTCAGCGGGTTTCGCGGGCTTCACTGCTTTCGCGGGCTTGGCTGCTTTCGCGGGCTTGGCCGTTTTCGCGGGCTTGGCCACCGCTTCGGCCTTGGCCTGCGCGGCCGGCTTGGTGGCTGCCTTCGGGGCTCGTGGAGAGGTCTTGCCGCGGGGCGCGGACACCTGGGGCTGGGGTCGCTTCTTCGCTGCCATGTTCGATCGTTACTTGGAGCCTACTGCTCGTCTTCGTCGTCTTCGTCGTCTTCGTCGTCTTCGTCGTCTTCGTCGTCGTTTTGCTCGGGGTCCAAGAGCTCGGGCTCGTCGCCGTCGAAGCTCGGCCGCTCTTGCGGTTCGCCAGTGCGGGTGGCGAGCACGTTCTCGTCGCCGTCGTCCTCGCCCGCCACTGGCTCTTGCTCGGCGTCCATCTCGACGTCTGCCGGCTTCGAGCTGAAGCTGGCTTCCGCGGAAGCCGCCGCTTCTTCCATCACGCCTGCATCGACTAGCGCCAGCTCGATGCGAATGATCTCGAGCGGCCCGTCTTGCTCGATGCGCGTCATGCGCAGGCGCGTCATCTCGAGCAGGGCCAGAAACGTGACGATCAACTCCCCGCGCGAGCTCGCGCCGTCGAAAAGCTGCTCGAAAGTCAGCTTTTTGTGGAGCTGCAGCAGATCGACCAGTTGGTTGATGCGATCGGTGATCGAGAAGCGCTCGAGATCGATTTGGTGATCGATCTTGGTCGTTGCGCGTGAGAGCACGCTCTGAAACGCATCGAGGAGCTTGAACAGGCTGAGCCCTGCCAGCGGCGCGGGCCCCTCCACGCTGGGCGCCGGCAGACCGCGCACGAACACGTCGCGCCCCAGCACGTCGCCACCGCCCAGCTGCTCGGCCGCACGCTTGTACTTCTGGTACTCGAGCAAGCGACGCACCAGCTCGGCGCGAGGGTCGAGCCCGAGCTCGTCGTCCTCGTCTTGGTCCACCGGCGGCACCGGCAGCAGCATCTTGGATTTGATGTGAGTGAGCGTGGCGGCCATCACGAGGTACTCGCTCGCGATGTCGATGTTCAGCTCCTCCATCAACACGATGTATTCGACGTACTTCTGCGCGACGAACGCGATCGGGATGTCGCGAATGTCCAGCTCGTGCTGCTCGATCAGGTGCAGCAGTAGGTCGAGTGGGCCCTCGAACGTGGGCAAGACGACCTGGTAGCCCCCTGCAGCCCCCTCCGGACGGGGAGCCAAAGGCGGCTCGCCGGGTGGAGAATTGCTGGGGTTTTCGTCCGTCATGAAGGGGGCGCAGCGTACATGACCAACCGGGCTTTGGCGATGCTAACTTGGGGCCTCATGACGGCTCTTCCTGGTCAGGCTGCTGGTCAGGCTGCTGGTCAGGGCGCGCAGGCTCGCTGCTGCGCAAGCTGCGGAGAGCGCTACGGTGATACGGTTTCGTTCTGCCCCAAAGACGGCAGCCCGACCGAGCCAATGCACGAAGACTCACAGGCCGACGAGTACCTGCGGCGCGTCATCGCGGGGCAATTCCGTGTCGAGCGCTTGCTGGGCAAGGGCGCGATGGCGCAGGTATTTCTGGCCCAGCAGCTCGGAGTCGAGCGCCCCGTCGCGCTCAAGATTTTGCGCCGTGAGCTGCGGCGCGACGAGAGCGCCGTGGCGCGGCTGCGGCGCGAGGCTACCATCGGCGCACGTTTGCGCCACCCCAACGTAGCCGAGGTGCTGATGCTGGGAGCGGTCGACGAAGAGGCCCCGAACACCGGCGGCGCGCCGTTCATCGTGCTCGAATACCTGGATGGCGTGTCGCTGACCTCGGCCCTGCTCGCCGCGCAAGGCTCGCTGGGCGTCGTGAGAGCCGTCCACGTTGCCCTGCAGCTTTGCGATGCGCTGGGCGAAGCGCATGCTCTGGGCATCGTGCACCGCGACTTGAAACCAGACAACGTGATGCTGGTGCGACGCGGCGCCGACAGCGACTTCGTCAAGCTGCTCGATTTCGGCATGGCTCGCGCCGGGCGCGACCCTGATTTTGCCACGCGCGACGGCGCCGTGCTGGGCACCGCGCGCTACATCTCGCCCGAGGGCGCCCAAGGCGGCAACGTGGGCCCCGAGGGCGACGTCTACGCGATCGCGAGCTTGCTGTTTCAGTGCATCACCGGGCAAACGCCGTTCGACGGAGCCAGCGCGGTCGCGATCATGGTGCAGCAAGTCAGCGCACCGCCGCCCGATTTGCGCTCGGTGGGCAGAGGCCGCGAAGCGCCCGCGGCCCTCGCCGAGCTGGTAGCGCGAAACCTCGCCAAAGATCCGCTCGCTCGTGCGCCGAATGCGCGCGCGCTCGGCGCAGAGCTGAACGCGTGCCTGTTCGCGAGCCGCGGGGACGCCAACGCCACGGCTCGCCTGCTGGGCGGTAGGCACTCGTGAAGCGGCTGTGGTCTTGCCTTTGCAGCGCCAGCATCGGGCTCTCGGCGCCCGCCGCGGTGGCCAAAGATCCGGAGAGCGAACCGCGCGTGATCAGCGGCTTTCACGCCCTTGATCGACCGACCGGCATCGCCGAAGCCGGCTTTGGTTGGCTCACGCTGCCCGGCGCCAAGGTGTGCAGCCAGGGCGGTTGCAAGGCCGGCGACACCAGCTTCGAGCTCGACGGTTGGCAGCTCTACCGCCAGAACCTCCGCCTGGCCTTCGGAGCCGGCCTGCTCTTGGGCTTGATTCCAACGACCGACGCGCCCAGCCGCGATCCAGAAGGTATCGAGCGCAACCACAGCCGCAAGTACCTCACGCTGGAGGGCATGCTGCGCTACTACCCGTACGTCGCAGAAAAATCCGAATTTTGGGTCGGCCTCACCGGGGGCTTGGTCGTCTTGAGTGACCGCTTTCAAGTCGTCGACGTCTACGACAAGCCGCTCATCGGCCCCTCCGGCGTGACCATCCGCACCGAAGGCGGCACCCTGGGCGTCGCCTTCGGCGGCGCCTACCAGCTGTCTCAGCACTGGTCGTTGGGGGGCTCGTTCCGCTTCGGCAACTGGTTTCTCCCCGACACGCCCGCTCAAGATCCGCTGGAAGACAAAGCCTCCGTTACCGGGAGAAATTCGGTATTTTCGCTGGGCCTGAACGTAGCCTACCGCATCGCGCTGTGAGCTCACGCTCGGGCTAAAACGCGCGCGACATGAGCGCCACCAGCTCCGCGATGCGCTCGAAGACGAGCGCCAAAATTCCGAGAAGAGCGACCGACTTGAGCGGCGCTAGCACGGGGGCCATGAACGCGGGCGTCGCCGCTCGCGCCAAGAGCGCGCTGGCCGCTTCCAACAGCACGCTGGCCACCGCGAGCGGCGCCGCGATGGCAAACGCGAGCTCGATCGAGCCCGACACCGCCCGAGAAACCGCAAACCACGAGAAGCGTGACGACAACGGCGATGACGACAGCGCGCTCGCCACGCGCGCCGCGCCGCCTGTCTCGAGGAACGCGATCGACGCGAGCAGGGCGAACAGCACGGCCACGGGCGGGGCCGCCTCGGGCAACGTGGGAAGAGTCACGCTTTCGCGACCACCACGGAGATCGTCCACCAGCCCGCCCGCCATCGCCGCGACGTGAATCGACAGCGAGGCCAGCAGGGCCACCGGCAACCCCACGAAGGCCTCACGAGCGAGAGCGAGAAAAAAGGGCCCTCCAGCCACCATTTCAGTCGAGAGCGCGGGCGCGATGCACAGCCCGAGCGCTAGCCCCAAGGTGAGCCGGGTCTGCGGGGGGACCGCCGCGAGCCCGAACGCTGGGACCAACGTCACGGCGGGCATGGCCCGCGCAAAACCCAGCGCCCAGGCCCGTGGGTCTACCCCGTTGGCCGTAAACACCGCCGTCAAAGCGTCGAGGAGGCTTGGCGACGGATGCAAAGGGGCCATGGCGATTGACGCGGGAGTCGGGTGCGCGTTAACGGTGGCGCGCCCCAAAAAGGACCACGTATGGCCCTGGATACTTCCACAGTCGGCTTCGAGACGGAACCAGTCAGCTTCAGCTACGACTGGCAAACCGTCGCGCTCTATGCGCTTGCCGTCGGGGCGACCCCCGACGAGCTGGACTACCTGTACGAGGCGCGCGGCCCGCGCGTGCTGCCCACGTTCGCGGTCATTCCGTCGTACGTGCCGGTGAGCCAGCTCTTCGTCAAAACTCGGTGCGACATGACGCGCCTCGTCCACGGTGGGCAGACGGTGCGCTGGCACCGGCCGCTACCGCCCGCGGGCACGCTCGTCACTACGGGGAAGATCGAGGGCATCTACGATATGAAGAAGCTGGCCCAGGTGGTGCTGAGCACGCGCACCACCTTGAACGGCGAGCCCTGCTTCGACACCGAATGGCAGCTGCTCATTCGTGACGCGGGCGGCTTCGGCGGCCCCCGCCCCCCCAAAAACGAGGCGCCCAAGTTGGCCGAAGGACAAGCGGCGACGCCCACCTTCAGCGCCGAGCAGGCCACGCGCCCCGAGCAGGCTCTGCTGTATCGCCTGACCGGCGATCTCAACCCGCTACACGCCGACCCAGCGTTTGCGCGAGAGGTGGGCTTCGAACAAGGGCCAATTTTGCACGGGCTGTGCACCTATGGCTTCGTCGGGCGCGCGCTCTTGAAGCACGCCGCCGGCGGCGATCCCGCGCGCTTGAAAGCGCTCAGCGTCCAGTTTCGAAAGCCCGTGTGGCCCGGTGACGTGTTGTCCACCCAGGGCTTCGACGTGGGCGGAGGACGGTACGTGCTGCAAACGAGCGTCGTCGGACGGCCCGATGCCGTGCTGACCTCGGCTTGGGCGGAAGTGGCTTGAGGGAGATAGATCTATGACCGACGAAGACAAGAAGAGGATTGTTTCCGAGCCCCCGCCCCCCACGGACGAGATTGACGGCGAGTGGGGCGGCGATGACGAGAAGACGCTGATCCGCGGGCTCCCCGAAGGCGTGAGCCGGCCGCAACCGGGGCCCGCCGCGGGTTCTTCCAGCGCGCCTCCCAAGGCCGCGTCGAGCGCGCCCCCTTCTGCTACGTCGTCGAGCGCGCCTCCCAAGGCGGCCAGCACGGCTGCCAAAGCCGCAGCGTCGCCGAGCTCGCCTCCCAAAGCCGCCGCGCCCGCCAGCACGCCTCCCAAAGTGGCCAGCAAGCCCCCCCAGGCGGCAGCAGCCTCGACGAGCGCGCCTCCCCAGGCTGCGGCGTCGCCGAGCTCGCCTCCCAAAGCCGCCGCGCCCGCCAGCACGCCTCCCCAAGTCGCTGCCGCCAGCCTGCCTTCTCAAGCCGCGGAAGCGTCGACTCCGCCCGAGATGAAAGCCGCCGCGCGCATCCTGGGTGAGGCCGAAGAAGACGAAGAAGACGAAGAAGACGACGGCGAAGACGAGTCGCCCGTCGAAAATGACGACGACGAAGAGACCGAAGACGAAGCAGACGACGAAGACGACGAAGACGCTCACAGGCCCGCGGTAGTCACGGCCGCACCCAAGGCGGATTGGCTGCCCGACTGGGCTCCTTACGCGGTCCTCGCCGGCCTGGTTGGCGCCAGCATCGTGTTCGGCCTCGGGCTCATTGGCGGCAGCTCCGCCAGCGCGAACGAGGGCGAAGAGCAGGCAGCGCCGGCAGCGTCGGCCCTCCGCAAAGCCCCCGTCAAGCCGAGCTCGCACCCGTGAAGCGCCTCGGGCTCACCGCTCCCCTGCTCGGCGCGTTGGCGTTGTCCGGCTGCGTGCTCACCACCTTCGAAGGCCCCGGAGAGCCTCCGCGCGTCGCCATCTCTCCGCTCGCCAACCCTGGCGGCGGCACGAAGGCCGGCGACGCTACGCCCGAGAGCGCCGCCGAGCTCGCAGGCCAACCGACCGAGATCGCCGCGCGCCACCTGCTCGTGTCTTACCAGGGCGCGCTGCGCGCTTCGCCCAGCGTGACGCGCAGCAAGGCCGAAGCGATGACCCGCGCGACCGACGCGCTGAAGCGCGCCAAAGCCGGTGAAGACTTCGAGGTGCTCGTGAAAGAGTTCTCGGACGAGCCCGGCGCCGCCGAGCGGGGCGGCTCACTCGGCCGGTTCGGCCGCGGCATGATGGTGCCCGCCTTCGAAAAAGCCGCCTTCAAGCTCACCCCCGGCGAAGTCTCGGACGTGGTGGAAACACCCTTCGGTTTCCACGTCATCCAACGCACCGAATAGCGCGAGCTGCGCTCAGCCGCGCAGCAGGTGCTTGGAGATGACCATGCGCTGGACTTGGCTGGTGCCTTCGCCGATTTCGCACAGCTTGGCGTCGCGCAGGTGGCGCTCGACGTCGAACTCGCGCGTGTAGCCGTAGCCGCCGTGAACTTGCAGCGAGTTGTTGCAGACCCGCGTGGCCACCTCGCTGGCGAACAGCTTGGCCATCGACGCTTCGGCGGTGAACCGCCGCCCGTTGTCGGCCAGCCACGCGGCGCGCCGCACCAGCAGCTCGGCGGCGTCCAGCTCGGTCTGGGCATCGGCCAGCATCCATTGAATGGCCTGAAACTCGGCGATCGGCTTGCCGAACGCCTCGCGCTGCTTGGCGTAGGTGACGGCCATTTCCAGCGCTCCGCGGCCTAACCCGAGCGCCATGGCCGCGATCGAGATGCGGCCGCCGTCCAAGATGCGCATGGTGTCGAGGAAGCCTTGGTCGACCTCGCCCAGCCGCTCGCTGTCGGGCACGCGCACCTGCTCGAGCGTGATTTCGACCGTGTCGCTCGAGCGGCAGCCGAGCTTCTTCAGCTTCTTGCTCGCCGAGTAGCCGGGCGTCTTCGTGTCCACGATGAAGGCGGTGATGCCGCGCTGCGCGGCGGCTTCGAAGTTCGTCCGCGCCAGCACCACGCAGAAGCCGGCGACCGACCCCTGCGTGATGAACATCTTGCTGCCGTTGATGATCCAATCACTACCGTCACGCACGGCACGCGTGCGCATACCCGCGGCGTCCGAGCCAGAGCTCGGGTCCGTCAACGCCCACGCCGCCAGCCATTCGCCGGTGCAGGCGCGTGTCAGGTATTTCTGCTTCTGCTCCTCGGTTCCGTAGGCCAAGATGTGGCCGGTGCCGAGGCCGTTGTGGCTGGCAATCGTCAGCGCCAGTGAGCCGTCGACGCGAGCGGCTTCTTCCACCGCGATGGCGTAAGAGGACATGTCGAGCCCGGCGCCGCCGTAAGCTTCCGGGATTTTGATGCCGAGCAGCCCGAGCTCAGCGAGCGAAGGGATGACTTCGCTCGGGAAATGCTCGGCTTCGTCCCACTCGCGCGCGTGGGGCGCGATGCGCTCTTTGAAGAATTGCCGCAGGCTGCGCTGGAGGAGGGCGTGCTGTTCGCTTAGCTCGAAATCCACGAGTTACCGTTCTAGCCGCTCGACGCCTCCAACGCCAATCGCTGCCACTCCGCCCCCGCGCTCCTTCGCGCGCGGGTTTGCTAGCGAGCCGGAGCTTTGGGGTGCAAAGCAGACTTGAGCAGTGAAAGGCGCTTGTCACCCGACAAGTGGGCGGCGTCGGCACCGGCCTTGAGCTTCAACGGCTCGTCACCCACGATGATCACGTTGCTACCCGAACGGCCCGCGAGCCACTCGGCTTGCGGAGCGCCTTCGGCCTCACGAGTAGAAAAGGCCACCGCGTCGAAACCGAGATCTTTTTGCACCTTCGCGCCGGGCCGCTTCTTCAACGTACCAATCACGTCTTTGGCGGAGTCCTCGTCCGCGCGCGCCAGGCCGACCACCCGATAGCGTTCGCTGCCGTCTTGGTAGTAGCCCACCGCGCCCGCGCCCAGCCCCGCAATGCCGAGCACGTCGCGGTACGCGTAGCCAACGCCCATCGGCACTAGTCGCTCGGAAGGCAACAAGCGCACAGCCGGTAGCGGGTTGGCGTCGCCGGGCAGATGCTCACCGATCTGCCGCGCCAGCTCGGGCAACACCTTGGCGCTCGTCACCTTGATTTGCTCGGGCGTCTCCAGCTCATTGGCGTAGCTGAGCTCCGCCACCAGCTCACCGCGCCAAATGTAAGCAATGCCGGTGCCCAGGGCGCCCTCTGCGCCCGCTTGCAGCTCCTTGGGCGTGCCGTCGACCGGATCACCGTCGGCCAACACTCGCTTGGTGAAGAACGCAAATGCCCCTTCCGCGCTCGCGAAGCGCGAGGTGATGACGTTCACCGTGCCGGGCGAGCCAGCACCATCGACATAGCGCAACGTGACGACACGCTTGAGGCCGTAGTTCTTGTAGACCTCGCACTCGCCGTCCAAGAGCTCGGTGCACACCGTTTCGAGGGTGCCCTTGGCGGCCTCGCCGTAAGTGCGCGCGTCGCCGTTGGGATCGATACAATAGCTGCCCGCGACCTTCGGGAAGTATGCCGAGCTCACCGCGTCGGTGACGGTGCCGCCACCGCTCGTGCAGGCGCCCGGCTTCGAGCTGGCCACCGGCGGGGGGGCGCTCCCCTGCTCGATCTTTTCGTCTTTCTTCGAGCAACCCAACGCAAGCCAGGCACACAAGGCGACACTCACGGCGCGACGGCAAACCATGCCCGGGGTTGTAGCCCGAGTCCGCCCAGCGAGGAAAAGCCCCGTGCGCTGGCCGCTCGGGCGTGCGCCCGGAGCCTACCCGCACCGCCCCGCCTACGAGCGCCCACCCCGCAACGTTTACACAGCGTCGCACTTCTTACTGGTCGGAAGGAGGCCTACATATCCATAAATCCCATTCATTTCGAATACCTAGAAAGCTGCGCGCCGGGCACGTACCTTGCTGTACGTTCAGGCTTCTCGTGGTCCTGCAACCTTTCAACCCTCCCCCTCGTAGGCGCGCCAGCCGGGGTTTCACTCTCATCGAGCTGATGGTGGTGGTGCTGATCATCGGCATCACCGCCGCGCTGGCCACCCCGACCATCACCGAGCAGGTCAAGGAGCGCCGCTCGCGCGACACCGCTCAGCGCATCGCCCAGCTGTATGGCGGCGCGCGCATGCGGGCCCTGGGGCGCGGCTCGGCCGTCATGGTCCGCTACCGCTCCACCACCGGCTTTCAGGTCATCGAGTCCATTCAAGGCGCCACCGCGGCCGCGGCCCAGAACGCAAGCAGCGCCACCTGCGCGGCTCAACCGGGGCTCGGCTGCCTTGCCAACAATTGGAGCGCGGGCGCCGACACCTGGCGCGAGGTCGCCAGCCTCGTGCCGTCGTCCAACCTCACCGTGACCGCCAAAGCGCAAGACGCCACGACCAAGACCTCGATGGACATTTGCTTCACCCCGATGGGCCGCAGCTTTCTTTCGTTCGACGGCAATCCGCCCACGCAAGCCATGATCGGCGCCACCACCGTCGACGTGCAACGCACCATCGACGGCACGCTGAAGGGCCTGGTGCGCACCGTCGCCATCTTGCCCAACGGCATGGCGAGGCTCGGGTTATGAAACCTCAGCGGCCAGCGCGGCGGCGGGCGGGGCGGGCGGGCTACACGCTCGTCGAGCTGATGATGGCGCTCGCGCTCTTCGCCATCGCGGTGGTGGGCATCATCGCGATGCAGAAGATCACCATCGCCTCCAACGCTCACGCCAAGAACATCGCCATAGCTCAGCGCATCGCCCAAGCTTGGGCGGGCCAGCTCGAGATGGACGCCACGCAGTGGCGGACGACCTTCGGCACCGGCTGGCTCAATGACGCCAACACCTGGCAACGCCCCGCCCACATTCCGGCCCGCGCGTTCGGCGGCGCGTTCGATGGCCTGGGCAATCCGCTGAAAGACGCGGACGTGAGCCGAGCGCGGTTTTGCACGCACGTCCGCATGGCCTGGCTCTATCCGCCCGCCATGGCCGTGGGCAATAACGGCATGCTGCGCGCCGAGATCCGCGTTTTCTGGCTGAAAGACGGCGAGGTTCCCCTCGACTCGACGACCACCATGTGCTCCGAGGCTCAGACGACGGCCCAAGCTACCGCCATCGGGCTCAACACCGAGCGCTACCGCTTCGTCTACCAAACCGTCGGCATCCGGCAGCACTCCCAAATCTGATGCGCGCCTTCGTACCGTCGTCCCTTCTTCCAGCCTCACGCCGTCGGCGTGCTGGCGCGGCTGGCTTCACGTTGATCGAGCTGATGGTGGCCATGACGGGCGGGCTGTTCCTGTCGATCGTGGTGTTCGCTCTCTCGCGCGACGCCTCGCGCTTTTACCAACGTGAGAGCCGCATCGCCAACGCAACGCTAGCCGGTGTCTCGGGCTTCGAGCGGCTGTCCGGCGACGTGGCGCGCGCCGGCCACCTCGTCACGCCCAACATCGACGCTGATCCGCGCGTCTGTAACAAGCCCGCTGGCAACTGGCCGGCCATGCTGCGCCACCTACGCGCGGTGCTGATCGAGAACGATCAGACGCTGCTCGCCAGCACCGAGCTCGCGGAGGCCGGCATCAAGCCGCAGGGCATCGTGCTGGCGGGCGCGCTCAACATGCCCGAGGTGCTCACGACCGCGTCGGTCAGCGAGCTGGGCGGCGGGGGCTGGCAAATCTCGCTGAATACCGCCACGCCCGCGGCCGCCCGCGCTGGGCTCAGCGCCGCCAACAGCGCAACCGCCGCCAACCTGGCCGTCATGCAGTCCATCTTCCTGTCGGGCGGCAATGGTCGCATCGTGAGGCTGCGCAAGAAGGGCGTCGATCAGTACGGGGTGGTGAAGAGCGTCTCGACCGCGGAGGGCACCATCAATGCCCTGGCCTTGATCACGCTCGACACCGCGCCCGATCTCGTTCGCCCCACCAGCGGCTCCGTACAGTGCGGCATCTCTGGCAACGGCGAGGACATGGATCTGAGCGTGATCGACCTGGTCCGCTACAGCATTCGGCCCATGATCGGCAACACCGACTACGCCGCGCTCTTCAAGGCTTCTGGCTTGGGCGCCACGGGCCTGCCGTACGAAGCCAAGCGGGCGGAGCTCGTACGGGTGGAGCTGACCCCCGCCGGCGCCGAGATCGCCAGCACGACGGAGATCGTCGGCGAATACGCGGTCGATCTGCAGTTCAGCGCCTGGCGCGCGTCCAGCCCCATCGATCCGTCGCTGGTCGCCGTCACGGCCGACATCAACGACACCTACGCGTCCACTCAGCTACTGCGCGGGCTCCACCTGCGCTTCAGCGTCCGATCGCGGGAGGCCGACCGTCTCAGCGACGTTGCGGGAGGCAGCGGCGGCGGCGCCAATAGCGACCGCTACCGCGTCAAGTTGAACATGCCATCCCCGGCCCAGCCGGTGTACGCGCGGGTACGCACGTTTCAGAGCGACATTCCGCTGCGCAACCTGGAGAACAGCCTATGGTAACGCGCCCCAGGCGGCCTTTTTCGCGACGAGACGAGCGCGGCACGACCGTCGTCGTCGTGGTCATGGTGACCACGTTGATCACGGCCATCGGCATCTTCGCGGTGCGCAACGTGAGCCAGATCGATCAAGCCGTCGGTTACAGCCGGCAGTCGGGGCAGACCAACGCCCTGGCCGAGCTGGGCACGACCGCCGCCATGACGCAGGTCGGCTCGATGGGCAATTACTACTCCGACCAGATGAGCATGGGCCTGAAATGTCTGGCCAACGGCCCGTACGCCGCGGCCACCAGCAGCTCTTGCTTCCACCTCAATCAAGGCGATTTCGACACCGTGACGACGGGCAACAGCGGAGAGACCTTGCTCGAGCCTACCGTGAAGGGGTCCGAGACCGGCAGCTTCGGACCCCTCGCGAACACCGCGGGGCTGGTGCGCGTCGAAATGACCGAGAAGCACGCCACCAACACGCCCATCCCGGGCTCGAGCGGCACCGCCTTCGACGTCACCTTGACCACCACCGCGTCGGTCAGCCCCATCACCGGCGGCACGGATCCGTGCCTCGGAGTCGCGACCATGGCCGTCAAAAAGGTCCTGCGCGCCCACATCATTTTGCCTCCCTACTGAACCCCCAAGCCAGCCATGAACCAGCAAGCCCCAGCTCACCCGAACCCTCGTGCAACATGGCTGCGGGGTCTGCTCGGCGTAGGCGCGCTCGTCGGGCTGTGCTTGCTGCCGGGGCGCGCGCACGCGCAGGCCGACGTCAAGCCGCCACCGCCGAACATCTTGCTGCTCGTCGATACGTCGGGCTCCATGGACTACAAAACCGGGAGTAACACGTTCCCGACCTGCAAGTACGCAGGCACGACCGGCACCGCTCAGACGAGCGAGCGCAGCCGCTGGATCGACCTCGTGGAGGTGCTCACCGGTACGATACCGAAGTACGAGTGCCAGCGCCTCGATCGGAGCTCCTCGCTCTTCCGCAACGAATACGCGTTGGGCGGCGCTGACCCGTACGACTTCTTGTACGCAAACCCGTACAACCGGCCCGTGAGCGATCTGTGCGTGGCCGGGCCTGGCACGTTGGGCGCGACGGCGGCGCTCTATCCGACCGGCGCCATCAAGTATCACGCGGTGGACAACGCCAACAACACCTGCACGTTCGACCAAACGGCCGACGGCATCTTGGACGCCTTCAAAGAAGACGTGCGCTTCGGCTTGATGACGTTCGATACGGAGCCGCGACCGGCCAAAGACCGCACCGGGTTGTGGAGCTACTACTCGGGCTCGTCGCGCCAAGGGTCGCCGCTCGGCTGCATCACCCCTCAAGATCAAGAGGTGGGCGTGCGCAACGTCGACGCGCCCCCCTGGGAGGGCCGCGCGGTAGGCTTTGGCAACCCGAACCTGGGCAGCACCGAATACAAAACTCGCAACGCCATGATTCAAGAGGTGCTGCTGGCGACGCGCCCGTACGGCGCGACGCCCATCGCCGGCATGCTCGACGACGCGCGCACGTACCTCACCCTCGACATCAGCGACGACCCGCTCGACGCGAGCTTCAAGTTCGGGCCGCTCAACGAGCCGGCCGCGCAATGCCGCAAGAAGGCCATCATTCTGTTGTCCGACGGGCAGCCGAACATGGATTTGCGCCCGTCTTGCGAGCCCGGCGGTTGCCCGTACCTGAAGCCGGAAGACATCGCCCAAGATCTCAAGAGCAAGGGTATCGAGACCTACGTCATCGGCTTCGCGCTCTCGACCGTCGACGTGGACGGGACGCCCACCGCGTGCGCGGACTTCAAGGCCAAGGACTTCGACGAGCAGGACGCGACCGGTATTTGTTACAAGCACCCGAACGATCAACAAATTCAGGCTTGCTGCTCGCTCAACCGCATCGCCGCGGCCGGTGGTCACGCGCCCGCAGCGGGCGACAAGGACGACGCCGACTGGACGCGCGCTCGCTTCGCCAGCAACCGAAACGAGCTGCGCTCGGCGCTCTCGCAAGCCATCGGCGGTAACTTCACGACGACCACGCGCACGCCGTTCGTGGCCGCCACCGGCTCTGGCTTCGTCTCGCAGAGCTCGGACCTGACGTTCGCGCGGAGCTTCCGCTTCGCGGCGGCGTTCACGCCGGGCAAGCTCGACCAGCCTTGGATTGGCGAGCTGAACCGCGGCCGCTACGTGTGCGAAGACGACAACGGCGTGCTGAAGCCGAAGCTCTTGCCACCGGACGCGGCCAAGGGCGACAAATTCGTCGAGAACGTCAACGCCTCTGGCCCGGGCAAGCGCCAGCTCTACACCGTCATCGGGACGAGCCCCGCCGCGTCGGACCGAAGCATGCGCCCCAACTTGGCGCCAGGCGTCGTCGACGGCATCGGCGTTTACAGCGGCACCCAGAACACGGCGGCCCAGAGCTCGTCGACCTTCGCCACGTCGACCCCGGCGGCCGCGCTCGGCCTCACCGACGCCTCCAAGCTGTGCACGGACATCGGCAAGACGGCCACCGACTGCGCCAAGTATTACCTGCAGTGGTTGGTCGGCCTCGACAACGGCACCAAATTCAACCGCTGCCCCAGCTACTCGACCGGCAACTGCAACCTGATATCCGAAATCTATCACTCCATTCCGCGCGCGGTGCCGGGCCGCCCCTCGGAGTTCTTGCTCGATCAGAGCTACCAGCGCTTCGTGGACGCGCAGGTGACGGCCAAGCGTCCGTCGGTAATTTACGCCTCCTCGAACGACGGCTTCTTGCACGCCTTCAAGATCCTGCAGGTCGACAAGAGCAACAACTCCGAGGCGATGCAGGTCAAGACCCTGGAGACGAACGAGCTGTGGGCGTTCGTGCCGCCCGCCGTGTTGCCTGGCATTCCCTCGATCTTCCCGGCGGCGCGGCAGCACCTGCTCGACGGCACGCCCGCCATCAAAGAAGTAGTGGCCACCCCCTTCGCGGCCGGCACCAACTACAAGTTCAAGCTCGAGCGCAGCCTCTCGCAAGCGCGCGGCGGCCTCGGCGACTGGCGCACCATCTTGGTGCAAAGCTACGGCAAAGAGCGGCAGGGCTACTTCGCCATCGACATCACCGATCCGGTGGCAGGCCCCAAGTTCTTGTGGCAGCTGACGACCGACTCCGCGGGCAAACAGCTGTTCGGCGACGGCGGCGGCACGCCGCTCATCACGACCGTCTACCTCGATCATCAAGAGGTCGCGGTCGCGATCCTGCCGGGCGGCTATCCTGAGAAGCCGGGCACGGCTGGCGCCGGCAGCGGCTGCACGCGCGCCAAGAACGATTGGGCCATCACGCCCAAGCCGCGCGGCAGCGTCCCTTGCTACACCGGCAAGTCGCTGTTCGCCCGCTCGCTCACCGTCGTCCGCCTCGACAGCGGAGAAATCTTGCGCACCTTCCGACAAAAGGCCGCAGAAGTACCGGGTCTCGCCACGGCCGTGGTGACCGAGTCGTTCTTGGATTCGCCGCTGACGGGCCAACCCGTGGCATACCCGAATGACGTAGGCGGCGTCGCCGATCGCGTGTTCATCGGCGACCAAGACGGCGGCCTGTGGCGCCTCAACTTTGCCTCCGCCCTCGGCGACACCAAAGACTGGACGCTCGAGCTGTTCTTCGACGGCTTCCCCGCCGACGGCAGCGAGTTCACCCACACCTGGGCCCAAGGGCAGCCCATCATCGCGGCCCCCATCGTGTCGGTGGATCGCATCGGGAATTTGACGATCGCCTTCTCGACGGGTGAGCAGGAGGCCATCGGCAAGGATCCCGCCAAGCCCGCCAACTACGTCTGGTCTCTGACCGAGATCCCCAGCGCGGATCGAAAAACGCTGACTCCCAAGTCCAACTGGTACCTCGCCCTGAAGGGCGAATACTCGGGCGATCGCGTGATCGGCGAGATGGCCCTGTTCGCCGGGGACTTGTTCTTCTCCACCGTTGGGCCCGACGCCTCGACCGACTCTTGCAGCTCGGGCAGCGGCAAGGTGTGGGGCATGCATTACACCGACACCGCCGCCGGCGCCGGCAATGGTGGCAAGACTTCGACCACGCTCACCGGGCTGGTGAACGCGAAGGGCTACATCGACGCCACCACGCTGCTAGGAACGGACGGGCGCGCCTTCTTGTCCGGGGTCAGCGTGGCGCAGCAACCCACCTGCGACAGCCCTGGTACCGCGGCCGACAACGGCTACTTCGCCTACGGCGTCAAGCCGACCGGGGGCGCGGTGAGCCCCGGCAAATACCAGCTCATCATCCCCACGGGCGATCGCAAGACGACCAGCACCGCGGCCGGCATCAGCCCCGTCAACCTGGGCGGCGGTAACGGCGCCGCCATCGACCTGAAGAAGCCGGCCACGCCTTTGATCGTGGACTCGTGGGCCTCCATCGTCGAATAATTGGCGACGGTGCGAGACAGCGCGTGGCTCCTGCTCGGCTTGTGCGGCCTGCTCGGCGTTGCCTGCCAGGGCCGACGCCCAGCACCACCCGCGCCCGCGGCGTCTGCCAGCGCTAGCCGGCCTCCGCTCGATCACCTCTCGCCCGACGAGCTCGCGCCGGGCAAGACCGAGGTGTACGGCTTCGCGGTGCCACGCGGCATGGAGATCGAAACTCGGCTGCGCGACCGCGCCTACGTGAGCGGCCGCGTATCGCCCGAGGCGCTCGCCAACTACGTGCGCGAGCAGGTCGTCGTTTCACACGTGGAGATCGGCGCGGCGCGCACCGTCTTCCCGCAGGCGCGCATCAAGAACGGCCCGGCCGATCGGGTGTTCAATCTCGAGGTGCTGCCCGATGGTCAACGCACTCGCCTGGTCATCAAGGATGTCACGCCGCCGCCTCCACCTCCGCCCGGCCTGACCGACGCCGAGCGCTGGCGCGCCGCCGGCTTCACACCAGACGGCCGCCCGCTGGATCCGCAGAAGCTCGAATGAGCGGAGCTGCAGCCATAGCCGCGAGGCGTGGCGCCTTCGCGCCTTGGGCGTGAATCCGCTCGACACGCCGGAATACCGCCGCGTATGCACCTTCGTCGCGCCTCGCCAGCCGGGCGCCTCGACCGCGATCATCGACTGACTTGGCCATTCGCGGCCCCTTAGCGACGCGATTCGTCTTCGAGGCGCATGGCTTCGAGCAACAGGCCACCAATTTTCTGCTGGTCGCCCGAGTCGGAAGTGGCGCCTTGGCTGCCACGAAAGCTAAAGCTGCCCTTCTTCCAACGAAGTGTCTCGCGGAGCAGATCGGTCGAGTTCCAGGGCTTCTCGTCGAGCGTACCCGAAGCGAATTTGCCGTCGGTCAGCTCTAGCAGGGCCACCTTGCCGCCCTCGCCTCGGACCTTGAGGTTTCCGCTGCGCCTCTCCAGCTCCAGCAGCGTCAGCACGGTGGCGACCGACATTTGCGCGATGTCTCCCGAGAACGCCGCTCCGTTGAGGGATGCCAGCGGCCCTTCGGACGAGAACGAGTCGCGCTGGCGACGGAGGCGATTGGCCATGTCGATGAGCGCGCTCACCTGAGCGACCACCTCGTCGTTGCGGAAGGGCTTGGTGAGATACAAATCGGCGCCCACGTTCAGCCCCTGCAGACGCGACTCGGTGTCGTCGGCGTCCGTCAGAAACAGAAATGGCGTCGTGGAGACCCGCGTCGGCTCGGTGCGAACGCGGCGCGCCACCCAGAAGCCGTCGATGTCGGGCAGGTTGACGCTGCACAAGATGCAGTCCGGCTGAAGCTCGCGAACCTTATCGAAACCGGCGCGCGCCTCGCCGGCCACGTGAACCTCGAAGCCCGCCTCACTCAGGAACCGGGTGAGCAGGGCCGCCTCCCACTCCTCTTCCTCGATGATCAGAACTCGGCCGCGCGCCACGAGCAAACGCTAGCATGCCGGCGGCTATCGCCCGAAACTACGAGATATTTAGCTCGAGGTTGAGCCCCAGGGCCGCCCGCGCGGGGCTTGCTCGGGCCCCGTTGCCGTGCCCAGAACGGACCGGGCCCGTTCGAAGCAATGACCTCGCCGAGCCGCGGCCGGGCGGCCTACGCGGCAGCCCTTGTAACGAGGCAGTCGCCGCGCTACTCGGCCCTCCTTGGCCGACGAAACGCTGCTGCGCACCCCCCTTTATCCCGAGCATCTCCGACTGGGCGCCAAGCTGGTGCCCTTCGCTGGCTGGGAAATGCCCATCCAATACAAAGGCATCGCGGCCGAGCACACCGCGGTGCGCGAGCGGGTCGGCCTGTTCGACGTCAGCCACATGGGCGAGCTGCGCGTCACCGGCCCAGGCGCGCTGGCGGCGGTCGACTCGCTCATCACCAACGATTTGTCGAAGGCCGAGGACGGCCAAGCCGTTTACACCTGCTGCTGCAACGCGGCCGGCACCGTGCTCGACGACCTGATCGTCTACCGGCGGGCCGACGACGACGTGCTGGTGGTGTGCAACGCCAGCAATCGTCCCAAAATCTCGGCCCACTTCCGGGAGGCGCTGAGCGGTCGCGCGCAGTTTCGCGACGAGAGCGACGAGACGGCGCTGATCGCGGTTCAGGGTCCCCGCGCGCTCGAGCTGCTCCGCTTGGCCGGCGCCAGCTTCGATCCGGCCCAGCTGCGTTCGTTCCGCTTCGCGGACGGCCGCGTCGCCGACGTGGACGTGACCATCGCTCGCACCGGCTACACGGGCGAAGACGGCGTCGAGCTGTTCTGTGCGAACGCCGGCGCAGCCCGCTTGTTCGGCGCATTGCTGGACGTCGGCGCCCCGCTCGGCGTCGAGCCCATCGGCCTCGGCGCGCGCGACACCCTGCGCCTGGAAGCGCGCCTCTCGCTGTACGGTAGCGAGATCGACGAGACCACCAACCCGCTCGAGGCTGGCCTCGGCTGGGTCGTGAAGCTGGACAAGCCGGGCGGCTTCTTGGGTCGCGACGCGCTGCGGCAGGTGAAGGCCGCAGGTATCACGCGCACCATCGTCGGCTTCGAGATGGTCGGTCGCGGCATCGCGCGCCACGGCTACCCCCTGCTATCGCTGAGCGGCGAGCCGCTCGGTGTGTGTACCTCGGGCGGCCCCTCCCCGACGCTCGGCAAGAGCATCGGCCTCGGCTACCTGCCGCTCACCCACAGCGCCATCGGCGCCGCCTTCTTGGTCGACTGCCGGGGTAAATCGATCGAAGCCAAAGTCGTCAAGCCCCCGTTTTACAAGCGCAAACCCAGCGCCGGAATCGCCTGAACATGAGCCAAGCCAAAGAAGTCAAACACGACCGCAAGTACACGAAAGACCACGAGTGGACGCTGAGCGAGGGCTCGGAGCTCGTGGTCGGTATCACCGCGTTCGCGGTGGACGCGCTCGGGGACATCACGCTCGTCAGCCTGGACGTGAAGGTGGGTGATCGCGTCGAAGCGCACAAGGCGTTCGGCACCATCGAGAGCGTCAAGACCCTCAGCGATTTGTTCGCCCCCGTCAGCGGCAAGGTCACGCGCGTCAACGTTGCGCTGGAGAACGCGCCCGAGCTGGTCAACGAAGATTGCTGGGGCAAGGCCTGGATGATCGCCATCACCCCCGACGACGCGGCGGCGGCCGCCGGTCTGCTCGACGCGGCGGCTTACTCCGCTCACCTCGAAGAGTCGGCCCACTGATGCGTTACATCCCGCACACCGAGGCCGAGGTCACGGAGATGCTGGGCGTGGTCGGGCGCGGCTCGCTCGACGAGCTGTTCACGACGATTCCGCCCGAGGCGCGCTTCGAGCGCAAGCTCTCGCTCGAGCCGGCGCTGGCCGAGCCGGACTTGATGGCGCACCTGGGCGACCTGGCCAAGAAGAGCACCGGCAGCAGCCTGCTCTCGTTCTTGGGTGCGGGCATGTACCAGCACCACGTGCCCCCGGCGGTGGATCAGCTGCTGTTGCGCAGCGAGTTCTACACGGCCTACACCCCTTATCAGCCCGAGGTGGCGCAGGGCACGCTGCAGGCAATCTGGGAGTTTCAGACCATCGTCAGTGAGCTGTACGGGTTGCCGCTCGCCAACGCCAGCTTGTACGACGGGGCGAGCGCTACCGCCGAAGCCGCGCTGATGGCTTGCCGATTGACCAAGCGTGGCAAGGTCTTGTTGAGCGGCTGCGTGCACCCCGACTACCGGCGCACCACGAGCACGTACCTGGCCGGCCGCAGCGAAATGTCGGTGCAAGAGCTAACCGTCGGCGCGGACGGCGCGGCCGATCGCGCGTCCATCGAGGCCGCCCTGAGCGACGACGTGGCGGCCGTGGTGGTGGGCTACCCTGGCTTCTACGGCGCCTTGCCCGATCTGAGCGCGCTGGCGGAGCTGGCCCACGCGCGCGGCGCGTTGTTGGTCGCCGCCGTGAGTGAGCCTTACGCGCTTTCGGTGGTGGAGCCGCCCGGCGCGCTGGGCGCCGACATCGCGGTGGGTGAAGGCCAGCCGCTGGCCTGCCCCCCACAGTTCGGCGGCCCTGGCGTCGGTCTGTTCGCCTGCCGCGACGACCGCCAGTATTTGCAGCAGCTGCCTGGGCGCATCTGCGGGGAGACCGTGGACCACGACGGTGAGCGCGGCTTCGTGCTCACCCTGTCGACGCGTGAGCAGCACATTCGCCGCGAGCGCGCGACCAGCAACATCTGCACGAATCAAGGCCTCTTGGCGCTGTCGTTGGCCATTCGCTCCAGCATCTTGGGCAAGGCTGGCTTCGTGGAAGTGGGCAAGCAATGCCTGGCCAAGGCGCGCTACCTGCGCTCCGAGATCTTGAAGTTGCCCGGCTACTCCGCCGCGTTCGCGCCCGCGCCGTACTTCAACGAGTTCGCGGTCAAGGTGCGCGGCGGAGACGCGCACGAGGTCTGCCAAAAGCTGGAGACGCAGGGCATCATCGCCGGCTTCGACTTGGGCCGCGAGCAGAGCGTGTACGAGGATTGCCTGCTGATCGCCGTCACCGAACGGCACCGGCGTGAAGATCTCGATCGCTTGGTGCGCGCGCTGGGCGCGGTGTAGTCGATGAAGCGCATCGCATCAGTGCTGGTCGTGGCCGCGGGCACGCTCGCTTTTTCGACGTGGGCGCGCTCGGCGCGAGCCGACGTATCATCGTGGGCGTACGTGGGCGGCGGAGTCAGCGTGCTCGAGCAACGAAACCTCGAGCTGAAAATGGATCCCACGCTGGCGATCGAGGCGGGCATGGGCACGCCGCCCAAGAGCGCGCTCGTCGTGGGCGGTATGTTCAAGCTCCACGCCCTGCTGGGCGACGGCGCCGACCTGGGCGTGGCCCTCCGGCTCGCCACCCGCAGCTTCGCGACGGGCGATTTTGGTCTGGCGCTCGACGCTGGGCCCTACCAGCGGTTTTGGGGCGATGGCTCGACGGGCGGGCAAGCCTCGCTGGTTTTGGGCGCGCCTTGGGGCATCACCCTTACAGTCGGTGGGGGCATTGGAAGCAACGACGCCAGGACGTTCGGCGCGACCTTGGGCCTGGATTTCGCCCGCTTGACCGTCAATCGGCTCGCCGGCGAGAACTGGTTTCCGAACCCGCATCCGGCCTATCGACCAAAGGAATGAGCGTTCCCGGCGAAGTTGGGGTAACCTTCGTCGCTCCCTCATGGATTCTCCGGTTCAAGAAGGCGACTTGCTCGCCAACAAGTACCGCGTCGAGAAGGTGCTGGGGTTTGGCGGGATGGGCGTCGTGGTCTCTGCATTTCGCACCGACCTCGAGCAGCGCGTCGCCGTAAAATTCCTGGGCCAAGCCGCCGCGGAGCGCCCCGACGCCGCGGAGCGCTTCCGACGCGAAGCCCGCGCGGCCGCCAAAATCCGGAGTGAGCACGTCGCCCGCGTGCTGGACGTAGGGACGCTCGACACCGGTCTGCCGTACATGGTGATGGAGTTCCTGGAAGGAAACGACATCGCCGAGGAGCTGCGGCGGCTCGATCGGCTGCCCATCTCCGAGGCCGTCGACTTCATCTTGCAAGCGACGGAAGCTTTGGCCGAAGCGCACGCGGCTGGCGTGGTGCACCGCGATCTCAAGCCGGGCAATTTGTTCCTGGCGCGCCGCGCTGACGGCTCACGCCGCGTCAAGGTGCTCGACTTCGGCATCTCCAAAGCGCTGACCGGCAGCTCCGTCGAAGAGCTCTCGCTGACCAAGACGGCCGCGCTGATCGGCTCGCCGCTGTACATGGCGCCCGAGCAAATGCGCTCCGCCAAAGACGTGGACACGCGCGCCGACATCTGGTCGCTCGGCGCCATGCTGTACGAAATGCTCACGGGCCAGCCCCCCTATACGGGCGAGTCGATCCCGCAGCTGTGCGCGGCGCTGCTCCACGATGATCCCATCCCGCTGCGCCAGCACCGCCCCGAAATCCCCGAAGGGCTCGAACAAGCGGTGCTGCGCTGCCTGATGAAGGATCGGAACCAGCGCTTCCCGACGGTGTTCGAGCTGGGGCGCGCGCTCCTGCCGTTCGCTCAACCGGACAGCCGCATTCACGTCGAGCGAGCCGAGCGCGTGCTGGGCGTGACCGACGTCACCATGTCGGGCATGACGCCCATGACCGAGCGCGGCACGCTGCCGCAGGTGTCGTCGCCAGCCGTGTCGGTGCCGATCACGCCGCTGCACGTGACCCCGGCGGGCGCGCAAGCCCTGCAGCAGATGGATCCGACGGTGAATTCGTGGGGGCAATCCGGCCTCGTCGCCCCGCCCAAACGGCGCGGCCGCTTGCTGGTGATAGGCGGCGTGGCCGCGGTGCTGGCGGCGGCGGGCGGCTTGTGGGCCGCACGCGCAGCCTCCACGCCAGAGCCCAAGCCGCTCGCCTCCTCGAGCCCCGAGCCCGGCGTGCCGGTGGCCAAGGTAACGCCTGCCGTCGCCCCGGCCGAACCGGCTGCGCCTTCGCCTTCGCCCGCGGGGGCTGCGCCCGCCCCGGTCGAGAGCGCGGCCATCGCAGAAAGTCCGGCGAGCCCAGTCGTGCCCGCGAAACCAAAGGTCGGCGCCCTTCAGCCGGCCAAGGTCGCGCCAAGAAAGCCGGAAACCAAGAAGCCGGAGACCCCCGCCGTCCCCGCCACCAAGCCCGGCGGCATCACGGACTTCGGCGGCCGGCGCTGAGGCCAACGTTCGCTCGCGAGCAGGCGCGCAAGAACGCGGCGTTTGGAGTAAAAACCCAAACATGGCCGGTCCCGGACCCCTTCGACGCTTTGCTTCTCTCGCCCCTGTCTGTTGCCTGATGCTCCACGCGGCGTCAGCCGAGGCACAAAACGATAAAGCTGCCGCCGAGGCTTTGTTCGATCAAGGCGTGCGGCTGATGAAGCAGAACAGCTTCACCGACGCTTGCCCCAAGCTCGAAGAGAGCGAACGCATCGATCCTGCCGTCGGCACGCTGCTCTACTTGGGCGAGTGCTACGAGCGCGTCGGCAGGACCGCCAGCGCTTGGGCCACGTTCCGCGAAGCCGCGTCGTTGGCCAACAACATGGGTCAGGCCGATCGCGGGCGCGTCGCCAGTAGCCGCGCGCAAGAGATAGAGCCGCGCTTGAGCCGCTTGTCCATCGAGCTTGCGCCCGACGTCGCGCGCATTTCCGGCGTGGTCGTGAAGCGCGGTGCTCTGCGCGTCGAGCCTTCGTTGTACGGCACGCCCCTGCCGGTAGATCCGGGCGAGTACACCATCGAGGTGAGCGCGCCGGGCTACGAGACCTGGACCACGCCCATCAGGGTCGAAGGTGGCGGCGGCAGCGCCAACGTGCGCGTGCCCGGCCTAGTGAAGCGTCCCGAAGCCGTCACGCCTGCCCCTGCCCAGCCGCCATCGGGAAAGCCCGTAGACCTCACGGTCCCTCCGCCCGCGGCCGCGCCCGTCACGCCGGGCCTCACCTCCGGGCAGACCCTCGGCCTCGTCGTGGGCGGCGTGGGCGTGATCGGCCTGGGCCTGGGCACTTACTTCGGCGTGCGCGCCATCGGCAAGAACAGCGACGCCGAGGGCCATTGCCACGACAACCTGTGCTCGCAACAAGGCCTCGACCTGACCGACAAGGCCAAGAAGGACGCCACCGCCTCGAATATCGCCTTCGTGGCCGGCGGCGCGCTCGTCGCCGTGGGCGCGGTGGTGTTTCTCAGCTCCGGCTCGAGCGGCTCGGAGCGGCTGGCGCTGACACCACTTTTCGGCCCGCGTAGCGCGGCCGCCAGCCTTTCGGGGAGGTTCTGACATGCGCTCCACCAAGACTTCGTCCAAGCTCGTAGGCTTCTGCCTGACCGTACTGGGGTTGGCCGCTTGCCAAGCCGTCGCCGGCATCGAAGATCGCAAGCTCGATCCGAACGCAGGCAAGGTCGTGTACTCGCAGCAATGCCACGACTACTGCGACCTCGTCATGGATGCGTGCACGGGGAAAAATACGGTCTACACCACCAAGGACATCTGCCTCGGCGTGTGCTCGCACCTCGACCCCGGCGACGACGAGGACACCACCGTCAACACGGTGGCCTGTCGTCAGTTCTACGCCGACGAAGCCACGCGCGAGCCCATCGACAACTGCCGCTTTGCCGGCCCGGGCGGCGGCGGCAAGTGCGGGACCGACTGCCAAGCTTACTGCCAGCTGTTCCCCGACGTTTGCCCCGACGACTACAAGTACAAGTCGACGGCCGACTGCCTGAAATTCTGCGGCGCGCTGCCGGATCAAAAAGACTTCGACGTAGCGCGCGACCACGGCCTCACGGCGGAGCACGGCGGCGACACCATCGAGTGCCGTCTGGTCCACACCAGCTCGGCCACGCTCAAGCCCGCGGAGCACTGCCCCCACGCCAACATCTTCCCCGAAGAGCCCTGGTGCATCGGTCTGCTCGATCAAGCTCCGAGCTGCGAGGACTACTGCGCCATCGAAATGGTCGCTTGTACGGGCGCGCTGGCGCAGTACCAATCCAACGACGAGTGCCTCGCGGTGTGCGAGGCGCTACCGCCCGGCACGAACGTCGACGAGGTGGGCAACACGGTGGGCTGCCGCCGCTACCACGCGTTCAACTCGACCTTGGGGCCCGATAATCACTGCGCCCACTCCGGCCCCACCGGCGACGGCCATTGCGGCCACGACGACGCGGACAACGGCTACTTGGGCAACTGCGATTCGTACTGCACGCTCTTGGCCAAGGCCTGCCCCACCGAGTTCGACAACGAGCTAGGCAGCGCCGAAAAGTGCATGGAAGCGTGCAGCGAGCTGGAAGAAGCTCCCGCCGACTCGAAGTACTCGGTCAAGAACGCCGAGAAGAGCACGGGGCTGCATTGCCGCGTCCTGTACACGGTGCGCGCCTTCGCCGACGACGCCGCCTGCGCCTCCGCCATGGGCGGCGACCAGTGCGAGCCGTAGCTGAGCGGCCGCCGGCGCGCCGTGAGATGCTCAGCCCGCGACGCGGGCGTCGCGCACGGCGGCGGCGGCCTGGACTTGCTGAATACGCGCCACGACTTCGGCGACCACGCGCGGGTGATAGAGCAGCGAGTTGTGCCCGCACCCGGGCACGCTCACGCGCTCACCCGCGGCCAGGTAGGCGCCGACCGGCACGACGTGATCTTCGAGCCCTGCCACCGAAACGTGCGGCACGGCCAGCCGTCGGCGGGCCCCCTCGGCCAGCCGCGCCAAGAGCGCGCTACCGGGCGCGATGTCGCGGCCCACGGGGGCAGGAAAGAGCCGAGCCGAACGCGCCCCGCCAAACGGGCTGCCGATCGAGAGCGTCTGCACGACGCGGGGGTCGGAGCCTAGCTCTTGCACGAAATAGCGCACCGCCAGGCCGCCGATGCTGTGCCCAATCAAATGAATGCGCGCGTCGCCCGAGATGGCGCGGACGGCGCGCGCAATGTCACGCGCGATACTGGCAATGCCGGGTCCGGGCGGATGGGTAAAGCTCGTGGTGCACGCACCGGTTCGCGCTTCGAGGTCGCGGCGGAGCGGACGCAGCACGCCCGCGGTCGCGAACAGGCCGTGCACCAGCATGACCACGTCGCGATCGGAGCGCACCCACATCGGGCGTGAGCCTCGTACATCTCGGTAGATCAACGTGGCTTGCCGGGCGATGGCAACGGCTTCGCGCCGCACGCCTTCCAGCGAATTTCTCACGCTGCTTTTGCGCTCTTCGCTCACGCTAGCTCGTTTTTAGCTTCTGCTCGGAGGCCTGGGCAAGTTCGCGCTGACGCCCCGCTTGATAAACGCCGAGGACTAGGACGATCATCGGAGACCATGGGGAAAACTTTCCAGCTCACGTGCGCGTTCGCGGTGCTGCTCGCTTTTACCGGCTGCTCGAGCGACAGCGGCGACGACGACTCGCGCTCGCCAGGCGGCACGGGCGGCGGCGGCCACGCTGGCGCAGGCCGCGCTAACGGTGGCACCGCGGGCCAGAGCGAAGGCTCCGCCGGCAAGAATGAAGGCAGCGCGGGCAAGAATGAAGGCTCCGCCGGCAAGCCCGGCGGCACCATGGGCACGCCGGGCACGCCGGGCGAGGTCGGCGGCTGCAAGATGTTCCCCGCCGAAGACGCCTGGAACCTGGACGTCTCCGACCTGGCCGCGGACGCGGCTTGGACCAAGAAGGTGCAAGACCTGGTGGGGGCCGCCAAACTTCACCCCGACTATGGCGCCGACGGCAGCGAGCTCTACGGCATTCCCATCAACGTAGTCCCCGAGACGCAACCGCTCGCGCCCGTGTCGTTCGACGACTACGAAGACGAAAGCGATCCAGGGCCGTACCCGTTCCCGGGCCCCGACGACGTCATCATCGAGGGCAATAGCCCCGAATCTTGTGACGGCGACTGCCACTTGCTGGTGGTGCAGCAGGGCGCCTGCATGCTGTACGAAGGCTACGCGTGTGAGTACCGGCAGGACGGCTGGCACTGTAGCAACGGCGCCAAGTGGGACCTGAACGAGGTCGGCTACGGCCAACGCCCCGAAGGCTGGACCTCGGCCGACGCCGCTGGGCTGGCCATCGCGCCGGGCGTGTTGCGCTTCGACGAGGTGCGCGCGGGCGAGGTCACGCACGCCCTACGCTTCACGCTGAAGTGCACGACCGACAAGTACGTCGAGCCCGCGACGCACCAGGCCGTGCCGGGCGGCTGCAACGCCGCGGACGGACCCCCGATGGGCACGCGCGTCCGGCTCAAGGCCGACTACGACATATCCGGGCTGAGCGAGAGCGCGCAGGTCGTGCTGCGCGGCATGAAGAAATACGGCATGATCCTGGCCGACAACGGCTCCAACTTCTACTTCCAAGGCCAAGCCAACTCCGGCTGGACCGAAGACGACATCGAGCCGCTGAAGAGCGTGCCCGCCAGCGCCTTCGAGGTCTTGGAGATGCCGCCGTTGATGAAGTAGGCCGCCGCGGCCGCGCCGCTCAGCCGAAGTCGTCGCGCAACGACTGGAGCTCTCGCCGGCTTTTCCGCGCTATTTTTCGCGAGGTCAGCGTGCGTCAGCGCGCTTCAAGCATTCGCGAATCGCCTCGCGCCCGAGCGCGCCCTCGCTCTTCGCGATCAAGCGACCACGGCGGTCCAGCACCACCAGCGTGGGCACCCCTGCGATATTGCCGAGCGCGCTCTCGCCCGCGAGCAAGCTCGGGCTCGCCATCGCGATCGGCCATTTCAAGTCCAGAGCCTCGGCCCACACTTGCGCCAGCGCCGCGCTCCGCGGCGGCTCCATCATCACGATGGCAGCGTTGGCCACGGGCCGGTGAGTGGACAGCACCTCGCGTAGCAGCTGGGCCTCGGCCTGCGACGGCAGGTCGTACGTGGTGACGAACAAGAGCGCCGTCGTGCGGCCGCGCGTGGTGTCGCTCGATACTTCTCCGCCCGCGATGGTGCCGAAGGTGAACTGAACCGGCTCGCCCAAATCCGGCTCGGCGGACGCGAGCGGCTCCCCTTCACGCGCGTAGCAGCCGCCCAGCAGCAACCCGAGCCACGCCCCTGCCCCGCGCGCGAACGCTCGCCGCCTCACGGAGCCGAGGGAGGAGGCGGGGTCGAGCCGCCGATGTTCGGTCCGAAGAGATCGGCGAAGACGCGCAGCGCTTCCGGCATCTCGCGACCACCCCGGCGCTGCGAGAGCACCGCGTGGGACAGCTCGTCGATCAGAGCTTTGAGCGGAGTGCGCTCGAGCACCGCGCCGTCCAGCAAATCTCCCGGCCGGGGCGCGCGCTTGGCGTCCACGATCGGGTCGTGCCGAACCCACGAGAACCCCTGCTCGGGCCGGTAGGCGCAGGCCAAAACCTGAACGAACTCGAGGTACAGGGGCACGATGACGGTGGCGATGCGCAGGCCGTCGGCTTGCCGCGCCGAGAGCGCCTGCACGGCAGCGCGAGGCGTTGCCTCTATTTCGGCCGGACCCATGGCGAACGTGATGCGCTCGCGCCGCTCAGGATCGGACTCTACGGCCAAGAGCGGGGCGTACACCGCGATGCGCGGCACCTTGAGCCGCACCGAATCTTGCTCGAGCGCGTTGAGCCACGAAATGCGGCCCTTGGCGTCCAGCTCGCGGTAGGCAATGGCTGCGGCGAGCGCTGCTTCCGCGTCGGTCGCGAGCGCCCCCAGCCACTCGCACCACGCGTCGAGCACGCGCGAGTCCGTGCCGCGAATCACCTCGGGCAGAGGAGTGCGATCGGCGGGAGCTCCGGCTAGCTTCCCCGAGATGGACGGCTCGAGCGGCGGGTGGGCCACGATGCGGAGGACGCTAAAGCATCAGGGCACAGTCGGCAACGGTAGATGGCTCACGTGCGCTTGCAATTCGCTTTGCAAATCAGCGAGCAACTCGTCGAGCTCGCGCTCGCGCGACAGCGGCGCTGAAATGATCAGCTCTCCACCTTTCTCGGCGAACAGGGCACCCAGCCCTTCACTCGCCTCGAAGATTCCCTTGACGAAGACGACGTCCTTGTCCCTCACGACGACTCTGCGACAAACCAGGTCTCGATCCAGCAAAGGGGCAACCGGCACGGGACATTTCGCATAGCTCGGTATTTGCCACATGGCTAGTCCGCCACGGCCGGCCGCGAGCGACGGCCTCCGGCGCTGCTCTCTGCTAGCCTGGGCGCGTGCCCGCTTCGCCGCGTTCCCCCGTTGTCGTTCCCCCCCAGGAGGCGTTGGATTTGCCGGACCTGGACAAAGCCGAAGACGGCGAAGAAATAGACGTCGGCAGCTTCGTGCTCGACTTGACCGGTGACGAAGAGCAAGACGGCGACGACGAGCTCGACACGTTCGAGGTCGACATTCAGGTGTTGACCGAATCCGATGGCAACGAAGCTGCCAGTGACTTGGACATCGGCGTCTCCGATTTGCTGGAATCGCTGCCCGAAGGCCCGGCAGATCGCGACAGCGCCCCGCCCCCACCAGCGGCGGCCGAGCTCGACCTGCACCTCGATACACCACTCGAGAGCGACGATCCGAGCAGCGACGCGGAGCTGGGCGACGGCGGCCTCGAAGAGCTGCCAGAGCTCTTGAAGGAAGAAGGTGACGGCGACGCCGGTCCCGACGTGGAGCGCGCGTTCTTACCCAGCGCGCCCGAAGGCGAGATCCCGCAAGGGCCCGTTTACGAGAGCGACTGGCTGCTGCTCGGCGGTCCGTGCGCCGCGCTCTGGGCCGGCGCAAGCGTCGTGCTGGCCGCGAGCGAGCATTTGATGAGCTTCGGCCCCGAGCGCCGCAGCGAAGAGCTGCCCGCCGGCACCCGCATCAGCTCACTCACGCAGCTCGACAACGGCACCGTGGCAATGGCGACCACGCGCGGCTTGCTCGAGCGCGCGACCAGCGGGAGCTGGGCTTTCAGTGAGGCCCCCGAGCCCCCGCGCACCAGCAGCGCCGACGTCGTCGACGTTGCCAGCGCGCCCGGCGCCCACGCGCTGTGGGCGCGCTTGTCCAACGGCGCGCTGTGGCGTCGCCGCGCGGGGGCTTGGGAGAAGCACGCCGCCGGCGGCGAAGTGCGCGCGCTCACCAGCGAAGGCGAGCGCGTCACCCTGCTCGTGATCGCCCGCGGTCCGACGCTGCAGCTGTCGTCGGACGCGGGCAGCAGCTTCCGCGAGCTGGTTTTGAGCGAGCCGGCCGCCACGGTCGCTCTCGGCGCCGCCCCCACGGCAGTGTCGCGCGGCGACGTGGTGGCGCTCGCCGACGCGGAGCGCGGCCTGTGCGTGTCCAGCGACGGCGGAGAGACGTTTCGCATGGTCACCGGCGCCGTCAACGTCACCGCCATCGCGCTCGGCCAGCACGACGGCGCCGTCAGCGTTTTTGCCGCGCTGCACCGCGAAGGTCGCGACGCAAGCGAGCTCATCGCCGTCGACCCGGTCACGGCTCGAGCCGTCAGCATCGCCCAGCTGCAGGGCCAGCCCGACGAAGAGGCGGAAGAGACCGGCCGCACTCAAGCGTTGGTGTTCGCCAATGGCTACTTGTGGGCAGCCGGCTCGTACGGCCTCGCGCGTCTCCGGCGCTGAACGCTCGGGCCGCGCCCACCAGCACGCCTTGGGTGCGCGAAAGTTGGCCGAATCGGCTCCGGCCGGTAAGGGTCAATCATGGCGATAGTCGTACAAAAATACGGCGGTTCCTCGGTTGCCGACCTCGCCAAGCTCTCCCGCGTCGCCGATTGGGTCGTAGCGTCGAAGCGCGCCGGCCACTCAGTGGTGGTCGTGGTGAGCGCCATGGGCAAGACGACCGACGAGCTGTTGGCGCTGGCCCAGCGCGCGGCGCAAAGCGGCAGTGAAGGTCGAGCGCCAGCGCGCCGCGAGCTGGACATGCTGCTCTCCGTAGGTGAGCGCATCAGCATGGCGCTTCTATCCATCGCCGTGCAAGCGCGCGGCGAGGCAGCCGTGAGCCTGACCGGCTCGCAATCGGGCATCATCACCAATGACCGCCATTTCGATGCGCGCATCATCGAAGTGCGCCCGCACCGCATCGAGGACGAGCTCTACCACGGCAAAATCGTGATCGTGGCTGGCTACCAGGGCATGAGCTACCGGCGCGAAATCACGACGCTCGGCCGCGGGGGCTCGGACACCACGGCCGTCGCGCTGGCGGCCGCGCTCGGCGCCGAACGCTGCGAAATCTACAGCGACGTCGATGGCGTGTACTCGGCCGACCCCCGCTCGGTGCCAAACGCCCGCCACCTACCCGAGCTCGACTTTACGACCATGCAAGAGATGGCCGAGTGCGGCGCCAAGGTGCTGCACGCGCGAGCCGTGGAGTGGGCCAAGGCCCAGAACATCGCCATCCACGCGCGAAAAACCGAAGACTTTGCGCAATCCGGCGCGGGCCGGCAGACGCGCGTGCAAGAGCACGCCGCCGAAGGCGCGCGCGCCATCGTGGTCGATCGCAAGGTCGCGGTGCTGCGCTGTGCGGTGAGCCAAGCCCCAAGCGTGCTCGCGGCCTGCGCGGAGGCCGAGCTGCCGCTGCGCGACAGCGTCTACCAAGACGACACCTTCCGCGTGACGTTGCCGCTCGGGGCCGTGCCTAGCCCCGACACCGCGCTCAGCGCGCTCCAGTCGCGCCTGAGCGGCGTCCAGCTCACGCGCGCCGTCGGTACGGTGAGCAGCGTGGGCGTCGGGGTGGGCCGCGACGGCGCCCGCGTCGCCGAGTTCCTGAGCGCGCTCGGCTCTCCGCCCCTGCTCTTGGTCGCGAGCCCGCTACGCATCACCGCGCTGCTGCCCGAAGCCGCGCTGAGCGAAGCCGAGCGCGCGCTCCACGCGCAACTCTAGAAGTTCTCTCGCGTGACGACGAGCGAGCGTTCGGGGGCGGCGGGCTGAGATTTGGCCGTCAGTTCGCTACCGAACTGACTTTTCAGAACCGGATGGCCTCACCACGTCGAAAGAGTCAGTTCGCTACCGAACTGACTTTTCAGAACCGGATGGCCTCACCACGTCGAAAGAGTCAGTTCGCTACCGAACTGACTTTTCAGAACCGGATGGCCTCACCACGT